>Ga0307985_10002116_pt1 | contig 11216 bp, 7 predicted proteins | sample EllFjometageno80_FD_203155 | JGI IMG/M metagenome (GOLD analysis project Ga0307985, IMG submission 203155) | Marine microbial communities from Ellis Fjord, Antarctic Ocean - #80 | ecosystem: Environmental > Aquatic > Marine > Unclassified | place: Southern Ocean | collected 2014-10-09 | reverse complement strand
GATCATCCTGGTATCGCAGGACCCCGGTATCAGACCGGGCTTTCCGCGCTACGAAACCAACGTGATTTTCTGGAAAGCCGCACGCCGCTACCGGTTGAAGGTATTCGCGCCGGTGGCAAAGGTGAACGACGCTGACCTGCCGGTCCGCTGGTTGCTGCCGGCGCTGGAAGATAACGGCGATTTGGATTGTTGCTAACTTACTGAAAGAAAAGAAGAAACGATGACGAAGACTAAACTTCACGCTGTTTCGCGCATGCAGGGCAATAACCGGGCATTGAAGGAAGGCGAGATTTCGCTGCCCGATTTCGAGCTCGATTTCGAGGAAGTACCCGTGCTGGTGCATGGCTTCCGCCGGATGGTGCGTGAACGGGCTTACGATGTCTGCGAAATGGCGCTGACCACCTATTTCTGTGCAAAGGCGCATGGTGTGAAGTTCACGGCCCTGCCGATATTTCTGGTGCGCGATTTCCATCACGACGCAATCCTGCATCACGTGCCGTCAGGGCTGACATCGCCGGCGGACCTTGCCGGCAAGCGCGTCGGTGTGAACCGGGGCTATACGGTGACAACCGGCGTCTGGGCGCGCTCGATCATCCAGGACGAGTTCGATGTCGATCTTTCGTCGATCACCTGGGCGCCGTCCGGTGACGAGCATGTCGCGGAATACCGGGCGCCCGCCAATGTGCAGCCGCTGGAAGACGGCGATCTCGAAGGGCGGCTGTCATCGGGCGACCTGGTCGCTGCGGTTGGCGCGAAGGTCGATCATGCGGATGTCGCCACCATGTTCGAAGACCCGTTCGCGGCCGCGGTGTCGGCGCTGAAGACCCGCGGGCTGTATCCGATCAATCACTGCGTCGTCGTCCGTGACGAATTGCTTGAGCACAATTCGGATGTCGCGGTTCAGGTGTTTGATGCGTTCGCCGCCTCGAAAAACCTGTATGTCGAAGACCTGAAAGCAGGGCGGGTATCGGCGGTAAGCCGGGTGGATAAAATCCATCAGGCGGTGCTCGATCACATGGATGATCCACTGCCCTACGGTATCGAGCCCAACCGGGACACGCTTGAAAAACTCATCGATCATGCGGTGACCCAGAAGATCATTCCGGAACGGATGGCACTTGAAGACCTGTTCGCAAAACCGGTGATGGACGCGGTCGCCTAACCGGAGACGCGGTCCAGAAAATCCAGAACCCGCGCCGGGGCGTTTTGTGCGGTCTGGTCCTCGGCCGGCAGGTCCCAGAATTCCGAGCCGTCCAGACATTCATGCAGATAATGCGCTGCGGACGTCGCATGGAAATTGTCGTTGCCAGGCACGATAAGGCTCGGGATATCCAGCGCGATCAGGTCTTCCGGCGCCGCGCCGGGGGCGGTGTCGCGATCGATCAGGCCCTGATACATCGCCGTTACCGTTTGAATATAGTTTGCCGGGTCGAGCGCGGCATAGGCTTCAGCGAAGGTACCGGAATTGCGGATCGGCTGACCCCAGGGTCCGCCGCGCGGATCGCCGGAAAAATTCTTGTCGTGACTGTGGACCAGATCGACGACGGCCTGCAGCCCGCTGGATTTGACAAATTCGACATGGGCTTCAAATCGCTGATGGCTGCTGATCCGGTATTTTGCGCCGCCCACCGGCCAGTAATGCACCATCGACAGGGTGCGTTCCGGATGCGCCACGCCAAACGCGGCGACTGGGCAACATCCCATGCAACCGCCCATGATGTGCGCTTTGTCGATATCCAGCGCGTCCAGCAGCCCGGCCCCCTGGCGGACGAAATGATCCCAGGTGATCTGTTCCACCCGGCCGCCGGACTGGCCGTTCTCGCGCCGGTCGAACAGGATACAGGTATATCTGGCAGGCAGGTGGTCGAGCAGTCTGATGCGTTTATAGACGCCAAGATCGGTCCATTGGTCGATCCGCGCGTCGAACCCGCCCGGCGAGTACATCAACACTGCAGGACCGTCGCCCCGGACTTCGTAATGGGTGTCGATCCCGTCTATTTCGGTGAAGGGCATGTTATCTAACCTTTTGCATGGCCGGGACCGCAGTCACCGTGGTCACCGCGGCATGCGTTTAACTATGATCAATTCCCACAATATACTTAGAATGCTAACTTTGCAGAGTACCCGTATAAATACTGGCTGGCCGACATCTCTACAATATATTGGAGCGATGACGTCTGACCGTTATAGACAGGGCAGGAAATCCACGTGGACCGGACATGGCGTCGATCCGATAGGTGATACAGGAGAGGATACATGCTTCGCAAGGAAGTGAACGACTTACTGACGCAGACTGATGCAGGCACGCCGATGGGCGAGCTTTTTCGTCAGTACTGGCTGCCCGCGATGCTGGCCGACGAGCTGCCCGAAAACGATTGCCCGCCGGTCCGCGTGAAGCTGCTTGGCGAGGCAATGATCGCGTTCCGCGATACCGACGGCCGTTACGGCCTGCTCGAGGAATTCTGCGCCCATCGCCGTGTGTCGTTGTGGTTCGGCCGTAACGAGGAATGCGGCCTGCGCTGCCCTTATCACGGCTGGAAATTCGATGTCGAAGGCAACTGCGTCGATATCCCGTCGGAAGGCGAAGACAGCAAATTCCGCGAAGAGGTCAAGCTGAAGGCCTATCCCATGATCAAGGTCGGCGATGTGCTGTGGACCTATATGGGTAACCCGGAGACTGTTCCACCCGAACCGCTGTGGGAGTTCGCGACCGTCGCGCCGGAACAGACCGTTACGACCAAACGCATCCAGGAAAACAACTGGCTGCAGGCCCTCGAAGGCGGCATCGATTCGAGCCATGTGTCCTTCCTGCATTCGAAAGAGCTGGAACGCGATCCGCTGTTCAAGGGCGCCAAGGCCAATAGCTATAATATGGGTGATCTGAAGCCTGTGTTCGAGGTTGAGCCGTCCGAGGGCGGGCTGTATATCGGCGCGCGCCGCTCCGCCGAAGACAGCAAGTATTACTGGCGGGTTACCCAGTGGGTCATGCCCTGCTTCACGATGATCCCGCCGCGTGCGGATCATCCACAGCACGGACATTTCTGGGTGCCGATCGACGATGAGAACTGCTGGACATGGAGCTACGACTACCATCCCAACCGCCCGCTGAAAGACTCAGAACGCCATGCCTGTCTGAACGGTCAGGGTATTCATACCGAAAATATCCCCGGCACCTTCCGGCCCGTGCAGAACAAGGACAATGACTACATGATGGACCGCGCGGCCCAGAAGCGTGGCGAAACCTATTCGGGTGTTTTCGGATTCGGTATGCAGGATGCGAGCCTCCAGGAATCGATGGGGCCGATCGTGGACCGGTCACGCGAAAATCTCGTCCAGACCGATTACGGTATCGTCATGACGCGGAACCGGTTGCGCAAGGCCGCAACGGATCTGCGTGACAAGGGCACCCTGCCGCCTGGCCGCGATCCTGAGCACATGAAAGTGCGTTCTATCGCTGTCGTGCTGGATCCCGACCTGAATTACGCCGAGGCGTGTCAGGAAGAAATGGTGGCCGAGGAAGGCAAATTGCGGGCGACAGTTTAGGTATTTCTTCGCCGCACTCTCCGCTTAAATGACATGGGACCCGCAGACGCGATACTGCGGGGCCCTGACGTTTCAAATTACCGTCTGTCAGATTTTCAGCCGGCTGAACACCTTCTGGACATTGCCGCTGAATACTTCTGTCTTTTCGGCGGCGGTGAGGTTCGGCGTGCCGTCGATATAGCGTTTGGTGTCGTCGTAATTGAACCCGGTTTCCGGATCGATGCCGCGCACCGCGCCGACCATTTCGGATGCGAACAGGATGTTCTTGGTCGGGATCACCTTGGTCATGCAGTCGATGCCCGGCTGGTGATAGACGCAGGTGTCGAAGAACACGTTGTCCAGCAGGTGTTCATCCAGCGTCGGTTTGCCCATGTCCTGCGCGAGGCCCCGGTAACGGCCCCAGTGGAACGGCACCGCACCACCGCCATGCGGGATGATGAATTTGAGCGTCGGGAAATCCTTGAACAGATCGCCGACGATCAGTTGCATAAAGACCGTGGTGTCGCCGGCAATGTAATGCGCGCCGGTGTGGTGGAAATTTGGATTGCATGAGCCCGAGACATGCAGCATGCCCGGCACGTCGAGCTCGACCATTTTCTCCCACAGCGGATACCACCACTTGTCGGTGATCGGCGGGTCGGTCCACCATGCGCCGGACGGATCGGGGTTCACGTTGCAGCCGATAAAGCCCATTTCGTTGACGCAGCGTTCGAGCTCCGCCACTGCTTTCGCCGGCTCGACGCCGGGAAATTGCGGCAGCTGGCAGACCGGAATGAATGTATCCGGATACAGATCGCAGACCCGGCGGATCATGTTGTTGCAGACCTCGGCCCAGTAATACCCCGTCTGTTCGGTGCCGAGGTGATGACCCATGCCGACGGCGCGCGGCGAAAAGATCGTCTTGTCGATGCCGCGTTCGCGCAGCAGCTTGATCTGGTTGGGTTCCAGCCGTTCGCGGATTTCATCATCCGATATTTTCAGATCTGCCGGTGTCGGCACGAAAGAGGGATCGGCGTCCAGCGCATCCAGCTGTGACTTGCGGTAATCGGTGAGCTGCGAAGGCTCAGTGGTGTAATGGCCATGACAATCGATGATCACGATTTTTATCCCTTCGTTCCGGTATCAGATATGCATGCGTCGGCCGCATTTTTCCTATTCTAATGCAACATCGCGCGCATTTCTGCAAATTCCCGTCGGGCTATGCCGCATCGGTCGTCGATCCGCTATAAATGACGGATCGGATCAGTTCGACGGTCCGCCACGTGTCAGCCTGGAGAGTTTTAGAGAATGGGTGAGTTCGCAGTTGGGCAGTCGGTGCCACGGGAAGAGGATCCGAGGCTTCTGACCGGGGCCGGCGAGTTTCTGGATGACGTCAATCTGCGCGATCAGGCGTGGGGCTATGTCCTGCGCTCTCCCCATGCGATGGCCGATATCAGGTCGATCGATATCGCAGCGGCGGCGGCGGCGCCCGGTGTGCTGCGTATTCTGACCGGCGCGGACTGGGCTGCTGAAAACTACGGTGGGCTTCCATGCGAGGACGCGACCAAGAAACGGGCGGACGGATCGCCGATGTTTCATCCGACCTGGCCGGCTCTCGTCGACGGACGTGCCCGGCTGGTTGGTGACTGTGTCGGCTTCGTGGTCGCCGAAACAGAGCTTCAGGCACGCGATGCCGCCGAGCTGATCGAGGTCGATTACGCACCACTGCAATCGGTATCCGGCGTGGAACGCGCGGTCGCACCGGGTGCACCGGCGGTCTGGCCCGATTGTGCGGATAATGTGTGTTTCGTCGATCAAAAGGGCGATGCGGCAGCGGTCGATGCGGCATTCGCCAAGGCGGACCACATCGTGCGACAGAAACTGGTCAATAACCGGGTCACCGCGGTTGCGCTTGAGCCGCGCGGTTGCCTCGGTGATTACGACAGCCGCTATGAGCGTTACACGCTTTATACCGGCCTGCAGAATCCGCACCCGCTGCGCTACCAGATCGCGCGCCAGGTATTCGATATTCCGGAAACCAGCGTGCGGGTTGTGCCCGGCGATGTCGGCGGCAGCTTCGGGATGCGGGGCGGCACCTATGCAGAGCTCGTGCTGGTGCTCTGGGCATCGCGCCTGACCGGGCGGCCGGTGAAGTGGCGCTGCGACCGGTCGGAAGGTTTCATGTCCGACAGTCATGGGCGCGACAATGTCAGCGACGTGGCGCTTGCACTCGATAAGGATGGCAGGTTCCTCGGCCTCAAAGTCAGCACGCTCGCCGATATGGGGGCCTATCTCGCGATCCGGGGGCCGCGCCCGCCGACCAATAATCTCGGCACGCTGGCGGGCGTCTACCGGACGCCGGCGGTGCATGTCGAAATCACCGGCGTGTTCACCAATACGGTGCCGACCAATCCCTATCGGGGCGCCGGCGCGCCCGAAGCGGCCTATCTCGGTGAGCGGCTGATCGATATGGCGGCGCGCGAACTGGGTATGGACGCGGCGGAGATCCGCCAGATCAACAGCGTAACACCGGATCAGATGCCGTGGACCAATGCGCTCGGCTTTACCTACGATTGCGGCGATTTCCCGGGCAATATGGAAAAAGCGCTGGAGGCCGCCGGATATGCGGATTTTGAGGCACGCCGGACCGAGGCCGCCAGCCGCGGTATCCTGCGGGGGATCGGCTTTTCGAACACGGTCAAAAAGACATCGTCGCCTTTCCCGGAATCGAGCAGCATCCGCTTCGATCCGTCGGGCACGGTCACCCTGATGATGGGCACGATCAGTCACGGGCAGGGGCATGAAACGGTGTTCAAGCAGATTGTCTGCGACCGGCTCGGGATTGAGCCATCGTCGATCCGCTACGTGCAGGGCGATACCGATCTTGTTTCCTATGGGCGCGGTACGTTCAATTCGCGCTCGATGTCGATCGGCGGCTCAGCGGTTTCGCTGGCCTGCGACAAGACCATCGACAAAGCGACGCGTATTGCCGCCCATATGCTTGAAGCCGCGGCGGATGATATCGATTTTGCCGACGGGCTGTTTACCGTCGGCGGCACCGACCGGTCGGTGACGATTCTGGATGTTGCCGCAGCCGCCTTCCGGCCCGGCGCAATGCCCGCCGATATCGAGCCCGGCCTGTACGAGACAGGAACTTTCGCGCCGCAATACTGGAACTGGCCGACCGGCGTTCAGGTCTGCGAGCTGGAGATCGACCCGGAGACCGGAGAGACCGCCGTCGTAAACTTCGTCTGCGTCGATGACGTCGGCACCGTCGTGAACCCGATGCTGCTCAAAGCCCAGATGCATGGCGGCATCGTGCAGGGGATCGGCCAGGCGCTGGTCGAGGACATCGTCTATGACGCGGACGGCCAGCTGATCACCGGCTCACTGATGGATTACTGCCTGCCGCGTGCGGACGATACCTGCAACATGGAGATCATCAGCGCGCCGACGATCACGAAATCCAACCTGATCGGCGCCAAGGGCGGCGGTGAATCCGGTCCGACCGGCGCGCTGCCGGCGACAATCAATGCGGTGGTCGATGCGTTGAAACCGCTGGGGATCGCGCATATCGATATGCCGGCGACGCCGCAGCGTATTTGGCAGACGATTCAGGCGGCGAATTCGGCAGCCTAACGGACTCCCGCTGCTGCCAGCCGCGGCAGAACTTCGTCGCGGAAATAGGGCAGGTGTTCTGTGTAATTAGCGAAGCCCATCGCGAACGCGTCGATCCCGGCTTCGTGCAGGCGGATCAGCAGTGATGCGACATCGTCGGGATCGCCGACAATAGGGTAGGCGCCGTTGCCGCCGCCGGCGCGCTGACGCAGCGTGCGCTGCATGTCTTCGGGCAGTTCGTCGAACTGACCGCGTCTGCGTCTGCCGTCGATCAGGGTTTCAACCGCTTCGTGGTCGGCCATCTCGAGCGCGTAATAATCGTGATATTCCTCGGCCTCGCGGCGGGTCGGGCGGCACACGATATAGCAGTTGGTGAACATGCCGATATCGCGCCCATACCCGCTGGCGCGGGATTTAAGCGCTGCGATATCGGTACTGATCTCTGCGACCTCGGTATGAATGCCGGTGAACATCATGTCGGAATTTCGGGCGGCAAAGTCACGGCCGCGGTCTGAATTGCCGGCGCTGACGATCATCGGGCGGTCTTTTGAGACGGGTTTGGGTTTCATCAGCGCGCCGGTGACCGAATAATGATCGCCCGCGTAATCGAACGGCGCGTCGGATGTCCACGCGCGGGTGACAATGTCGACCCATTCCTGGCCCTGTTCGTAGCGTGCTTCGTGCGCGTTCATCTCGACGCCGGCCATATTGAACTCGCCGACATTCCAGCCGCACACGATGTTGAGCCCGAAACGCCCGGCGCCGATCTGGTCGGCCGTCACCATCTGCTTGGCGGCAACGATGGGATTGAACAGCGGCACATGTACCGTGCCGAACGCCATGATGTTTTCGGTCGCTGCAAGAATGCCCGCCGCCCAGGTGAGGGTCTCCAGACTGCCGCCATTATGGTCGGTCTCGCCGCCATAGCCCTTCCAGCGGCCGAGCGGCAACAGGAAATCGAGCCCGGCGGCGTCGGCCATTTTGGCGGCGGCAAGGTTCTGCGCCCAGGTGCCTTCCCAGCGTTCCGGTGTCAGTGTCGCGGATAATCCGCCCGAACAGTTCAGACCGAACAAACCCAGTTTGAGGCCGTGGCGATCGAAGCTCCGCGTGGCGGGGGTATCCAGAATCTTATTCCCGCAGATGCGCCCAGCGGTCCCAGGCTTCGCGGCGGGCCTCTGGCGACGGCTGGTTGACCTTCTGGAATTCGTCCTTCCAGTGGAACGGCCGACAGGCATTTATAATGGCGCGGCTGTTATAGAGCTTGCCGGCCTTGCGGTCGTCCGGCGAGATGACCGGGTCGAGCGCCGATGACCACGCGTTCTTGATAAAGCCGATATCGTCGGCCGGGTCGCAGCGTGTACACGCCGCCCAGATCACCTCTTCGAGATTGGTCACATCGACATCCTCGTCCACGACAACAACGAAACGCCCGAGATAGGCGCCCGCATGACACATGGCGGCGATATGGCCTGCCTGAACGGCATGGCCGGGATAGCGCTGTTTGATTGCAACGGCGAGAAACAGGCGCGATCCGCCGACCTCATGGGCCCACACCTCGGTCACGTCGGGCACGCCGGCGCGGGCGATGTTTTCCTTCAGGATGGCCGAGCGGCTGATCGCGCGGTAGCGCGCATATTCATACGGCAGGCGGATATGGGCCGCCCCCAGAAGGATAGGATCGTTGCGGTGATAGATCGCGGAAATATCGACCCAGGGTTCGGCCTCCATCCGGCCGCCCTGGTAGCCCAGCCATTCGCCGAACGGGCCTTCGGGCGCTGTATTTCCGGGGTGGATAAACCCTTCGATCACGACCTCGGACGCAGCCGGGAAGGGGAGGCCGGTATGCTTGCCCGTCACGCATTCGACCGCATGGCCGCGATAGGCGCCCATCATATCGAGCTCGCACATGCCTTCGGGCGCTTCGGTCGAAGACGTCAGGAAGGACAGCGGATCGGTGCCGACGACGATGCAGACCGGCATTGGCTCACCCTTGGCCATGTACTTGTCGCGGTGGATACGCCCGTGCTTGCCGGGAGATATATAGAGTGCCACGCGTTTTTCATCGTGGATCATCACGCGGTAGGTGCCGCAGTTTATCCAGCCGGTATCCGGATCGCGGGTAATGATGAAACACCCGGTCCCGATATATCGTCCGCCGTCTTCCGGGTTCCACAACGGCGCGGGGAACTTGGTGACGTCGATCTCGTCGCCTTCAAGAATGTTCTCAAAGACGGGACCGTTCTCGATGATCTCGTGCGGGATGGGCTCCAGCTTCTTGGTGTGTTCATTATAGCCGCGCGACAGTTCGAGCTTGTTGAAGTCTTCAGGGAAGCCGAGCGTAAGATTTTTGCGCGTGCCGGTGAACCAGTTGATCAGCATACGGAAACCCGGCGGGCAGCCCTCGACATCGTCAAACAGGACAGTTGGCGTGCCTTCGTCATGGCACATCACCTCGACCACCTGGCCGATATCGGTGTGCCAGTTGGCGCCTTTGACGGTTTTCAGGTCGCCCTTGGCCTCGACCGCGGCGATCCAGTCGCGCAGGTCGTCATATTGCAGGGCGCAGCCAGCGTTTGTGGCGACGGTGGAAGTCGTGTCAGTGGTATCTGTCATGCCCGTATTTTATCACAGGCAAATACACTCGTCAGCTTAGTGGTCTGGTGACCCTAGGGCCCCCCGGTGCTCGTCCAGCCCAAAGCGTCACCGGGTGCGAAGCCGCCAGTTTTTAACAAGTAATCACGGTCGCTATTCGCAATCTGCGACCGGACCCTGTTATTGGCGGTCTGTGACGGTGGTGTGGTCCGTGGTGCAGGCGCCTGTGTTCCCGGTGTCGCCGTTGCAGTCGCCGTTGTCTTCGCCGGCGGTGGCGTCCACGGGCCTTCACGGCGAAAGTCCCCGAAAAGCTTATTACTGGTTTCCTTGACCTCGCCAAACACATGACCGGCATTTTCGCCGGTACCGACCGCCAGGATTCTGCCGTCGGGCGTCTTGATGACTTCGATGTCGTAGGCGTTGCCGTTCAAAAGGCCCTTCATCGTGCCCGCACTTGTGCCCTCCGGCCGCGTTGGTTGAACGACAATTGCCGGGCGTTCATTCCCAACCGTCGGTGCGCTACCGGCCGGGGCGGGTGTCGATCGCGTGCTGCCGCCGCCGCTATTCGCTGAGGCGAGGCCGCCGGGTGTCGTGGTGACGTCGGGCGCAACAATAATCGCCGGGCGGTTGTCGGTAAACGTCGGGGTGCTGCCGGCGGGGGCAGGGGTCGATCGCGTTGTCTTCGGGGTGCGGCTACTGGTTGCAGATGCGAGGCCGTCTGGCGTGACTACGGGGGCGTTTTTCGCCATTTCCGCCGCCTGTTCAAGGGTCGCGCCGTTGCGCATGGCGTTGAGTACCGCGTCCCTCTCTCCCGCCGATTTGACTTCTATCTCACGATTGGTCCGCGGATCCCTGATAAGAAACTCACTGGACCTGATGTCGTTCACTCTGGGCGCCTGAAATTCCGTCGGCACACTTTCGGTCAACGCATCGATCGGGTTGGTGGTCACGGTGCCGACATTAACCGGTGTGCGGTCTGGCGGGAGTGCGCCCAGCACCTGATCGAAGGTCTTGCCGTCACCTTTGTCATTTAGCTCGTTGGAGAAAAAGAACGCGTCGTCCCGGCTTTTGAAATCGTTGTACCGACCGTCATCAGTCGATACCCGATAGACTGTCTCCTGCCCTTCCGTAGCGATGCGGGAGACTCCGGATCGCCTGCCCCCGCCGCGGAATCTCAGAATGTCGCTTTCCACGCGTGGTTCGGGCGCTTCTTCGGCATCTTCGTCTGCTGCCTTGGGTGCCGGCGCAGGCGTCGGGGTCACCACCGGCAGCACCGACACGAAGTTTTTCGGGCGCTGGCTGGCATCGATGGCGGTCACCACCGTGTTGACGTAGTTTGTAAGGTCGGCATTCGGATTCTCGGTGTCAATGTCGACACGCGTATAATTAATAATGTTCTGTATGCCGAAATTTCTTGCGGCCTGAGGGCCGGTGGATGGGGGATTTCCGCCACCAAGTGATGTGTCGGCGCCGATGCCAAAACG
>Ga0307985_10002110_pt1 | contig 11233 bp, 11 predicted proteins | sample EllFjometageno80_FD_203155 | JGI IMG/M metagenome (GOLD analysis project Ga0307985, IMG submission 203155) | Marine microbial communities from Ellis Fjord, Antarctic Ocean - #80 | ecosystem: Environmental > Aquatic > Marine > Unclassified | place: Southern Ocean | collected 2014-10-09 | reverse complement strand
TTATTCTGGTGGTCGATGCCGGGGCGCAGGCGCAGAGCGCGGCGGCGACGGTGCATGGCTTTGCCACCTTCCGCGCGGATGTGACGGTGTCCGGCGTGATTTTTAACCGGGTCGGCAGCGACCGCCATGCCCGGATGTTATGCGACGCGGCGGCGCCGCTCGGTATCCCGGTCCTGGGCTGTGTGCCGCGCTCCCCCGATATTGCCGTGCCGGACCGTCATCTTGGCCTGGTGCAGGCGAGCGAGATGGCAGCGCTCGAGGTTTTTCTCGATGCCGCCGCCGATCTTGTCGCCCGCCATATCGACCTGGCTGCCCTGAAATCCATCCTGCGGGGCGCTGGGGGTACGGCCAGTGGTGCGCTGCCCCTGCCGATATCCCTGCTGGGCCAGCGCATCGCTGTTGCGTCCGACGATGCGTTCCGCTTCGCCTATCCCCACGTTCTGGATGGCTGGCGCGCGGCGGGTGCGGAAATCATGCCGTTCTCGCCACTGGCAGATCAGGCGCCCGATGAGACATGCGATGCGGTCTACCTACCCGGCGGATACCCCGAATTGCAGGCCGCAAAGCTGGCGGCCAATGGTGTGTTTCTCCAGGGATTGCGGGGCGCGGCAGCGCGGGATGCGGCGATCTACGGTGAATGCGGCGGTTACATGGTGCTTGGCGAGACCCTGACCGATGCCGATGGGCAGTCGCACCGGATGGCAGGCCTGTTGCCGCTGGATACGAGCTTTGCCCAGCGCAAGATGCATCTCGGTTACCGGAATGCCGTGCTGTCGGCAGGCACGCCTCTTGGGCCGATTGAGACCGCCTACGGTGCACATGAATTTCACTATGCAAGCACCACTCGTCTCGGCGACGCCCGCCCGCTGTTCACGGTGTCCGACGCGGCGGGGAACGATCTTGGCCCGGCAGGGTTGCAGGCCGGCAGTGTTTTCGGATCGTTCATCCATCTGATCGATCGCCGTTGATCCCCGGCGGTGCTGATCTGCCGTTTGACTCACGTCCTTCCGCTCCGCATAAGCACATCATGATCCAGATTATCGTAGAGCGCTGGTCGCAGCGCGATGGCACCGTCGACTGGCTATGGTCGATCTGGCAGGCCGGTGAGCGCAAACACATGGGCGGCGCCCATGACGACGCAGACTCGGCGGAGATGGAGGCGCGCGCTGCCTGCCATCAGTATCTTGGCCAGCCGCCCGATGACGTAACCGTACTTTAAAAGGGAGAGATTTATGACCAAGGTTGTTCGCATTCACGCCTATGGCGGCACAGACCAGCTCAAAATCGAAAATGACGAGATCGGTACGCCCGGCCCGGGAGAGGTATTGCTCGACCACAAAGGTATGGCGTTGCATTTCGCCGATACCATGCTGCGCGAAGGCAAATATTTCCTCAAACCCGAACTCCCCGCCGTCATGGGGCTCGACGGTGCCGGGATCGTCGAATCGGTCGGGGAAGGCGTGACCGCTTTCAAGCCGGGCGATGCCGCCTGTTACCTGTTCGCGCTGGGTGCTTATTCGGAGAAACGCCTGATTGCGGCGGATTCCCTGATCCCGGTACCGGCGGGCATCGAGCCGAAGAATATCGCCGGCACGTTCCTGCGCTGCATGACCGCCCAGTACCTGCTGCGCCAGACATACCGCGTACAGTCGGGCGATACCGTGCTGATCCACACCGCGGCCGGCGGTATGGGCACGCTGCTGTGCCAGTGGGCGAAGGCGCTGGGCGCCACCGTGATCGGCACGGTCGGCAGCGACGACAAGTTTGAGATCGCGCGTGCCAGCGGCTGCGACCATGTCATCAATTCGCGGACCGGTGATATTGCCGCGAGCGTGGACGAATTCACCGGCGGCGCCGGCGTGCACGTTGTCTACGATGCCATCGGCAAGGACGTCTGGGAGGCCAATGTCGCGGCCCTGCGCCCGACGGGTTACCTGATCAATTACGGCCATATGTCCGGCCTGATGGACCCGGTCGATCCGATGCAGCTCAACGCGAAGTCGATTTTCTTCGCCAAGGTGTCGCTGCCGCATTTCATGAATTCGCCTGACGCCAAGCGGGCCATGGCGGCGGATGTCTTTCAGGCAATCGCCGACGGTATTCTGGACATTTCGATCAGCCGGGAATATCCGCTCGACGATATCGTCCAGGCGCAGGAAGATATGGTTGCGCGCAAGACGACGGGATCGGTGATCATCGTTCCTTAGTATTTGAATCCGGGCCAGCCCACTCCCCCTCCCGACCACCCATAAGGATAATCCCGTGGGTGGTCGGGAGGGGGAGTGGGCTGGCACAGCAACAGGAGAAGAGATGACTGCTGACTGGTCGATCTGGGCATTCCGCTATGCGCGGTCCGACATGCCGCGGGATTTCTTCGGCGGCACGCTGGTGAATTCCAACAAGGGCCGCATCCGCAATCCGATGGTCTATTCGCTCATCCATGGCGGCGAGGCGGGGAATGAAAAACCCATCCTGATCGATACCGGCATGAAGGGCGACTGGTCGCCCAGCGGCAAGACCTATGAGAATGTCGAACATCCCGACACCATTCTGGCCAAGGTCGGGTTTGCGCCGGAAGACATTGAAGACGTCATCCTGACCCACCTGCATTTCGACCATGCCGGCAATCTCGACCGGTTTCCCAATGCGACGTTTCATGTTCAGCGGGCTGAATATGACGGCTGGAAAGAGGTCTACGAGATGCCGGGTGGGCTCGGCAGTGACACGACAATGTGGCCGCTGTCGTCGATGCAGAAAAAAGACCTCGATAATGTGGATGACCTGCTGGCGGCGGGCCGCGTCAACCTGATGGACGGCGATACCGAATTTGCACCCGGCGTGTGGTGCCGCCTCGCGTTCGAATCCCACACTTTCGGGTGTCAGTGGGTCGAGGTGCAGACGTCGGACGGGCCGTATGTCGTCGCCGGAGACTGCGTCTACTGGTACGAGAACATCGAAAAGATGTGGCCGCCCGCATATGTGCAGGGAAATACCTGGAACCTGATCAAGGTGTATCGTGCAATCCGCGACGCCGTCGGTGACGACACGGACCGTATTGTGCCGGGCCACGATCCGGAACTGTTCCTGCGGCATCCGGTTTTCGAGCTTGGCCATCACCCGGTCGCGGAAATCCACCTAGCGGCCAACCAGGAGAGCCGACTTGCTTAATTCTGTGTTTGCGACCGGCGGTATCGTTACAGCCCCGCATCATCTGGCAGCAGATGCCGGGCGCGATGTGCTGGGCGACGGCGGCAATGCGGTCGAGGCGATGATCGCCATGGCCGCCGCCATCCCGGTGGTGTACCCGCATATGAACGCCCTGGGCGGCGACAGTTTCTGGATCATCAAGCCTGCCGGGCAAGACCCCATCGGCATCGATGCCTGCGGGGCAGTGGCGGCAAAGGCGACCGATGCGCTCTATCGGGATGCCGGCCATGACGTCATTCCTGCACGTGGTCCGCTGGCCGCAAACACGGTGGCGGGCACATTGTCGGGCTGGCAGGCGGCGCTGGAAATTGCGGCGAAGCTTGGCGGTGAAATGTCCCGCGAACGCCTGCTCGAAGCGGCTATCCACCATGCCGAGAAGGGGTTTCCGGCGACCGGAAACCAGTCCCGCACCACAACGGCCAAACTCGCGGAATTAAAGGGCTTGCCGGGGTATGACGAGGCCTTCCTGCTGAACGGTATAGCGCCCGAAGAAGGCGATCTTTTCCGCCAGGTTCGGCTTGGTGCCACGTTGCGCCGGCTGGCGGCGGACGGGTTCGGCTCATTCTATAATGGCGCCCTGGCCCAGGACATAGCAGCCGATCTCGCCCGCGCCGGATCACCGGTCTCAAACGAAGACCTGGCGGCGCATAAGGCACTGACCCTGACACCGCTCTCGGTGCAGCTATCGACCGGAACGGTGTGGAACATGCCGCCACCAACGCAGGGTCTGGCCTCGCTGATGATCCTCGGCCTGTTCGACCGGCTGGATGTGAAAGATGCCGAGGGCTTCGCCCATATCCACGGGCTGGTAGAGGCGATCAAACAGGCGTTTATCGTCCGCAATGCCCATGTGCAGGACCCGGCGGCCATGGATGTCGATCCGGCCGATTTCCTGAAAACGGCCGATCTCGATGCCCGGGCCGCGCAGATTGATACGAAGACGGCGCTGCCCTGGCCGATCCCGGCAAAAGACGGCGACACCATCTGGATGGGCGCGATCGATGCGGCGGGCAATGCCGTGTCATTTATTCAGAGCATCTACTGGGAATTCGGGTCCGGCATCGTGCTCGAAGATACCGGTATCCTGTGGCAGAACCGCGGATCGAGCTTCTCGTTGCGCGACGGCGATGTGAACCGCCTGGCACCGGGGCGCCGCCCGTTCCACACGCTCAACCCCGCGATGGCCGAGCTGACGGATGGCAAAATCCTGTCCTATGGCACGATGGGCGGCGAAGGCCAGCCGCAGACCCAGGCGATGGTTTATACCCGGCATGTCAATTTCGGCCAGTCGATCCAGCAGGCGATCACCGCGCCACGCTTTCTGCTCGGGCGGACCTGGGGCGATACCGGCACAAATCTGAAGCTGGAATCGCGGTTCGATGCGGGGCTGGTGTCAGACCTGGCCGCTGCCGGTCACGATACCGAGGTGATCGATCCCTATTCGGACCTGATGGGCCATGCGGGTGGCGTATCCATGCGCACCGACGGCGTCATGGAAGGCGGATCGGATCCGCGGGCCGATGGCAGGGCCGCCGGGGTTTAGAGGCGGCCTTAGCGCCAATTAGGTGTCACCCCGGCCTTGTGCCGGGGCCCGGAGCGGTCTTTGCATCAGGCACTGGATCCCGGGACAGGCCCGGGATGACGTGGCTTATTTTCTGTTTGCGGTCGTGTCATTTCATCCAGTAATCCGATTCCGGGTCGCCCTTGATGGTCTCATTCTCGGTCCATTCACCGATAATGATGCCCTGCTTGGGTGCGCCGCCGGTCCGGTTGCGCACCGCCTGTTCGGAAATCGTGGTGCGGGTCGAGCGTGTGCGCAGCCAGTGGAACAGGCGTTCGTGGAGCTCTGCGCGCAGGTCCGTATGTTCCGGCGCGGCGCCGAGATCGTTGAGCTCGTCCGGGTCGGTTTCCAGATCGAACAGCTGGGATGGATAGCCTTCCCACAGCAGGTACTTCCAGCGCGCCGTGCGGATCATGAATCCGCGCGCATCCGCCGGTTCCTTTTCCGCATAAATCCGCGCCGGTTTGAACGAATAATCGATCTCGGCGAATACCGCGTCGCGCAAGGTCCCGTCCTGCGTGCCGTGCAGCGTCGGCACGAGCGAGCGGCCTTCAAGCACGTGTTCCAGGTCGTTCCAGCCGCCCAGCGAATCCAGGAAGGTCGGGATCATGTCGAGGGATTCGACCAGTGTTTCACTGGTGGTGCCGCGGGTGCCGTCAGCGGCGGAAGCCGGATCGTAGACGATCATCGGCACGCGCACCGAGCATTCGTGCAGCATTTCCTTTTCGCCGAGCCAGTGATCGCCGAGATAATCGCCGTGGTCGGACGTAAAGACGATCATGGTGTCGTCCATCCGCCCGGCGTCTTCCATCCACGCAAACAAACGGCCCATCTGGTCGTCGATCTGCTTGATCAGGCCCATATAGGCGGGCAGCACGTTGTCGCGCACGTCGTCCATGGAGAAGTTCTGGCTTTCCGGGTGCTGCATATGCGCCGCGATCACTGGGTGTGGATGGGCGCGCTCGGCATCCGACCGGACCGGTGGGGTGATCTGATTATGGCCGTACATGTTGTGATAGGGCGCCGGCACAATATAAGGCCAGTGCGGTTTGATATAGGACAGGTGCAGCAGGAACGGCGCCTCCCCCTGTTCTTCCATGAACTCGATGGCGCGGCCGGTCATATAGGGGGTTTCGGAATCCTCTTCCTTCACCCGGGCGGGCAGGTGGTTATTGCCGAGATACCAGCCCGACAGGATTTCGCCGTCAGGGCCTTCGGCGGCATTCGCCCAGTCATGCCACGGGTTGTCGCCGTCATAGCCCTTGGCCTTCAGATACCGGTTATAGGCGTAGTTCGGATCGACCAGCTTGTCCGGCCATAACCCGTCATCGCGTTCCACCGGCTCGAGCCCGCATTCGGATGTCAGCACGCCAAGCTCGGTCATCTTGTCGACGCCGAGCCGCGCCATGCCTTCTGCATCCGGTTCCATATGGGTTTTGCCGACCAGCGCACAGCGCAGGCCATGGGGGCGGATGAAATCGCCGATATTGCGCTGGCCGACTGAAAGCGGCACCCCGTTCCACGTCGCGCCATGGCTGTAAACGTAGCGCCCTGTCAGGTAGGACATGCGCGACGGCCCGCAGAGCGGCGACTGCACGAAGGCGCGGGTAAAGTTCACGCCCTTCGCGGCGAGCCCGTCGATATGCGGCGTTTCCAGATGCGGATGCCCGTTGCAGGACAGGTAGTCCCAGCGCAGCTGGTCGCACATGATGAAGAGAATATTTTTTGCTTTGCCCATGTCCGGCGTCTCCCTGTTTATGCCCTCTGTTTAGCATTCGCGGGAATGACAGGCCACCGGGTCCCGGTTGGGACGCGGCGGTGGTTTATGATTTTGGCAGGCAGTTACGGGCGAACCAGATCGACAGGTCGCCGATCGGCACGTCGCCCGATGCGACCGCTTCAATCGTTGTCACGATATCTGCCTCGTCGGCCGCCAATCTGTGGCCGTTCAGCGACAGGAAGACAACGGCCGCAAGCAGGCCCGTGCGCTTGTTGCCGTCAACAAAAGGATGGTTCCCGATGATGCCGGCGCAATATTCGGCGGTCAGGTCGAAAACGGTCGCGTCGGTGTCGTAGGCGGCGCGATTGTGAGGCCGTGCCAGCGCACTCTCCAGCAATGCCTCGTCCCGCAATCCGGGGCTGCCGCCATGGCGTTGAAGGGTTTCCCCGTGGAATGACAGGACCATCCGCTGCGTCAGCCAGCGAATGCCATCGCTCATTCAGAGAGAGCTTTCATCGCATTCGGGTGCGTCCGCATGAAGTCGCGCGCGGCATCCAGCGCTTCGGCGAAATCCGGATCGTACGGGGTAAGCTCGATCCCGGTGGACGTTTTGACCACGTATAGGCTGTCGCCTTCCTGAAGACCCATGTCGCGGACATGATCGGAAAGCGTCACGCCCAGCGAGTTGCCGATTTTCCTTATTTTTACCGAATCAGACATCAGCACCTCTCATGGAGAGAGTATTACATATGTTAAATTGTTAACAAAATCAATCCGTCACAACGTTTTCAGAAACGCCACCAGGTCGGTTTTTTCGGCATCCGTCAGGTTTAGCGGTTTGAGCAGCTTTTCGCCGTCCTGATGGAGGCGATCTTCGGGGATTTCGGAATAGTGGTTCACCACATCTTCAAGCGTCGCCTTGCTGCCGTCATGCATATAGGGCGCGGTCCGGGCGGCGTTGCGGAGGCTTGGCACGCGAAACTCGCCCCAGTTCTTCGGGGTCAGCCGGACGTGGCGGGTGAAGCCCGCCGTGGCGCGGAGCTTGTCGTCGTTGAACGGGCCGAGCAGGTTGAAGCGGCTTTTGCGCAAAAGCTGGATACCGCCGTAGCGCCCTTTGTCGACCCGGCCCGGCTCCGGGAAATGGGGCAGGCCGATATCGTGAAATTCGCCATTGGTGAAATTGGCACCGAAATGACAGAGATCGCAGCGGCCCTTGCCGACAAACAGTTTGAGACCGCGCCTGGCGGCGTCCGGGTAACCCGCGATGCCCGCCGCATCTTCCGCCGCGAGCGCGTCGCGGAACGTATCGAACGACGATTTGCCGGACAGGATGGTTTCCTGAAACGCGGCGAGCGCCTTGGCGACATTGACCATGACGGTCTCCGCCTCATGGGCGGCGGGTGCCGCGCCGAAGATCTGCCGGTAGCCGTCGCTAAGCGCCTGCGTGGTTGCCAGCCGGGTTTTCAGGGTCGCGGGTGTCATGCCCAGTTCCCGCGCATCCAGGATCGGCGCGATGCTCTGGGCCCACAGGCTGTCCGATTTACCGTCCCAGCCAAACCACCGGTTGAGGCGCATGTTGAACAGCGCCGGGGTATTGCGGTCGACACGGGCGATGCCAATTCCCCGTGCGATGCCGTCGGCAAACGCGAGGTTTTCCTGATGGCAGGTCGCGCAGCTCCGCTTACCGTCGACGGATAGATCGTCGCTCTCAAACAGTGTCCTGCCATACGCGATGGCGGCAGGTTTGCCGGACATCCGGTTGCTCGGGTCCGCGTCGGTCTTCACCGGCCACGGCCCATGGGACAGGATGAGCGCGGTTTCGTCATCGTCGAACGTCGTGGGGGCCGTCGCCGCCCCGGTCAGCAGGATGGCCGCGCCCGCCAGCAGGGCGGCGCACGCGGTCCGGGACAGTTTCATCGTTTGACGGAGATCTTCTGCGTCAGGCGCTGGCGTTTGTCGCCTTCATAGACGTCGAACGTGATCCGCCAGTGACCGGGCATGTGAAACACCATGCCGTCGAAGGACGAATGACCAGGTCCGATTTTGCGCTCGCTCGGTTTGTAATTCATGCCGTGGCCGTGCATCGGCATACCCGCATCGACGCGGATACGCGACGGTGCCATGCGTTTCTCGCCGTCGACACAGGCGACGACTTCGATACTGAACGGTTTGCCGACTTCGATCCGGGCGGGATTTGTCTTGTAGGCGACGGCTGTGCCGCCGTCGTTAAGCTGTTCGGGGAATGCCGCCAGTGTGTCCCTGGGGCAATGATCTGCAAGCGCCGGTCCGGCGGCGAGCAGAGCCGCGCAGAAAAGGGTTCCGGGCAATAATCGACGCATACTTAATCCTTTGGCTGGAGTGCCCAGTTCGCCAGGGCTGTCGCGTTTTTCCAGCCGATCCGTTCTGCCAGGTCGCGCGGCAGGGATTGAAGCCAGGCCCGGCTCCAGCGCGCATGTTCCTCAACGAAGTACCAGCGTTCCGGCGTGTAGGTGTCGGTACCGATCATGAAACGGTCGGGGAATTCGGCGAACAGTTTCGCCCATTCGGCATCCGCTTTGCCGCCGGCGCCATGGCTGCTGCGGAACGCGAGGTCCGACCACAGACGTTTGTGCTTGGCGAGCATCGGGCGGATGGCGTCGGGCTCAGCGAAACCGGAATGCGCCCACAGCACGGTTGCGCCCGGCCATTGCTTGAAAATGCGATCAACCGCGTCGGCATCCGAATGGGCATGCAGGAATACTTTGTATTTTTTCGCGAGCTGCACGACCTTGCGGAAGACCGCGCCGTCGGCATCCTCGCCGAAAATATGAAACTCGCCGATCCCGGCATACCCGCCTTTTTTAAGACGGCTTTCCAGCAATTCGATCACCGTCGGGTCGCGGAACCAGGTGCCAAGCTCGCCGCGTTTCCGGTAGGGGCGCAGCACCGGCACGATCAGGTCGGGCGCGGCGGAAAAAAGCATCTGCGTGCCCTTGTCGCTGGAACTGGAAACGAAGGCTTTCTTCAGCCCCGCGCGCCGCAGCACGGCGATCGCGTCTTTGGGCGGCAGGTCGTCCCAGGCGTCATGGCTGTAGTGCAGATGTGCATCCACCAGCGGCATGATATCCGCTGCTTGTGCAGGCGCGGGTGCGGCGGCGATGGACAGGATGCCGGCGGCAAACAGGCTTTTGAGGACGTATTTCATAGCTGTATCCGTTCTACTCGGGTCTTCCCGGACCATTGATGGCCGGAACTTAGGGGGACGGAGGCGCTCGGTCCAGTGACAGCCATCACGGCTGGCCTAATTGTTAGCCCGTTGGGCGTCGTTGTGAGCCCGTTGGGCGTGGCTGTCAGCTCGGCAGGCCGAGAACCCGTTTGGCGAGGATATTGCGCTGAATCTCGCTGGATCCGCCATAAATCGTCGCGCGGCGGACCTGCAGGAATAGCGGCGCAATCTCGATCGGGCCGTCTTCGGTCATTACACGACCGGTCAGGGCGGCATCCGTCCCTGCAGCATCCAGTAAAAGATCGGCGAGGCGTTGCAGCGTTTCGGTGCCGTTGATCTTCATGATAGATGCATCGAGCCCGAGGGAGCGTTCGGCATTGGCGATTTCTGCGGCATGGGCAAACATCGCGGCAAACCCCACCGTATCGATCTCGATTTCTGCCAGGCGTTCGCGAAAATAGGGGTCGTCCAGCGCACCGCTGGCCCGCGCGACTTTCTTGACGCGTTCCAGCGCATCGAACAGAAGCTGCGGATTGGCGGTGCCGAGCCGCTCATGCGCCAGCAGCGCATTTGCCACCCGCCAGCCATCATGCAGGTCACCGACCAGATTGGTCATCGGCACCCGTACGTCGTCCATGAAGACTTCGGCGAATTCGTCGTCGCCGGCGATTGTTTTGATCGGGCGAATATCGATCCCGGGGGTTTTCAGGTCGATCAGCACGAAGCTGATGCCCGCCTGCTTACGCGGTGCGTCGGGGTCGCTGCGGACCAGGGCGAACATCCAGTCGGAATACTGCGCCCATGTGGTCCAGATTTTTGATCCGTTGATGATGAAATCATCGCCGTCGATATCGGCGCGGGTGCGCAGGCTGGCGAGGTCTGATCCGGCGCCTGGTTCCGAATAGCCCTGGCACCAGGATTCATCGCCGGCCAGAATCGACGGCAGGAAACGTTCTTTCTGGGCGTCCGTGCCGAATGCCATCAGGATCGGGCCGACATGGTTGATACCCTGCGCGGAGATTTCGGGCGCCCCGGCGCGGGCGAGTTCTTCCTTCAGGATGATCTGCTGGTTGAGCGTCGCTTCCATGCCGCCCTGACTTTTGGGCCAGGCAGGCGCGATCCAGCCTTTGCCGTACAGTTCGCGGTGCCACCACATGGCGCGGTCGAATGGGGGGCGCGTGGACCAGCCGCGCAGATCGTCGGGCAGGGTCGTGGCGATCCAGTCACGGATTTCTGCGCGGAAGGATTTTTCGTCGGGTGTGTCGGTGCGGAAGCTGATGGACATGGTAAAAACCTAGCGTATAACGCGAAGGGACGCCAAACATCAAAAACGGGAGGAACATCGAGATGGCCTTACGTGAAACCTACGAATGTGTCGTCGTCGAGATCGACGATGACGGCATCGCCTGGGTGACCTTTAACCGGCCCGAAAAACGCAACGCGATGAACCCGCAGCTTCATTATGACATGGAGCATATCCTGATCGAGCTGGAAACCGAGCCGTCGGCAAAGGTGATTGTGCTGACCGGTGCCGGTAACA
>Ga0307985_10002108_pt1 | contig 11241 bp, 7 predicted proteins | sample EllFjometageno80_FD_203155 | JGI IMG/M metagenome (GOLD analysis project Ga0307985, IMG submission 203155) | Marine microbial communities from Ellis Fjord, Antarctic Ocean - #80 | ecosystem: Environmental > Aquatic > Marine > Unclassified | place: Southern Ocean | collected 2014-10-09 | reverse complement strand
AGAGGGAGGGGAGGGAGGGGAGGGAAGGGAGGGAAGGGAGGGAAGGGAGGGAGGGGGGGGATTCATTGTAAATTGATAGGATGAAGAGGATGAGAAGGACGAGGGGGAGGAGAGCGAGGAGGGTGGATGTGCTGTGCATGACGATGCTGATCGCGGGCGCAACGTTGGCAGGCGCTGTGAGAGGTCACACTGCCACCGGCTACAGGTTGTGCAACCGTTTCACGGACACCTTTTCACGGCCACCGTTTCATCAGTTTCAGCCGTTTCAGCCGTTTCAACAGCGCAGCGCTGGGCAGCGCAGCGCTGGGCAGCGCTGGGAGACAGGGGAAGGAGGAGCTGAGGAAGGGTCGAGGAAGCGACTGCGCGGTGACTGTGACACCGGCGTGTGTATGCTTATGATGTCCGTGTTGCGGTGATGGTAGTGTCGAGCGTGTCATGATAGTGGGAGTCGACGTTTGACGCGATGTAAGTCGACATTTGACGTGATGTAATGAATGGTGACGGCACGGTGCTACGGAGATCGGACACGGTCGGACACGGTCGGACACGGTCGGACACGGTCGGACACGGTCGGACACGGACACGGTCGGGAGAGCATGGGAGGAAGGATACGTAGCACGGCCTACAGCTCACGTGTTGCTTGCGTCTAGCTAAAAATCAGAAATCGACCAGAAGCTTGCTTCAGGCCCAAATCTTCCAACGTTGGTCGAAATACAGAAACTCTCTGTTGTAACTCGAAGATTTTCAGCACATTCCCTCGAACGTAAGACGGGACACGCTAGGCGACGATGCGCAGGGAACGCGAATTCATCAAGTCAATGAAGACCCCTATCCCTGCAAGAACACTTTGAACCAACTTTAGTTGTCAAGCGCTTCCCAACTCATGATCTGTATTTATCCAGTCCTTACCTTCCGGGATGGCACACCATTTGCTCGACTCTTGGGGTATGCTCACTCTGCTAAAACATCAACTTCTTGTTTAGAATATATATATATATGTATATGTATATATAATATATATTTACAACACTGGAGACGAACAACAAGAGAGTTTTGGCAACGGGGCACAGAGAACAAGCAACCATTTATATATTTTGCAGTCAAGCCTCTCAACTTCCGGGGTCTCATCTATGGCACACGCCCCGCTGCTGCCGATGCTTCCGCAAGCTGCACTGCGAAAAGGGTCCGCGTTGCTACAGTTGTTTCTTGTTGTTTCTTGTTGTGCGGCTACTACTGCCGCCTTCCCACCCTCTCTCTCAACACCCACTAACTCCTGCATTTTCCACAGTTTCACAGGGTACTTGTCATGTCCTACGACGAAAGCCCCTCCCGGCCCATCAGCCAGCAGCGCCGCGTCTCCAAAGCCGCCCACAACCGCATCGGTTCCATCGAATCTGACCACCGCACCATGGACACCACGGCTGAAGAGTACGTGTATGAGCTCGGTCGCTCTCTCGCTCTCTCCCCGCCGTTCGTCGCTTCGCACCGCCCCTCTAACCCTCTCTTCGTTCGCTTAGGTCCACCCTCGCCAACACCTTTGTCGCGTCCCGCAAAATGTCAGCCGTCGACAGCACCTTCCGCAACACTCTCGCTCGCAACAACGTCGACAACAAGTCCACCGCCGAAGCGACCACTGACGCTGAGTTGAACGGGTGGTACATGTACGACTTCGCCAACGGCGCGTTCTTCTACTCTGTGCTCAACTTCCTACCGATCCTCATCGCCGGTCAAGCGGCGTGGCAGGCTAAGGTGAAGTACTGCAGGGACAACGACGTGTGGAACGGTTTGCCGGAGGATACTACTGGTGACTGTTCCGACAACAACTGGGCGAAGGACTACGACAACGCGGGGGTATGCCTCGGAGCAGCCGGTGACGGGGGGTGCACTGTCGCGAGCTCGTACGTGAACCAGACATGCGTTGAGGACGGGGGCACATGGGAGGCTGCGTGGAGGGACGACGCAATCTTTGTCAACTTTTTGGGCATGAAGATCGGCTATGCGAGCGTTTCGTTCATGTGCACGTGCTTGAGTGTCGTTGCACAGGTAAGCGGCAGCTGTGCCGTGGGTGGGTGGCTTGGAAGTGGGCGTCTTTGTGAAACACGTGTGTATGACACACCGCTGCCACCTTTGTTCACACATGTGATACCCCCCAGCTGTTCGTGTTCGTCGGCTTCGGCGGCCTCGCCGACTACGGCAACCTCCGCAAGACCATGTTCATTGGCGCCAACACCGTGGGCAGCATTTGCTGCATCCTCGTCTGGTTCGGCGACGAGACGTCCCTGTTCTGGTACAACGGCGTGCTGATGATGATCGCGAACGTATCCTACGGCTTCGCCGTGGTGTTCTACAACGCGTACCTGCCGCTCCTGATCGCGGCGCACCCGGACGTGACGAGCGTGGCGGAGACGGCGACAGACGACCAGCAGATCATCGACGCGGCGAACGCGCTGAGCAGCAAGGTTTCCACGAGGGGGTTCGCTACTGGATTCTGCGGGCAGCTCATTTTCCTGATTTTCAACTTCATCCTTCTGACGGTGATTCCGGACGGAGGCTTGGCGGTCAGGATCAACGTCATGTTGTGCGGCTTCTGGACGCTGGTGTTCGGGGGATACTGCTTCTTCCACCTCAAGCCGAGGCCCGGCCCGCCGCTGCCGGATGGCCAGAACTTCGTGAGCGTGAGCTTCAACCAGATCGTCGGGACCTTCGCGAGCGCGAAGGACTTGCCCCAGCTCTTCTTGTACTTGCTCGCGTACTTCATCTTTAGTGACGGCTGCTCAACGCTCGCGGGGAGTGCTGCGTTGTTCGCCGCGATCGAGCTCAAGATGGCGAGCGCCGACATCATGCTTGGCATTCTGCTGGTTAGTTTGAGCGCCATCGCGAGTTGCGTCATCTGGTTCAACGTCGAGAAGCATTTTAAGCTGAGGCCCAAGACGATCCTGATCCTCAACCTCGTCATTCTGGGCTGCATGCCCATCTACGGCATCGTCGCCATGACCTGCCAGTGGGAGTTCTACATGATGTGCTTGATCTTCGGGCTCAACACGGGCAGTCAGCAGGCGTACACCAGGAGCATCTTCAGCAGCATCGTGCCCCAGGGACACGAGGCCGAGTACTTCAGCCTGTACGAGGTCACGGACAAGGGCACCGCGTGGGCGGGACCGCTCGTGGTGGGCGCCGTCTTCGACGCCACCGGCAACTTCAGGGACTCGTTCGGGGCACTCCTGGCCTTCTTCGTCGTCGGCATTTTTGTGTTGTCCTTCTTCGATCCCGAGAAGGCCGCGGCGGAGTGCAAGGCGTTCGAGCTCAAGGAGAAGCTGACGAAGAAGAAGGGGGGGAGCACTGGGGACAGCATTGGCAACAGCAGTCTGTAAGGAGAAGGGAATGGCGGTAATGGCGGTGGTGATTGTGGGGGATTAAGTAGCGGAGAAGGCTTGTTAACAAATAGGGGCGAAGAGGAAAATGCACGACGCGAAGAGGAGCGAGCGAACGAGGACAAAGTTTGAGGAGGTAGCCATACACGCTTTCCTCCACTGTCGCAATACACGGCGTGTTGCTTAAAATGGTAAGTGTATACTATAATCGCACCACTCGCTCACTTCCCCTTCTTTACCTTGGCAACCCCCGCATCCAGCAGATCCAGCGTCTCCAGCCCCTTACATTTCTTCGCCTTGGCCGCCTTCTTCTCCGCCAACCCCATCCCAGCGGCCACAGCCATGCCGGGGTTCGCCGCGATCGCCGCCGCCTGTGCCGCCTCCTGGTCAGCAGTCGCCGCCGCTTCCGCCGCCTTCCGAGCTATCTTCGCCTGCAGCGCCGCCGCGTTCGCCTCATTGTTCGCCATGGGGTTACCCGTCGACTTCGTGCCGGCCTTGTCGAGCTTGGCTTGGTTCTTCGCTCGGGAGAGCTCGCGTTGGTTTCCTCGGGCCATGCTGGGAGGGGGGGGGGGTTAGTTGGGGCAGTAGGAGGAGCAGATCAGTGGCAACAGTGGACTCATGACTCCATACAAAGCTCCCTCTACGGGCTCCCAGACGGTCCTTAACGTCCTTAAACTCTTAACACGACCCTCCCCCCCAACAACTGCCACCCGTCGGGCCTTCAACTCGTCCGTTCCCCCCCCATCCCATCGATACCAAAAAGAATGAACCCTTACTAGGACGACCCTTCTGTTTCGGGGTGAACGGCGGCGACGCGCCGCGATACTAGCGCCGAGACGATGATGGGGGGGGCGTGGTACGATGATTGACGAGTTGGGAGACGGCGGGGCGAGCACATACTCTACTTAGCGGGTGTTCGCAAATGGAAAAAGCGGATGGTCGACCTGGTCGACCTGTGTTCTGTGTTCTGAGCGAGCGGGGTGTTATGGCCCCGTACTCATGGCCGTACGCAAACCGTGCGAGGACGCTGGGGGGCGTCGGTCTCTCTTCCTCATTCGTGGTGGCTCGCTCCAGACGCTCCTCGCCTCGCTCCCGTCGCGGCTCGCTCGCGTGCTCGATAGAACGTAGCGCTGCGTGTCGTAGCAAGAGGACAGTTAACGAATATACATAAGGGGTTTAAAGCACACATTGCAACGCTCGCGGCTGGCGGTACGTGTGTTGTACGTGCGACGAGTCACGGGCTTGTTGAGTTCCCCTAAAGCACGGCCGAGACTGCGGCACACTTCCAACCCTTGGTACGACCACGCCACGCTGCGCCCCACTGCGGTGGGAATTGTAAAATAATAACGCTGCCTGATCAACCGTAGAACCAGCAGTCTCGACTCCGTTGTAGTTACCTCGTCGCGCCCAAAGCAATTACACAAACCTTAACGTCATCCTCTTCTTTTTTTGGCACGGAGAGGCGGAAGCCTAAGCCCCCCTAAGCGGTTTCCTGCCTGGGTAACACGTCAGCACGAGTCACGTCGACCACCCCCCCGTATTCTTTTCCGTTTAGCACCCGGGGAGGAGTTTTTTGGGGGGGCAGGGTGCTCCATTATCTCCAAACTTCCGGCCTGTTTCTCACCCATCACCCCAGCTTCCTACCCCGCCCTCCCACCCTTAGCGTGCTGCTCCTCCCTCTTTGCTCAAGCACCCCTCATCTTTGCTAAAGCATGCCCTCCATCATGAAGCTCAGCGCCCTCACGCACATGCTCACCACCCTCCAGTCCCTAGTCTTGGCCTCAACCCCCCCAGCCAAGCTAGAGTCGACCTTTGGCAAGCTCATGACTTCCCTCACCGACTCCCTCGCCCTCCTAGCCAACAACCCCTACCCGCACAACGACAACCTCGAGTCCGTAGACATCCCAAGCCACTACAAACACACCCTTCACCTCATCACCACCTCCTTCCTAACCTGCCTCATTGATCAATCCAAGTACACCACCGTCCGCGACTTCCCCACCATCAAGTCCTACCCGCACTTCAAGGCGTACGCGCTGTACCGGCTGAACCAATTCGCCGCCGCCGTCGCCCTTTGCGAGACTAAGCCCGACTCCCACGCGAACGACCTCACCATCCCCCTCGAGAACATCATCGCGCAAGCGTCCTTCCGTCTCGGGTTGCCCGCGGCGGGGTTGTACTACCAGGATTTACTCACGAAGGATCCGAGCGACACGGAGGTCCTCACGAACTACCTCGCCACGGCCCCTCCCGCCCTCACCCCCGCCGATCTCCTCCTCCACGAAGCGACCGGCCTCAAACAGCGCGACTACGACCTCCTCCACAACGTCGCGTGGTGCTACGCGAACCCCCGAGGCGGGTGCTTCGACATGGGCAAGGCGCAGAGCGTCGTTGACGGAGCGGTGGAAGTGGCGAGGAAGGCGTGTGCGACGCCCGCTGAGTTCCACACGGAGACGCAAAGTCTGGAGGCGCTGAGGGGTTACGTGCAGAGTTTGCGCGGGAATGGGGCTAGTGCTGAGGCTGTTTTGACGGGGGTCAATGGACGGAAGGGGTTGAGCGACGATAAGGCGTTGAAGTGCGTGATTTATAACAACCTGGTGGGGGTTAGAGAGGGGGGGAGGGAGAAGGTTGCGAGCGAGGTTTTGGCGAGTTGCGCGAGAACGCTGAGGGAGTTGGTGGCGGAGGGGGGGGAGCGGATGTTGAAAAACCAGGTTGAGGACGTGGAGTATAACATTGGGCAGTTGGAGTTGTTTGCGGGGAAGGAGGGAGGGAAGAAGATTACGGACGCGGACGTTGCGACTAGGGTTACAATGATGAAGTTCAATAACGCGACGAACGCAGAGATGATCAAGGTGCTCGATAAGCCGACCACGACGAGGGAGGTGAGTTCTCCACGCTCGCCACACATGCACGGCGGCGCTGCTCTTTGTTCACACTGCATGTGTGGGGCACTGCTCTTTGTTCACGTGTGTTTGGGGCGCCCGTGGTCCTCTCTAACACTCGCTTCCCTCTTCAGAAACTTCTCTTGGCGCAGCTGTACATTGACGCGGGCGACGGCCTGGCGGCTGCCGATATTATCAAGGCGCTCCCACCCGCCATCTCGGCGAGGCCGGCGGGGGTTAAGACGGTGGTTGATTTGATGAAGGAGGGGGGAGAGAGGGAGGCGGCGAGGGAGTATTTGGCCAAGATGGAGAAGACGATGGACGGGGATGGCAAAGTTTTGGTTCAGATTGCGGGGGTGGAGGAGATGATAGCGTTGCAAAATTACACGGGGGCTGTTGAGTGCTTAGAGGGGCTGGGTTCGCATAACAACGATCGGGTTACGGCGCTTTTGGTTTTGGCGACGAGCTTTTTTGACGTTGACAGAGCAGAGGGATTGGCGAGCGAGCTGGCGTTGGACGTGGCGGAGTTTGACGCCGCCTCGTTGGAGAACGAGCCGGGGTTGATTAGGAGGAAGGACGGGCGGGAGAGGGGGGTCAGTTTGCTGTCCATCGACGGGGGAGGGGAAGGTGCCGAAAAGAAGAGGAAGGAGGCGGCGAAGAACAAGGAGAGGCAGGCGAAAAGAAAGGAGGAATACTTGGACAAGTTGAGAGAGGCAGGCAAGCCGGTGGGGAATCCCGATCCGGAGAGGTGGCTGCCGAAGGAGCAGAGAAGCTACAACAAGAGGGGCAAGAAAAAGAACAAGATGACAGGAGGACAGGGCGTGGGCGCGGGAGGAGGCAAGGACGCCGCGAAGCTGGACATGGCTGCGAGGATGGCGGACAAGGGCAAGAAGAGCGAGCTGAGCAGCGCGCATATCGTGGCGGGAGGGGGCGGGAAGAGCTCGAGAAGGATGCCCAGGAAGTAAGGGGGACGAAGGAAAGGAAGGACGGGAAGGAGGAGAAGGAGGAGAAGAATAACAGTAGCGAACTGCGTGTGCAACGGACGATGCTACGGGGTATGCGTGTATGCCACTACCGGGTCCACAGATGCGGCCACGCACTAGCCGTCCGTGTGATGTCGAACGAGGAGTCGGCGTGGGCCTCATGTAGAGAGATGTAGAGAGTGGAGTTTGGTCCTGCTGGTTTGGTCAGTACTTGTCTGCCACCGTCAAGCCACAAAGATGTGCCGTTGTACCCTTCCACCACTCTGTTTCTACTCCATGTATGTATGCCTCGCCGCCCCGGTAGCCGAGCCAGCCCTCTGTGCCGGGAATGCGCGTCGTCTCGTCATGGCCTTAGATGCAGTTGAGGGTATGCTTGGTACTGCTTGGTACTGCTTGGTACTGCTTGGTACTGCTTGGTACTGCTTGGTACTGCTTGGTACTGCTTGTTTTTGTCAGGCCGGCGACGGACATCCCATGTTGGCTAGATCACTTTTGTGTGTCGCAGCGATGCAGCCCTCAAGAACGTAGTAGATGGTTTTGGCATAACTGTACGGGAACAATATGTTATCCACCCTAAAGACATGTTTATTCCAGTGAGATGCAGTTGGCCGGATGACAGTTTGAGGACGTACCTTGCAGAATTAGATAAGAAACAGACCCGAGACCGCAGGACAGACGGCGCCCTCAGCCACGAGACTAGTCTAGGAGACGAATGGAGTCACACAGCGGGCGCCTTTGGCCTTTAATGATGAGTCTAATGTGGGGGGCCGAGCAGGGTATTCACCGATGTTTCGGCGGCCACTGATAGGGGGGAAAGAGCTGAGATTAGGCTTGGCTGAGGAGGGGGGGGCACCAGTGGGCGCTCGCTGAGCTCGTGACGACGTTTTAAGTATTATAGGATGTCAGCCCGATGGATGTAGATTGTCAAACATGTAGAAGGTGTTCTTATGCCGCTTTTTGCACTTGTTTTTCTCGTAGACGACCATACTAAGGTGACAACACCGCTTCCCGTTCGCTCAGCGAAGTTAAGCACCTTCAGGCAACGTTAGTACTCGAGTGGGTGACCATCGTGGAATCCGTTGTGTTGTCTATACTTTTGCTCTGTTTTGCAATGAAAGGTCGTGTGAACAATCAAAGGTAGCGTGGAACAAACAAAGAACGAACGGGGACTGCTACTGCTAAGAAAAGGGATAAGCTATGCATTTTTTTGCACAACGAACGGGGACCGAAAGAAAGGGAGAAGCATGCCGCTTCTCCCGCACCCTTTTGCCCCAGCCCACAACAAGTTGCCGCCAGCGACGCCAGTCTTCAAGAAGTCGTTATTAATTTAGAAAGGGAGTTTCAGGAACATTTAACACATTTCTTTTACAATAACTCTCCTCATTTGACGACGACTGGCCGATCCCTTGGCGCTCTCGCCCACCTGGCCTTCCTCCCTTCTTTCCACCCTCAACCCCCCTCCTCTCGCTAGACTAACTTCTTCCCCGCCCCCCCCTTCCCCTCGCCCTCTTCATCTAAATAAGTATACATGGAGGAGTATGATGAACTGTCTGCTGGGCCCAACGAGCACGGGGCCCTCGATCTGTCCCACTCCGCCTGGGCGGAACTCCCGGACCAGCTGTTCGTGTTCAGCTCGCGCCTCCTTTCCCTGGATCTGTCCCACAACAAGCTCGTCGAGGTGGAGGCTGACTTTGGCAAACTTAACCTGCTTGCAAATCTGAACCTTGAGGGGAACCTGATTACCGAAATACATCCCAATATTGGCAAGTGCATCCGTCTCAAGTCCCTCAACCTGAACAACAATCGAATTGGCATCGTCCCCCCCGAAATCGGCAACTGCACTCTCCTGGAAGAGTTCTCAATCAAGGACAACTTCATCGAGACTCTCCCCGCGTCGATCGGGAACATCATCGCGCTAAGAGTGCTGGAGCTGCAGAACAACAAACTCAACTTCCTCCCGCCGGAGCTCGCCAAGATTCCGACCATCCAGGTACGCTGCTGTTGAGCGAGAAGACCAGCGGCGAAGCCGTGAAGTGGCTGCTGCGATGCCACTCGTGGCTGCTGCGATGCCACTCGTTGCCGCTCGTGGCCTCTGCTCTGCCGCTCGTCTCCGCTGCTCTGCTGCGCTTGCTGCCTTGTGCTATCCTACTCCCTCTTCTCTCGTCCCACGCTGCCGCGTGCGTCCCATCCCACTCCTCCTCTCACCCTCCTTCCCAGGAAATCCACTGCGAGGGCAACCCCGCCCTCGTAATGGTCCCCGACGACATGCGCGCCTCGTCCGACATGGTGATTTGGGCTTTGAAGCTGCACAGGACGCACCAGGAGGCGGTACAGACCAAGGTGGATCACTATAATGAGCTGGAGGAGAAGACAAGGGAGAGTGAGGAGGTGAGGTTGAGGTTGAAGGATGATATGGATGAGATTGAGACGGATGTGAAGAATTTGGAGGACATTCGGCCGGTGGCGTACATTGCGTTCAAGGGAAGGGTCGGGAAGATGGGGGCGAGAATAGCGAGTAAATGCGTCATTAGCTGAGCATCCGTTGTACGTACACATGTGGTTAAGTGGAACAAAAGGGGGCAGCGGCAGCAGCAGCGGCAGCAGCAGCAGCGGCAGCAGCAGCGGCAGCAGCAGCGGCAGGAGCAGCAGCACTTAGCACAGGTGCACAGGTCGTATCAACTCGGTTGCTGAAAGATTTGTCCGACCAGATAACATCGCAATCTCACACGCTGCCTCTCGAACCGCCTCCAGCCCCCCCCCGTTCTCTCCTCTGTCGTCCTCGTTCGCCCTTCCCCCGCCCCCTCCACCATGAACCCCAACCCCCGCTACAGCATGAACCCCTCCTCCTCATCCTCCAATTCAGTAACTAAATCCCCCTCCCCCCCACGGTCTCCCAAAGGTGTTCGATTCCCAGATCAAGACGATGAACACAGCCGCGGTCCGAGCCTGAAACACTTCGGGAGCACGTGCTCCACGCTAGAAGAGCCCGTTACGACGCCTACCAACCCGCCTGGTAGAAACTCTATCCTCAAAAGTAACTCCAGTGAATTCTTCCAGGTTAACAACCCCATGGCTGCTCCTGTCGGCAGGAGGGTGAGCAACGCACTCGGGGGCAGCATGTTCTCCTCAGGCGGTGGCATCACCTCCTCTTCTTCCTCCTCCTCCCCCCGCCGCGGGAAGAGAGGTAGCACGGGCGGGTTAATGACCGTCAAGGACAACGCGGCGCCGGATGGAAGGAGGATTGTTAGTAAACACAGAAGCAGCTTCTTCAGCTTCGCGCCGGTGCCTAGGAAGTTTCTGAACAACGAGCCGAGTACACTACAGAGTACTTTCACTGTGGAGGGGGACGAGGATGCGGAAGATTCCGACTCCGATGCGTTTGGATCTAACGACGAGTCTAACGACGAGTCTAACGACGAGTCGCCCCCCGGAACATCACCGGGTGACATTCAACTGACCGTAATCAACTCCGCCACCGCCTCCAACGACCAACCGGATCACGGTAATCTAGCGCACCAGCCCACCATGTCAGCCACCGGCAAGCGCCTCGACAAGCGCAAATCCCGCCGTCGTTCCTCCGGCGTGCTGTACGCCGTGTACGAGCCGGAACACAAGCCTGTATTCATCTATTCAATGGTCACGATTTGCATCTTCGTGATGTTGTACGAGCTGTACTTTAACTACACGCTCAAGACCGGGTCGAACCCCTGCAACATCCAGCTATGGAAGTTCTGCTTCGAGCCCCTCGCCGCGAACCCCTTCTTCGGCCCCTCCGCGGAGTCCCTCGTGCTCCTCGGCGCGAAGACGGGCCACACGGTGGTAGTAGAAGGCCAATACCACCGTATGTTCACGTGCATGTTCATGCACGGCGGCGTGCTCCACCTAGGCTTCAACATGATGGCGCTGTGTCAGATGGGGATCGGGATTGAGCAGTCGTAAGTTGCAACGCAAGCACACACCAGGGCGGGGGGGGGGGGGGGGGGGGGGGGGGGGGGGGGGCGGGGC
>Ga0307985_10002104_pt1 | contig 11252 bp, 9 predicted proteins | sample EllFjometageno80_FD_203155 | JGI IMG/M metagenome (GOLD analysis project Ga0307985, IMG submission 203155) | Marine microbial communities from Ellis Fjord, Antarctic Ocean - #80 | ecosystem: Environmental > Aquatic > Marine > Unclassified | place: Southern Ocean | collected 2014-10-09 | reverse complement strand
AAGGCCAGTCATACACTAACTTTCAAATTGGACCACTCAGGTGGGGCTGCTCACCGTAGACCGGAGCTTTTACTCAGCAGCTGATTTGGCGAGAGTGGGTTTTGGGTAGAGCAGATATTAAATGAGGTGTGGCCTATGTTTAATCTCGTTTGTTTGACGAAACCTTCTTAGTTGTGATTGTGTGACGTCAAACTAAATAAAAATATGTTGTAAATATTTCTTAATTTTGTATTTTTTATAATAATAATTTATAATTAACATTGTGCAATAAATGCTTTTAGGAAAACTTACATGAAAAAAATACTACCATTTGTTCTCGTTCTTTTGAGTTTTTTATTTCCTACAATGGGTGTTTCAGATTTGTCATCAAACGTTTTTTCTACTCAGAAAAAGCTAAACGAATTAGGCTTTAATGCTGGCGTTGTAGATGGTATTTGGGGAGGAACTACAAAAAATGCCCTGATTGAATTTCTTTCTGGCAAAGGTATTAAATTTGATGGTCTGTTAGACGAGAATGAATTTAAAATCTTAGGCATATCTAATGCAAGATGTAAGGCTAATCCTCATAAAAGAACGAAACATAAATTAGCAATCACATGGAAGCAAGAGATCAACTGTCCTGCGGAAGTGTTTGTCGCAAAAGATGTTAAACAAAGTACAAAAAACAACATAGAGGCGACTTTGAAAGCTGCGTCTGATGCGTGGGGTAATTTTGGCCCAGTAGAATATTGGGTAATGGGTATTGATCAAGCCTATTCAATAGAATTAATAAAAAAATATTGCCAACGAAGAGCAGAGAATGGCAACATGAATTTTGATTATTGCCTGAAAAGAGAAAAAAATAGTGGCCATGGCATGCTATCTTACCAAAAATCAGGAGCTGAGGCTCTTGCAAGTAAAAGACCATTTGGCAGTGCAGGACATAATGGGGGAATGGACTGGGGGATTCATAAATTTGGTAGTTCATTGCCATTCGGATTTGAGGGCAAGCTTGATATGCCTGCGGGCGAAGATCAAAAAACGGTTATGCATGAATATTTTCATGCAGTACAGCATGCTCATATTCTAGAATTACAGCGCTATAAAAGAGACAAGCTTTGGGGCCCGGTGTGGTTCGTAGAGGGGGGCGCTGAATATATGGCATCAGTTACTTACAAGAGACTTATTTCTGAAAAAAAACTTGATCTAATCAAGAATAGTAAATGGGAATATGATTTTAGGCAAAGTATGCAGGAAAAATTTCAGCGTGCAAAAAATCAGAATACAAGACATAACTGTATATTGCAGATGCGTGAAATTACTTATAATAGTCCTTGCCGTGAATTTTTTTATGATGGTGGGGCATGGGCAGTTGCTTATCTTCTGAACCAAACGAATGAAAATATTCTATTAAACGAATTTTACCCAAATTTAGAAAAACTAGGATGGGAAGGTGCGTTTAAAAAATCTTTTTCAAAATCATCTAAAGAATTTTATAAAGAATTTGCAGGATTTTTAAAGCAAGATATTACAAGTGCTATGCAGATAATTCCACAATATTAATACAATAAAAATATTGGTATTTCTTTACATAATTTTGGAGTTTGAGTTTTGAGAAAATCAACGTCCTGCAGACATCACTGATCAAATTGGTAGCTGGTGTAGGGCAGGGGTATGGTTCAGGCCATCCTATGACTGTGCTGAAGGAGTGGTTGGAGAGGGCCCAACAGCCTAGCTTTTCAAAGTCTTGAGCCTTAAGATCCTCTTTAAATCAACCGATGTGAGTTTAGACCCATGATTAAAAATATATATATCGCAGGACCGTTGTTTAATGCTCATGAGAGAAGCTACCTTGAGCTTATAGCCTCAGAGTTAGAGGGCACCGGCTACAAATGCTTTCTGCCCCACAGGGATCAGTCTGGAATTGATGGATCTGAGTTGGAAGGCACGAATATGAGCCAAGCCACAAAAGATAAAATCTTTAATGCTGATCTGACTGCATTGAAGGAAGCAGACCTCACTGTTGCGCTAATAACAGGTCAAGACATTGACTCTGGAACAGCGGCTGAGATTGGTTTCACCTACGCTAATGGGAAGCCTGTCATAGCAATTACAGCTTACGAAAGACGATTTAGGAATTTGTTTGTAGATGGAATGATTGCCAAAACAGTAAATGACGTTAATGAAATTCTTCCTGCCATCTCATCAATCAGCCCAAAGCATTGATGCTTGCGATACCTAACAACATTTGTGAGTAAGAATGTCTACGAGGACCAGTCAGAAATTTGGTTTGTACTCACATATGGTATTACAAGCGCTGGGCTAAAAGATATGAGTAATAACTGATGCTTACTTAGGGTATGCTACTGTGAGTAAGGCAGTTTGTGGTGGACCGAGGAGGAGTTCATTTCCTATTCCATCAAAGAATTCTAAGTATCTAATATTATAGACAACACTCCGAATAGTTATTTCAGACTAATTAAAGCCTGCTCCCGCAACCACTTTAGTCGACTGACTAAAGCATAGTGATCAAGCCCGCCTTTTGGTGGGCTTTTCGCATTCTGGGCTAGTGAAACCTAGTAAAGTCGGTGATGTTCCCAACGTAAGTAGAGCCATCCGAATATGTTAAACTCTCACTTGCGTGGCCATGGGGATCATGCCAAAGGGCTTGCGTCCTGACCTTTGCGCCTATTGTCGTGGTACCAGCGCAAGGGCTCTGATCGGGGACCCTGTTCCGTTCTCAATCTTCAGAGGTGCTGCAATCAAAACCGCGCCTTTTGCTGGCAGTTGGTCAAGATTTGTCAAGCTTGCTAGCCCAAAGCAATTATCACGGTGCAGATAGTTGTGCGCGGGGTAAGGCGGACTCATTTTTGCGGCCATGCCAGCATCGGTTCCGATGCATTGATTGCCCCATCCGACGATCCCTTTTGACAAAAGGTAGTCTATGCATTCGGTCGTTGGGCCAGGGCTGTGTGATCCATCCTCATAAGTGCTGGGGTCTTCGTTGAGAAACGCCACTTCGTCATCAGCGTACTGATCCCAATCGGTCCGCATGACCACCCATTCGCCGGGGTTAATCTCGCCGTGTTCAACTTCCCAGGCTTTCACATGTTCAGCCGTTAGTAGGAAATCTGGGTTCTTTGCCGCTTCATTTGAACAATTGATCACATTCACTGGGGCTATAATACGCTGAACGTCCAGCGTATCGGTGTAACCGTCTTCAAAATCCTTGCCCGAAATCCAGTGGTGTGGTGCATCGAAATGCGTACCCGAATGCTCGCCTAGTTTCAGCCAATTCCAGGCAAAGAACGGCCCGTCGGCATCATACTCACTGATCTTGTGTATCTCGACCTTGGGCGTGTTCGTTGCAAAATCTTCTGGCAAGTGCAGGATGGGTGTGGCGGGCCCCAGAACGGCAGTGCAATCAACGACCCGGACTTCGCCGGACAAGAGCATTGAGCCAAAAGCGCCGAGAACGTCGGTGGAAGACATAGATTTGCCTTCGATTAGGGAGGTGGTGGCAGGGTGTGGCCCTTTTCCCGCAAAACGCCGCCGCCGCCGGCTCATGACCTCTGCCGTAATGTCAAACAACTCGTCGATAGTGTCTCTCTCGGTCACGTTGCCGGGTGACAGCCTGACTAGCGGCCCCCGAAAATCAACCGAATACCCTTCCACGCCGAGCGCGCCGACCACGGCAGCACCTTCAGCCTTGTCAGGAAAACGCAGTATGACAGAACCGCCCCGACCGGCTGCATCCCTTGGCGAATGAAGCTGCAAATCTAATGCATCCGCGCGGGCAATGATCTGATTGGAGAGGCTGCGATTCCAGGCCGTGAGTTCCTTGTGGTCTTGTTCTGAGTGCCAGCGCAAAGCGGGTAGGGAGGCAAGTGCCGCCATAGAACCGGGTGTACCGCCATCAAAACGGCGGATATCAGGGGCATATTCGAATTTATCAAAATCCCAGGAAAACGGGTTGTTTTGCGAAAACCAACCCCGCCCTTCGGGTTGTAGGTCCAGCGCCAGCGCCTTGTCGACATACAGCATGCCAGCACCGGGTGTACCACACATCCATTTCAGACTAGTGGACACGACAAAATCCACCTTGGGTGCCATTGCGTCAAACGGGATAAGCCCAGCTGCTTGCGTGATATCAACCCCAACCATGGTGCCCATGTCGCGCCCATGGGCGACAAGTGGTTCCAGATCCACCCGCGCCGAAGCGGTTGAGGTCACCCATGTCAGCAGTGCCAATCCGACATCACGGCCCCAATGGGACATGAAATCGTCAGCCTCTACCCAAGATTTGCCCTCGCTCATTGGAACCGTATCCAGCGTAAACCCCATTTTAGGCGCAAGCCCAGCAAGCAGGAAATGTAACGACGGAAAGCAATCTGCAGACACCAACACTCGCTTGCCTTTCAGCATGCCTTTAGGCAGCGATCTCATCAGCATGTACATGCCATTTGTAACGCTCTCGCAGGAGGTCGTTGACCCTTTGGGCGCGTTGATAATTCGGCGCCAATAATTGATAAAATCCTGGCGTTTCTGTAGGACATACCCCCATTGCTTATCGTTAGGCGCTGCCCAAACGTGTGCGAACTCAGACATAGCATCTGCTAATTCTTGCTCTTTACCAGGGTACATTCCAATCGAGTGATAAAGAAAATAGCCTGCTTTTTTGGTGTTTGATCGCATTTAGGTTTCCAGTATCGTTCGTTTTCGGGAAGGCGAGTGTTGGTCTTCCGCCACTATTTTATCTGCTTTGGCACATGTTTGGAGTGATCAAAGCAGAGGTACCATTCACTTCTGCACCTATTGTGACCACAAACCGGCCTGACAATTTGCGCCCGATAGATACTAATTTTGGTTGCCTATGACTATTCTATCTCACCCATGTGACGACACATTACTATTAAAACGAGAGATTACTATTAAAACGGCAGATTATGAAGGCCAATTATGAAAATAATTGCAATTATGCAAGACTTAGAATTGTGAGGCTTGATGGGCCCACATTTCTAAGTATCCTCCTCTTTGGTTGGATACTGTTAAATTGGCTCTGTGGTTTGAGGCAATTAACTGCGTCCGAAATATAGAAGTTTCTCACCTTATATTACATTTATACCAAAACCCCAGAATTTTAGTTGGCGGTCAATGTGAGAGGCAGCGCGACTGAAACAGTGGCGAGAATTTGGCTAGGGTTGCGTTGCCTTATTCGTTCATTTCTGTGTCCCATTAATTATTTAATTATCTGAAATAAATTAGTTATTTATCTAATTAAGTTATGGTCTAATTGGATTGATAAGATTCAATGGAGACCATAATGGCACGGACTTAAATCACTCCTCCTAAATATGAATAGAAATTCGGGTGCTATACAAGCGATGTAACAGATCAGGAATGGCAATTGACGACACCTAACCTTCCACTACCCAAAACGACAGTTCTTCCGCACATCACCGCGATGGGTGCTTTTGTAAATGCAATTCTGTACATCGCTAGCACTGGTTGAGCTTGGCGCATGCTGCGGAGAGTTTTTCCCGCTGTGTCAACCGTATGCTATTATTTATCCGGCTACTGCGATGATGGCATCTTTAAAATGATCCGCCGTCCTGTGGTGGCAATGGCGCGTTAATCGCACGGCAAAAAGCCCAGCCCAACCGTGGTTTTGTGGATTTTTAGCCTATACAAATAACGGAAATTGGCAAGATATTTGACTATGATGCCAGCAAAAAAAATAAAGGGGCGCAAGCTCCATATTATCAACAAAATGATTGGGTTTATGGTTGGATTTCTAGTGCACGGGGCTGGAATTCAGGATCGCAACAAGGCTCTGGGAGTGTTAAAATAAATTTGTGGGACCTATCCTGATCTGTGCAATGTTTTCGCGAATGGTGGCTATGCGGGACCAAAGTTACGCGACGCTTTTGTAAGGGCAGGAAACTGTACAACCCGGATAGTTAACAGCTCAGACAAGGCGGAAAGTTTCGAAGTTATCCCCCAAAGGTCGTTTGTTGAACGCACCTTCGAATGGCTGAACCGGTGCCGCCGACTGGGCAAAGATCGAGAAAAATCCATCGCGAGCGGTAAAGCTGGATAGTCTTCCCACACATCAGAACTCTAAACTGCAAGATCGCAAGCCATTGCAATCATGCATAGAAATTTAAATCAGACACTTAGGAAATCTGCTACGCTTTCTTGTGCCTGTGCGGAAGAAATTGTTTCTATAGCTGTCGTAACCCTTGTCAGGGCGCATCCTGTTTTGGACTTTCGGCCTACTTGGGACCAGTGCGATGATCGTAACCTGTCTCGATAAGGGATTTTATCACCCGAACTTCAAAAGCGTGACTTGCTTTCAATCCTTCCCAACGGTCGTCATCCATTCCGTCCGCGCGCAAGGCCATCATCATCAGAACTGACTTCTGGTCGGGACCATTAAGTACCCTCCCAGGGATCACTCGCACAAAAATTCTGGGCGACAGGCTATCAGGATCCTGACCGATGAAATAGTCAATCAGTTTTTGCTCCGCATAGGCTTTTACACGCAGGTAAATCGCTCCACCGTCCATCAGTGACTTGCCGTGGACGAGCCCATCATCTTGAATTTCGATTTCCCACGTACCAAAAGACCAAAGGTTCAGATTGTGCGAGTCTGCCAAAAAGGCGAACACCTCATCGGCGGATCGATTGATCACGATGTAAGCCGTGTCGGTAGTCATTCCGCCTGACCCCCTCAGTCGTTTCGCCCAACGATAACAAGAATCGTTGCCATCGCGGCGCCAAGTTTCAAATATGCGTGTTTCATTGAGCCTTCAAAATACATGCTGTCACCTTTATTTAAAACTGTTGGTGTGTAAAGCTCAGTGTGGATGACGATCTTTCCGCTCAGAACATAAAGAAATTCTTCACCTTTGTGGGCCCAGAGGCCACCAACTTCATCCAAAGATTTTGCTGTTATGTGGTTTATCGCGGGATGCATGTTCTTGCGAGACAGGTCCGAATTCAAAATTTCTGACGTGTACCGGGACATTAACCGCTCTTCAGCATCACCAGACCGAGTAATCGACCGTATTCCCTTCGATAAGGGCTCAGCGTCGTTTCGGAAAAAATCTGCAATGTCTACTTTAAGAAGACTTGCCAAAAGAAACAGGTGATGCGCACTAATATCGGTTTGCCCTGTCTCAATCCGAGATAGAGTAGCTTGCGAGAAGCCGCAGACTTTTGCAACCTCTTTCAAGTTCAGCCCTCGGGTTCTTCGCAGAGCCGCGATCCTGGTGCCCAACGGCTGCCGGTCGATACCTGCTGAATTGTTTGTCGCAGCCAACATACTCGCCTTTGCTCAGGTTCTTAAATTTATCAAGAGACCGAACCTTTCGGAATTTCGGTTTATTCCACTCTTCAGTCTCCAGAATGTTTTCAGAGGCGCATTCGCTTTCCAAACGTCTCAAAAAATCACATACAATGAGACAAGACTAAAATGCAACGCATTTAGTTTGCCAAATAATTTGGGAACACTTTTTGCAGTATTGGCATGAGTCGACCTATATAGAGCCCACTTATTTGCATCAGTTTGGCTCTGATTATACATTTTTTGACACAACCTCACCCTATCTCGCCTTGGGATTACGAGAGTCTCTTAAGCCCATAAGTGTAAAAGATATGCATTTATGCAATTTTTTTTATAAATGACTTCCCTAAAGTGCTGTTTTGCCAGTACCCTTCTGAGAAAGGAACGGGAACGGATGGAAAATCCATGAACATTAAAGCGATCGGTGGCAGCAACGACGTGTCGGATGTCTTCGACCTATATGATTTGAGGGTCAAAGTTGTAGCAAGCGAGAAACCGATGGTTTGCGATCATCAGGTGGGGGAGTATTTTGACGTGATTGGTGAAATGATCGTTTTCCCTGAGGGTGGTCGGAACAGCTTCACGCTTTACCCGTTGGCTGCAATTTTGCCTCTACTTCCGGCCAAACAGCGAATAACCAATAAAAATGATTGGATGACAACCGATGCGGTCGTCGCCTGCCCAGACCCGCATTGCGGCGGCAGATTCCACATCGCCCGGATCGCAACACGCAGTTTCAGCCATGCTGAAACAACGGTCGTGCCGCTACCTGGCGATTCTGACGAAACCAATGAAAGTGTTTTGACTGATGCTCACTCCACTACAGATTAATCTGCGCCCTACCTACGAGATTTCCCGCATTACCAAAGGTGGCTGGCAACTGGCGGGTGATCACGGAACCGTCGAGCAGTCGCGCGCGGTAAATGATATGATCGCTTTCTATGATGCAGGCATCACCACATTTGACTGTGCTGACATTTATAAGGGCGTCGAAGAAATGATTGGCGAATTTCTTCTGAAACTTAAAAATCGGCGCGGCGCCGCGGCAATGGCCAAAGTAAAAGTTCACACAAAATATGTACCGGATATTGCGCAACTTGCGACGCTTTCCAAAAGAGACGTTTCAGCAACTATTGACCGATCGCTGCAAAGACTTGGACTGGAACGCTTGGATCTGGTGCAGTTTCACTGGTGGGATTACTCTGTACCGGGTTATCTGAAAGCCGTAGGCTTTCTGGACGAGCTACGTCGGGACGGTAAGATTGACCAGATCGGGGTCACCAATTTTGATGCTGAACATTTGGCTGAAATCTGTACTGCCGTAGACATAACTTCGGCTCAGATACAGTATTCGCTGCTGGACCAAAGGCCTGCTGGGTCGTTCGCAAGCGTTGCAAAAAACAACAACGTGCATCTGCTGACTTACGGATCGCTTGCCGGGGGATTTCTGACGGACCGATGGCTTGGCGTGTGTGATCCTGGATTTGAATTCGAAAACCGCTCGCTAGTCAAATATCGGTTGATTATCGAAGAGTTTGGCGGTTGGGGCCTGTTCTTAGACCTTCTGTCAACGATGCGCGCAATTGCGGATCGACACGGAGTTGGCATTGACGCGATTGCAATCCGGTCAATGCTTGAAAATTCCGATGTGGCTTCTGTCATTGTAGGCGCCCGATATGCAGAACGGATTCTGGCAACACTTGGTGTTTTTGGATTTTCGCTTGATGTAGATGACAAGGCCAAAATTGCTGCGGTCTTAAGCAAAGCCAAGGGGCCAGAAGGGCCGGTTTTTGCGCTCGAGAGGGACAAATTTGGTATCCATGGACAGATTATGAAATACAATTTGAACGCCGGTGATCAAGCTTTGATGGGCCAGCCTGAAAAAGTGACCGAATCCAGTGTATGAACAATCTAATACAAAAAGCCTTCTAAAGCTGCGTGGCGTAACCAAGCGGTTTGGTGGATTTACGGCAGTTGATGGGGTTTCCTTTGAATTGGAGAAAGGTGTCATTGGCGGGCTGATCGGCCCGAACGGCGCTGGCAAAACTAGTTTGTTCAATACCCTTGCTGGATTGCTGATTCCGGACGAGGGTGAGATTTTTCTGGATGGAGTGCCAATCCACAACCTACCGCCGCACAAAACCTTCTGGGCAGGGCTTGCGCGCACATTTCAGATCCCACGCCCCTTCCTGGAAATGACAATTCTGGAAAACGTTATGACTGTCCGTGAAGGGCAGGCGGGTGAAATGTTTTGGAATAATTGGTTCCGACATGGCCTCGTTGCGCGCGAAGAAAAAGTGCTGCGGGAAAAAGCTGAGGAGATCATTGAGTTTTGCGGACTAACGCGCGTTCGCGGAGATCATGCCAATACGTTGTCTGGTGGGCAAATGAAGCTGCTTGAACTTGCACGGGTTCTGATGGCCGATCCCAAGATTATCCTGTTGGATGAACCGGCTGCTGGTGTAAACCCATCACTAATGATGACCCTAGTCGACAAGATCGAGGCGCTGAATGAGCGGGGCCACACATGCCTGATTATCGAACACAACATGGACGTTGTAATGTCCATTTGTGATCCCATCATGGTGATGGCACAAGGCAAGCTGATCTACAAAGGCGATGTTGACGGAGCAAGGCAAAATCCACAGGTTCTGGATGCCTATCTGGGAGATCTGCCATGAGTGCTGCGATTTCAAAACACGTACTTGAAGCCACTGGCGTTGTCGCCGGCTACCGGCCGGAGTTGCCCATCATTCACGACGTGACCATGTATGTCAACGCTGGTGAGATTGTAACAATTATCGGCCCAAATGGGGCAGGCAAATCGACCTTCATCAGGGCGATTGCTGGTTTGCTGACGGTTACGTCGGGCAAGATCATGCTGGATGGGAACGACATCACCGGGGTTCCCGCGCATTTGATGGCGGCATCTGGTGTCGGGTTCGTGCCGCAAACTGATAATGTTTTCACCACGCTGTCGATCCATGAGAATCTGGTATTGGGAGGGATCACCCTACCGCGGGCGCAGGCGGATATCCGCATCGCAAAAATATATGAAAGATACTCAATCCTGAAAGATCGCAGCCGGGAAAAGGCTGGTGTATTGTCCGGTGGGCAGCGTCAGGTATTGGCAGTGGCCAGGGCACTCTTAAACCAGCCACGGCTGATCCTTCTGGATGAGCCAACGGCGGGTCTCTCTCCCATGGCCTCTGGCGAACTTTTCACTGTTGTCCGCGATTTGGCCAAAGACGGAGCCGCCGTTTTAATGGTGGAACAGAACGCCAAAGCGGCGCTTCGGATTTCAGATAGGGGGTATGTACTTGCCGAAGGGCAAAACCGTATTGGCGGCCCTGCAAAAGAGCTTTTGGAGGATCCCGAAATCGGGAAAATTTTTCTGGGTGTCCGGCGTGAGAAAACCAACGACAGACAAAAAATGGGAGAAAGCTAATGTTCTTGCAACATGTCGCAGACGGCCTTTTAAGCGGGGCGGTCATCGGTCTTGGCGCAATAGGGCTAAGTTTTACGATGAAAATTCTGAGGTTTGCCAACTTCTCTCATTCCGAGCTTTTAACCTGGGGGGCCTATTTCGGGCTGATCTTTTTCACCATCGCCGCGTCGCTTGGTAATGTCTTTGATGCGCCTATTGGGCCACTTTCTTTTGGCTGGGGGATGTTTGTTGCGCTGATTTTTTCAGCGGTCGCGACATCCGCTTTGGCGTTGCTTTTACATAAGCTGGTATTTGAAAAACTGAACCGGGTCGCCGGGCACATGACAATGGTATTTGCCAGCTTTGGGGTGGCTCTTTTGCTGCGCCATATGGTTTTGCTGATTTTTGGGCCGAACCCCATCTACTATTCAAATGAGCTGCAATTCGCGGTTCTGTTGCCCGGTAATGTGCGGGTACTGCCCGATCAGGTTTTTCTTT
>Ga0307985_10002103_pt1 | contig 11256 bp, 10 predicted proteins | sample EllFjometageno80_FD_203155 | JGI IMG/M metagenome (GOLD analysis project Ga0307985, IMG submission 203155) | Marine microbial communities from Ellis Fjord, Antarctic Ocean - #80 | ecosystem: Environmental > Aquatic > Marine > Unclassified | place: Southern Ocean | collected 2014-10-09 | reverse complement strand
AGTGTGAACAAGGGACACACACACCACACACACGGTGTGAACAAGGGGGGGTTATACAGCACAACATGGACGTGCAGTGTGAACGATACGTGCAGTGTAAACGATACGTGCAGTGTGAACGATACGTGCAGTGTGAACGATACGTGCAGTGTGAACGATACGTGCAGTATTCACGAAGTGCAGTATTCACGAAGTGCAGTATTCAAGAAGTGCAGTATTCACGATACTCTTGTGGAAGCTGTGGTTCTCCTGCTCCCAAACGGCTCTCCGGCAGGGAACCTTTGTCCTCTCCTCTCGTCGCCACTCATCTCTCACATGACGCAGTGACCACGCTACGATGACACGGTGATGTAAACACAGACAGAGAGTGATTCGGGTGTTCTGAGAGAGAGGGGAGGAGCGGGTACAGGTGTTTGGGAGGGGGTTGAAGGGGGGAGAGGTCGATTGAGGTGGTTGGAGATGGGGGTGTAGTGTAGGCTCGTGATGTTAGGTTTTTGGAGGAGGAGGGGCGATCTCTTACTGCAATTCTTGAGGAAAATGACCCGTTGCTCTAAATGTTGGAAAATTGAATGCGGAAGTAATTTGATGCGCCGGTAAAATGGTAAATGAAGTGACGGGTGGGCACTACCAGTGACGCAAGGATTGTTGAGTAGCGTAAGCTTCATAATTTGTTCGACGCTACAACGTGATATGGTAATGATGTAGATAATAAGGGGTTGAACCTTGGAGACGCTTGAAGCCTGAGGAGAGCGTGTATTGTCTTGATCAGGACGTTCGTGAATGCAGTCTCACAATGTCTGTCATGTTTGGGTTGTGTTGCTGGTTGTCATGCACCCAGCACATGCCACCTCGTAATTAATGCGTCGAAAACAAAAGCTCGCCTCCCTCAGCTCACTAGCGACTTCGTTTTCACTTCCCCATCCTCGTGCATGCGCTACGCAGTAACTCTCCTCGTCATCCTCCTGCAATCACACACACTCATGATCTCCGCCTTCCGCCCTCACCTCCTCCGTCCCCAGCTGCTTACTACCGCCGCCACCACCCTCCAAATCCCCACTACTCGCCTCCTCTCTTCCCGTACCCCTGCTGAGCAAGCAGAAATCGACGCCGCCCGCGCCCTCCGCAAGGCCGAAAAGGAAGCTCACAAGGTCGCCAAGTCCGCCAAGTCCGCCGCCGAAGTAGCCGAAGAAACCTGGTCCCTCCTCCCCCCCTTCTCCCCCTCCAACCCCCCAGCCGGAGACTACGATCTCATCACTTCCACCACCCGTCCCCAAAAACCATACACTCCTCTCAATGAGCTCCCGATCACGGAGGGGGGGCAGCAAGCCACATTCCGCGCCCGCGTGCACTCCGTCCGCACGAAGGGGGGCTCGAGTTTCCTGAAGATGAGGGATGGTCTTGATACTATCCAGGTAAGTGACGACGAACGCGAACGTGTACGGCAATGTGTTGCACGGGCAATGTATTGCACGCCGTAGGCTATTTATTGCACGGGTAATGTATTGCACGCCTCCATGCGTTGTTCACACATGTGCGTGGCTCTTGTTCACTCAGTGTCTCTCCCCCCAGGCCGTGCATTTCAAGAAGGACGATCCCGTCAATGGCGACCTGATCAACCGCTACATCAAGACGCTCACTCACGAGTCCATCGTGGACATTACTGGCACCGTGCTCCCCTCCGAGTCCGAAGTTAAATCGTGCTCTATCTCCGACCGCGAGGTGTCCATATCCGCAATCCACACCATCTCCCGCGCCGCCGCCATCCTCCCCTTCCAGATCGAGGACGCCTCCCGCTCCTCCGCCTCGATCACCGCCTCCCAAGACACCGACCGTCCCTTCCCTCGCCTCGGCCAGGAGATGCTCCTCGACTACCGCTGGCTGGATTTGCGAGTCCCCGGCACCGCGTCCATCATGAAAATACGCGCCGGCACCACCCAGCTGTTCCGCGAGTACGTGCAGCGGGGAAACGTCGAGAGCGAACGGAGCGCGTATCGAATGACGAGCGAACGCCTGGACGAGCGAACGCCTGGACGAGCGAACGCCTGGACGAGCGAACGCCTGGACGAGCGAACTGTACTTCGCTGGAGATGGGTTTGAGCCGGGAGTTGCTCGAGACTCAAGTGCGAATGAAGCGTTGTGAACTGGGAGTTACGCGAAACGAGCGAGCGAAACGAGCGAGCGTGGACTCGTGGCTCGCTCTAAGTTCGCCCAAAACGCGCCACTCTCGCCTTGCTCCTCTCCCATGCACCCTAGCGCAAACCGATCGCGAACCGCTTTTGCTCACATGTGTATAACCCAGGTACCTGTACTCCAAAGGCTTCACGGAGATCCAGACTCCCAAGCTCATCGCCGGCGAGTCGGAGACCGGCGCCGGTGTGTTCAAGACGGACTACTTCGGCGAGGAGGCGTGCCTCGCGCAGAGCCCCCAGCTGTACAAGCAGATGGCGATTAGTGGCGACTTGAAGAGGGTGTTTGAGGTCGGGCCCGTTTTCCGCGCCGAGAACTCCAACACGCGCAGACACCTGTGCGAGTTTGTGGGACTGGATATTGAGATGGTCATCGACGCGCACTACGAGGAGACGCTGGCGGTCGTGCACGACATGTTCAAGCACATCTTCACCGGCCTGGAGACGAGATGGGCGAGGGAGCTCAAGATCGTTCGCGAGCAGTACCCGAGCGAGCCCGTCACGTTCACCGACGAACCGTGCATCGTGCACTGGAACGACGGCATGGAGATGCTCAAGGAGAAGGGCATCGACGTTGGCGACGGCATGCAGGTGAGGCGAGGGCGGCTCAAGCGTGCTCGAGCGAAGCGAGCATATCGCGCTTGCCTTTTTCCCCTTCAGTCAGCCCGAGCGTATGCACCACCAACGTGGAGTCGCGTGTGGATCTCACCTACTCGTGCTCGAGCGAGCAAATCACCCCATCAGAGCACGCCGATAAATCGAGCGAAGCGAAGCGAGTATATCTCTCATTAGCGAGCTCAACTGGTACTCACTCGCTCAACCTGTACTCGCTCGCGTACACATCCGGCTCAAAACGACTTGGGCCGCTCTGCTCAAACAAACACGCGATCAAAACACGCCGAACCCGCTGCCACTTTTCACACCGACTTATATGTTCTGGGCCAGAGGTGTGTGTGTGTGGCGCGCTCCGAGCTACGACGGTCCGCTAGCCAGTGTTATTAACACCAGCGGCCTCGTCATCGCTTACTCATCCTCTCCTGTCCACGCCACCCTCGGCACTCTGGCCCATCACCTCCTTACCCCCTCCACCTTCCTCCCTCTCCCCTCCCCCCTCGCTCCTTCTTTCTCCTTTATTCACACACCCTCCCCTCATGCAGGATTTGAGCGGCGAGCAGGAGCTCGCGCTCGGCGCCATCGTCAAGGAAAAGTTCGGCACGGACTTCTTCATGCTCGATCGGTACCCCAGACACATCAGGCCCTTCTACACCATGCCCTGCGCCGACGACGACCGGTTCAGCAACTCGTACGACATGTTCATCCGCGGGCAGGAGATCTGCAGCGGCGCGCAGCGCTGCCACGACGTCGGCATGCTGATTGAGAATATTGAGGCCAAGGGCATCAAGGACTGGGAGAGCAGCCTGGGCTCGTACGTGAACAGCTTCAAGCACGGCGTCAGCCCGCACGCCGGAGCCGGCATTGGCCTGGAGAGAGTCGTCTTTCTCTTCCTCGCGCTCGACAACGTGCGCAAGAGCACAATGTTTCCCAGGGCGCCCAACCGGATCAGGCCCTGAGAGGGAGATTTAATAGTCGAGTGAAAAGGCTTGAAGGAAAATGTATAAACTGTAGACCAATAATTAATTATTTGAAAGCAAGGGAAATGATTCCATCGTGACATCGCGTTCTCCACATGGCCATCATCGAGAAGATAACTCTCACCCTGCTAAACCCCACTTCCCTCCCTCCCAAGTAAGCCGAGCTGGACAAACGTCGCGAAATCTCTTCGCCCCCCCCCCCCCGCGCCCCTACCCAGCCCCCTGTCGTCTCCACACCTCGTCTCCCCCCTTCCCCCTTCTCATTTGTCTCCTACTAACCCTCCCATCCCCAGCATGAAGTTTGCCACTACCCTCACCCTCACCTCCGCCCTCTCCGGTGCCGCCGCCATCGACACGAGCGGTGTCTTCGTGCACCTCTTCGAGTGGAGCCACGCCGACGTTGCCGCCGAGTGCGAGGTGAGTGTCTGAGCCGGATACAAGTTACTGCTCTCCAAACAGATGCCCGCTGACCCTCTATATATCAGCTGCTAAGAATACATTTATGCTCACCCCTTCTCCTCCTTATCCCAGAACTTCCTCGGTCCCAAGGGCTACAATGGCGTGCAGGTCTCCCCCCCCAACGAGCACATCACTGGCGACCAGTGGTGGACCCGTTACCAGCCTGTCTCTTACAACATCAGTTCCAGGTCTGGCTCCCCCGATGAGTTCAAGGACATGGTCAAGCGCTGCACGGCCGTCGGCGTGGACGTGGTGGCGGACTCCGTCGTGAACCACATGGCCGCCGGCGGCGGCGGCATGGGCGTCGCTGGCACCAGCTACGGCAACCGCGCCTTCCCCGACTACTCCCAGGAGGACTTCCACCACACGTCCAACCTCGACACGAACTGCGAGGTGTCGGACTACACAAACCAGCGGAACGTGCAGGAGTGCGACCTCGTCGGCCTGCCCGACCTCGACACGAGTAGCGCCAAGGTCCAGAACCGCATCGCGGAGTACATGAATGATCTGTACTCGTACGGCGTTCGCGGCTTCAGGGTCGACGCGGCGAAGCACCAGGAGGCGAGCCAGGTAAGAGACCAGCGATGGGCGAACATCCGAAAAAGCTTGTGACTCAACCCTTCGCGAGCGCGTCTCTCAACCCTTCGTTACTAACTTTTATGCTCGCAGATGGAGGCGTACATCAAGCAGCTCCCGAGCGACGCGTTGGTGTTCGGAGAGGTCATCGAGGGCGGGAACGAGGGAGTGAAGCCGGAGATGTACGAGCCTTACATGATGGTCACTGAGTTCGACTGGGCTCAGGACGTCGCGCCGAACGTCGTCGGCCACGGCAAGATGCAGTACCTCAAGACGCTCGGAGAGTCGTGGGGGCTCATCAGCGAGGACAAGGCGGTCATCTTCACGGACAACCACGACACGCAGAGAGGCAACGCGCCGCTCACGTACAAGGACGGAAGTCTGTACTACTTGATCAACTTGGTCATGCTTAGCACGCCGTACGGCTACCCCAAGGTCATGTCCAGTTACTACTTCACCGACCACGACGCGGGACCGCCGGGCCAGAGCGCCAGCGAGGCGAGCTGTGGAGACGGGAGCAGCTGGGTGTGCGAGCACAGGTGGGCTGGCATCGCCGGGCTCGTTAACTGGAGGAAGAGCGCCGTCAAGGGGGAGAACGGGAAGGCCGCTCTTAACAACTGGTGGAGCTCCAGCGACGGAGACACCATTGGCTTCAGCAGGGGCGGAAGCGCGTACATTGTCATCAACAGGAGCGACAACGAGCACACTGAGACCGTGTATACTTCCATGAGCGCCGGCGAGTACTGCAACGTCATCGCGTCGGACGACGTCAGCGAGTGCGACACGGTCACGGTCGAGAGCGACGGCACCGCCAAGGTCACCGCGCCCGCTATGGGGGCGGTGGCGTTCCACAACATGTACAAGAGGTGAGCAGCATAACTATTAGAATTCTCCCACACGCTTAGTACATTAAACGAAGTAGCGTGTGGTTGGTGAGGATTGGCAGTCTCGCGAGTAGATGCCTCACTCGGTTCTTTGCGGTGCTTGTTGAGCGTCGCGGTGTCGGCGAGATGGCGATTTTCACCAATCATCAACGCAGGTGACGGCCGCTACTCGCTTCCCCATCCGCTCATCCGCTTCTGTCAGACTTCCCCGACCTACCGGTTATCCGACTCTAGTCGCCTACATCGCGCAGCTCCTTCCGTCCCCCTCAACGGCCAATCACAATCCCTTGTCACCGTCGACACCAGACCAATCCTGCAACACTAACCCGATTTTCGCAGCCACACAGCGCTCTACACATGTCCGATCCCGCCGCCGCCGAACCTGCCATGGAAGACTGGCAGATCGAGTGCGCCAAGCTCAAGGCTCTCGGCGACGCTGCCTTCTCCAGCAAAGACTACGCCACAGCGATCTCCAACTACACCTCGGCCATCTCCGTAGACGACTCCAACCATGTGCTGTTCTCGAACCGCTGCGCGTGCTACCAAGCTCGGGGGGAGAAGTCCAAGGCGCTGAAGGACGCCGAGAAGCTCGTCGCGATCAAGCCTGACTGGGCCAAGGGTTGGGGGAGGTTGGGAGCTGCGAACTACGGCCTGACGAGGTTCGAGGGTGCTATTAAGGCTTATGAGAAGGGACTCAAGGTCGATCCGGCCAACAAGGTGTGCCAGGAGGGGATTGAGAGCAGCAAGGTGGCGTTTGAGAAGCAGAAGATGGAGCGCGCGGCTGCTGACGTTTTCGCTGAGGAGGAGAAGAAGGCTGCAGCCGCCGCCGCCGCCGCCCCGCCCCCCGCCGCCGCCCCCCTGACCGAGGACGACCTAATGGGCGACTTCTTTGGCACGATTGACGACATCACGACGCAGTCCGTGCCTAAGAAGCAGGAGAAGGAGATCCAGGCGCAGGAGAAGTACACTACGCAGAACCTGGGGTCGAATGTGGATCAGATAACTCGGCTCATGGCCACGAACCACGTGTGGAAGAACCTTAATCCGTTCACGGTGCTCATGCTGGACACGGACGCGAACGTGGAGGACGTCAAGACGCGGTACCGGAAGCTGTCGGCGCTGACGCATCCCGACAAGAACTTGGGGGTGCCGAACGCCAGCGCGTCGTTTGACTACGTGAAGGAGGCGTACAACGTCTTGAAGGAGGAGGACAAGAGAAAGCACACCGCGGATCTGGTGGAGGCGGGGCGGATGAGGGCCGAGGAAGCGTTCAAGACGGTGAAGAAGAGCGGCAACGTCACCGCGACGCTCGAGGAGATGTCCGGGAAGGAAGTCATGAAGCTGTTCGCCGAGATCGAAATGAAGCGGCGGGAGATCGATCAGCGGAAGCAGACGCAGAAGAAGAGGGAGAGGGAGCAGGAGGACGAGGATCAAGTCAAGCTCAAGGGGGAGATGAAGTTCGAGAAGAGCTGGAACGGCAAGGACAGGGTCGAGGGGAGGATCGGGAACTGGAGGGAGTTCGGGAAGAAGACCAAGAAGCCCAAATTCGACAAGTAATTGGACGACACACACCTCCACACACACACCTCCACACACACACCTCCACACACACCTCCACACACACCTCCACACACACCTCCACACACACCTCCACGCACACGGTGTGCGATGATGATGACAACAACGGACATCCGGAAGCGTGTAGTTTGTGTGGGTATCGCGGTGATGGGGACCAGAGTGGGCAACAGGCGGAGTGCTGTGACCCGAGGTGGCACGACTGTTTCGAACCGGTGACGCCGGCCCCGACGCCGGCCCTGACAATCACTCCTGAGACTGCTCCCGTGGCCGCGTCGGCGGCCGCGTCTTCTGAGACCGAGTGACCCGGGTCCGTGCCGTCAGTGCCGCGAGAGGTGCGAAATCGGCGTCTCCGTGTGCCACGACGCAGCCAAATCGGATTGCGGAACGTGCGGCTACCGGCGTGCCGGGTGGGAGAATCAGATTAGGATGACGCCGGAGTGTTGTGATAGTGGGTGGCCGGACTGCTATGAACCGGAACCGAGGCCGACTAATAGTCCGTCGCCGGCGGTGCCTGAGGAGCCGAAGCCTGAGGAGCAGAAGAGCAACAACCTGAGGGCTTCCGTGTGATTCCGACGGCAGTCAAGTAGTTACTAGAGTGACGGCTTTTTGCGGAAAGGGCACTGCGCCACATCCGCGTACGTGCTCGCGCACAAACGTAGTATAGTTTAGCATAGAGAGCGCGAACGCGCGATTGATCAAGCTTTGGAGGGCGGCTTTAGCGAGGCTGTTGCGGCTCTCGTGGTTGTGCGCCATGTTCCGGATCGCGGTCTGTCGTGAATGTGTGAATGACGATGATGCAGTTTAGTTACTAAGAAAGGTCTCGGGTTAACCCTCACCCTAACATGTCAAGGCTGCCTCTCGCGCGCGTCCAAATCAAGCGTCATAGCAGGGCATCACGTTCGATCGCGCAATTCGCCCCTGCTCGCACACTCGCCGTAAGTGCCGTTCCTGAGAGAAGTTCTTGAAAGTTCCGCCCCCCGAATTGTTGCCAAAGAATTTGTCATCAACTTTTGCGGCCCTTGCGAGCCACAGCATTAACTGAAAACGATGTACCCATGTACGAAAACAGAAAAGAGGCTGGTAAACATGCTGCTAAAGTTTGCTGGTGGGTCACGAGCGAGCCCCCGCCTCGTCTCGCTGTGTCGTGATTGTTATCAAGCACCCTCTGTCATCATTATCAAGCACTCACTCACCCTTCCCTAGATCATGTCCCCCATCAAGCTCCCCTCCGCCTCCGAGCTCACCCCTTGGAACTACTTCTTCCTCGCCGCCGGTGCCTCCAACGTCCTCCAGTCCGTCTACTTCTACTACAAGCCCAACCCTCAGTGGAAGCAGCTCGGATACCTCGGCTCCAAGGCCCCCATCAAGGCCACGGGAACCCTCTGGCACATTGTCGCCGCCTCTGGCGCCGCTTACACCTACAACGGACTCACCCTCGGATTGCACCCCGCAATCACCGCCGTCTTCGGCCTCCTCAAGTTCTCCGTCGCCGGCAAGATGAGCAAGATCATGCGCGCCGGGTCCCCCGGCGCACTCACCGCGGCCATCGGCGTCAGCGAGGTGGTCTGGGGCGCGGGATTCTTCTGCTGGAGCGTGAACAAGTTCATGAAGAAGTAAAGGGGGGAGAAGTAGAGTGGCGCGGCGCCACTATCTTGACATAAGCGAAATTGCTAAGTATATAAAGTATCATTTTCGAGTTAAGTACGAAACACGATAGGTTTATGTACATGAAGTAGCATTTCTCGAGTTAAGTACAAAAAGAATTAAGTACATGATAGGGGGCCCTCCACCCCCTCCTTCAACCTCATCTCCACCACGACCAACTTCATCTCCGCCTGCCCCCTCCCCGTCGCCAAGACCCTCGCGTACTCCGGCCGCAGCACCATCGACCTCGCCGTCCCCGTCATCAAACCCGCCCTGCAGTCCCGCCTCCTTTTCCTCGGTCGCTACAAAATCCAAGCCGGTCCTCCCCTGCTCAAATCCGCGGCGTACACCGTAGTGAACGCAGAGGACTACCTCGCGTCCCAGGACTACATCAAGGAGTTTGAGACGTTCAACCGGTCTGAGATATCCCCCACCGAGTTCGCCGCCCTCGTCTCCCGCTTCGGCTTCTCCTGGACGGACGAAGAGCTGAAGCGCCAGTTCGCCCGGGTCGACGCCGACAAGTCCGGCTTCGTCGACCAAGCCGAGTTCCTTGAGTTCTGCACATCTGTGCTCGACAACGGCGGCACTCGCAAGGTGGTCATCAAGTTTATGAAGCAAAAGGACCAGTGCGAACGCGAGAAGACGTCCCAGACCGACCTCGAGTCGCACTACGTCATCCGCGCGTCCGTCTTCCTCTCCTCCCCCGAGTTTGCGACGGCCGTCAAGTCCGTCGAAAAGCACGAGCTCGCCGACTACCCCCACGGCATCGTCATGCCAGTGGGCGACCGGAACCTCCTCTCCATCTTCCAGTCCGAGCGTCCGTCCACCGCCGAGATCCCTCTGCTCATGAAGCAGGTCGCTGAGGCAGTACACCACCTTCACTCGAAGGATCTGATGCACGGCGATTTCAAGATGATCAACTTGATGTGCCTCGGCAACCGTCTCCGCCTCATCGACTTTGACGCCGCGGCGAGCCTCTCCAACGGCTCGCTCGCCGGCGCCAAATTCAGCTCCGGCGTGCTCCCCCCCGAGATGTTCGCGAAGCTCACGAAGGACGAGAAGGGGAAGTACAACGAGTACTGGAAGGGTGTTGACGAGGAGCTGCAGGGAAAGTGCTGCGCCAAGACGACGACACGGGGCCCGACACTCCGAGGGATTTGGGCGCCCTTCCCTTCGAGCCCTTGGAAGCCTCTCCGAGTTTCGATATGTGGTCGCTCGGCTGCATGCTTTTCACGATGTGCAGGTGAGACGAGCGAACGCGAGAGTAGAGCAAGCAATGTAGAGGAGGAAAGAACTGGCGAGGAACAGCCGGGGGTGCAGCGCAACGAGCATGCACAACTCGCTCAAAGCGCCTCCTTTGTGCATGCTTCTAGCAGCTCCTTGCTCGGAGCACCCCCTTTGTTCACACGTGCGTGTGGCTAACAGCGCCACTGTTCCCCGTGAACCGCGACGACGACATGGCGTACCCGAAAGGTCTGTACGAGGCCCAGTCTTGGTCGGAGGGCGACATGTCCATCGCTCGCTCGATCAAGGACCCCGCGGCCGCCGATCTACTGTCCCACATGCTCCAACCGGACCCCAGCAAGCGCTGGAGGACTGAGAAGATCCTTGATCACATGTTCTTCAATCCCGAGAAGCGCATCGACGAGGGCGTGGTTGGTGTGGAGCTGAAGGTTATGAACGGGAGTCAGCAAGCAGCGCATGCACTCCAAGATCGACAAGGTTCAACAGGGCCTGGACGAGGTCAACTCGAGAACAATGTCGACCGGTATGCACGGAGCACCGATCGTAGAGAAACTATGTGTGCCTACTACGCGCTTATGCCAGGTACGGATCATACAAGTAGAGATAGTTAGTTAATAAGTAGAGAAATAGAGGAGAGAGGGGGGAGGCTGAGGCCTCGCACCATCCATCTCTCTCACTTGAAACCGAAATCACCCCTTCCTTTCAGGTCACGCTTCCGAATCAACTGCGCTCATCCCCGCACCTATTGTTTCCACAACAAGCACCCACTGACCCAACCCAACAAACAAAGGAGATTCTCAGCAAGACAGTGATCCTGACGCACATGGCGAAGGCGACGCCAGAGAAGCTGGACAAGTCAACCGCGACTATCAGCAAGGCCGTTTTCGAAGCGACCGAGGTGAGCACGCCCACTTGCTTCGTGGTTATCCCGTACGAGCACGGTAAGGCTGCGGAAGAAGGGGCGTGGCCGCCGAGTACGAGAGAGAGAGAGAGAGAGAGAGAGAGAGAGAGAGAGAGAGAGAGAGAGAGAGAGAGAGAGAGAGAGAGAGAGAGAGAGAGAGAGAGAGAGAGAGAGAGAGAGAGACACAGAGA
>Ga0307985_10002102_pt1 | contig 11257 bp, 18 predicted proteins | sample EllFjometageno80_FD_203155 | JGI IMG/M metagenome (GOLD analysis project Ga0307985, IMG submission 203155) | Marine microbial communities from Ellis Fjord, Antarctic Ocean - #80 | ecosystem: Environmental > Aquatic > Marine > Unclassified | place: Southern Ocean | collected 2014-10-09 | reverse complement strand
CCCCCCTCCTCCTCCCCCCCCTTCCTCTTCTTAATCCTCTTCCTCGCCTTACTACTCAGCCTCTTCTCCAACCCCAAGCTACATCCAACGACAACGCACTCCTTCATCGCAGCAACAGTAGTGAACGCTTGACAGCCGCGAGTCAGCGTGTTCTGGAGTGTCGCTATGCTGGATTTGGGAACGGCGCAGATCCAGACAGAGAAGAAGGGGGGGGCGTCGTAGCCCGTCTGGGAGAGGGGGGGGTAAGGAGGGGGGGGGGCGGGGGGGCAGGGCCGAACGAAGTGTGGACGAAGGAAGCGCTGTGAATGGCCGGTGGCCCACGCGTGAGCGAGCGAGTCGCGCTGAGCGACAAGCGGAAAGGCTTTTTGAGCCGGCTCGGGAGCGCGCCTTTGAGCTGACGCTTTGAGCCGGTCCCGTGAGCCGGTCGCTTTGAGTCGTTCGCTTTGAGTCGTTCGCTTTGAGTCGTTCAACGCGGCACGCCCACGAATTGCGCACCTCCTCCTCGCTCGTCAAACAGCGCGTTCTGAGCCGGTCGTTCAGCGCAACTCGCTCGCTCATAGCGCGTTCCCGGCCTTCCGTTCAGAGCGTGTGTGGCTGCGTTCACACAACGTGTGTGGCTGCGCGTGTGGCAGCGTGTGTGGCACTCCTGTGGCACTCCTGTGGCACTCACGTCATCCGGATGCTTGTACTCGTACGCGTCCGGCGGCACAATGATGCACTCCGTGTGACTGTCCGGCAGCGTCTCCACCAGTTTTCGGTAATACGCGCGCCCGACGCAGTAGGAGGGGAGGAGGACGGCGTATCCTGTGATGAAGGAGGAGGTTACGGCTGCGAGGCAGTGGGCGAAACAGCGCTCTTTGTGTGTTTCTGAGTACGGGGGGTTGGTGACGATGAAGTCCGACGTCGGGCACGAGTCGTTTGCTATGTCGGCGTAGAAATCGCGAGGTTCGTTGATGACAGTGACTTTGGACATTGTGGGGAGAGAGGCGGTTATTAGGGGGATGGAGGAACCGGAACAGTAGTAGGGATCGTAGACGGTGTAGGGACGAGAGAGGGACGTGGCGAGGGAAAGGATTACTGGAGCGAGGTCAGAGTAGGCTACTGATGGAGTCTGGAAGTGGTCGTTGTAGTCGGCTTCGAACGGGAGGTAGGAGAGGTCAGTAGGTTCTGCTTTAGACATTTTGACGGGTATTGGGAGAGAACTGGGATGAGGCTGGGGAGGGAGAGTTAGAGATGGGACGATGTGCATGTGCGATCGATTTGGAACTGAGCAGTCAGCTGTTGGTTTGCAGGATTGGTCCTGTGTCGAGAGTGACAAGGGATGTGGATTGGACATTGAGGGGGACGGAAGGAGCAAGCGTTGTAGGCGACTAGCGTCGGATAACCGGTAGGTCGGGGATGTCTGAATGAAACTTGACGAGAGGATGGGGTAGTGAGTAGCGGCAGTCACCAGCTTATGATGATTGGAGAAAATCGCCATCTCGCCGACACCGCGACGCTCTACGAGCACCGCTAAGCACCGAGTGAGGCATCTACACGAGAGCTGCCAATCCTCGCCAACCACACCCTGCTTAACCGCCATCCCCCACTCCCCTTGCTAACCAACGGGAGCTGGTACGGTCACCCCCTGGGCCCCTTCCGCGCTCCTGCAACCCTTCAAACGAGCGACAAGCAAACACATCCAATCCTCACGCTCACCCTCGCCGCTCCAGGACTACCGCTACCCAGCGCCATGCTAGCCCCCCGCAATCGTGCCCCCCCGCCCTACTACACGCCAACTCCTATTAGTCCTAGCGACGAAACGACCGCGCTTCTTCTCTCGCTCGATCCCGCTCCGAGCCTCTTCGCCAAGGCCGGTGCGTGGCGGTCGTGGGGCACGCCGATCGGATCTCACGAGGCGCTGCAGCAAGACTCGACGCCGAATCCCCGCGTGGGGGCGCTGGAGCTGAGCGTGGGAGACTACGTGAAGGTGAAGTGGTGAGTGCGCTGAACGAGAGCGCGGGGATGTTGGACAGTGATGATATATACGTCAGGACTTGTAGTTCTTACTATTATGCGACTTTCAGGACCGGCGATCAGCGCTATGCGTAAACCCTAGATGATCAGAAGGGTGCTAATAGCGAAGCATGAGGACAAAGCCCACCCCACCTTCTCCTCACTGTGTTCGTGCCCTCTTAGGAGCACCAAGGTGTACGACGCCACGATCGAGGAGCTCGTGATCGACAAGGGCCACTACACCGTCAAGTTCGAGGCCGGGGGGCAGCTGGGAATGAATGTCAAACCCTCGCAGATCGTGTCCGTGCATGGCAACGACGGGCGCGACCAGTACGACTACGCGCCGGCGTCCTCTGTCGTTACTACTACGCCGCCCGGCTCAACGCCGGCGGGAACGAAGGACAGCTGGGTTCAGTGCGACGACGCAGCATGCGGCAAGTGGTGGAGGATGCAGGGAGATGCAAAGGACGTGCTGGACCACGTGAAGGGTGCCTGGTTCTGCGGGATGGCGACCAGCGAGCGCGGGTACGTTTAGTTCATGGAGCGGCAATAGCGAAACAAGAGGAGCGACCCGCCCGCCCCTTGCTCACAACGTGTTTGCGGCCCCACTAACCCACTCTATCTCTCCAGTTGGGTCGGCGACGGCGACGGCTGCGACCGCGGCGCTACGTGCGAGGCCTGTTTCCAGGTTTTCGATGGCCCGCGTTACGATCTCGTTCACGCGTGCTCCGACAGGCGCATCTGCGCTGGAACGTCCTATGGCGGTGCGCCGTGCCTGCTCCCGACTCCGCACGGCACTCTGTCGTTCTGCCGCGACCACCGCAAGCAGGGGGGCGAATGGCATCCTGGCGACGAGGACGAGGATTTGTTCATGGAGGACATCGAGGTGGCGTCTGACGAGTTCTACTTTTCGGCTTGTCCTGTCTGCGCTGGAGTCTCCAGCAGCGGGGCTCAGTGCACGATGTACTCGCCGTTCAGCTTGAAGTTCTGCTCGAAGCACAGCAAGCTGGAAGGCAAGCCGCGCCCATCCGATCCGAAGCGGCAGGCGATGCCGCTGGGGAAGATCAAGCGCGTGTTGATCCAGGAGGAGGAGGAGGAGCCGGTGGTGGACGAGACTTGCAAGGGTTGCATGAAGATCATGGGGGGCGAAACGAGTTTTAACCCCAACCACACGTGCTCCAACCGCTGCATCTGCAACGGGTTCTACAACAACAACAACCCGTGCAAGGACCAAACACCACTCCCGACCCTTAAGTTCTGCATGAACCACCGCAAGCAAGGCAACGAGATCCACCCGTGCGACGAGGCGCAGCGCGAACTGCAGAAGCCCAGCTCCAAGCGCGCGCTCGACGACGACAGCGTGGTGGGCGTGTGCAGTGTTTGTCGCCGTTTTATGAGCGGCGGGACGGTGAGGCTCAGTGCCCGCCACACGTGCTCGGATCGCCCGATCTGTGTTGGGCTCACTGGCGCCGGAGCGCGCCGCTGCTCCGACCTCACGCCGCGCCCCTCTCTCGATTACTGCGAGTGGCACCACGCGCAGGGCGGCGAGTTGCATCCGATGGACCGCCCCAAGAAGATCCAAGCTCGCAGCTCTGTCAAGGGGGAGGGCTGCTCCGGCTGCTGCGTGGTCATGAGTGGGGAGGAGTACGATTCTTCGAAGCTGAAGCACACCTGTACCGATCGTCCCGTCTGCAAGGGGCACTCGCAGGCCGGAACCAAGTGCACGAACCGCACGCCACACAGGACGATCGAGTACTGCAAGAAGCACAGCAACCAGGTCCTGCAGGAGGCAGAGAGCATGAACATCGACGAGTCGCAGTCCGACAAGGCAACGATCGAGACGAACAGGCACTTCACGTGCATCATGCAGTCGCGCTTCGCCCGAAAGCAACTATGAGCGCAGCGTCCTTTCGGAGCGCGTGCTAGAAGGCGCTGGGGTTGCCGGGCGATGCTGACTGGGAGGAGAGGATGGCGGCGGCGGAGTTGCTCAATGAGCTGCGCAAGTAATTAGTACGAGGTTACGAGAATGCTGCGCCTCATGCACACAATTGCGGGTGAACAAGCCGAGCCAGTGTAATGTTCTCTGCAATGTAAGTTTTGAGGCCGCACAAACCGTGCCGCTTCTCGAGCTCGAACACGCTGATGTGCGGCGGTGGTGGGCTGAACCTGCGCGCCACTCAACGTCCTGTTTGAGTGTCGGAATCCGGAAGTTTTCCCGTCGAAATGATTGCATGGCTAAAGTTTCCTTTGATTTGTTAACATTTATGTAAAGTTCTTCAAAATGCTTTTTGAAACTATTTGCGGAAGGCGTTCTTCTTTTTAAGCTCATCTTGCCTGATTTTGTATTAAAATTATACGAATTAAGTGTTTGGAGCAAATACATATACAACACCGCTTCCCGCGCCTCATCGAGCTGTGCGGCACCTCCGTCGCTCTGAAGCTCTTGTTGCGACACACTCCGAGAACAACCTGTCGCCGCGCGTGCTCATCTGCCGCCAGTCGTGGGACAAGGTGCTACGGCTACGGGGCTCCTGTGGAGGTGCTGAAGAGCATGCTCCTTCTGGCCAAGCTGGACGCCGAAAAGAAAAACATGCTGGACATAGCCACCAGTTCCTCCGCCTCCGCCTTCCTCTGCACCATGCAGGCGGTGGAGTTGCTCAACCCGTTCTTGTCTCTATTGTCATGCCCTTCCCCGCCTTCCCCTTGAACTCACTTACGCTCAGCTTATCGTCCTTTAACAAGCACGACACGACCGGCTCCGACCGTAATTAGCAAGACAAATCATAGGAGGGAGCGGCGGAGGACAGAGAGACGACGCGAGAGGACGTTAGCGGGCGCAACACGAAAGTAACCCTAGCACACTACTTTCTTCTCTACACAGCACCCGCCCTCTTCCTTTAATCCCAGATAGGGTAATCCCCGCCCATGCCCACACAGAAAACGCCGGGATCGTTGTACCGCATGTCCTTGTTCAACTCGTAAATCTTTCCCATGTCTTCCTCGCTCAACTCGAAATCATACAAGTCAATGTTCTCGCCCAACCGACCCACGCTGCTCGTCTTAGGAATGACCGCAGTCCCTCTCTGTGGCAGGGTGATGAGGTGTGGGCTTGGAATGCGAAGAAGGCAGAGGGCGAGCGTGGAGTGCATGGAGGGCGAATAGCGAGCGTGGGCGAATAGCGAGCGAGCGAGCAAGCGAGTAGCGCGTTCTGAGCCGGCCGTTCACACGACTCGCTAGCGAGTAGCGCGTTCTGTGCCGGTCGTTCGGCGCGACTCGCTCGCGAACAGCGCGTTCTGAGCCGGCCGTTCACACGACTCGCTAGCGAGTAGCGCGTTCTGTGCCGGTCGTTCGGCGCGACTCGCTCGCGAACAGCGCGTTCCGGTCGTTCAGCGCGACGCGTTCGCGAACAGCTGAGCCGGTCGTTTTATGTGAGTTCTATTCGACTGAGCCAGTCACTCAGCGCCTCCTACCTGGGCGCCTCCTTTGTTCGCTCCGCGTTTGTGGCGCTCGCACTCGCGCCGCGCGTTGGCTGATCTCACCTGCACCCCCCACCTCAACAGAACCTGCGCCGCACTCTTCCCGTACCTACCCGCAATCTCGGCAACAACCGGATCCTTCAACAACCCCACACTCTGCCCCCTGTCCATCCCAATCTCAACATACCCGCTGCTCCCAAGCGGCGAGAAACCGATGACCGCAATTTCCCTCTTCTGGCAGAAATCCACCAACCGCCTCTGCGACAAGTGAGGGTGCAGCTCAATCTACACGCATGCAATGTGAGCAGGGGGGGGGTGAACAAAGGGGAGTTTGCGAGCTGCGAGTAGCGCGCTTGAGCCGGTCGCTTCGAGCCGGCGCGCATGAAGCTCGCGGGTCGTTCGCCGGTCGCTCGCTCTCCATGTGGCACGCGCACTCCTCACTCACCTGGTTAACCTGCGGCGCGATCTTCGCCGTCTTGGAAATCTCGAGAAGCAGCGCGGTGTTGAAGTTCGCCACGCCGATATTCCTCACCAATCCGAGCTCGACCAGCCTCTCCATGGCCGCCCACGTCTGCCCGATGGTGTACGGCGTCTCGGGCTCGACCATCTTGCCGTCCGGCTCGTACGTCCACTCCGGCGGGTACCGAGTCTCGATGGGAACGTACTTGAGCGGAATCGGGAAGTGGATGAGGTACAGGTCAAGGTACTCGAGGTTCAGGTCTTTCAGGGTTTTCCTACGGGGGGGGGTGAGAAAGGAGCGGGGGATGGAAAGGGTCGGGCTCGGCGAGCGAGGCGTAGCGCGAGAACGCCTCCTTTGTTCACTGTGTGTGCGTCGCTCTTTCACTCCCGGCTCCCAACGCCTTTCGCTCCCTTATGTTTGCGTGCTCACCTACACGCCATCTCAACGTGATCGGGGTGATGAAACGTGTTCCACAACTTGCTGGTGACCCACAAATCCTCCCTCTTCAAGCCGCTGTTCACCAACCCCTGCGCCAAACCGGCGCCGACTTCCACCTCGTTCCCGTAGTCGCACGCGGAGTCGAAGTGCCGCCAGCCCTTGGAGATGGCGGTCTGGACGACTTCGGTGACGTTGGTGAGCTTCCAGAGGCCGAAGCCGATGGAAGGCATCTTGTCGGCGGTGCGCGCGAGCGTGAGGGTGGTGGGGGGGATGCAGGACATGGAGAGGGCGGTCGTTAGGGAGGTTAGGAGGAGGCTGGTGAGGATGAGGGAGTGCATTAACTGAGGAGGCGGGTGGGGGTGAGCAGGAGGTGGGTGACTAGAGAGGCGAGTGAAGGGAAGGGGCGGTCGGCTTGAGGCGGGAAGGTCGGGTGAATAATAGGGGGCCGGATGACAATCTGTTGCTGGGCAGCAGCATTATGGGCCCCTCCACAGCAGAAAATGTCAATTACCGCCACCCCCCTACACTCAGTTTGGTCTGCCGTATAGCATGTTCGCGTGCCCCTTCACCAAACGTTAGATGCCTGGGATTCCTAATAATAGACCATGGTGGAGTGACTTTGTTTTTGTGGAATGAGGGGGGAGATGGTGGTGATAGAGCGTGATGGGAAAGAAACCTATTGAGGAGCAGCGAGACACGCGAATGTAAAGAGCATGCAAGTATCTGCGGCGGCTCATCGCTTTGATTACTCGACAATGTGAGCAAACTTCTCAAACTTCTCGCTTGGTATGTATCAAAGGGTATCTCAATCCACCACGTTCTCGCACTGTACTGGCCGGTGTTTTCGCACCGTACAAGCTGGTACGAGCTTGAAAGTACGAGCCAAGTGGCTGGCCCTTTAGGCGCCGTCTTGGTGTACAATATTTGTCATCTAAACACGCCATCGCGCCCATTTCTCGCACATTAAATTGAAGCCTCTTCTTTCATTCCCGTAATGACCGGACACACATTCTCGCATAAAAGCGCCAGTCACTGCAAGTCTTAACGCTTGCAACCTTGCCACAACCCCGTCGGCGCCTGATACGTATTCTGATCGCAGAGCTTGGCTCTGTGCGGCTCGGCTTGTGCGAAGCTGGCCCCGCATTTCCGCTTCCCACGACAAATTACCCTACAAATACAATGCAACTACCCCTCATAACCCTCCTCCTCCTTCTCCCCCACGCGACCTCCACCACCTTCCTCACCATCCCCCGCGGCGGCATCTCTCCCCTCACCAGCTCTAAAATTGTGGACCTCGATGAGGCCAAGACCTTCTCGGACGTGTGCACCGGCGCGAAGAAACCGTTCCCGCTGACGATTGCACCCACGGATGGGACTGATGCGGCCGTGTGGGCCAAAGCTAACAAAGATGCCATCGACAAGCTACTTCCCGAACATGGGGCTATACTACTCAGAGGGTTCAAGGTGAGGTTTACCTGGCTTGTTACCCATTAAATACCATCTCCCCTCCTCTAACCCCATTCAGGTCCCCGACGCCAACTCCTTCTCCGCCTTCATCAAGACGCTGGACTACGAAGAGCAGCCGTACATCGGGGGGAACGCGGTGAGGAGAGTTGTGGCGGAACGCGTTTTTACGAGCAATGAAAGCCCACCCAGGTAACTACATGCAGCAAACATAAGCGCAACGCTGGAGGGGAGCGGGATGGACGAAATTAAGGGGGAGATAGCTGCTGCAATCAAGCGAAACACGACGTGCAAGTGGCCGGTGAGCATGGCACACTGCAAGGTTGCGTACCAGAACCTCCGGTCAAACACGCCGCCGCTTTGTTCACGCGTGTGTATGGCACACCGACTTGTATGTTCGCTTGACACACTGCAACGTTGCGTACCAAAGCCGCAAATCAAACACACCGCCTCTTTGTGAACACATGTGTAAGGCACACATGTGTATGGCACACGTGTGTATGGCACACCGAGTTGTATGTTCTGGGCCAGAGGTGTGTATGGCGAGGCTAACTCGCGTACCCCCCCCCCAGTGAGCGCATTCCGTTCCACCACGAGATGGCGCAAGTCCCTAAATTCCCCACCAAGGTCTTCTTCTACTGCCAGGAGCCGTCCTCGGAAGGCGGCGAGACCCCGATTGTGCTCAGCGACCAAGTGTGTTCCGCGCTCAAGGCCAAGTTCCCCGAGCTGTACGACAAGTTCCTCAAGGAGGGCGTCAAGTACATCAAGACCATGTCGTTCGAGGACGACAACCAGTCCGCGCTTGGGCGCGGGTGGAAGAGCTGCTACCAGACTGACGACAAGGAGGTCGCTGAGAAGGAGATGAGGAAGGCGGGAGTCACTTGGAAGTGGGAGGAGAATGGGGAGTTGACGACAACGAGTCAGGTGAGGAGAAGCAAGCACGCAAGCTACGACGATAAGCGATGTCACGCGCGTGTATGGCGCGGAACGCGCTCGTATTGAGCTCAAAGTGTGCACCGGGAGCAAACACGGGTCCGCCCTTTCCTTTCAGCGCGAGCGAGTCACGCCAAACGACCGGCGAGGAACGGCGCGGCGAGGATTACGACCGGTTTGAAGCGCGCAAGCTTTCGCGAGGTTAGGGAAATGCACGAGGCGCTGCACGACTGAGCGCGAGCGCTGCAGCACCGAGCGCTGCACCCCCTCCTACTAACGTGCGTGTGGGCACGAGTGTGGGCATGCGTGTGCCCCCCTTACTAACCCATGTACGCAGAAACTGACGGCCATCAGAGAGGTCGATGGGAAGATGGTGTTCTTCAACCAGGTCGTGGCGGCGTTCACGGGGTGGAACGACAGCAGGAACGTTGGCGAGAAGGCCATCGTGTTCGGCGACAGCGGGGATTACCTTCCGGCCGCCGAGATGGCCAAGTTCGTCAAGGAGATCAACAAGCTCGCGGTGGCGTTCGAGTGGGAGCAGGGGGACATTCTTATTATCGATAATCGGCTTGCGATGCACAGCAGGAAACCGTTTGTTAAGCCCAGGGTGGTATTGGCGAGCTTGGCGAGGTAGGACGTATCACAGGAGCTATATAAATGTCAATAGGGCATTTATCTCTGTCGTTTGCTAACATGCCCGTTACCCTTTCTCGCACCGCGCACCGTGCTTCGATTGAGGGCGCAGTAAAGAACTGAATTCCCTCCAAGAGATGCCACTTTTTTTAATTGAGAATGAAGCTTGCTCTCCTCACGTGCCTCGCAGTAGGCGCTACTGCGACTACCGCAGTCCCAGCCACGAGCAGGCGCGCTGTTGTGAATGGTGTGTTAACGTAAGAGTCCTCCAAGCCTTTGTCCCTGGTTTAGTAACTCGTCATTGCCCTCTCTCTCTCCTCTCTCTCCTCTCTCTCTCCCCCCCCCCTCTCTCACACCCTCTCACCCCTCTCCAGCTGCTTGGAGGCGTACTAGTTGTACAGTGGCATTGATGCCGCGTGCCCTCGCCAGTGCACGGACCAGGACAACGGCTCTGCTAACCCTGACCCCTCACCCACTCCCTCACCGACTGAACCACTACACTACCCCACCGACTGTGCCCCCCAAGAGCAACCCGCGCGTGCTGCGGGTGCTGTGTCGAACTTTTTTGTATCTTTCTCCCTTACCCGTGAGTAAAAGGTCAACTTGAGTAAAAGGTCAATGTGAGTAAAAGGTCAACGTGAGTAAAATCAACTACATGTCCAATTACCGCAGCGCCGTTCCCTTCTGCTTCTTCGCCCCCTTCTGCTTCTTCGCCCCCTCCTCCTCCGCACTACTCTCCTCCACCCTCCCCCCCTCCTCCTTCCCCTTTCTCTTCTTCCTCTCCCTCCTCTTCTTCGCTCCGCTCTTGTTGATGAGCTGCAATCCGTCCGCGTTGAAGCAATGGTTGGGCACGTTGCCGGACGCGTACTGGTTAGGACAGAAGTCGCTGTCGTCACTGTCGGAGCCAGCCTTCCCCCATCCGCCAGGGATGGGTGACAAATCGGCGATTTCGGGAGAGAACATGAGAGAGGAGGTCGGGATGGTGGGGATGTTGGGGTTGGTTGTGATGGAGATGAATGAAGGGGGCGGGGTAGAGTCCAGGGCAGTCGTCGCGGCGCTAGTGTGCGATGTGGCAGTCGGCGTGCGAACATCCTGAGAGGGGGAGGGTTAGCGAGGAGGAGGGTTAGTGAGGGTGTCTCGGCTAGGGAGGGTGTCTCGGCTAGGGAGGGTGTCTCGGCTAGGGAGGGTGATGGAGATTATGTGTGTTGTGGTCCTCTTGCTGCACAATTACCGACCTTCTGACGCTCAGGGGTTTCCGCGTTGCGCTGGTCACCGGTTCTGTCAGCCTTAATATACTGCTCATTACTCGCGCTGCTACTGTACATGCACTCTTCTCACCACCATCGATCTCCTTGCTTCCGGTCACCTCCTACTCACCTTTTCAAACGTGTCAAATGCACCCTCTTTCCTCTCCTTCGTCATGACCCGCTTCGTTCCAGCGCTGCTGACGTGAAACTGGCCCGTGTTCGTGATGGTGGAGAGGGGCGCGTACGTTTTGAGAGAGGACATGACGGCAGAGGGGGAGAGGGAGGAGAGGGAGTTGGGGGTGAGGGGGGTGGTTTTCGTGATCTTCATGGCTGGGCGGGGGTTAGTGGTGGTGAAGTGAAGAGGCGAGGGAAGGGGGTAAGGTACGAGAGAACACGGCGGGCCTCAACAACCCTCCCTCACCTGCAAACTCTTCAAACGATAAGTGTACTGTGCAAAACTCTCGAGGAGGTGGAGGCCCATTCAAAAGTGAAACCACCACACGTGAAACCCACGCGTGAAACCCACGCGTGAAACCCACGCGTGAAACCCACGCGTGAAACCCACGCGTGAAACCCACGCGTGAAACCCACGCGTGAAACCCACGCGTGAA
>Ga0307985_10002101_pt1 | contig 11259 bp, 10 predicted proteins | sample EllFjometageno80_FD_203155 | JGI IMG/M metagenome (GOLD analysis project Ga0307985, IMG submission 203155) | Marine microbial communities from Ellis Fjord, Antarctic Ocean - #80 | ecosystem: Environmental > Aquatic > Marine > Unclassified | place: Southern Ocean | collected 2014-10-09 | reverse complement strand
CACGAGGGGTGTCTTTGGGAGCATCGCAGCGGGAGCGGAGGCAGTCAAGAAGGCGTTCATGGATCTGGGCGGGAAGGGCACAGTGTGAGAGAGAGCCGAGAGAGAGGGGGGGGAATAGGGCTGTGGTGAACGAGGATAGGTGGGAGAATAGGGACGGTAAGAAGAAGGGGGGGGCGAAGCTATTTTATCAGGGAAGTCGAAGCTGCGTCCTCACGAGCGGCGATTTGGAATGCCACAATTGCCATCTCTTCGACAACGCGAAGCTCAACAAGCACCGCAAAGCAACGAGTGAGGCAACCACGGGCTCACTGCCAATCCATGCCAACCACACGCTGCTTCACCGCCACTCTCCCACTCTCCCACTCTCCCACTCCCCTTGCTGACCAGCAGGAGCTGGCACGGCCGCCCCCTGCCCCCCTTTCAGCGACACTGCAAACCTTCAAACGAGCGACAAGCAGACACCGCAACTCCTCACGCTCACACTCGCCGCTCTTTACGCTCACCCCCCACAGCCTCCCATGCCGCCGGCGCGCTTCATCTTGCTGATGAGCAGGCAAGGCGTCGTCAGACTCTCCTCCATCTTCGTGCCCCACCCCCCCGCCGAGAAGCAGCGCCTCATTCGGTTCTGCGCGGCCAACATCCTCCCCCGCAGTCTGCGCATGTGCAACTTTGTCACTGACAAGGAGAAAGGGTACAACCTCGTGTACCGCTGGTACGCGTCTTTGTACTTCATCGTCGGCATCGCGCCCGGCCAGAACGAGCTGTACGTGCTGGAGCAGATTCACATGTTCGTGGAGGTCCTCGACAGGTACTTCGGTAACGTGTGCGAGCTGGACATCATCTTCAACTTCCACAAGGCGTACGCGATCTTGCACGAGCTGTTCGTGGGAGGGTACATGCTCGAGACGAACAAGCAGGAGGCGCTGCACGCGATCACGGAGGGCGACTGTCAAGTGGAGGAGCAGACGAGGGGGGTGGCGCAGGACACGTCTACGGAGGAGAACGGACTGTCGTACAAGGTGAGGCCGCTGAGCGCGCGCGAGAGGATACTGGATGGTTCAGTGATGATATATAAAGTATTCAGTAGCTGGTACTATAATGCGACTGGCACGATCGGACCAGCGCTATGCGTAAACCCCAGATACTGAAAAGGATGCCAACTGTGAAGCATGAGGACCAACAGCACGCACGCAACATCCCCAACCCGCCTCTACAGCCGCTAACTCACGCACTCCTCGCAGGTCCAGATGCAGCTCGGGCGCAGGCCCACGCGCCGCATCAACAACGCGCTCTCTCTGTGATTGCTAGCGCACGCCGTAACTAAAGCAGGTCGTTAGTCTCCGATAATTTGCAAATGATAGCTCTAAGGCAAATGTATCATCGCTACGCTCTCTACTGGGCCAATCTCCTCCACCTCCTTCTCCGCAATCGGTGCAGCTTGCACTTCTCCTCCTTGCCACGCCAGCTCCACGCCCATCTGAACCAGCCGCCGCGGCAAACAGTGCTGCCCAAACTCCACAAGCTGATTAACGACCCCGGGCGTGACTCTCCAATCCCCAATCAACATACTCTTAACGCTGATCCTTGCAACCTTCTGAGGAGTCATTGAGTACCCGGGCACTCGCATGCAGTACGGTAGTCCATGTCTAAAAAACGCCGTCTGTTTGATGGCTCCAGGCGTGGACACTGTGACGCCGACGCCCGTCCCGACTAGTTCTTGACTCAACCCCTCGCCGAAGCTCGACAAGAAGCTCTTCCCAGCAGTGTACCCAACAACCCCACTCCCTCCAGGCATGGATCCCATCAAACTGCTAACGAACATAATCCTCCCTCGCCCCTTCTTAATCATCGCTGGTAAAAACTCCCCAGTTAGCGCTTGCGGCGCGATGACGTTGACTTGGTGGCTGCATTCGCGAAGCGTCGTGTGAGAGGAGTTTGCAAAGGTGAAGGGGGACATATTCGGGGGGGGACGGGGGCCAGGTCGACGATTATTGTTGATGACGGGTAGTGCTTTTGGGGGCTTCTTAGCTGAGATTTGAGAACTGCGATAAATTCCTTCAGGAGGAGTTTGTTCAGGTTCGGTCGCAGTCACGATCAGAATGCGCTCTCCTCACCTCTCCTCATCGAACCCCGTCCACCTTCCCCGTTTACAATTCCCCGCATTGCTCACAACGATATCCACGTCCGGCAACCACTCGTCCGCGCACTTCTTAATCTCTCTCGCTGCGCCAGCCCCCGTCAAATCGACGGCAATAGTCTTACACGGCACGTGGTAACACGTCATGATTTCATCGGCAAGCGTCTGAAGCGGCGCGAGGGTGCGGCCGGTAAGGAGGAGTGGGACGCGGTGGCGGGCGAGTTCGATCGCGATCTCGCGACCTAAACCACCACAGGCGCCGGTTACTACTGCGCCGCCGACGGGGGTTGGGGGGCCTTTCTTCTTGCTGGACGGAGCACCCTTCATCAGCGTAGAGAACACCGCGGAACGTTCGGTCGCAGCGCGATCGTATGCGACGGTCTGGCGACGGGTTAAAGCTTGGTGGAGCGTCAACGTGAAGACGTTTTTGAAGCGAGGGGGTGGGAGGGGGGATGGAGGGGTTGGGATTAGTGGGAGAGTTGGCGGGAGGGGGTGTCCTGACGGAGTTATGATTGGCGGGAGTTTGTGCTTGAGTTTGGTGTAGAGGCCCGTTGTTGTTGCGAGGGTGGCGGTCGCGAGGGTGATGCTTCGGAGGATGGGAACGGAGGTCGTTGGGGGGAGCAGTGAGAAAATGAGAAGTGGCGATGTTGGGGGAAGGTGCAGTTGCTGTGAGAGGATTTGTGAGAACGCAGCTGAAGTGCCTGCTTTGAGGGAGTTCAAGGGAGGGAGGAAGGAGGGGGAGGTTGTGTTGGTGCCGATACGATTGAAGGGGAAGGGTGGCCACGACGATGGGAGCGGGGTGGATGGAGAGGAGAAGGAGGAGGGGATTGAGATGGCTAGGAGGAGAAGGAGGATGGCCCTGGACGGAATTGATCCAGACTGCCTTGACCTGGCTGCGGCGGACTGCATGGGGAGTGGATGGGAGTGGGGGGCTTGAGGGGGAGGGAGGGATCGCACTTCTGTTGGACTCCGTTGGTGTCTGTTGTGTCCGGGCAAGCGAGTTATAAATTTGTTTTGTGTCGCTGTGTTGATCCAACGCGTAAAACTGGTACTCTACTAAAAACAAAATCTGACGTTCTCGTTACTTACAAACCGCGGTCTGCCCTACGTCTTCAAAGCCAATACTCGCTAGTAACCATCACCCAATTCCTTAGCCTAACCAACGGGAGCTGGTGCGTGCACCGCCTCGATCTCCTTGTGGTAGTCCTCGGCGCTGGTCACCATGCCCGCAACGGGGCACTCGGCCTTCAGTCCGGCCTCGTCGACGTTCCTGACGAAGTAGGTGACGGCCGTTTTGCCTGCCTTGGGGCGGAAGATGACGGCGATGTCGAAGGGAATCATCTTGCAGTCGGCGTGAGGAAGGTGGACCATCTGCTCGCAGCCCGCGATTTTGAGCTCGTCGAACGAACCGAAGGCCCAGTTGGTGACCATGCCCAGCCTGGTTTTGGTGGCTCCCCAGCAGCCCACGGGGAGGGGCACGGGGCCGCCGTTGGGCGCCAGCCCACTGGCGTTGGCGCCGCGGAGGAACCTGGGCGTCCGGTTAGCGTGTATGAATAGCGTGTATGACTGACTCATGCATAGGTTTGCGCTGCGCTTACTTTGGCGGGCCGCTCTTGAGGGTGTTCCTAATGTCAGCGGGACTGCCGAACTCCCCGCTGCCGGCGAACAGCAGGGCTCCCTCGTAGTTCCCGGCGTCGCCGTCGTTGAAGTCGGGGAGCTTGTTCCTGAAGTTGATGGGCATGAGCAGGTGCTGCGTGCTGCAGGCGTTGCCGAAGCTGTGAAGGGAGGGACGGCGTGAGGAATTCTGCTCTGGTACTAGGTGTAAGGTAGTAAGCGAACAATGGGAGTCCTCGCGAGTACTAGCAGTACTGTGACTCGAGGGTTGTTCGCTGTGTGGGCGGCGCCTCACCTGCTTGTGATGACGTCGTTCGTGCTCACAAAGCCGCCGTTGGCGTTCCTTGCCGCCTTCTCCTTCTCCTGATTGACCTTGACGTCGTCAATCGCGAAGCAGCGAACAATCGCCTGGCTCCCGCAGAACATGTTGCTCACTACGTTGCATATGATGCCGGTGCTCTTCATCCACTTGAAATCCTCTTCGCCCAGCGCGTGCGCCGTTTGCGTTTCGATTTCGTGCTTCCTCGCGCAGCTCAGAGTCTTGATCTCAGTTCCTTCGCTCAGCATGTTGAGGATCTGGTAGTAGTTGAACCCGTCCAAGATGACGTGCGAGATGGACAGCACGACGACGAAGGTGTCGGAGCGCGCGTTGTCGGCCACTACTGAAAGAACGATGAGGGGCTTGTCCTGCGCGAGCGGGATATTGTCAGTATGCGGGAGAGTGTCAGTATGCGGGAGAGTGTCAGCATGCGAAAGGGTGCCGATCGATGTGAGGCGTTTGCCTGCAGTGTTCATGCAGCTTGCGCGTACCTTGTTGACAGTAGCGCCTCCGTTCCCAACCTCGCTCCTCGTCTTCGCAACACCGCCGCACACGCCAGCATAGTCCATGGCCGAGTTAACGCTCGCGCAATTCCCGCCCCTCCCGTCCTCGATGAAAGACCCCTCCACATGCCCGTCATTCTGACCTACGATGGTTGGGTAATCAAGGTACAAGTCAGAACCACGCTTCACGAGGCGACCGCGGAGCCAGGGGTTGGCGGTCGTGATCAAATGCAGCCGCGCCTGAAGAGCCGCCTGACCTACTTTCAGAGTGCCGCGGACGAAGGTAGTTGTGGTAATGCTGGGCCCGATTGTCATGGAGTCCCTCTCACTTAGTGTGAGCTTTTCGGACTTCCAACCGGAGCGGATGGAGACCTTACTCATTGGGGCGAATTGGGGGGGGGAGAAGGGAAGACGAGAGAATTTAGCTGGTGGGCAGGCTCTGATACATGAATGGCAACGAAAGCTTTAATAGTTGACTTAAGATGACCGGAAAGATGACGAATTTCAACCCAAGTTGACGAGTTGACCCAGTAGGCGTCTAGTAGATAACAAAATTAGGTAAGTGTGCGTGGGCGTGTGCGTGGGCGATGCGTGTGCTATTCTAGTTTTACCCGTCGTACGCTCTCCGCCCGCAGCTCCAGCCTCTCCTTGACCCACTCCTTGACATCTTGGACATGTTCGCCGCCCATGGTCGTCGGGACCTCCTCCTTCGTGTACCCCAGCTTGCCGTACAGATCCTCCTGCGTGATCCACGCGATCTTGTTCAGCACTTCCTTGTCGTGGAACAACTCGCACATCTTCAGCAACTGGGTCAGCATCTGCGGCGCGTCGACCAAGTGGTGCGTGCCCCTGTTCATGGGGTAGCTGTCCTCCATGACGCTGGCGACCCGCCCCTCAAACTCGGCGTTGAAGTTCTCCCACTTGATCGACTTGGCGTTGCTGATCGTCCTGTTCCCTTTTCTGATCTCGTCCAGGTCGCAGTACGTCGCGTCCAGCAGCAGGAAATAATCCCACATGAGTTTCTTCCAGTTGACGGGGTCGTTCAGCGTCGTCCATACGCCAGGCTTCCAAGGTGAATACGCGTGGGTGGTCGGCTTGCCCGGGACCACCTTGAACACCTGAATGAATCCCGGGCTAACTTCGTTCGTGTACCCGAAGGCGTCACTCTCGAGCGCCTTGGCCTCCTCGTACTCATACTCGGTCAGCCAGAGCCGATTGTACTTCAACATGTTTCTGGCGGCCTTCTCGGTGTTGCCGGCAAACACAATCGCAAAGTGCGCGAGCATGTAGTCGGTGGGGCGCGCTATGCCGTGCACGTTAAGTATGACGATGAGGTCGGCACACCACTGCTTTTCCGTTGCGGTGAGGGTGTAGCGAGTGTCGGCCGAGTCGGGCTTGTGCTTCTTCTCGACGAACGCAATCATCTCCGACACGGTGAAGTCTTTGAGGGAGGCGTAGTCTCGCTTCAACTCGGAGGCGACGAGGTCTGCGAGGGGAGCGGATACCGTTGGCGGGGACGCCGCCTGCAGGGGCGCTTCGGAGGAAGAGGAGGACATTGGCGGCTTCTTGACTCTCGTAATGTTGATCGGGTCGCTGGACAGCGTTGCGACAACAGCATCCCCGTCCTTGACTGTAAAGTGCAGCAGAAACAAGCCAGCCGACCTGCACGAAACGGCGAGTGTTAGAGCGCGCTATAGGAGCAAGGAGCGCTGCAAGTCGCGCAGAAAGCAAGCAAGTGCCGAGCTGCAAACGACCGACCGAACACGCGCGCCAGCCAGCGAATAGCGCGTGTTCGCTCGCTCGCCTCGCACGCGTTATTCGCTCGCCTCGCGTTGGCAAAGCTTACTTCTTGGTCTTGCTCAACACGGTGCTCTGGTGCGTGAACTGGATGTACTGAGTCCACGCGAACTTAAGCTCGAGCCCGACTTCGCGGCACATGACTAAGGGGCTGGGAGGGCTTAAAGCGGGAACCCATGGGTCGCCCTTGGATTCATTCACTTCAACACTGGAACGCCGTGGGTCAGAAGGGTCACAACCAGTTATTATCCCTGCCTGGTCACCAGTGCTGGTGCATGTTATCACGAGAGTCAGGGCGGATGTTGAGTGGAGCGGGGCATAATTGGACAAGACGACTTTAACCTTCTTCGGGACTTGAGATCCTGAGACTGGGGGAAACCCCTTGTTTGGGGAAAAAGAAAGGGAGGGCTGAAAGATGTTGGCTGGGGGGGGTTGATGGTCCGGGGGATTGGCTAATTCGGGGGCAGGAAAGGGCGAGGACAGGTCGCAAATGGATTCTATGAAGTCGGCGTCGAAGGAGGAAGGAGAATTCACGGAGGAAGGAGGAGGGAGGAAGGAGGCGTGGAAGGAGGAAGGAGAATCCATGAGAAGTTTATGTTTGTCAACTTGTTTGCCAGTTTTGTGCTCAAACGTGCGCACTGGTTGGGCCTGTGCGCTTGCCCAGTTTGTTTCTTAAAAGAGCAGTGGGGTGATCCTGACTTACTTTCTTACTACAGGTCCGCCTGCTTCGTTGTTAGAGGGAGGAACAGCTCGCGTTCCCAGTAGCACGCCCTGCAGGAGCGAAGCGAGTGTTAGGGGGGCACACACGTGTGTGAACAAAGGGGGCGGCAGTGAGAACAAAAGGCGCTGGGACTCGGTCGTTGAAGACTGGCTTGCAAATAGCGCGTTCTACCGCTCGTCCGAGCACGACGAAGTGAACACAATGCGGCAACCCGCTCTTCGCCTTTCGCCCGAGGGGATGGGAGGGAAGAGAGCAGCGTATCGCTTGGCTCGCCTCACCTGCAGGCACACGTCTCGACATCGTGCTGCGTCATCTGCGTCTCACTGTCGTCGTCGTCATCCTCCTCCTCCTCCTCCTCCTCCTCGTCGCTGTCATCGATCGTGATTACCTCGGGCTCGGACTTCACGGGCTTGGGCTGCGACGCGAACCGCGCAGCAGCGGCGGCCGCAGCGAGCTCCCTTTGTGTCTTGGACTCCATCTTCGACAGCATCTCCTTCGCCACCTTGCTGCGCTTGTCGACCATCTTCGCCCCGTTCAAGAGCGGCTTCCGCTTCTGGCCGATGAAAGCCTCCTCCGCCTTCATCCCAACGGCCTTGGCGACGCCCACGCTCTTCTTCCGGTACTTCTTCTTCACGCCGCACGCAAACTGCTCCTCGGGCAACTCAATGGCAGCGTTCTGGATGCGCTCGTCGCTGTGCAAGATCTCCTTGTCAATGGCACTGCCGTTGCTGGTGTCCACGATCTCCGACTTGAGCTGCTCGTACAGGCGCCGGTTCTCGCGCATGAGGTCGTGGAAGGCGGGCGGGTGAATGTCCTCGAGCCCGATGGAGATGTGCGTGATCTCGTGGATCAAGACGGACATGAGCGAGTGGAAGGAGCGGAGCGTAGTGCACGTGAGCGAGGGGACCACGCGCACGTTCAGCTGGATGTTGGCGCTGCACGCGTCCTCATCCTCCCTCCCATTCGTCGTGCAAACCCCCACCGCCGTCTTCGAAACACTCTCCATCAACCGCTTCACGCGCCACCCCCGATACCTCAGCACTGGCGCAATGTGGTCAGCGACGCGCTGCAGGAGCGCTCGCACGTCGTCCGCGCGAGGGCCGGCGAGGGTCTCCACGCCCCAGACGCAGTTGTACTTGGGGTCGCGGAGGTTGTGAATTTTGGTGCGATCGACGGCCTTGATTGGAGGGGCGCTGGGAGTTGTGGCGCTGGAGCTTGAGGAGCTAGTGGTTGTAGAGCTCGTGGTGGTAGAGCTAGTGGTTGTGGAGCTAGTGGTGGCGGAGCTAGGGGTGGGCATCGGGTCAGCCCACACGAAGAACTTCGAGCACTGGAGGGGCTTCTTGCTCGGATCCGAGCAGACTCTGAACGTACGACCTGTGTTGGGACCCTCCTTGGTCACCGTTCTCTCGACAGAGAGCCGGCCACACCCCGTACATGACGCCATGGGATTTTTAGGGCAACGGAAGGCACCGCTTGTTGTGACGTACTAGAGATGGCTCAGTGGTACGTAGAGGGAGGCCCGAATGACGTATATGCGTAACGGGCAGCGAGGAGCGGCCGTGGCACGGGTTGATTGCCTCGAAAAGTCGCGCACAACTCCGCTCAACGCGTCGCACACGAAGATCCTACCTCACTCCAATCCGCTCCATGTCCTCGTTCACCTGCACGCCGCCTCCCTTGATCCGTACCTCCCTCCCGTTCCGCTCCATGTCCTCGTTCACGAACTCCCCGCTCCCCAAGCCGCCTCCCACCACCTTCTCCAAGCTCATCACGGCCAACCGCTCATTCTACATCAACAACCGTACGGTGACGTTGACGCACAACCTCCTCACCGGCCGCAAGTCGCTGGTGTTGGACGGCTCCGTGCTGCTGGTCACAACGCCGCCGCTGTACGTGGAGGGTACGAACTGCGTCGACTTCTTCGTAGACGAGCACCTGTACCGGCTGCACGTGAGGCCGTTCCGGTTCGCGTTCCGTTACGAGATCGAGGATGTGGACGACGAGTCGTCCGAGGAGCACGGAGATGAGCGAAGTGACACGCTCATGATGCCGCTGCTGTGAGTATCGTAACGTAAACGCCCCTACACGCTAAACCCGCCTCTTAGCAATTACGCTAGTTGCCCCCATAAGCCTCCTTCGCCGGCGGGCTCATGCCCCACTTGGCCCATAGCAGCCTCTGCTTCTCCACCTCGTCCTCCACCGCAACCGCCGTCCCACTATCCTCCTTCTGTCCCAAGTACTGCGCCATGCTGCTCCCCCTCCCCCCCTCCATGCCCGCCTTCATCCGAACGTTCGCCGGGTCCATCTTCCTTGGCGTCTCGACTCCAACCCCGCCTTCTCCCAAGTACTCGCCAATCTCTCCCTGCCCACCCCGAGCCATACCAGCCGTCTCCCTCGCCTCCGGATCAAGCCTCTTAGGGGTAACCCTTACCGCCACATCCGGCTGACTCTGCGCTGAAAGGTAGTCCGCCATGGTGCCCCCCCGGTGACTCGTTCCAGCAACCGGCCGAGAGCTCGGGTCCGCACGACTCGGCGTCGTCCTAACAACCACATCTGGCTGGCTCTGAGCACTCATGTAGTCCGCCATGGTGCCCCCCCGGTGACTCGCTCCAGCAACCGGCCGAGAGCTTGGGTCCGCACGACTCGGCGTCGTCCTAACAACCACATCTGGCTGGCTCTGTGCACTCATGTAGTCCGCCATGGTGCCCCCCCGGGGACTCGCTCCAGCAACCGGTCGAACACTCGGGTCCATCCTCTTCGGCGTGGTCCTAACAACAACGTCCGGCTGACTCGTGGCGTTCAAAAAAATTGCCATACTAACCGCCTTCGAGCTCGTCTTAACTTGCTTGGTCGGGGTAGACTTCACTGGCTTGTTAACTCGACTAGCCTTCCTCGCCATTGCAAGCCCCGTGACGCCACTCTTATGCCTCGCGGGGGGCGGCGAGTCGCCGTCGTGAATACTCCCAACGTGCGCCAACCTTAGACTGTCATGCTTGTCAAAGTCGCCGTCCCATGCCGGCTTCGGATCAGGTGTTGCTGGCGCTGCCTTTAACATGTCGGCTAAACTCATTGAACCCTTCTTCGTTGGACTCTGAGCAGAGGTGGAGGGGGGGGCGACTACGCCTTGGCTCATGCGCCGGGCGGTGTGCTCGGGGACTGTGACGGCGGAACCTCCACCCCATTCTACGCCGCTTGATCCTTGGTTGCTTTGACCAATGTTAATGGAGGAGGAGTTGGGGGCTGGGGGGGGAGGGCGGGACTTGGGGGTGGCGAGGGCGTGCAGGCGAGAGGTTTGGGGGACTGGGGGCTGTCTGCTGCTGTATCTGTTGGTGAGGGGATCGGCTTGGGAGGGCTGTCTGGGGGGGGGGGCAGGAAGGGTCTGGACATCTCCCCCAGAGAGGAGGGAAGACATCGAGTTAGAGGCCCGCGGGGGGGGCGCGGAGGAGTCGACGGTACGGTTGAGGAAAAAGCGACGGGACATATGAAGTATAGAGAGCGGGGCGGAGGTGTTGAGGGGTGGCGGGGTGGAAAGAAAGTTTAATAGCGATGGATGTTCACATTTTCCAACGACTTTTCAGCGCGTTTTCATGTACTTTGGTTTGATTAGCTGTAACTGGTCCATTTTAGATTACTCCTGCATGGCGTCCTCGTCGTCGTCGCTGCTATCCCAGCCGCCACCGCCCGCCGCCTGCACCGCTCCCTCCGCCCCGACGCTGTCCCAGAAGTACCCGTGCCCCTTGCCGCCCTTGTCCATGGCAATTTTGCACGCCTCAATCCCGTCCTCCTCCTCAAACTTGAACCCCGTGTGCTTCCTCTGCACCGCCATGCCCGACCACAGATGCGTGCAGTAGTTGTTCGGATTGAACTGGTGCACGTTCTCCTCCCCTCTCCCCTCCCCCGCCTCGTCTTGCACCGCCGAGATCTCATCAAGCCCCTCCCCAGTCCACTTCATGCGCACGTTCATGAACCGCTCCATGCGGCGCATCGCCTTGGGGCCGCCCTCCACGATGATTACGGAGCCGCCGTTCGACGCGTCCGTCACGGCCGCGCCGGAGATGGTGTTCTGCTGGCAGAAGAGGTCGATCTTCGTACGGTGGTACCTATGCGAGCGCGCAAGCGAAGCGAAGCGAGCGCAAGATGATGGTGTTAGCGTTTCCCCCCTTCGTCG
>Ga0307985_10002099_pt1 | contig 11260 bp, 4 predicted proteins | sample EllFjometageno80_FD_203155 | JGI IMG/M metagenome (GOLD analysis project Ga0307985, IMG submission 203155) | Marine microbial communities from Ellis Fjord, Antarctic Ocean - #80 | ecosystem: Environmental > Aquatic > Marine > Unclassified | place: Southern Ocean | collected 2014-10-09 | reverse complement strand
ACAACATGCTGCAAGACTTGAATGAACTGATAGCCAAGTATAATGGTGAGATGACCAACGTGGCAATGCTGGGGTGCTTACAGGCATCTTCTAACTTTGTCTTCCTGTCTATTGCAGAGACAGCTATTTATGATGAGGACGAAGCAGATGTATAATATCTTTGAAGAACTAGAAGAGAAAGTAATTGACTGGGCTCACATCAAGGGGATCCTTGGGGATCTCACAGGGATTGACCTGAAGGATCGTAAGATGACCCAACTAGGTAAGTTTGAAGAGGAGTCCGTGGAGTTTATCGAAGCCATATACTCTAAGAATGTTGATGAAGTACGAGATGAACTTGGGGATGTACTGGTTACATTGACAATCCAAGCGAACCTATGGGGTCTGTCACTCACAGAGTGTATGGACGAAGCATATAATAAGATAGCTGTACGCACAGGTCGTATGGTAGACGGAGTATTTGTAAAAGATGAGTAATGATAAAGTATCACACAACATAGTGCCCGGTATTGACGACATGGAGTACGTTGAGATGTTCAACTTAGATCCTAAACTTGCGTACACACCGGAGATCAACGAGGCTATCTTGAGTAAGGTCTGGGAACAGAACTACTCAGGTGCAGTTGCTGAGGGTCTGTCAGATGAAGAAGCTCAGTCTCATGCTGAGTCTCAACGAGTATCAGGACGAATGACCGTAGCTCAGGCTATCAAAGACAGACAATAAAATAACCCCCAAGTATACGTAATGTATACCTGAGGGTAACGCCCCCTTGGGATCCTTAATTGGATTCCTTGGGGGCTTTCTTTTTTATTATCTATTGTTATTAGTTGTAGTTTCCGTTGTACTCATCCATCTCACTCTGAATAGTCTCAGCAATCTCTACTGGATCATTAGTTGTAAGACCAATTGCATCCCTACCTCTCTCAAGATAAGCTACAATTTCATCTAAATCAGATGAACCTATATTAACTATAGCTGCAGCCCTTCTAAGTTCAGATGTATTGTAGCCTTTGTATGTACCTGATCTACTGTTAGCTGGAACCCTATCGGGTATAGAGAAATCACCACTGTTATAACTCTGCTCATCATTCTCACTCTGAATAGTCTCAGCAAGCTCTATTGGATCCCTTGTTGAGAGTCCAAGTCCATGCCTACCCCTATCAAGATAAGATTCAACTGCATCTAAATTAGATGGGTCCATACCAAGTATACCTGCCGCTACTTTAAGATCATTAGTGTCATACTTAGATTTCCTTTTAGCTGCTTTAGGTTGTGGCTGTGAGTTATCAGCTTCACGCAATGAGTCTAAGGTATACTGGTGTACATCCTTAGCCTTAGCTCTGATCTTCTTTCGACCTTCCTTTGCACGTAACCTTAATCCTTCAAAGTGCTTCGCAAGGTTCTTAACACCATCGTCGTTAAGGGCTGCAAGTGCTAGCTGGTATAACTCCTTGTTTGTAATATGATCCCAAGGTTCATCCCCATATTGCCTAGCTTTTTTATCAAGGTTAGCAACATATGCAGAAGCCCTATCCGCAAGTTTATAATGGTAAAGAGAAGTAAGACTACTCATATCATTCATCTCATTATAAACATACTTGGCATGGTTAGGATCTGCAGGTGATCCTGAAGGGTTACCTTCTGCCAATGCACGTAGGTTCGCAATGCCTCTGTGAGTAGCCTCACGGATACCCTTCTGCATCTCACCTATAAGATCATAATCTAGTGTTGTATCTAACCAAGCATCGTTTATAGCCTTATACGCAGACCTAAATGAACCTGCATCTGTTATGATCTCATCATAGACAGGTATGAGGTAAGGGTCTCTTCCATTCTGGGCAGAACGAAGCTTCTGAAGGTACTTAGTGACTAAGGAAACAATAGCTGCAGCATCGAAACCAATAGTGGTCTGAGCTAACACACCCTGACTGGCACCTAAACCTGCAATACCGTTCTTCTCGTACAAGGCTGAGGTATCTGAATCATAAGTTGATGTAACAGCAGACTTACTGGTACCACCTTCACTGATATAGATACCGTCATTGCCTGCTACAAACTTCTTCTTATTAGTAACATCAAAGAACTGACCTTTCTCATTCCTCTTACGAGTACGAGTGACAGCAGCAGATGCTAACTTAGCCTCAGTCATAACAGTACCACTGATAGACGTTTGCTGACCTGTTGGTTGTGTGTAGATGATAGGTTCATTAACAAACCCAGTGACCTTCACATACTTCTTAAGCATATCCACATAGTTAACAACATCAGAACCTATAGTAGACACCAGATTATCCATAAGGGCATCAGTAAGGATCTTTATTGCCCTATCAGTGCCCAGTTCACCAGCGATAAGTGCTATCTCTGAGTTGGGGTTTGAGATAATTACCTTAACAGCATATGCTTTCATACTCTTCAGGTCTTGACCATAAACAAAGGTCATAAGAGGTGGCTTTAGGAAGTTCTTCTTATCATCAGTGGCTAACTTAACCAACCTTAGGATCTTCATTGCATTCTCAGGACTAACTTTATCTATCCCAGAGACAGGGTTTGTCAATAAGTTGTACTTCAGTAGGTCACGAGGGTCACCCTCAAGACCTTTGAACTCAGCCAATACTCGGGGGGATCCTTCAGGTCTGTATACACCAACGCGAGGCATCATATGTTCCTGACCTAACTGAGCCATAAGACCTGCAAGTCCGTTAGCAATGCCATCTTGTGCAACCATACGCATCTGACTTGTATACGGCTTACCAGACCTATGGGATTGCATATAACGTGCAAGCTCTGTGGTAGCCTCCAGAACGTTGATGAACTCATCCGGATGTGCTTTAGCATTGGCATCAATGAAGTCCCTAGTGGCCTGTGACAGGTCAGCTAAGGTTGCTTTGAAGTCTTCAAGCTCTGCATTACGGATTAAGTTATCAACACCCATAACACCCTGAGGGGTAGCCTCAAGTTGCTTAAGGTCTCTTATCGCATTAGCATCTTCAAATGCTAGTAACCAATGACCAACCTCAACACCTATGGCCTCAAGGGATTTAAGCTCAGGGTCATTACCAGACTGCATACGCTTGACTGTATCACGGTACACCACATCAGGCTTCAAACCACCTACCTTAAGTAGGAAAGAAGCTATGGATACAACGACACCATAATCTTCATCTGTATTAGACATGGGCCTGATACTGTATAGATGTGGAGAACCAAGCACCTGACGTACCATCTTGTGGTTCTGGGGGCTTATATGATTCTGATGCATAGTGATACGAGTATTACCTAACTGTCGTTGAAAGGTAAAGCCTATCTGGTCATTCTTGTAGTGAGCTAACGCATTAAGAACTTCTAATTGGTTAGTGGCATGTTTCTTATACATACCATTCTGCCACTCAGGGGTCCTTGCAAGCTCTAAGAAATCAGACAGAACCTTGACCTCCATTATCAATAGGATGTTATCACCATCGTTAGCAGAGTATCTTCGTGCAGCTGAAAGCTTCTTCTTTGCTTCGTTGAGTTGATACTCAATCTCTACAGGTATGTTACGTATCTTATCAATACGCTTATGCCCAACATCAAAGAAGTCTGATACAAAAGTAAGGTGATTATTAGCTACACCTTCAGTAAGGTCAACAGATGCTGCTTCCTCTAATGCAGATATACCAAAGCCAAATGCAGCCTTACCACGGATACCCCCAACAACACTCTTAACATTAGAGTAGAATTTGATTGCATCAGTGATAACATCAACCTGACCCATGTTGTACTGAGCCCCGGTTGTCTTCTTGGTACGTGTACTTGAAGCATACTTAGGCTGACCATCTTTAGAAGTCTCACCGATAATCGGAGGTACTCTAAACTTAGGTGTGGATACCTGACTACTCCGTAACTGTAATGCCTTACGACCTGTAGGTGTCAGGTTATACAGTATAGGTTGGGACTTACCACCTATCATCTCTCCAACAGAATCTATGTAGGATGGGTTGGCTTCTTTATAAGCATGTAGTGCATTGAAACCAATTAGTTGCTGAGCTTCCCTTGAGAACCTCTTAAACAACTTAGGGTCAACTTGAGTATCCATGCCACCTTCACGTACCTGACGGAAAGCCTGCCATGCATCAGATACAGACTTACCTATGTCAGTTACAGTCCTTGACTGGCTATCACTTGCAGCGTCCAGTATACCAATCTGCTTCATAACATCTTCAGACAGTGTGTCAATAACACCTTGGGGTACAAATGAACCACTGTTATCAAGCATAGCTTCTACTACTACAAATGCATTGATAAGGTAGTCAGGGTCCATGCGGTACACCCTGTTGTCATGAGAAACAACAGATGCATCAAGTCCCTGAGGACCTACAAACAAAGACTCCTGTGTCAGTGCATACCTTCCATCTTGGTCTAAGGTTGCCTGACCCTCTGCAGGTGCCTTAAGGAACCCCATATCAAGATCGAACACACTAGCCACACCTTTCTGCACCACTCCAAGACCACTGTCGTACTCCGACTTAGCGGCCTCAGGGTCAGGGAACTTATCTGTATTCTCAAAGGATCTGGAAGTACCTAGTAGATCGAAGTCATTCTTCAAACCTATCAGAGACCTTGCAACAACAGGGCCATTAATAGGACCCCATATCTTCATAAGATCCTGAGGACCTAAGTACCCAGAATCTAGCTCTGGTGATGAACCACCTAAGTCAAAACGTTGTTGTAATGACTGTGGTGCTTCCATCTGCATCTGCCTTTGCTCTGTATCTGCAGGTGTCATGTTAGACTGCATGTACTCAGTTGGTACATCACCGAAGTCCATACTGGTCTGGTTAGGATCAGGTATAACACTTTGATCACTGTCTGCAGAGGTGGTATCAATACCACCCCATTGGACACCTTCGGGTACTGGCCCACCTCGTTCTGTTTGAGGTAGGTGTAATTGCTTTTGTGGTGATGAACTAAAAGGGGCAATCCCTTCAGGACCTACTTGTTCAGGGGCATTATCAAATATCCCTGCCCTCATAAGGGCATCAGCAGTACCACTACTTAGACCTCTCTTAGGTCCACTTTGCTTTAGAGCTGTATACTTACCAGCCATAGGGTTTACCTCCAATTATTTCCATTGAGTAACTTCGTATATTTTATGTTTCATTGGGCCTAAAAACGGTAGACTTCCATAGAAACTCTTCATCATCTTGGCATCATCACCTTCAAAGTAGCCTTCAGCTATCCTGTAGAATCTCTCCACAGTACCTGCTGCAGCTGCTTCACTTGCAACGTTATTCCATGTCCACTCTGTGAAGTCTTTACTACTGTTACCATAAAGTGGTAGTAGCATTGGACTTCCTATGATACGCTCACCAGTCCCTAAGAGTCCGGAAGAGTAGATCATACGTAAGACCTTATCTCTGTCTGTCAAGTAGGGTGACGTTCCTCCATACTTAAGCTCGTCTTTCATAGCCTGAGACAGGAATCCCATGAACAGCATTGTAGCTGCTGAAGCAAAGGTTGAGTAGCGTAATCCCTTAGAATACTTAACACCATCCCACAAACGTGGTAACTGGTTAGCAGTAAACGCTGAGATATAACCATTAAACTGAGTAAGTAACATGAGATGCTGGTTACTATACGGTATAGGTCTGTTGAATGCATCTGGCATAGGCACTGCTTGGTTGATGAACCGACCAGCTCCTATCAGGAAGTTACGTTCCCATGTAGCCTGATCAGCTTGTGACAAACCATCCCAACCAGATCTAGACTTCAAGAAGTTATTGATACGGGTGAAGGAAGCTTGCTCAGAAGCTGTGAGCGAACGCCCATCTTTAACCTTCTGATTCAACTCTTCCATACGAATAGTGTCTTCATGTGTAAGGTTTGATATATCAGGTAGACCTAACATCTGGTTAGAGATTCGGGTCATTGCATCAACATCAACACCCAAGTCCTTGAGCATCTTACGTGATTCCATAAGTTCAGGTGTTGGCTCCTTGCCCCTGTAACTCATTATGATATCCATCTTATCAATCAAGAAGTCATTGAAGAATGCAGCTCGTATATTACGGTGCATCTGTGTCTGATCTTGTAAGAAGTTAGACTTAAAGAATGAGTCTGCAATATGCTTAGTCAGCTGGTTAGTTTCAACCATACCTGTTGTGGTTGCTGCTCCTGTCTCTTGGAGACTAAGTCCGACCCTCTGTACAATAGTCTCAGGGGATCCTGCAAACATCCTACGGGGGTCTCCAGTTGAACGTGCATCAGGTTCCACCTTTAGTTTAGGTTTACCCTTAAGCCCTGCTTTCTCAGCTGCACCGGATACCCTAGTGATTTCACCAAGGTTAGATGCGTAAGACGCAAGGGCTTTACCAGCTTGGTAGCCTGCAAGACCTATGTTATCAACAATTACTTTACGTGGTACACCATGAAACAGTAATCCAACCTCAGGGAAAGAGGAGATAGCTGCCAGACCTAGGCCTTGTAGTGCAGTGAGAAGAGTCAGATATTTCTGAGCTGTCTTCAAGTAGTAACTGTCTATACGTTTATAGTTACCTGACTCAGCATTGATAAGGTTACGTACATGGTATGCAGCCTCATCGAACTGAGCTTTAGCTTCCGCCTGACGTTCAGGGTCATCACCTGCTTTAATCATAAGACCCTTGTATAGGTTACGGAAAGCCTGATCCATCACCTCACCGTTACGACCAAGGAACTTCATATGAGTCTGATATCGTGAAGACATACGAGACACTTCCTCAACGTTATTGAAGAAGTCTTGCTCAAGGAACTCATCAAAGAGTGCATTGTCAGACAGACCAAGTGTACGTGATTCATATTCAGATGGTGAGATACCACCCTCCATCACGTTAAATTCCTTATTGTCATCTAAGACTGTGTCATTGATGATGTTCTCAGCGATCTTAGTTGCTTGGTTGTGTGTCATACGATACTCTTTGGTAAGTAACTGAATGAACCTAGCCTTGTTAGCATCTATATACTCTCGCTTGAAACCCTTATGCCTGAACATAAAGTCTTGAAGGTTATGTATAAGACTCTTACCGGCCTTTGCGTTAACCTCGTTAGTCTCTTCAAAGACCCTGTTAATCATTGATTCGTACTTGAACAACGAACTCTCTAAGGCTTCCTTGTTCTTACGGTACTTTGGGTCTACCTTATCCCAGTTGATCTTAGACATGGCCTGACGTACACCCATGTTCTTTACACCTTCTCGGTTCTTACGACCTGTGATAGGTGCTAATACTTCTTTGTAGAAAGCATTAATCATATCGGATGCATATATCTGCTTAGATGTAGAGCTACCTAAAGGGTCACTGTCAAACTGCTTATAGTGTTCAACTGCTTTACCTGAAAGAGTTTCATGTGAAGCCTGCTTAACCCTCTGGTACTCTGCGAAGTTACTTCCGTGGAAGATACCATGCCTTGTATAACCAAAGACACTTAACAATCTGGCAGCTTCAACATCAACCTCAGCCAGCTTACTGATTGCTCGTGATGCAGAAGACCTGAAGAAGTTCTGGGGGTTCTTTATGAATGCCCAGATATCCTTAGCCCCAAGGAATCCCTCGGGGTTGTTCTTCCTGTGGTCATTTGCAGCAGCTTCCATCATACTATCTTTGGATGTCTTACGACTTCCGTCCTTATTGTATGCAGTTCCGCTGTAAGCTTCGCTACTTAAAGCGTCCTTCTCAACACGCTCACTTGCAGCAACCTGTAAATCATCAGCCCATTCATCATTAGAACGTACCTTACCATGCTTCTTAAACTCTTCTTCTTCGGCATAGTCAAACTTAGTGTTGTACCTATCAACCTTAGATGGGTCTAAGTAGTCAGCAGTTGAACGCCAATCACCTACATCGAATGCAGTCTTGGGTATTGACAATGCACCACCCATGATACCGCCAGCAGCTATTGAGTTTATCATACGGTTCTCAACTTCATCGAAGTTCCACTCTTTATCAGAGCCAATAACAGCAGCTGTGTACTGTGTCATTTCCTGAAGTAATTCCGTACTACCTTCAAATACAGCACCTCTTGAAAGCTGACCAGCAACCCTCTTAAATAAAGCACCCTTTACTACTTGATCTTGAGCAAACTTAAACCCATCTTTGGATAGTTTAGCAAGCTCTAGTTTAGCCATTGAAGCTATCTGCTTCTCAGCTGCAGCTTCTGTCATACCTTTGGCGGTTAGGTTCTTTATAAGTTCTGCCTTACCACTACCAGTCAGGAACTGGGAAGGTCCCATGATACCCTTAAGTCCTAATCGATCAGCAACCATCATCAGTGCACCAGCACCAATAGCAAGTGGTAGGTTCTTATCACCTATGTCACCTTCCATTTCATCTAAGACTAAGCCGGTGTACATCATACCTGTTGATGTTGCTCCTATGGCACCTACAGTGCCTACAACAGCAGCTCCTGCACCTAAGGCTCCAACCACAGGGGCAGCTGCCATACCTGCAATAGTCATTGTCATATATGGTAGTGAAGATCCGAAGATAGTTGCAAGGTAATCTGTGGATTCATCAAATGAAGTCCAGTCAACCTTAGTTATATCTGATTGGAGCATAGGCATCTCTGCCATCTCCCTCTCAGCTGTGGCGACATTAGATGCAAAGTAAGTCTCAGCATCTTCAAACCCAGCTTCATTAGCCAGCTTCCACATAACCTGATCAAAGCCTTTACCGATACCCATCCATGAGACATCCCAGCTTGCACTCATTGGGGAATATGCCATACCCTCTGAGTCAGCCCCATCTATACGAGTACGAATACCTTTGTATAGGTCTGGGTTAGCTGCGTACTCTTGCATGTTGAACGCCATAACCTTTTCAATAGGTATGCCACCCGAGTGTGCAGTCTCAGCAGAACGAAGTAACTTAGCAGCCTTCTCCCAATCTGATAACTTATCAAAGTTAGGGTCACGCATCTCACGTTGGTAGACACCACCCATATACACGTCAGACCCATAAGGATCTGTAGTCTCTTTAGACTTACCCATGTATCCGGGAAGTGCCATACCAGATGCAAGTAGCATGTCTGATAAGGCAACACCATCGGAGTCGTATAGGTCACCCAGTGAACGATCATATAAATCAAGCTCGTCACCTGCGGATACCTTTGTGAATCCATGCCTGTTGGCAAGATCCCAGATGTATTGTGTTGCCAGTTCACCACCAACTTCACCATGTTTAAAGCCAGCATCATCACCTTGAGTGATTAACTTACCAATCTCACGGGTATCAACGTTACCGACACGAACTCGTTGACCTGTCCTAAGGTTCTTAGCTGTATCTCCATCAATCAAGGCCCAATCGGAATCCCCAAGTCTATAGGAAGGTGCTTGAGATGATTCTACCTCATCTCCAGTTTTGTAATCTTCAAAAACAGAAGACAAAGCCTCCATCGTATCATCTCTAAGCATATTCTATTCCTTCTTATTGCTTGGCATAAGGCCAAGATCTCTGTATACATTTATATTAAGACTTGCATAACTGCTGTGCTGTCTGCCCGGATCTGTAACAGACGACATCCACATGATGAAAGGTGAGGACATGTTAGAGTCCTTAGCCTGCTTCTTCCAGAAGTCCATGTGGTTCTTAGGTATTGCGTTGAAGCTCTTGTTAAGTTGTATGAGGATGTCAGCTTTGGTAGCTTCAGTTTTCATAGAGTAAATGAACTCATCCTTCTGATCCTCTGTGAGACCTTTTGAAGCTTTAACCGTATCGATAAGACTATTCTGAACTTGATGAACCTTGTTAAGTTCATGCGATAGTGTGTTCATTGCATCTGAACCAACAACCTTACCCTCTGAGTGATAGACAGACTTAGGTACTTGTGTCTTACCTGAGGTTATCATTGACCGATCTAAGTGGCCCATCAATGAAGCTATGTTAACTTCCTCACCACCAGCAACAGCTGAGGAGTACGACTCGATAGCTCGTCTGAGCATTGGGATACTCTTCTCAAGTCCATCAATACCATAGGAGTCAGTGTAAGAGTCAACCATCTGTTGGGACAGTCCAGCTTCTTGGAACATCTGAGTAACCTTACCAACGTTGTTCTCGTCATACATACCGTTACCATCAGCATCCTTAGTCTGAGATCTCAAGTTATTCAGTACCTGATCTTGGATCTTATTGACACTGTCTGTTGCATCTAGCTTACGAGTCTGACGATCCTTCTCACCTGTAGCAGCAGGTCTCCATCCTGTCTTAGAGACATCAATGGTACCTAGCTTAGGGTGGTTCAGGAACTTACCGTTCTTAGATGCGTACACCTTCTGGAAGTTACCATACTTATCAACATAGTTAACAGTCTTAGACATATCAATTGCATCGTTCTCAGCAGCCTTAACTGTTGCAGCACCAGTAATCAAGTCAGCCTTAGCTTGGTTATCCCAGCCTTTAACCAGAACTTCACCAGCAGCCATACCTGAGCCACTGGCTGAGTATCCCATAAGACGGGAACCCATGTAGTATGTAAATGCATGTTGAATTGCCTTATCATCCCACAGTTCACCCAGTGCGTTAACAGCACCTTCCATCATATCTTTGAATGGAATACCGTCAATCAACCCTGCAAGGAAACTTGTAATGGAGTTAGTGACTGTTCCCTTATCTTCCTCATCTATAGTCTGAAAAGACCTTAATTGAGCAGGTGTCAGACCGGAGGCTAGTTTGATAATCTTATCTACAGCATTTTTATCTTCTTTTGGTAGGTCATCAATGGCCTTCTGCTCTGCTTTTTGCTTCTGTATCACCGAGATGTCATTCAGTTTAGCCTCTAACTCTGACTTGGCTTCAAACAATCCTCGACCTTCAGCATCTAGTTTAGCCGTAGATGCATTAGCAGGTCCATATCTTTCAAAGGTTTGAGCTATCTGTAGGTTGATATTATCTAGGTCTTTTTGAGCTTCTGCTGCAGACTCTGCGTATGCATTACCTGCGGAAGCCTTAACGTCTGCAAGGTTCTTCTCAGCACCAGCAATCATCTCTGGGCTTGCGTTAACCTCACGCATAATCTTTAAGTTCTCTTCAGCAACAGCGATAGCCTGAGTGCTTTCCTTGTCGTACTCCGACTGTGTAGCATCTAATTCATTTCTGACATCAAAAGTACTACCTGCGAAGTCCTCTGTACCAGTAGACCAAGCAAACATCTCTGTCTTTTCCAGATCCTCAGGTCTTCCAAGATTCTCTGAAGTTAAGGCCGCAAGCACCGGGTTAGCTACCTTAGTTACAGTACTAAGTGGTTTAAGTA
>Ga0307985_10002098_pt1 | contig 11263 bp, 9 predicted proteins | sample EllFjometageno80_FD_203155 | JGI IMG/M metagenome (GOLD analysis project Ga0307985, IMG submission 203155) | Marine microbial communities from Ellis Fjord, Antarctic Ocean - #80 | ecosystem: Environmental > Aquatic > Marine > Unclassified | place: Southern Ocean | collected 2014-10-09 | reverse complement strand
ATGGTAAGCCGGAAGGGGGGAGAGAGAGGGAGGGGGGGAGGCGAGGGGGAGCGGGTGTGTGTAAGGCCGATTTGAAGCTAACGCCTGTCACGTTTTAACTTGCTTCCGTCCCCAGTCAACGAGCGTAAGGAACTCTAACGGTGCACTGGGTGCAATAGAACAATACTGTGCTATTTCTTCCGCGTGGCTCTCGCTTTCCTCTCAGCCACCTCAAACGGAGACTCCTTTTTCGACTCCTGCTCCGTCGACTCCCATCCGCCAGCGTCCCAGCCCCGCCCCGCCGCCGTCGGCCTCGCACTGTACGCCCGCCCCTCCATCTCCCTCTTCCTCAAGATATACGGCGACTCGGAGCCGTGTCCCGCCTTGGCCGTCATCATGCCGCCGGCTGGCAACGCGCCCCCAGCGCTAGCAAACGCCGATCCGGCCAGATTAGCAATCCCGGAAGCGGGCGCCATGCTCTGCATCGCCGCACCGGCGCTCTTCGACGCCTCGTCGGGCGACTCCGAGTAGCGCGCACTCCGGTGCTGGAAATGCAGCGGGAAAAAGCCGAGCGAGCCGTCGTACCGGTTTTTCTTCACCTCAATGTACTTGCGCCGGCCGTCGTTCTGAAGAATCAGCACGTTATCCGCCTCCTGCGTCGCCTTCGCCGACCCGAAGATGCTGTTAATGCCGAGCTTAATGCCCTCGTCTTCCTTCCTCGGATGCACGACCAAGCTCACGTGCACGTTGTGCGTCGTCGCGAACTTCCGGAACGTTTCTATCGCCCGGTCCTGCATGTCGTACTTGTCGAACCCCTTGCCCGGAGACTCCATCATGAACTGCAGGTTGTCCAGGATGATGTGCTGAACGTCGTGGACGTACACTGCGAACTCCATCGCGTCTACGATTTCCTGTATCTGACTCCCGCCGTGGAACTTCAAGAAGTGCAGCGGCAGATCCTCGAACCTGTCCGCGAGGGCGTCGAGCTCCGACATGGACTTGTCCACGATGGGGTTCCTGCTGAACTGGTGCAGCATCTTGTGCAGCAGCTTCGTGTTCTTGACCTCGAAGCTCCCCCACAGCGTATTGACGTGCTGCTCCGCGAAGTCCAGCGATATCTGACTCAAAAACGTGGTCTTCCCACTCCCCGTCGGGCCCGTAATAACCGTCATCTCCCCCCTCCTAAATCCTTTCAAAATGTTTGTCAAGCTCGGCAAACTCGGCGTTGGAACGCCGCAGTACTCCATCGGGTTGAGCAACTCGTGCATAACCTGCTCCCTCAGCGTCGCGAACGTCACTACGTTGTCGTGCGGGATCGGCAACGCGGCGTCGATGATCGCCTGCAAGTCGTAGTTGCGCAGCAGGGCTTCGTTGGCGTCCTTCGGGGGAGTCTCATCGACCGCGGGGGTGTCGTCTGTTAGCGTTGACGGGTCCAAGTGCGCCGCAATGCTGTCCTCGTTGGGCGAGGACAACGCCTGCATGGATACCGGCCGGGCGTTGGGGTTTTTCAGGGGCGGTCTGACGATCCAGCAGCGGGACACGCCGAGTTTCTTCGAGAAGACCTCGCTCCCTTCCTGCCCCGGTCCATCGTTGTCCATCCACAGATAGATCTTCGTGAACTTCTCAAGCAGCGGGAGGCAGTCGGGGGGGAGGGAGCGGCAGCCGTTGGGCAGGGAGATCGCGGGCAGGCCAGTTGCTTGGTAGACTGCCATTGCGTCGTACTCGCCCTCGGTTAGCACGACGGTTGTGGCGTCTGCTGGGATGGTGTGGTACCCGAATAGCCCCCAGCCACCGCCTGCTGGGTCGAGCCGCTGCATGGACTTTTCTTCGAGGCTTCGCGCTTTGATTCGTCGGAGAACGTGGCCGACAGGCTTGCCGTCTGGCAGCTTGGGGAGGTCCTTGGCGGCGAGGGTGCACCCTCGGCGGGACTCTTGGTCGATGAGGTCGGCGGGGTTGAGGAACCAAGGGAAGGTGATGCAGTCGTGTGATCTGTAGGTGTTGTCTTTGGACGGGAAGGAGAATTTTGCAGTGCCGACGCCGTACTTCTTCAGCACGGCGGACGTCAGACCTCGCGTGCTCATTATTGACTTCTTGAGGGGCAAGAAGGGGTTGGAGTCGAGGGAGGTCATGTAGGTGGTGTTGATGCCGGATTTGGGGCTGGGGAGGGGGGGCTGTTCTTGCGACGCGCTGTTGTTGCCGTTGCCGTTGCCGTTGCCGTTGCTGCTGAAGTTGCCGTTGTAGCGGCTGTTGTTGCCGCTGCTCTTGTACTTGTCGGCTGCTGCTCTCGGGCCATTGGATGACGCGCACGTCGCAGTAGTCGTAGTGCTCGTTGTACTGTTCGTCGACGTCGCCTCGTACCCTCCAATCTCCTTCTTGAAGTCCAGCCACGATCCACTACTCCCGCATCTAACACAGTTGTACCCCCCAGTGGTGTACACAGCGAGCTTCCACTGGTTGGAGTGGTGCCCCTTGTCGTCGTGGCAGAACGGGCACTGCTTCATGAGGAACTTGTCGCCGGCCGGTCCGGCAGCATACTTGTAGGGCCCGAGGTTGTTGGCGGTCAGGTAGTTGGGCACTTGCTGGGAGTCAAAGTCCACATGGGAGGACATGAAGGTGGAGAAGGGGGCCGCGCACGCTGTGGGAAGGTGGGCGGGGGCATGCTGCGTGTGCACGAGGGGGGCGCAGGTTGATCGGAGGGAGCGGAGGGGGCGAGCGATGAGGGAGGTTGCTCGGAGCATTGGACTGGAGTTTTGGGGGGAAGGCCGGAGGTAGGGGCTGACTGGGGAGGGCAGAAGGGTGGCGGAGAGGGAGCTGGAGGGTGGTGGGGAAGGGGGCGGGCGGGGGGTTTGGGTTGAGCAAGGAGCTGGCGAGGAGGGAACTATACCGGTAGATATTCTATCGAGAGCAGGTAGAAATGAAGGTGCTTGCGATATCGCGCCTCTATGAACACGCCCACAGGAGGGGCGAGTGAGTCAGGCGGGCTAGTCCTTCTTCTTCGTACACAAACTGCCTCGATCCTAGCATCCTAGCCGCTTACAGATCCATCTCATTCTAGAAGCACGCGAGCGCGAACTCCATCATGCGCTGCTTGCTGATGCTGAAGACGCAGAGCATGCCTCCCCAGACGCTGGCCGCCACGCCCACGCCGCAGCTGACGTCCTTCCCCGTGAGCCACAGTCCGTCGATGTCAGTTCTTGGACTGAACTCCGCGTGGTACTTCAGGTACCGCTCCACGGTGTGCTCCACTCCGCCGACCTCTCCCCGAGCGACTCCGAACCTGTCGTTCCTGTCCAGCGGGGAATGGACGGACCACGTCTTGACCTTCCCCTTGAGCTGCGGGTACTGTCCCTCGAGTACTTTCACCAACCTTTCACCCCACATATCCTTGAACTTCTGGTACTCAAACGGCCGGTCCTCGGCCTTCAAGTTTTGGTAGTCCGCGAACCACTCGTACTCGACCGCGCAAACGACTTTGACGGCGCTCCTTCCCGGCCATCTCTTGTCCCAGCTCTCGTCTTTCTTGCAGCAGGTGATGAAGCAACTGCTGATGTCGTTGGTGAACTTCTTCTTGAACCTCTTGTGGTTCTCGTCGTGATCCCAGCTGGGGAACACCCACCTGTTCTCGGCCCCCAGCCCCAGCTCCTCCATGCCTTCGTGGAAGCCCGCGTGCAGCTCGACTGTGCAGGTGCTCGGCCCGACGCCGAACTTCTTCAGCTGCACCACATTGTAGCCATCCTCCTTCGCCTCCTTCGCGTCGCTTACGTCGAAGGAGCCGTCCTTGCTCTTCTCGAGTACGTAGCTTTCGGTGCCAATGGCGATGCCGTCGAAGTGCTTCAGCCTCTTCACGATCGGCCCCAGCCTGTGCCTGTGCCGCTCCGGCACGAGTTTCAGAAACGTGTTCCTGATCCCCACGTCGCTGATGACACGCGGCGCGTACATCTCGTGCCCGTTCACCACCACGCCCCAGCACTTCCCGCTGCGTATCTTGATGGCGTGCTTGCCCACGTCGTGCTCGTCGTCGAAGAGGAGCCTCGTCACCTCGCTGTTGGTTAGCACCAGCCCGCCGTTCTTCCTGATAACCTCGCACGCCGCCATGACGATGCTGACAGGTCCCCCAATCGGGTACCATGCGCCGCCCTTCATGTGGTGCGTGGCAACCGCTTGCGCCACGAAGGACGCGCGGCTCGGCGTCAATCCGTGCCCGCCGTGCATGTATGACAGGACGCCGATGAGCTTCTTGTTCGTCGTCCACTGCCCCAGCTTGGTCTCCGTCGTTCCACCGGCCACGATGATGATTGGGGCCAGGCACAGCTTGCCGAAGAACTCGCGCCAGTACGTGGTGGGGAACAGCTTGCAGAAGGCCCACGGAAAGAGGCACAGGTTCGTCAGCCACGCGTAGAAGAAGTACCTGGTGGCCGGACGGTGTGAGCAAGGGGGAGGCGGCATGAACAAGGGGCCGTCGCGTCGCTTACCTGTCGATGCACCGCTGGTCTTTGGGGTCAGTGAATCGCTTCTTGAGCTCAGCCTTGGTCCTCTCAGTGTCGGCGTAGAAATGGAAGGCCTCCGCCGCCTTGCCGCCCTCCTTGTCGACAACGGCCGCAACATCATAGCACTCGTCCATCTTGCCAAACTTTACAAACCCACCGGTAACAATCTCCAATATCTTCCTCAACGGCGACGATACGCCCCCCACGCCCCCCCCCACGTAATGACAGCCATTGTCGAACTCCACTCCCTTCTCCTCCGTCGTCGCCAACGCCCCCCCAGCCTGCTCATGCTGCTCCAACACCACAACCTTGTACCCACACTTGGCCATCACCGCCGCGACTGTCAGGCCGCCCAAACCGGAGCCAATGACGATCAGGTCCAAACGCCCAAGCTTCTCCACGTTCGTCCTGCTAATTCTCACGCGGTTCCCGTTCTGTGATCCGAAATCATTGACATTCTTTGACCCCTCCTGGGGCAGCTTCTCAAACAGACTCTCCTTCTCATCGTCTGTAAAGTAAGACTGCACGCCCTGCCCACGCATGTACAGGTAGAACAGGAACTGTATGAGCAGCATGCCCCAGAACGTTGGGTCATAGAGCAAGTCGCGGAAGGCCATAATTAGAAAATGTAAAGGGTTTTATGCAGACGTTTCAGCGAGTTTCAGAGGCATAAGCATGATGAGCTAGTAGCCCTACGTGCCCTGATGTGCTTGTGAAGTAAGACCATCATGGTCATCATCATAGTCGCTGCCAATGACCCACTCCATACGCTATAGACGCCTTCGTGCTACTTTATCATTGTTCGCCGTTATTAAGCCGTTCTTAAGCCATTCTTAACGTCTGCTGCGGCCACGTGACTTTCCTTGCCATGTCGCCACCGTTCCGCGTCGTCTTGCCCGCCGCCCTCGCCTCACGAAACGACCGCGTTGCTCGCCGCAGCGCTGCACGCCATCCCTCCAAACCCTCCACTGGATTGGTTCCCATGCCTCGGCGACGAACCTTACTCTCCCTTCTCATCTGCCTCGCAGCGGCGACCGCGCCTGCTACCGCACAGAACGTCACGGACGTGTGCGACGTGTGTGTTTGCTGGGCGAGGACTACTTGTAAGTTTTCCGGGGAGGGGTAGGGGTAGGGGTGAAACGACGACTTGGGTGCTAAGGAATGGCGAAGCTGTTGGGGTGGTCGACTGAACTCGGGCTGGTGGGTAGAAATGTCCGGACACCAGCTAGGAGGCGCTGGCTGGAGCCGGGCAGTGAACACCTTTGTTAGCCTTTGTTAGCCTTTGTTAGCCTTTGTTAGCCTTTGTTAGCCTTTGTTAGCCTTTGTTAGCCTTTGTTAGCCTTTGTCAGCCTTTGTCAGCCTTTGTTAGCCGTTGTTAGACTGTACTGCTTGGTGTACTCACCCCTCTCAGGCGCCGGAGACAAGGACCACTGGGTCTACAGCTCAGTGAACAAGAATTGCAAGACTGGCATTATTGACTGCCGTGATTCGGAGCTTACTGATCTGTCCTTAATCCCGATTCTCAATGGCACAGTTGATGTAACGGAGATGGACTCCATCACCGGCGACACGTACACTCAGAACTACCCCATCGCCCGCGTAATGCTCTCCGGCAACATGTTCCCGGCCGTCCCCGACGACTACTTCGCCAACGTGAGCGACACCCTCGAGATCGTCCACCTGCACGCCAACCCCTCCCTCACGACGCTCCCCGCCGGCTTGTTCAGCGGCATGCCGCACCTCCACACGGTCGTGGCGCACCACTCTGGCATTGACAGCATCCCCGCCTCGCTGTTCAAAGACTCGCCCAGCCTCGCCACCGTCTGGATGCACAGCAACGCGATCACCACCGTCGCCGCGGACGCGTTCACGGGCGTCGGCGCCTCGCTCACCGCGCTCTGGCTGCACATCAACGAGATAGCTATCGTCGAGCCGGGCACTTTGAGCGGCCTCACCGGCCTCACCGAGCTGTACTTGCACCACAATTTTCTCAAAGAGGACGAGTTCACGTGCGCCCTTCTTTGCGACGTGCCGACGGACAGCGACGTCAAGGCGTTTCAGAACGTCACGGACAAGCTCTTTTGCGGGACGGCGTGCGACGTTACGGACGGACAGATCGGGGCGTGGGTGGATAACAAGGTTTGCGGGTACGACATGTGCGTTAGTTGGGGCTTGTCCGGGGCTAGGAGGGTGGACGGCGGACTGCTGGGTTTGGCGGGGGCGGCGGTGCTGGGGCTGGGCGCGGCACTGGTGTTGTAATAGTTTAGGATCGTCTAGTTCTGACCAATGATGCGTGCACTTGAACGAGTGCCAGCACCGTCCAGGGGCTCTCCTTGCCTCCCACGCCCCATAGTGCAAGCTTCATAGTATCCACAACATCTGCCTAGAATTACAAACGGATCTCCCGCTCTCAATCCACCTCAATAACTCCGCTCACCCTCAACATCTCCTCAATCTGTCCCGGAATGTCAATGCCCATCCAGTACTCCGTCAAGAGACCAACCGTGAGGAAGAACATGGCGGCGCGCCCGTTGAATGACTCGGCATTCTTGGTACCCGACCTGTCTCTTGGCCTCGTACTCAGAGTCTTCGCGGGCGCGGCGCCACCTTGTATGATTGGGTTGAGTTGGCGAGAGGGGAGGGAAGGCGAGGGAGGTGTGCACGTGATGTTGGTTCTCATGCTTCACTATTGGCACCCTTTTCACTGTCTGGGGTTTACGCATAGCGCTGGTCGCCGATTGTGCCAGTCGCATTATAGTAACCTGAAGGTCATACTTTATATATCATCACTGAACCATCCATTATTCCCCTCGCTCGCCTGCTTGAACTCACTTGGCCTCGAGCACCATCAAGTTCTTTTCTGCTCAGCGAACTCAAGGGCGGTGGGCGGTGAGAGGGGATTGGGTGGGCGAAACTTGGGTGGGCGGAACTCGGGTGAAGTGAACAGGGTTTCCTCCGTGATTGTGGAGAAGGCGGTAATGGGGCGGTGGACGGTGGGCGGGAGGAAGGCTGAGGAGAGCTGCAGGAGAAGGAGGCAGAGGCAAACAGGGAGGAATTGCATGGCGGGACGGGGTCGGGGACTGCTGCTAGGTTGTGCGTGGGCTGAGGGGGGGAGAAAGGGGAATGCAGGTGAGTGGGGAGAACACGTGGCGAGGTGAGAGGGTGTTAATTAAGATGGAATCAGGAGCAAGTAAGTATGTGTCAGGAAAGGGACAGAGCGCCAATGCCACGGGGTAACAAACGACAGGCTGAAAGTACGCGTCGTTTCATCGATGTCGTATTGCAAAGCTAACTTCCTTCGGAACGCGACTGGCGCCGTAACTTACCGAAGGCAGGGGAAGTACGCAGACGAAAAAACACCTCGCCTAAGCCTCTCAACACAGCGCGGACGGTACGCGTACACAGAGCTCTGCAAGGTCTACAGACTAAGCCAGGCAGGCGAAAGAGTTTCTCTACTGCGTAAAGCTGATTCGAGTTGCGCGGCACGCCGGAATCCGTCTAAACAGTACGTCATTGGTAGCATACCCACCGCAAAAGGTCGCTCTGCCGTGCGCTTCAGTAATTGTCAATATCCGCCCGGCTACCTGCCCGCTAACCCAATCCCTCCGCCCCCCTCAGAACCTCTGACTGTACAGACTCCCCTTATGCTGCCCCTCCTCCTCGCCGTCCTCTTCCTCGCCGCCATCGCGGAAGGATTCGCGCGTGAGTGCCCAAATCGCGAAGCTACTGCCGAACTCGATCCGCGAGAAGCTATCCCGCTGTGCCCCCGCTGCCATCAATCTGCCATTTGTAATACCCTGCCATGTCAATGCCTAATTGAATAACCGCGATGCCACCTGTAGCACAGCTCACGTATCAGCGTAACACCATCGCGTCGCAGTCCCGCGCCCCAACAGTTCTATAATGCCACCACTCCCAATCCACCACTCTATTTGACAAGAAAGAGAAGACCGGCAGCACCACGGAGCGCGGCTTCTCCTTCGACCAGGACGGCAAGTCCAACATCTGGGCGATCGAGCCCAAGATCGAGTTGAAGAACACCTCCCTCGAGGAGAAGACCAAGGTGTTCGTCGTCTCCGTAGCGGGGATTGGCGTGTTTGGAGCCGTGGCGGCGTTTGCGCTCACGCAACTTCCGGGCGTACACACACACACACACACACACACACACACACACACACACACACACACACACACACACACACACACACACACACACACACACACACACACACACACACACACAATTGTGTTCTTGTTCATCTAAAAGCTCAAGTCTACAAAATACTAATATGGCGTAATTCTTCGCTTCTCCGCTAACTCTAACAGACACGCCCTACGTCCCCCCTGCTTACGCCTTCACCTCGTCGCCGTTGCAGTCCTCGTAGCTCGTAATTGCGTCGAACAGTTCCGAGTTCAGGTCGAAGTTCTCGATGCACATGGTCGCGCCGCCCCTCTTGCTCTGGCTGAACTGCCTGTTGATGCCTCCAATGCACGCCATGGCGCCCTTGCTACCGTCGCGGTCGAAGCCCTTGCTGGTGATGGCCCACTTGCTGTGGTCCTGAGTCTCCTTCCACTCGTCATCGCCCAGCTTCAAACCCATTACGTTGACAATGGTGTGGTTGTAGTCATTTCCCTCGCAGAACGTTGGCACGACGTTCTTGCTCGCGCCGTTCTGCCACGTCTCCGTAATCAGATCCGCCCCCAACTTCTCCGCCACCAAGTCCTCGTACAACTGCCTCCCCCAATACCGCCCCTTGCTAAAGTGCGTGAACTTCTCACCGCCCACAGTCGTGTACACTGTCTCCTTGGCCTGCTCCTCCTTGTTCTCAACCTTCTCGCTGGCATTCTTCATCGCGGGGATGCTGTCAATGCCGAACTTGGAGTCGAAGAAGTACGCGTGCATGGTCTGCAAATCCTCCCCCAACTTGTCAAACTCGCTCGTCTTCAAGGTCATGCACATGAAAGTCTGCCCAAACTTGCCCCCGGGGAGCTGCTGGTACTTCTCGTCGTGCGTAGTCGGGAAGCTGGGCATGGAGTGAATCAAGTAGAACCCCTGCTTCTCATCAGTGTGAAACACGCCCTTGGAGTGCGCATAAATTGCTCCCGCGCCGTGCTCCTTGGAAGGCTGATCGTTCCACATGCCGTACGCGTCGTCGTCGCTCTTCTTGCTATCGTAAAGGGACGCGAGGGTGGCACCGATGGCGTCCTTGTTGCCCGGCTTCTCAATGTCATTGTTGGACCTCTCCAGCTTCTTGGTGGAGCTGTCGAAGTAGTAGTATTCGCCGCCGTTGGGCACTGTGGGAGGGGGTGGGGTGAGGATACGATGGCAATGCTAACAACTGAGGGGTCGGGCGACAGGGTGCGTTGGCAAGGTAAGATTCTGGTTGGCTGTTTGGGCCAATTGGGAACCCGGGCTTACATTTAACGGCGACATACCAGTCGACTTCCTTTCCGTCATCGCCGATGCAGCTGGGGGAGGCGGCGTAGGCGGAGGTGGCCAGGAGCGAGAGGAGGAAAGCGGCGGTCTTGAACATGGTCGCAGAAGTAAGAGGAGGAAGGGAGGAGGAGCGAGTAAAGTTTTCATTGTGTGGAAGAGTGGAAGTTGAGGCGGAAAACGTGAACAACTTGACACCTCCAAACCTGCAGCGTACTCTCGTTCCGTACTTATTCGTCTAATTATATCACATTCTTACACAACACGGCGCACAACATCCCCCATCCTCCTCGCCCGCCGCACTCGTCCGTTCGTTCACAGAGCCGGCGTCCTCGGCCTCTCGTACGTCTCCGGATTGAACCAGTTCTTCATCTCGCTCGTCTTCTTGTAGTTAATCGGGCTCCCGTCCCCGAGATCAATCTGCGTGCTTCTCATCTGCTGCACCAGCTCCTTCTGCTTCTTCTTAATGCCAACGAAGTCCGTGTCATTCTCCCAAACCGGGAACTGACTGTGCATCGTGCTTTGCTTGACCTGCAACCTGTCGTCGCCCATCACGAAGTTGGTCTTCCTCAACCCCTTCGCAACCTCCGGATCAATCGTGAACTTGTTGTTCTTCACAGTCTCTCCCGTGAAGTGCGGCATCTCGTTGCTGCGATGGTACTCCACCTTGTCACTGCCAAGGACGATCTGACTCCTTCTCAACCGCTTCTGCACCTCAATGTTCTTCTTCTTCTGCGCCGCCATCCCATCCACGTCAACGCTGAACCCGAACTTCGCGCTCTCCTCAAGCATGACCTGCATGGTGCTCTTCTTGTAGAACCACTCGTCGGAGCCGAGCTTGATGCTGCTCTTGCGGATCAGGCCGGTGAACTGCTCGTCCTTCGTTCCACAGTAATCGCGCCAAGTGTTCGGATGAGTCTTCTGGGGGTTCGGCATGGCGTTGCTGTGGAAGTACTCAACCTGCTAGGGTTAGATGGTGTTGTCATGGTATTGTCACGGTGTTCAAGTGTCTCGCTTGCTCCGTGCCTCACCTTATCCGTCCCCAACGTAACATTACTCGAGTTCTTATAACTATTCGTATTCGCATTATACGTAATCCCCGCCGCCACCCCCGGCTCTCCCATAACATGCTTATACCCCGGCCCCTTGGACATATGCGGGCGTAACGTCGTGTTCCAGTCATTCGTCTTGTCCCCGAAGTTCACGGAGGACTTTGACAACCGCATCTTCTGCTCGGCCATGCGTGTGGAGACCTCCGCGCGGTCCCAGGGTTCAATGTAGGGGGCGGGGCCTTTGTTTCGCTGGAAGTAGGAGGGGGAGGAGGCCATGGGAGGGCAGGGGGGGGGGAAGTGAGAGCGGCAAG
>Ga0307985_10002096_pt1 | contig 11267 bp, 10 predicted proteins | sample EllFjometageno80_FD_203155 | JGI IMG/M metagenome (GOLD analysis project Ga0307985, IMG submission 203155) | Marine microbial communities from Ellis Fjord, Antarctic Ocean - #80 | ecosystem: Environmental > Aquatic > Marine > Unclassified | place: Southern Ocean | collected 2014-10-09 | reverse complement strand
CGAAAGAACGGATTCCAGTCGTGCCCGCGGCACATTTTTCCTGCGGTGGTGTGCACACGGATCTCAAGGGTCGCACCAATGTGCAGCATCTCAACGCTATTGGTGAAACCGCCTGCACCGGCCTGCATGGTGCTAATCGATTGGCGAGCACCTCCCTGCTCGAGTGTTTAACGAGTGCGAAATTCACCGCGCTTGCAGACGTGGCGGATATCGCCGCGCAGCAGTTTCGCTTGCCCGAGCCGCATCTGTGGCAAAGCGCGAAGAATGATGTCGATCCTACTTTGGTGCGCCAGGATTTGCAGCTCTTGCGGAGCACGATGTGGAATTACGCGGGGATTGTCCGTTCGCCTAAACGCCTCACTCGCGCGCGCCGCATTCTCTTGGAGTTGCGCGAAGAGATTCAAAGTTTCTACCGCCACTATCGCGTGACGAAGGATCTGATTGAGCTACGCAATGCCGTGCAGACCGCGCTACTTGTCGTTCACGCCGCTTCGCTCAATCCCGTGAGCAAGGGCTGCCACTGCGTCGTCGAGGAAGTTTAACTCGCGCTGACTAGACCTTATCCTAAAACGGCAAGTCACCCAATAGATGACAATTGTTGAGAGCAGAGTTGCGGAGAGGAGAAATTGAATTTTCAATCACTCTCAGTCGTCTCATAGTTATGAAAACAAATTTTCTACTACTACTCGTTTTGGGATTAGCGCCCGCCTGCGAGGTTCAGACAAGTTACTCTGATCTCGATGATTACTCTGATCACGATGATTATTCCGACCATCGCGGCGACTCAGATAGCAGAGACCGGTATGATCGAGGAGGACCGCGGGTGATTGTTTATGAAGACGCCAATTTTCGTGGGCAATCGCTGACGATTTATCTCAGGGAGCGTTTGGATAATTTAAAACGCGTGAGCTTTGATCGGGGGATGAGTGCGAACGATCAGATTTCATCTGTGCGTGTGCTCGGTGGCGCTACGGTTATGCTGTATGATCACCCACACATGAGAGGGCAGGTTTTGCGGGTGACCGAGGATATTAGTAACCTCGACCATCGGATGATGCCGGACTTACAAATTCCTTGGAATGATAGGATATCGTCTTTGCGAGTAAGTGGCCGTGATAGCCATGGCTCTAGAAATTCCCAGCGGCCTCCGGCGGTTGAGAATCCAGACCGGATGATTAAGAAAGCTTACCAAGACGTGTTGGACCGTCGGGCGGATCCCAATGGGCTGCGTTACTATCGCGGGCTGGTGATCGATCAAGGATGGTCCGATCGCATGGTGAGAAAGCATCTGCGCGACAGTGATGAGTTTCGTGGTGAGTCGGTAGATCGCATCATCCGTCGCGCTTACAAGGATGTGCTCAATCGCGAGCCCGACCCATCAGGCATGGCCAACTATCGACGCTTGATGATTCACGAGAGATGGAGCGAACAGCAGGTGCGGGATAATATGCGCAATAGTCCAGAGTATCGGAATCGGTAGTGCGACTACGCGGTAACCGAAACGCTAATTACTCGCCGTTGCTGAGTGAGCCGCGCGCCTTGTCTATAATGTCGAGCAACTCTTGGTAATCCTCATCGCGCGCGCCGCTGTTGATCTGATACTCAAATTTGGCCGCTTCCTTGATCTCTACTTCGGCGGTTTTCATCCGGCGCGCGATTTCAGCTTCGTCGTCCTGGCCGCGGTTGCGAATCCGGATTTTGAGCTGATCGTGATCAACCATGATAAACACGGTGGCGAGACTCCGCTCCAGTAAGGGGTAACGTTGCGCAGCTTCGCGCAAACTGGCGACACCCTGCACATCGATGTTTACGACTAGACTCTCGCCGCGAACGAGAGGGTCGAGCACGGAGGCCGCGAGCGTGCCATAGCAACGTTCGCCGTGAACTTGCGCCCATTCGATAAACTCACCTTTCGCGACCTTGGCTTCGAAATCCGCGCGGTTGAGAAAATGATAATGCACACCGTTGATCTCGCCCGGTCGCGGGTTGCGGGTCGTGGTCGTAATGATTCGGGAGAGACCGATATTGGCGGCGACTAATCGATCGCAAAGCGTGCTTTTTCCTGATCCGGCGGGGCCGGCGATAACGAGAAGTAAGGGCGTGGAATGGTCGGACACGAGAGTCAGTAGGTAAATGCGGTGATCGTAAGGAGCGCGCCATAGCCGAGCAGGCTGGCGCCGAAGACGCGTGCGCGATTGGCCGTTCTAAACAACCACTGGATAAGGTCCCGCATCCGATAAGGCACCGATCCAAAATAGATCGCTAGAGCGATAGCGAGATAGACCACGCTCACCATCAGCAAACGCTGCGGTTGAGCGTATTCCATGTAGGCCGCATCGAGCAGAGGCGAAGCACCAAGCAGCACGAGAATAGCGGCACCCCGCACCGCGAGAAAATCCGGCAAGTATTTGAATGACAGCAGAGCAATCGCGCCAAAAGTCACTGCGAGTATGGTGCGATAATTTCCAAAATCAGACGGAGAGAGATGCCAGACGCGGAAAAGAAACCACGCGGCGCCACCACCAAACAGAAACAAAGTGGCCGTGCTAGATCGCGGAAAGGCTTTCAGCGAAGCAATGATGGTCTTGCGTCCACTCAGCAATCCACCGCCGAGCAGGATCAGTAGGATACCGGGAATGAGGGTGGCGAGAAGCAGCGACATGTTTGGATTAGTTTTCAACTCCGCTCAGCACGAGCGAGCCATAAAGTGAACTTACGGTGGCGCGATTGACATGCATCGGCACGAATTGGCCCACCAGGCGCGGATCGGCGTCGAAAATGGCGACACGATTGCCGCGGGTGCGACCAGTGAAGTGTAGTCCTTTCTTGTCAGGGCCCTCCACGAGGACCTCCTGCACGGTATCGACGAGTGATTGGTTGCGGGCGCCGGAGTTTTTGCGTAGGATCTCGAGGAGCACTTGGTTGCGATGCTCTTTTACCTCGTCCGAAATTTGGTCGCCTAGATCGGCTGCGACCGTGCCGCTGCGAATCGAGTATTTGAAGATATATGCCATGTCGTAGTTACAGGCCTCGAACATCTCGCGGGTTTGCTCGAACTCTTCATCTGTTTCGCCCGGAAAGCCAACAATGATATCGGTCGAAAAATACATATCGGGCTGCACGGCGCGAAGCGCGTCGACGATCTCACGGTAGCGTTCGCGCGAGTAAGGCCGGTTCATCGCTTTGAGGATGCGATTGCTGCCGCTCTGCATCGGCAAGTGCACGTATTCGCAAAGCTTGGGCAGGCGACCGTAGGCCTCGACGAGGTCTTGCTTGAAACCGCGCGGATGTGGCGAAGTGAAACGAATGCGTTCGATCCCCTCGATCTCGTGCACTTTTTCGATCAACTGCACAAAGGGCGAAACCCCATTCGTGTGCACGTAGTCGCGGCGACCGTAGCTGGTCACAATCTGCCCGAGTAGGGTGATCTCGCGCACACCTTTGGCGGCGAGCTTACGACATTCGGTCACGATGTCCTCCATCGGTCGCGAGCGTTCGTCACCCCGCGTTTTGGGCACGATGCAGAAATGGCAATCCATGTTGCACCCCTGCTGAATGGAAACGTAGGCACTAACTTGGGGCGTCTCCGTTTCGAGATGGTCACGAATGGTGTTTTGTGAATCGGCCTCTTCAGCGATATCAATGATTGATTCACCTAAGGGTAGTCCGGCATCACGGGCGGCGCGGATGTTATCCAGATAGTCAGGCACTTGGTGAAATTTCTGGGTGCCCACGATCAGATCCACGTCGGGGAGTGAATCGAGGAGCTCGGCTCCACGGTTTTGTGCCATACAGCCCAGAATCCCTATCACGAGGTCGGGTTGTTTCCGTCTACGCTTACCCACGTGGCCCACCTTACCGATGGCCTTCTGCTCGGCGGCATCGCGCACACTGCAAGTATTGAGCAGCATGATGTCGCACTCAGCTTCGTCGGTCACGATCCGATAGCCACGATTGCGCAACATGGCCGCAACAGCATCGCTGTCGCGCTCATTCATCTGGCAACCATAGGTCTTGATGTATACGCGATTCATGAAACGGCCGTCTTGTCGCGACGCAGCACAACGAAAGCAGTCGTCTTGCGTAGGCGGAAGGGTTTAATATTAATGCGGTTCATAGTGTATCCGGCTAAGCTCATTTAAGCGAAGAAGGAAGGAGGGTTCTAAGTAGAGAGGGTTGGCGTTGGGTCAACGAGGTTTCCCCGATCTGTGCTCGCGCCAGAGGGGAACCTTTGAAAACTAGACGGGCAATCAACTTGTGATGAAACTTCCCTTAAAATGCGCGGCGAGCTCACTGCTGATTTTATCGGCGCTGTGGGCCAACGAACCGGCTGGCGAGGAAACCGAGCCCACCTTGGATGATTACTACCAGGCGGGCCAGGCGCTGTTTGATGCGTTCGCGCCACCGGAGATCAAAGAGCAGTATGAGTTTCCTTCGCCTCAACAGTGGATGGAATTTACCATACGACTACAGGGCGCGCTCGAAGGAGATTCGTTGGAAGGTCTGATTGTCTATGAACCCGAGGCGCGAGCGGCTCTCGTAGCGTTGCGAGCGATGCCCGATTATGAAGATTATGCAGAGTGGCTGGAAGAGCGCCTCGATTACATTGAGGCCGCCAAGCAGGTCGCCCCTCCCGCCTCTGCCCCGCGCCCCTTGCCGAATCAGCAGCCGAAAGTAGCGACCTCTGAGGAGATTCCGTATCTTCAACTTTGGCGTGATCGCATGCAGTCGCGTGCGGTTCCATCGCGGGCGGCAAAACTCGTTCCCCTGCTCCGATCAGTCTTCGCGTCCGAGGGTCTGCCGCCAGATCTGGTATGGCTCGCCGAAGCGGAATCATCTTTTAATCCGAAGGCGCGCAGTCCGGTGGGAGCGCGCGGTTTGTTTCAATTTATGCCTGCGACCGCGAAAGAAATGGGATTGCGGACTTTTCTGCCGGATGAACGCGAAAACCCTGAGAAGTCGGCACGCGCCGCCGCACGCTATTTGCGTCAGCTTTATCAACGATTCGAGAGCTGGCCGTTGGCGCTCGCTGCTTACAATGCCGGTGGTGGCCGGGTAAACCGCACGTTGAATAATAACCGCGCCACGACGTTTGCCGAAATCTCCGACGCGTTACCGGCCGAGACTCGCATGTATGTGCCAAAAGTATTGGCGACGATGGAAGCAAGAGCCGGGACCAATTGGGTGAAGCTCGCGGCGCCTCGAAAATAAGCGGGGGAATTGGCGCGTCGTTTCAATTCGCCAGCGGATGCGCGGCGCGTTTTCGTGGAGGCTATGGGACTATTTGATCGTCTGTTGGGTAAGCGCGACCCCGAGCTTGAACCGTCATCGCGTGCTGAGGGAGACGCCTCTTTGTCAGCCGAGAAGGCTTCGTTTCCAGCGGGTAAGATGATGCCGCGATTGGTGGAGGCGCGCGAAAAGCTCGAAGAGAAGGATTTGGAAGGCGCGAAGGAAATCTACGAGGAGGCGCTTGAGGCTTCGGGCGAACGCCCGGATGTGCTTGTGACGATTTCCGGTGATCTAGGAATAAATGGTCATTTGCGGGAGATCGCGGAGTTGATCGGGCCGCGTTATGATGCGGATAAGCACGGACCGGCCACCGGCCTTAATTTGCTGCAGGCTTACCTCGCGTTGCGTCATGTCGATGCCGCGCAACATATCCTCGATATTCTTTACGCGCTCAAGCGCCCTGAATTGGAGGATCGGTTACACGGGTTTTCAAATGCGCTGGGTGATCTAATCCACAGCGATCTTACACCATTGGAAGAAAACCCCACGTCGGGTGATCCCAAGGCCGACAGCGAGTCCCCAACGGAAATCCAAATGGTGAGTCTGAGTAAACCGATTTGGTATTACGGCCTGGAGGAGGAGGCTGGCGTATTACCCGAGAAGGGCGAAACGTTGCGTCGCGTGTCATTTGCGCAATTGGCGCTGCCGGGGATTGAGGGCCTCGACGAAATGGCCGGTCAACCTGAGGAGGAGATGGGTCGGCTCAGTCGTGCGATCCCGTTGTGGCTGGCAGAGAGCTTTTATTTTTCACCGCATTATCAACCGAATGCCGCGGTCGGTGTGACCGCGACGCAACCCGGGCAGGCGGGACACTATGGCCTCTTTCCTGTGGAATGGACGACCGATAATCTTCAGCAGCTGGTCAACACGACCGATGGCGGCTTGGACTACATTTTCACCGGCGCGATTCGCCAGAAGGATGGTGATTTCGAAATCATTATACGCGTTTGGGAAGTGAAGAAATTCCGTGAGCGCAAGCAATTTACCGCTCGCTGGACCCCCTCCACCGCCGATGAAGAACTCGCGAAACTACACGAGCAGATCAGCCTGTTTATGGAATGGACCGCCGATGAAAGCGCCCTTGCCTATCGCAAGCCCACCTCGCCTCGCGCGTGGCTGGAAACGCTCGGCGCTTCCGTGACTCTCTTTCTCGCGGAGAAGCAATTGCTCTCTTCGGATCAAATGCCCGACTTCACGGCTGTTGTGGCGTCGTGTGGCGAACAGGCGAAGAGCAACGAGGCCGCATCGCTTGCCTCCCTGACGTTGCAGGCGCGACTAAAGCAGCTCGAAATCGCTTCAGATGCACCGATTCCCGAACTGATCGACACGCCTTTGGTTCAATCAGCTCGCGCGACCTTGGGGTAGGTAAATAACGGGCGCGCACTAGGCGCGTCCCTACGTAGCACATCACCAAGCAACAAGTGCCACCTGTCCGCCGTAGCCGGCACCCCGCCATCGAATATCCAAAGACTCACAAGGCGGTTAGGGATAACCGCCCCACCATCACCGGCCGCGGTTAGGGATCACACTCTCTTCTCGCGGTCTGAGTGAGGCGAGCGCGTCGATGATGGCGACGGTCTGGCGCTTTCGATCGAGGAAGAAATTGATCTCGGTGTAGCCCGCAGTTTGGAGAGATTTCATCGCATCTTCATACCCCTCAGCGACCCGTTCAGGTATATGAGCATCCGCTCCGAGCACGACAGGGATCCCGCGATCATGCATCAATCCAAGCATGGTCTGGCCGGGGTTAAATTCATACATGCCCTTGTTGCGACCGCTGGTGTTGAACTCCATGCAAATTCCCGTCGCAGCAATGCGATCAAGTGAGCGCTCGATGTGAGGCTGGATGCGGGCGAAATCCCAATCGTCGATCGATTCGTTTTTGATCAGGTCAGGATGAGCCAGTGTATCGTAGAGTCCCGTCTCGGCAGCCCTTGCGAGGTGGTCGAAGTAGGTTTGCTGGTAGGCAAAGTAGTCGCCGTTGAAGTAGATAGCCTTGTAATCCTGCACCTGTGGATGCACGGAACCGAGCACGTGATTGAGCGGATGGCGGGCATGAATTTTCTCCAGCCATGGCTCCACGCCGGGGTAGTAGTCGCTTTCCAAACCAAGCCGGACATCGACGCGACCCTCGTATTCGACGCGAGCCTCAGCGACCATCTCCACGTATTTTTCGTATTCCTCGGGCTTCATCCGCACATTGGCCGAAAACCCATCAGGGAGCGGGCAGTGACACGTGAGAATAATCCCGCGAAGCCCACGCTCCTCAGCCACCGAAGCATAGTCGGAGGGTGTGCCGGTCGCATGCTTGCATAGCGGCGTGTGAGAGTGCGATTCGTAGAGCAAAGGTGCAGACATTCTCCTATGACAGCAAAAGACACCGAAAGACGCAACCCGTGTGTGACGGGGCTGTCACATGGCGGTAATAAATCTTACACAAAACGAAATAGGTAGGGAGGGGTCGATCTCCGAGCGGCTCGATCCAACCGTCGCCTAGGCTAAGGCGGGCGCGGCTAGATGTCGGGCCCTACGCGTGCACCAAAAAGGCGGGGTCAGCGACCCCGCCCTACAAATACTTTCTGATTTTTCTTTCGCGCCTCCGTGGCAAAACCGAGAACGAGAAAGATTAAGACCAAATTAGAACGATTCCTTAGAAGAAGGTGTAGTATTCTTTCTCTGCCATGCGCTGGATGAGGAGCGCAAGCTCCATGGCGTGGTAATCGCCCCACATCGAGGATTCGCCGCAGGGAACCTTCTGCCCCTTCGGTGTATGATCCCAACCATTCGGGCGATGGTAGATGCTGTGAAGGATCAGGCCCTGGTGCTTCGGATCGGTGGAGAGGTAAGGCTCGTCGAAGATAGTGTTGGCGATCGTGAGACCCGCTTGGGTGTATTTCTTACCACCCTTCATGTCGCCCTTTTCGGTGAGGTATTTGCCGAGACGGAGGAACCCTTGCGCGGCGATCGCGGCAGCCGAGCTATCGACGGGTTCATGATCGTTGAACGGATCGGCGTTCTTCTTGGTGAAGTCCCCCTGCTTGTGAGTGTTGAGCGCGCAGCTATCCCAGTAAGGCACGCCATCCTTGGCGGAGTAACCGTCGATGAAGAAATCGCTGGCAGCCTTGGCGGTTTCGAGGAAGAGATTTGTGACGGCTTTGCGCCCGCCGACGGCTTTGAGCTCGGAGTCCTTAACGGTGTCGAGAAACTCGAGCTGTTCGGGATAACCGCAGATGATCCAAGCCGCGCCACGTGTCCACGTGGTAAAGGCGGAGTAGCCCTGCTGCGTGCTGGAGCAACGGAACTGGCCGTCGTTGCGATTGAAGATCGATTCGTGAGCCACGCGACCACGGATGTCGTAGATGTCGCGCTCCTGACCGAAGAACACGTTGTAGCGCGAAGTGGTTGCGGCGTGCTCGATGGAGCGGTGGAGGAGATTGATCGGCTTATCGCCCTCACCCATCAAGGAGTGGCCGAGGCTATGAGCAACGGAGAGCGAACGCATCGAGCGAATCGTGTCTGAGAAGAGCGACTGCGGGCCGTTGAACGAATAAATGTAACCACTGGGCTTCACGCCGGGAGATCCTTTAAGAGGCGACCATGCCTTGTTGTCGTTGGTCGGGGCGTAACGTGCTGCTTGCACCGCGCCGGAAACCTTCAACGCCATCTCGGTGTAGTCGATTTCGTGCTGGTTGTAAGGAATCGCGCCCTCGAGCATCAGGCGGCGAAGATTGCCGTAAGTAGAAACGTTGTTGAAACCGTGATCGTGCACGCCGATATGCGACACGTGCGACGCCATGAGTTGGAGCGTCTTTTCGCGACCCAGCGCGAGAAACTCATCCTGGCCGGTGGCATCGTATTGGAGGAACGACATACCGAATTGGAAGCCCTGCGTCCACTCGGTCCAGCCGCGCGAGGTGTATTTACCCCTCTCGGTAAACACAGGAGTTCCGTTGGAGAAATCCCACGATTTGTTGACCGCATGGATCTTTTGGCCCGCGAGTTCAAAAACCCGGTTAACCTTCTTTTGGAGCTTCTGCGGAGTGAGTTTAGCGTCGATTTTCATAAAAACAAAGGATCAGGCTAGCGGGGTTTGCCCTCGTGAAACAAGGGCGAAAAGAGAGCGGATTAGGCGATTTGGGTGAAGGCACTAGACTTGCGGGGGCGTTACCGGCGGCGGATAGTAGGGGATGCTTGAGCATTTCTTACAGGCTTTCATTCCGCTGTTTGTGGCTGTCGATCCGATCGGATTGGCGGCTATATTCTTGGCGCTAGGCCGAGGAGAAAGCCCGCAAGTTCGACGCAAGATAGCTCATCAAGCGACCCTCACTGGAGGCGGCGTGTCGCTGCTCTTTCTCTTTCTCGGGCAGAGTATTTTCGCAGCCCTGGGCATCACGGTGAGCGATTTCCAAATCGCGGGTGGGTTGATCCTATTTATCCTCGCCTCCAAAGATTTGACCCATTCAGCAACCGAGGAAACCGCACCTCTCGGCGAGGGGTTCGGGGTGGTCCCTCTGGGCATGCCGCTGATCGCCGGTCCCGCCACGATCACGACTCTACTTTTGCTCGCGCAGACCCAGGGTGTGTGGCCGACCCTCGCGGCACTGATAGCGAATCTTGGCTTACTCGCGCTCGCTTTCAACTATAGCGATTGGCTGGGACGGAAGATTGGCCCCACGGGACTGCGGGCGATCTCCAAGATCATTTCGATGCTGCTCGCCGCCATTGCGATCAATATGATCCGTCGTGGCTGGGCAGGCTAAGCGATATATGGAAGATTAAGTGAACGACGAAGCACAACAAGATCATCACCAAGCTCGGGCTGGAACCTCTGCCCAACGAGGGAGGCTGCTTTCGCCGAACGTGGACGGGGCCTGCTGTTTTTAAGGACAATCGTCGCCCAATAGGCACGGCGATTATCTTTCTGATCACACCGGAGGAGTTTTCTGCCGCGCATCGCTTGGCCACGAATGAAGTATGGCATTTCTATGCGGGAGATCCTGTCTAGCTCGTGCAACTGGATGCCTCGAGCCAAGCAGTCCGGAGGGATGTGTCGTGCAGTGATATTCTCGCGGAGCAAAATCTCTTAAATTGTCGTGCCCGCCGGCATCTGGTCGGGCGCACGTTTAGTAACGAAAATTCACGGATTAACGCGATGATTTTTGACAGGCCAACCCAGTTCCAACAGTATCCATCTTCTGATGGCACTCGCCGATCTCAGACCAGCATACCGCCGAGCAGGTTTGGGCAACTTAGCACTATGAGTAAATCCACGCCCAAGAAAAATACTCCGACCGCTGCCCTTCTGGCGGCGTCTCTTCGGGCCTTGGGCGAAGGGGTATTTGTCGCGGAGCGGAAGCTGCGAAAAGACGGAATGCGGATCAGTTATGTAAACGACATGCTGTTGGAGATGACCGGCTATCAATCAAAAGATTTAGTCGGGCATGGGCACGGATTCATCCATGTGGAAACGGCCGACCGGGAGCGTCTCGCGCGCTGGTTGCGGGCGCCCAACCCAAGCCGACCCTTATTGGGCGAAGGGTTTTTAAGACGGCAGGATGATTCCACACTTTACGCTGCATGGGTATTCAGCCCGGTAAAGGATCGTGAAGGCAAGGTCACCCATATTGCAGCCACCTATCGTGACACCACCGAGAAGCGCAACCTGCAGGAAATACTCAACCATACCCAGCGACTCGACGCGGTCGGACGGTTAGCCGCGGGTGTCGCTCACGATTTCAATAATCTAATTTCCGTGATCAACGGTTACTGCGAGATGCTTGTATCGGATCTTGCTGAGCAACCTCAGGCTCTGCGCGAAGTTACTGAAATTCATAACGCCGGGCTCAAGGCCGCGAAGCTGACGAGACAGTTACTCGCATTTGGTCGCCAGCAGCCGATGAACGCGCAGGTGGTCAACCTCAACCAGATGGTGAATGGAAATGCGGGTATCCTCACCCGGCTGCTCCATTCAACTGGCG
>Ga0307985_10002095_pt1 | contig 11269 bp, 12 predicted proteins | sample EllFjometageno80_FD_203155 | JGI IMG/M metagenome (GOLD analysis project Ga0307985, IMG submission 203155) | Marine microbial communities from Ellis Fjord, Antarctic Ocean - #80 | ecosystem: Environmental > Aquatic > Marine > Unclassified | place: Southern Ocean | collected 2014-10-09 | reverse complement strand
TTACGTCCATAGGACTTGCGTCCAGTGCTGCAAATTCCTCTTGTGCATTGACTTGTGTTACGATAAATAGGACCGCAACTGCAAATATTGAAACGATTGTTTTTTTCATGGTTTTGGTTTGTGTAAGTATTTTTCTAAGTCCTTTTGAACAGTGAAGGCTAGACAAAAGTTCTGATTCATTTAGTGAAAGAACATGTAAGCGATTAAAATTGCCGCAATAATCCCAACAAAATCTGCAATTAGCCCAGCAGTAACTGCGTATCTGATTTTTTTAATCTTTACTGCTCCAAAATAAACAGCCAATACATAAAAAGTAGTTTCTGTAGACCCTTGTAAGACACTCGATAACCTGCCAACAAATGAGTCTGGACCAAATGTTTGCATTGATTCGACCATCATCCCTCTTGCACCACCACCACTTAAGGGTTTCATCAAGGCTGTGGGCAACGAATCAACGAAATCAGTATTCATACCTAAGATCGCAAAAAAGTGTCTCATGCCTTCTACAACAATGTCCATTGTACCTGATTTTCTAAAAACGCCAATAGCCACAAGAATGGCAACTAGGTAAGGGATAATCTTAATCGCTACATTAAAGCCATCCTTTGCGCCATCTATGAATGCTTCGTACACGTTGATTTTGTTTTTGAAGGCGAGGCCGATAAAAAGAGCAATAACTGAAAAGAGAATTAAACTACTGGCCACTGATGAAATTGTCTGAACCTGCTCTTGTGGAATTGATTGAAAATAAATAATCGCTGCAACAATGGCAATTGTAAGTGTTCCTAAATAGAGTAGGATTGTCCTGTTCAGCAGATTGATTTTTTGAAAAATTGATACGGTTATTAAACCGGCAAGTGTTGAAAAGAAAGTGGCAAGAAGTATTGGGATAAAAATATCTGCAGGATTGGCTGCACCTTCTGTTGCTCGATAAGCCATAATCGAGACAGGTATTAGCGTTAACCCTGAAGTATTAAGTACCAAGAACATTATCTGCGCATTTGAGGCAGTGTCTTTGATTGGATTAAGTTCTTGTAAGCCTTCCATGGCCTTGAGACCTAAGGGAGTAGCGGCATTGTCTAAGCCAAGAAAATTCATCGAAAAATTCATCACCATTGGACCAAATACAGGGTGGTTTTTAGGGATTTCAGGAAATAATTTTGTGAATAGGGGACTCACAGCTTTTGAGATAATCGCAATGACACCTCCTTTTTCACCTATTCGCATTATACCCATCCATAATGTAAGGACACCTGTTAAAGCCAGTGATAATTCAAAACCTGTTTTGGCCATGTCGAAGGTGCTCTGAATCATTTCAGGAAAAACCTCAGTGTCACCAAAAAAGATCAATTTAATAAGGGCAACAACGAATGCGATCAAGAAGAAGGCTATCCAAATATAATTTAATGCCATAAGTGAGGTTTACCTACGCAGTATAGACGTAATGAAAGTAAATTCAAAATACTTGTTGATGATTATAAAAGTTTGGTTTCGTAATACTTCAAGACTTTAGCCAGATCGAATGAATTAGCAATCTTCAGCTTGTTTTTTTTGATGAAGCTATTGATTGACTTTTTGTCCTTCAAAATGTTAGTGAGCTTGCCCTTTGTCAATCGCATGGATTGCAATTCTCCGTTAATGATAAAATAATGCATAGGGTCGTACTTGAAGCGTTTTGTAATCGTAGTCGCTCCCATGTTACCATTAATCTTGTTTTCCGTTAGTCCTACTGAATAATCTAAGAAGCAGCTGATTTTGGCCCCTTTGTAGACCACAAGTAAGAATTTGTTTTTGAATTTTTGATGCAAGTTTTTTTCAAAAATATATTGACCATGCTCGCTACTTACGTTTACAGATTTAAATTGACGGTCATCAAGAGAAATGAATTTATCACCATTTAGGACTTCAAAATCACTTTCGTAACCATTGAAGTTAAGTTTAACATCAGTATAAATGGAGTCATTTTCATCAACCAAAATGGCGCTTTTCCAGTCCTCAAAAATATAGGGTGAACCTTTTACGCCTTCATATCGCTTTTCATCAATCTCTTGTGAATTAGTGAAGGTCTTTATTTGCTTTTGCGCGAGACATAATTGTCCACTTGTAAAGATTATGGCAAGTAGGAATAGTATGCTTTTCATTTATTATATAACTAATAGCTTCTTAGCTAAGATAATGTAAAACATCATTAGTTTAACGTGCTTTTATACGGAATCGACATATTCAAACTAATTAAAGATTAAGCAAGTGGGCAGTGGCAATGCCAGCTGTTTCGGTCCTTAGCCTGCTTTCACCGAGGCTTACTTTAGAAAACCCTCCTGTCATCGCGAGTGCTATTTCTTTATCTGAGAAATCACCTTCAGGGCCAACTAAGACTAAATGACTTCCGCTTTTTTGAATTTGATCTTTAAGAAGAGTCGGGTTTGAATTGTCTACATGGGCAATTAGTTTATAATCTGCCACGATTTTAAGGCAATCTTGGAAAGGGAGTAATTCGTCAATAACTGGATTAAATGCTTTAATGGATTGCTTCATTGCACTTAAAGCCTTTTTTCTAATGCGGTCAACTTTAATTATCCTTCGCTCAGAATTATGGCAGAGAATGGGTGTAATTCGGTCAACTCCGAACTCTGTCGCTTTTTCGACAAACCATTCGAACCGGTCTATGTTTTTGGTGGGGGCTATGGCAATGTGTCTGTAAATAGGAGATGGGCTAATCTTTGTTTCCTCAGTAATGCTAAAGGAACATTTTCTTTGGTTGGCTTCAATAATGGTGGCTTGGTAAAAGGAGCCGAGGCCGTCAGTAATATTTAATATATCCCCTGGTAAATGCCTCAGTACTTTAACTGCATGTCGCGATTCTTCTTGCGTAAGAAAATGATGACCGTTTGATATTTCAGGTTGGTAAAAAAGCTGCATTTTTCAGATTGCCAGCTAAAATAAGCAAAGAGATTCTGATTTCAATTATATTGGGAAAGTATGCCAAATACTGATTTGATTTCTCTTAGAAAATACCAGCTTATTCAATTGATTGCTAGTGTTTTAATGGTGCTGATTTGGTTTTTATCGAATCAAGGCCTTTTATTTTGGGATGACTTTGGTTACCTGAACTTGGCCAACCAAATTAATCAGGGAGATTTTCAAATTACAACGAATCACTTCACTAGTAGGATTGCCCTGACATACCCCGTCTCATGGGCCATTAGCGCATTTGGTGTAAGCCCACATTCTATCGTAGTTTTTCATCTCGTTTACTATTTAGTTTTGCTCAATCTTGCGTTTTGGCTGGGTCAAAAAACAAGTCTCTGGACAGGACTTATTGCAGGAGTACTGATTTTATGCGATTATAATTTGATTTTTTTCGGGAATCACCTCTTTCCTGAAATGCCCCTTACACTTTGTATTTTTCTATTTTTAACGAGTTACTATTTGTTATTAAGGAATGAAATAGTGCCAAGGATTGCAGCCTTTATTGGGGCATTGGCGCTGTTCGCAGCGTTTTTACTTAAGACCACAGTGATTTTACTCTTACCCCTTATCTTATTCTTGTTTATTAATGATAGGCGTCAAAAGAGGAACAGGGCGTTTTGGATTGTATTCATATTTCTTTCGCTGTTCTTCTTTGTGCTTAATGGATTGTGGTACGAAGAAGTAAAAGGAAATTTCTTCTTTCGATTCGAAAATATTGCTGACAACCATGTAGCGACTCCTAAAACGTTCTTTGATAAGGGAGGCTTGGAGATTCTAAAAAGACTTACCTATTTGCCATTATTGGGGTTTTTAAAAGGAGGTTTCTTTATTCCATTGCTTTTGGCACTGCCTTCTCTATTAAGTCTAAAAAGATCAAATTTTAAGCTGGATCAACCTGAAAAAATATGGCCTGTGGCGGCTTCATTTTTATTAGTAAGTTTCTGGTTTATGTCCACTTCTTGGAGGTTCTACAGCCCTATACCAACTGAGAATAGGCATATAGTTTTCTTTATCCCTGTACTTATAATGTCGGCAGCTACGTATTGGCCTAAGATGTCTCTTTTTGAATGGATGAGCAAGAACCATGTGATGAAAGTTGCGCTGGTGGGATTAATGCTGATACCTGGGTATGCTATATTTAAATCTGGCGACAATAATTTTAAGCAAATGTCTTCATTGATTAAATCAGAGTTAGTTGATAATGAATCTGCTCAATTAGTGATTACTGACGGGCGTACTTCATATGGATACGCTTATTATTATGATTTGAAACCTGTTGAAGATATGTACTTATGGTTTTCAGAGGTTGAAACTTTTGAAATTCTAAATTCATTCGATGAATCAGCCTACCTGCTTATAAACCCGGCCAATTTTAATGAGGATTATAATGACACTGAAAACTACAATAAGCTTATCGAGCAACTTCAGATTAGCAACATAAATATTGGCTTGTTGAAAAAAGAAGGCGATGTAGAATTTTATCTATTGACGAAATAATGGATAAGGAAAAAGAATTGGCTTCCCTTGTTAAAAACATGAATCCTGTTCTGAATGATGGTATATATGTGTTTTGTGTTATATCTGAATGGAAATCCGATTTAATCAAATTGGCAGTTTGTCATTTCAAAGAAGAGGAGGGAATAACCTTAGTGTTGAAGAAAGAAATCGCTGATCAGCGAAACTTGCAATATGTGTTTGAAGGCAACTGGATTACGCTTCAGATTAATTCTGCATTGGACGCCATTGGATTGACAGCTGCTGTTTCACAGAATCTTACAGAAAAGGGAATCAGCTGTAACATGATCGCTGGATTTCACCACGACCATATATTTGTCCCAAGTGATTTTGGTAGAGCCGCATTGGCTTCATTGGAAGTTTTGAGTAAAGGGCAATAAAAAAGCCTTAGTAAAAATACCAAGGCTTTAAAAATCTTTATGTTGTGTTGATTAACCCATTTTTAAAAGCTGAGTTTCTCCAGCTCTCATAATGGCATAATCTTTATATTCCTCAAATTCATTTGCTTCTAAGTTGTCTGCTGCTGAGCCTACTGCAGGAGGAGTGAATTTAAATTCAGATTCCCACCACTGTCTTGCAAACTCTTTTGCTTCTTCTTTATTAATCTCAAATTGATTGACTTGACCATCGCCAATTAACCAAGGCTTTTCTTGAGAGCTGTATTTCTGAAAAATCATGCTTCTCATTTTAGTGCCTATTTCATCATGCTTTTGAAAATGTGCCTTTGAATAAGCCAAAGTCTCCGGCTCAATCATTTTATTATCCCAAAAACGCTTTGATTGAATAATCTGTGCTGAAGTGAGTAAGTAACCCTCACCAAATTCTAATAAAGAACCTTCCAAATCGCAAGATCTGGCCGGTTTTTTTTTCTTTTTTCCAAATCCAAATAATCCCATGTTGTTTAATATTTTGTGTTGTTTTTTAACCTGATGCAAAGGTGCGAATTAAATCACAAAACTAAGTACATCCACTAGTCATACGATTCAAACCAACTTTTGTGACAAAAAATCGGATTAACGGGGAATTATTCTTCTAAACGTTGAATCTTGCTAATTAAGGAACTGCCAATTAGTTTTGACTAAGTTTTAATTTTTACCTTTTGAGGCTAATGTTTATGATTTTAATGACTCAATCAGATCAATATAGCCTGCCATAGCATCTTCATGGCCTTTTCCTTTTATTGCCATCCAAGCGTTGTATTTAGCAGCCGCTTTAAAGTCAAATCCACCTGGAGGCTCCATTGAATTGTCGCCAATAGTCGCTTGCTTATAAAATGCATATAGCTTCAATAAATCTTCATTTGAAGGCCTTGTAGTTAGCCCTTCTGATTCTTGAACTGCAGTCTCAAATTTTTCTTTCAATTCCATAAGTAGGTTATAAAATGTATGTAAGGATAGAATTAACTAAAGGTCAAATTTATCTGTTTGAAATATCGCTGTAATCACGCGCATTGGCACCAGTATAGACTTGTCTTGGTCTACCAATTGGTTCTTTGTTCTCTCTCATTTCCTTCCACTGGGCTATCCAGCCTGGAAGTCGACCAATTGCAAACATTACTGTAAACATGTCGGTTGGTATTCCTAAGGCACGATAGATTATGCCACTATAGAAATCGACATTTGGATATAATTTTCTTTCAACAAAATAAGGGTCCCTAAGTGCTTCCTCTTCAAGGCCTTTTGCGATATCAAGTATCGGATCATTGACACCTAATTTCTCCAAAACATCATCTGCTGCTTTTTTAATAATCTTGGCGCGTGGATCGAAGTTTTTATAAACTCTGTGACCAAAACCCATCAATCTAAATGGATCGTCTTTGTCTTTGGCTTTGGCCATCCATTTCTTAGTGTCACCACCATCAGACTTAATGTTCTCCAACATCTCAATTACCGCCTGGTTTGCACCGCCATGCAGTGGTCCCCAAAGCGCGTTGATACCTGCAGAGATTGAAGCATATAAACTAGCGTGTGATGAACCTACAACTCTAACCGTTGCAGTCGAACAGTTTTGCTCATGATCAGCATGTAGAATCAGCAATTTGTCCAAGGCATTGGTAATAATAGGATCTACTGAAAATTCTTCTGCCGGTAAGGCAAACATCATTTTCATGAAGTTACTAGTATAATCTAGTCTGTTATCTGGGTAATTGACTGGTTGCCCAATCTTGTTCTTATAAGCCCAAGCTGCAAAAGTTGGCAATTTGGCAATCAACCGAATGATACCAAGTTCAACTTCACTAGAGGATCTATTTGGGTCAAGTGACTCAGGATAAAAAGCTGTTTGAGAACAAACAAGAGAAGATAAAACTCCCATTGGATGAGCAGTAGAAGGGAAGCCTTCTAAAATCTTCTTGATGTCTTCATGGACTAAACTGTGATTTGTGATTTTTTTCTTAAATCCAGCAAACTGTTCTGCACTAGGAAGTTCACCGTAAACCAGTAAATAAGAAACCTCTAAAAAACTCGATTTCTCCGCCAAATCTTCAATAGAATATCCGCGATATCGTAAAATACCTTTTTCACCATCAAGGAAAGTGATCTCACTTTTTGTTGATCCGGTATTTTTAAAACCCGGATCAATAGTAATCACACCACTCTGACCTCTCAGCTTACTTATATCTATTGCTTTTTCTTGTTCAGTTCCCTCAATAACAGGCAATTCGTATGTTTTCCCGTCAATTTTAATCTCAGCTGTATTCGACATTTTTATTCTTGCGTAATTCTTAATTGAAATATTTACTCAACTTCCTTAGAGCGAATTAAAGTATTAAACATATATATGAAATATATGTTCCATCATTTGATGTTTATTTAATTATTACCGCCCAGAATGATCGGCATACCATCTTTACCTTGCCCAATTACAACCACTTTTGCATTAGGTGATTCAGCAAGTTTAAGCGTAGCTTCAATCCCTCTCATTTTTAATAAACTAGGAGTTAAACTATTGTTAATAATCTTGTTAGCAGTAGACTCTCCTTCAGCAGCAATTCTCTTTCTTTCTGCTTCACTCTTTTCTTTGTCCAATCGGAATTGGTAAGCAAGTGCTTCTTGTTCTTGCTGTAATTTACTTTCAATTGCAGCCTTGATTTTATCTGGAAGATTAATTGATCTTATCAGTAAAGCAGTCATTTGAATATTATTAGTTTCGTTTCCTAACACATTAGCAGTCTCAGTTCGAATTGCATCTTCGACTTCTTGACGTTTAGTTGAGTATATCTCTTCTGCTGTGAAACGTCCCATTACTTGTCTTACTGTTGATCGCACTTCAGGAATAACCAATGTGTTTATATAACTCAATCTGAATCTTTCGTAGATGTCACCGATTTTATCAAATTTTGGATAAAATCTAACTGAAATATCAACAGTAATTGACAAACCACTTTTGTCCAAAACGTCCATTGCTTCTTCAGCTTTACTTTCAGCTACATCAAATCTAATGGCATCATTCCAAGGTGCTTTTACATGGAAGCCTGGTTGGATAACATTTAATTTATCTAATCCACCGTTAAATTTTTTGAAAAGTACTGCTCTTTCATTTGCTTGAATAGTATAGAACATACTTGAAGAAAGACCAAGAAGGATCAAAGCAGCTATTGCTACAATTACCACTGGGATTAATTTTTTATTTTCCATTTTGTTAGAATTTTAATTTGTTTAATTATTAATTATTCAATCTGTGCTATGTTGGATTCGATTTTGTCTAAAATTTCTTGTGCCACTTTTAAAGCATTGTAGCCATCGTTAATTGTGACGATTGGAATTGTACCTTCTTCAATTGCCCTTGAGAAAGTATAAAGCTCTTCTCTAATTGCGTTGATAGGTTCAATTTTCGGGTTTTCGAATATGATCTCCTTTTTGCCTTTATCTTCCCCTAAATCTAACACCATTGAAAACGGTCCTTCGTCTCCAGTTGCATCTTTCATTCGCACTATTTCGGACTTCTTTTCAAGGAAATCTACGGCTATATATGCGTCTTTTTGAAAGAAACGTGATTTACGCATGTTTTTTACTGCTATGCGGCTGGTAGTAAGGTTGGCAACACAGCCATTCTCAAATTCCAGTCTTGCATTTGCAATATCAGGAGTATCGCTCACGACTGCTACTCCACTTGCAGAAATATTTTTTACTGGGGAACCAACTGCCTTTAGAATTACGTCAATATCATGGATCATGAGATCGAGCACCACGGGAACATCAAGCCCTCTTGGATTGAACTGAGCCAACCTGTGTGTTTCAATGAACATTGGTTTATTCAAATGGGCTTGCGCAGCGATAAATGCTGGGTTGAACCTTTCCACATGTCCGACCTGAATTTTCCTATCATATTCAAGAGATAAATCGATTAGCTCTTGTGCTTCATTTACTGTTTTTGTTACCGGTTTCTCAATGAAAACATGCTTACCCGCCCTAAGTGCTTTGGTAGCACAATCATAATGAGAAAGGGTAGGCGTAACAATATCCACAACATCAACTGCGGCTATTAATTCATCAATTGTTTTAAAACTTGGTAATTCTAATTCACTAGATACTGCCTCAGCATTTTCGGGGCTCGCATCATAGAAACCAGCCAATTCATATTCAGGAATATCTTTAAGGCATTTAATGTGAATTTTGCCTAAATGACCTGCTCCTAAGACTCCTATTTTTAACATTTATATATAGTTCTTTTACTTGCTGCCAAAAGTAGTCATTAATCGTTCTCGTTTGCATATTTGAGTTTGATAATTAAGATAGAACTCTCATCTTCGAACAAGAATCAGAATACATGAAATATTATATTATTGCAGGGGAAGCTTCTGGTGATATGCATGCTGCTAATTTGATGCGACAATTGAAGCTTCGGGACAGTGAAGCTTACTTTCGAGTTTGGGGAGGTGATCAAATGCAGAAAGAAACTAATGAGTTGGCTAAACACATCCGTGAGACTTCTTTCATGGGGGTTTTTGCTTTGATCGGGAATTTGAGAACGATTAAAAATAATTTTCGATTCTGCGAAGAAGACTTAATGAAATTCGAGCCAGATGTTTTAATCCTGATTGATAATTCTGGTTTTAATTTGAGAATAGCCAAGTACGTTAAGAAGTCCAAACTGACTTGCCGTATTTATTACTACATACTACCACAGGCATGGGCATGGAAACGTAAACGAGTGCATACCATTCAACAATGGACCGATAGAAGGTTCGCTATTCTACCTTTTGAACAGGCATTTTACAAATCATATGGATACGAAATAGATTATGTAGGTCATCCAATACTGGATGCTATTTTACAGCGTAAGGCAGGTTTGAAAAATATTGAAACGTTTAGGGCTGAATTTGGCCTTAATGAAAAGCCGATCATCGCCTTATTACCTGGAAGCAGAAAACATGAAATTGAAAGTAAACTACCAAAAATGCTTTCGGTGGTTAAACATTTTCCAGACCATCAGTTTATTATTGCCGGTTCAGAGACAATTGAAGCTTCATTGTACGAATCAATAGTAAAAGGGAATGCCCAAGTGTTGTTTAATGCTACTTATGACATATTGAATAACGCGACAGCAGCATTAGTAACTTCTGGAACTGCCACATTGGAAACAGCACTTTTTAATGTACCTCAGGTAGTTTGCTACATGCCAGGCTTTGCTACCTACCATTTGCTCAAAAAAATTGTAAGTATAAAATACATTTGTATGGTTAATTTGATTTTGGATAAAATGGCTGTAGTGGAGTTGATCCAAGGAGAATTGAATGAAAGGATATTGACCTCAGAGCTTAAAAGAATACTTATTCCAGAAATCCGAGCAACTATTCAAACCGACTACCAGCTACTTGAAACAAGACTTGGTGGGGGTGGAGCTGCTGAAAGAACTGCAGACTTGATGATTGCTGACATTCAAAAAGGAAATTAATTCAATTAGAATCTAAAACAGGATTGTTGATTTAATCAAATGATCGTACTTTAATCCAATGAAATTACGCAAAACTTTATTGGTGAGTCTGCTGCTAATCATGTTTTGCTGTTTTCAATCTCAAGCGCAAGAGTCTCCGGATAACATAATTGAATGGAGTGATAGGGACAAGTTAGATTGGAATGATTACGTATTCAGGAAACTGAAAAATGGTAATGAACGAGGTGAAATAGCCATTTCGACCATTAGAATATCAGCTCGAGGCTATTTGAATAATGAAATGCCTGATTTCATAGTGAAAGCATATTTTGTCAAATCTGACTCATGGACTTCTGATTCCACACATGTTGACTTACTTAAACATGAGCAATTACACTTTGATATAGGGGAATTGTATGCGCAAAAAATCAGGCTGAAGATCGAAGAATTGAAGTCCAATGGGGAAGTTTCCCCTAAAAAGTACAGGTCTGCCATTAAAAATATCATCACAATATTTAAGCGCTATTCAGGTCAATATGACCGAGAGACTGGCTTTGGAACAGACGATGAAACACAAGGGGTGTGGAATGATCGAATTCGTGGATTATTAAAATCTAGTAATTAATATATTTAAATATTAATACTTTTTCATATTTAATTACTTGAACTGCTCCTTGCCTTCAATTGGTAATCATAATTTTATAGGAGTTTAGGGGAGATCCGCTTCAGTAATTCACTTTTGAGCAGTGATAGATAAGATTTGACCTTAAAATTCTTGAAAATGCAGCCTGCAGGATATTGATGCTACTTCCTCAATTTGAAAACTACAGTATATAGTCTATGCTCTAAGCTCATTTCACTTAAGATACCATCAGAAAACTTGTGCACTTCTTTCTTCCCATCGTGTTCA
>Ga0307985_10002094_pt1 | contig 11272 bp, 12 predicted proteins | sample EllFjometageno80_FD_203155 | JGI IMG/M metagenome (GOLD analysis project Ga0307985, IMG submission 203155) | Marine microbial communities from Ellis Fjord, Antarctic Ocean - #80 | ecosystem: Environmental > Aquatic > Marine > Unclassified | place: Southern Ocean | collected 2014-10-09 | reverse complement strand
TTAGTGGGAATGAAAGGGGGAGCAGTGGGGGAGGAGGCGGACAAGACTGACACACTGTATCGAGAATTGAGTGATTAAGGGGGCTTAGGGGGGGGCATGTGCGGGTGGATCGTTCTTCGCCGTCGTCGGTATTGATGATTCGGCCTCAAGCTGGTCGTGGGCTGCTCTTCTTGTGGTTTGTTGGCATAGTAGACAGTGACGGTCGTTTGAGGATGAGGAGCTGTCGAATTTTGGGGCGAGGGCGGGAGATTAAGGGGTTTGAATTGGGGCCGGTGGTGAGCAGAAGGTTGTACGATGCGTTATCGACAGAGATTATCGATCTGAAGAAATCGAACGGGCTGCGGGCAGCTTACAAAGAAATCTGTCCCGAGTTCTCGAGCTGCGAAGCGAGTTTCTAAGCTCTCTCTCTCAAACTTTGAGTGCCACAGTGCCGCATGAAACATGAAACACAGCCAGCCAGACGGTCAGGGCAGGTCTCGTGCAGGAGGAGAGCAAGGTGATATTCATGGCGGAGAGGCAGGGGCGCAGGGGGCGTAGGGGGCTTAAACACAGCGTCTCACAGAAATTTGGGAAATGTCAGTGAGCGAATGGGGAGCATTGGGGGTAGGGCGTGTGCTGACGAGCTCTGCCAGCGTGCTGGCGGGTAGATGCAGAGGAAAAGTAGGCGGGCAGGGTGCGTGGTGGGGTTAAGTACGTACAGTGAGCTTTGTGAGAAAATGACCTGCCGGCCATCCATCCATGACTTTGGCTGGTTGTCCACTCTCCACCAACAACACTAACAAGTACGTACGAAGGCCGCCGATTCAAGAACCTAGACGATAACCTCGCCCAGCCCCTCCCCCTCCTCGCTCGCAAGTCTTCCAAACTCAAACGCTCGAAATCACACCCTTTCCCCCTCTTGCCAAACTCCAAGTCTTTTCGTGAACGTTCTCGTAACCCGAGAAATTAAAGGTGCAACTATGACAAGCTATTTACCTCCGCTTGTTCACACACACACATACACATACACACTATGTGACACTAACCCACCTAATCTCCCAGAATGGCTAACAAGTTCGACGTGTCTTCCGACAAGGGTGTTATGGCCTTCAACGGCTTCATGGGCACCAAGTCCTACGTGGAGGGCTTCCAGTTCTCCACCGCCGACTCCGACATGTTCACGAAGATGACCGGCATCCCCGACCAGAAGAAGGCGCCCCACGCCTGGAGGTGGTACGTGCACGTCGCTGCCATCAAGGGCGTCCGCGGCCTTTCCGCCGGTGGCGCTTCCGCCGCCCCCGCTGCCAAGGCGGCCGCCCCCAAGGCCGAAAAGAAGAAGGCCGAAAAGAAGAAGGAGAAGAAGGAGGAGCCCAAGAAGGCCGTCAAGAAGGAGGAGTCCGACGACGAGTTCGACCCCTTCGGAGACGATGACGACGAGGACGACGAGCCCACCGAGACCCGCGCGGAGATGCTCGAGCGCCTCAAGAACGAGGCCAACGAGCGCCTCACCAAGAAGGCTGCCAACCAGCGTACTCTTGTCAACATTGAGATCAAGCCCTGGGAGACCGAGCAGGACCTCATGGCCCTGTGGAAGAAGATCACGGATGGTTCCCTCCCCGAGACGACCCAGGCTGGCATCAAGTGGGGCGAGGTGTGCCACCTCGTCGACGTCGCTTTCGGCATTAAGAAGATTGTCACCAACTTCACCATGGGCGCCACGAACTCCGCCGATGACCTCATCGAGGCCATCCTGAACCTCGAGGACGAGGTCCAGAGTGTCGAGATGGTGGGCATGAACGTCCTGTAAAGCGACTGATCAGCTATCTTTCGAGTTAAGACATAATGAAATGTTTGACCTCTTAACACGATTGTAAGTGTATGTGCGCTGGAGCAGGCTACCCGCGGGATGCCTAAAAACCTTGAGAACTCCAAAGCACAGTCACAAGCTGTGCAATGTTAAAGATTGGGTCATTTAACGAACAGAGACGGCGTGCCAAGCACGAGCACGAGCAGCGTGGCCTACCCCTTGTCGCCCCTTATTGCCCCGCCCCGCACCGGCCGACTGGCGGGGCGTTCTATCGAAGACATCTCGTGAAAAACCGCCGTATTCTGCTTTTCTTTCGTTCGCAAACGCATCCGCAACCGTAACTACGTCGCGACTCTCAATAAATTAATAACATCGACCTCTCGTCACCTACAGACACCTCACAACGGATCTTGTCGTAACGTCTGAACTCCCGTCAACTTATGCTCAAGTTAATCGGCACAATATGCTTCATCCTCCTCCTCACCCTCCCTAACGGCTCGCCGTTCATCCCAACAACAGCCACTCGCTCGTCACCTCACCACAGTTCAACTCCCCCAACCTCCGATCCCGCAAACACCCCTCCCGACGATGACAACCTGCCCCCAAAATTATCAACAGACTGGCGCTCCTTCAGGGCCTCCCTGGTCGCCGCCGAACGCAACCAAACCGCCTCCCCCAACTGGGCCTACGCCACCTCCGGCCTCCTCGAGCGCGGCGCGGTTATCCTCGGCGCCGTCGGCGGCTCCACCTCGATCGGCTTCGGTCTCCGCCAACAATACTTCCAGAAGTCGGTCATGTTAATACTCGACCACACTCCACGCTTCACGAAAGGCATCATCCTCAACCGTCCAACAGCCCACGTCCTCCCCCCTGAAATGGGATCGTTCGACTGCTGGTTCGGCGGGGACGTGCAATCCCTCTCCTCCTCCAACACCGAATACGTCTGCATCCACTCCCTAACCTCAATAACCGCCAGCCGCGTCTCCCTCAACATCGTCCCCGGCATCAGCTGGACTAGCATCCCCAACGCGCTCGCCCTCATTGAAACGGGAGAGGCGAGGAAGGAGGACTTCTGGGTGTTTGCGGGGTATGCGGGGTGGGGGCAGGACCAGCTCGCTGGTGAGATATCTCGAAGAGCGTGGTACACGGTCGCGGCTGACTCGCAGCTGCTGCTGGGGGAGTTGGCTCGGCAGGCTGCGACGGCGGACTTTAGGGACGCGGGGCTCGAGACTTGGGCGAACTTGATGGAGGTGGTGGGACAGACGAAGCTCGTTGCGGCGACGCATAACGAGTTTGCGGATCTGATGCTGAAGGAGTGGAGTAAGCAGAAGCTGCTAGGGGCGGAGGCGGTGCCGCTAGTTACAGCGCAGACGACACAGGAAATCCTGAAGAGTTCGAGTCAGATTGATCTGTTGTTGAGTCGAGCGAACTTGGCGTCGAGAGGGGAGCTCATCGGGCCAGGGAGCTTGGTAACGGCGAGCGCGAATCAGCAATCGCCCCACTTGCTCTCCCACCAGTACTTCCACCACTCCCTCGTGCTCATCCTCGCCGACGACGAGGTCGCGACCGTAGGATGCCTCCTCAACCGCCCATCTCCCCACACCATGTCGCTCCGCGTGAACGGCTCGACGGTCCACAAGCCCATCCTGTTCGGCGGCGAGTTCGCCGTCAAGAACAACGAGCCGTCTCCGTCCCTCCTCTGGCTGTTCACGTCCAAGAAGCTTCGTGACGCGGGGCTGGGCAAGAAGCTGGGGTCGACGAACAACTCCCCCATAATGAAAGCGCACCCGCAGGAAGCGCTCAAGGCGCTGCAGGACGGCGTGGCGGTGCCTTCCGACTTTATCATAGTGAGAGGTATTACGGTTTGGACGAAGGGGGAGAAGGGGACGGCGAGGGGCATCCAGGGCGAGATCGACGCGGGGCGGTTCGACGTGTGCAAAACTGGAAAGTGAGTGAAGCTGGAAGGGCGCGAGGGGAGAGTTGGATGGTTCAGTGATGATATATGCAATGGCCTCGCGAGAGGAAATCGGACGATTCAGTGATGATATATGCAGGGGCCTCTCCAAGATACTATTGTGGTTCCTCGCCCTGTCTTGCTCTCGTGTTAACCCCACCCAACCCTCGCAGGTGGCAAACCTGGTCCAAGATAGCGGCGCAGAGGCAAGTGCGGAAGGACAACGTGCTGTCGGTCAAGATGGCGAGCGAGGAGATTTGGGCCATGACCGTACGGCAGGAGGAGCCGCTGGAGGAGGTCAGCGTCGTTTATCAGTCGGAGACCAGCACCAAGGCGCTGGCGGACAAGGCGCTCGAGAACTGGATACAGTTCTACCTTCTTAACGCATAGTTTCGTTTACTTAATGAACAGCGCGAGGACGAGGACCACAGCGGCGGACAATCGCGCGACTTTCTTCGTGCAAGCAGCCCCATCTCCTCCATTTATCGTTTCCGCTTCCGTGGGATTTTCCGTGGGCGCCGCCGTGGGCGCCACCGTTGACCCTCCTTGCACACACTCCCCGCTCCTCCACACCTCACACTCCATATCGCCTAGCAGCGCTTGCGCCGTCCAAGTCTGCCACATCGCGTACCCGCTCTCGCTCAAGTGAAGGTCGTCGTCGTCGTACAAGGTCGCCGCATTGCCGGCGTCCTTGAAGCCGTTATACGAGTCGATGAAGGTAAACTCGTCCAGTCCCGTCGCCCACTCCTTGATCAACGCATCCAACTGCTCGACGAATACGAGAGTCAGCTAAATATGAATGTGACACCACAGGGAAGAGAGGGGGGGTCGTCGGGCGTCGTGAACAATGTATGTGCGTGGCGCCGTCTCACCTGCTCATACTTATCATGCAACTCGGTAGTCCCCGGCTCCGGCTTGGTGCTGATACTCACGACCCTAGCGCCACTCGCAAGGTACTTGTTGACGACGTTCTGGTACCTCGCGAATGTCTTGGCCGCGGAGGCTGACGGCAGGTCGTTCTCGCCGCACACCAGCACGACGTTCTTGGGGGTGAACTTGGCGATGAAGTCGTCGGCCTCCGTTAGCACGTCGGCGCATGTGTATCCGCCGTAGCCGACGTTGAACGTGTCCGACGGCGTGGGGGTAAGGAGAGGGGGGAACGCGGTGACCGAATCGGACCAGTAATCGATGTCGCTGTCTCCCACGAAGAGAAGCGTGGAAGAGAGATCGGCGAAGAAGCCGGGATCAGCGCAGACAATCTGGGCATCGTCGTTGGACGAACCGACTGAGTGAGCGTTGAACCACACACCGTCGGTGCAGCCCGACACGCCGTCGCAGTAATAGCAGCCTTGTGGCCAGTCTGCGTCGTCCTCGACGTCGTTGAACGAGTCGCCCGAGACGACAGGAGATAGGGCGGCGAGGGAGGCGCGGCAGTGCTCCCAGGAGGATATTGAGATTTGGGTGCCAGGGCAAGTGTTGCCAGTGGTCAAAGAAACAGAGGGCAGGTCCACCGCAGCGGTGGCGACAGTCAGCGCGAGTTTCTGCCCCATATTGCAGTGGGATGACACCTCGCAGCCGAAGTAGTACACGGCGCCGTCCGCTGCATCAGCAGGTACAGTCCAGGACACAGGAGATGTGGAGCCAAGGTTGTCGCCGCTGGAAACGAAGTTGCAGGCGGAGAACGCCGTCTGGTCAGCCATGCTGTACACGTTGTGACTGCCACCCCTAAGGTGTCGTGGGTGAGTTATGTGATGGCGAGTTATGTAAGGTCATTGGAGGACCATCTGTATATCAGCCTTATGAAGCACCTTACCATGTGAATTTGACCACGTCGCCAGCTGCAGCAGTTGCGGCACGGGCAGTTGGATCAGAAAAGCCGTCTTGCCACGCGATATCGATCGTTGCGGCCGTTGCCGCCGAAAGGGAGAGGAGGGACAGCGAGGACTTCATACAGATATGGAGAAACATAATATATCTTTTGAACGCCCAGACATCCGGCCGGTGCTGACCGTGAGCCACAGGCGAACTGGGCATGGCCGTGCGACGGCGGCCGCAGCGCAGCCGCTACGAGCTCGTCTCTGTCCAATCAGTCGAACTGCACTGGCTTGCTGTCCAGCAGGGTGTTGGAGCGTCGTACAAAATTGCGTTACAAACTTGCAAACTGCCTTGCAAAAAACTGTCTTGAAGGGCATGGCTCTAAGGAAGCGCGACCTGCAAGTGTCGGGGGACGCTGTCCTGTCCTCCTTCCGGCGGCGAGTTGTCTGGGACGACGGCAGCTGTTGGCTGTACGCTGCTTTGTGTGGACTTGGTGTGATTTCTGGTTCTGGTACAAGCCCATCAGTTAGAGATCAGAAACTTGATAAGCTTTGTAGACGGAGGATGTGGCGGCTGATGGGGGAGCAGAACGCGACGAGGCGGAGGATGTACCAGCCTTGGCTGTATGACGCAAAGACGAAGGACATTATAATAGCAGACAAGCTGGGGGATAATAAATGCTTGTCCACATGTGCCCCATGTTACAATGACGAGGGCGTATTGTCTGTTGGAGGTAGCGCGGGGGGGTGCGTCGAGTATGCGTTTCTTTCGGCCGTGCTGGGGGTGTCGATCGTGTTCTGGGAGGACGACCGTCGGAGCTGCTGGGTCCACTCTCCCAAAGACGCGATGAATCGAATAGGTAAGTCCGCCCCTTTGTTCACACACGTTTGTGGTTGTTCACACCGTTTGTTGTGTTAGGCTGGGAGAAGCTTGATGACTGGACAGGATTCGGGCGCGAGTTCGGGAGCGCTCTGAACAGCACGGTGGAAGACATCGAGAAGCTGGGGGGGGCGAACGTCGTCCACGTCATGTGGTGCGGCATGGCAGCGACGCACGTTGATGGATTCGAGCGTATCAGTGGAGGTCTGCCACCGGGCTATACAGCTCCGGATTGGCTAGCGGAGTTTTTAGCAGAAGAACCGCTACATTGACTGGTTAGCTAAAATAGTTGGGAGCAATGCTGCGTTACACCCCGATGAGCTGAATATCTTCCCCCTCCCCACCACTCGGCAGCCTCCGCTCCCTCACTTCTGCCCTCGCGTCCTTCCCCAACTTCACCCCGATCGACAGCACCACAACCCCCAACACGACCGCATACCACCTCAAACACCCCATCCCCGCGAAGCATCCGGCCACCACCGCGCACACACCGCCCACAACACCGCTCAAAACCTGTATCGGCGCCTTCCCCATTTTAGATCAATTCTCCTCAACACCCTACTGGTCTGCAGACGGTGCGGTCAGCAAGCCGGCGCAGTCCTCCTTTAGTTTTCTTCGGTGGTGCTGCGGCCGCCGTCGATCCAGCAAATGCTACAAGCCAAGATGCTGCTACTCGATCTGGAGGGCACTGCCCCGGACAGGGACGCGTTCACAGCATTTTCTAAAATACCCGCCACCACCACTACCCCCTCTGCATGCGCATCACGCCCGCCACCATGACCTCCGAATCTGCCACTCTCCCCCTCGTCACGCCCACCCCCTCAATGTTCGGCTCGCTGTCCATGGGCGACGTAAGCAACGTGGCCGCCTTCTTCTGCATGCTCCTGGGCATTGTCTTGTACAACATTGCTCCTGAGGTCACTGTACTGAAGTACCTTCTGTCCTTCGGCCTCTTCTCGTTCGCGGGGGGGATCACGAACTGGCTTGCCATTAAGATGCTTTTCGACAGAATTCCAGGCCTGTACGGCAGTGGCGTCATCCCAAGGCAGTTTGTTGCCATCAGGGAGACCGTAAAGAACACAATTATGAAGACGTTCTTTGACTCGGAGTATCTGGAGGATTACATCAACGAACGAGCAAAGGGCATGTTATCTGAGCTGGACTTGGGTTCTAGAATCAAAGACGGCCTCAACAAGCCCGAGTTCGACGTGAAGCTCGTCGCAAAGCTGACGGAGATGTCGGAGAAGCCCGAGGGCATGTTGATTCAGACTATGGCACAGATGTTCGGGGGCGTGCCGCTGCTGGTTCCCGTTGTCAAGCCGCTCATCGTTGGCTTTGCCGACGAGTTCGCGCACCAGGTGACGGACAACTTCGACATCAAGGAGTTTGTGAGCGTGGACAAGATCAGGAACGAGCTCGACAAGCTCATGGGCGAGAAGCTGCAGCAGCTGACCCCGGAGAGAGTGAAGCTGTTGATGGAGGAGGTCATCAGGAGTCACTTGAGCTGGTTGATTGTCTGGGGGAATGTGTTCGGGGGCTTGTTGGGGATTGTCAGCCAGCTATTCGGCTACGGCGCTTAATTTTAACAGTTAGTGTCTACTCCTTAAAGTTCCCCACCGAGCTCGCCAGTGCCCTGAGTCGGGCGCAAGTTATGAGACGGCTGCCAGACTCTAATGCATGGAGAGTGCCGCCCCCTTTGGTCACGCCACTGTGTCTGCCGCCACACATGTGTTAGGCCCGATCATCCTATCTTGTGCCCGCTTTCAACATTGACGAAGACGAAGATGATTAGGAAGACGAGAAGGACTCAACCGAAGCAAGAGCTGGCGCTCACGGCAGTTTTGGCCAGTGAACCGAGTTACTTAAGTCTGATGTTTGGAAGTTCTTGGGGTTGCGTAATACGCGTGATATGTGGGGGAACACGAAATTCCAGGTGAGCAGAAATTGAGAAAGTCAAACCTCTTATCACAGGCAGAATAAGGTTTAGCCTCGGCCGCAGCGGCTGCTATGGGCGAGCTATTGGAGCTGACTGTTGCCTCTCGCGTCTGTCCCTCGAGTGACCTCGCAAAACATGAACTGGACGTACCAGGATTGAGCTGCCGTGCCGGTTTACTTAATGGCGATGTGTTTGAGCAAGGTCTTGACGGCATTTATTACAATATCTGGGAGGATGAGGAGGCTTTTCTTGGGCTTTTCAAAGGGGTAGCAAAGGAAGGGGGAACGTCTTCCGGCAATCCTGCTAAGCAAAAACCTCAAACCAATCCACGGAGAAAATGCCGGAACCGCGTCTATTTCATTTTTGCGATGGATGCGATTTGCGAGAACAGCTATCTCAAAGTCAGACGCTGTCATGGTAACTGGTTCAGCAATTCAGTATTCAGTTCATACATCGTCCTCTGAAATTACCTCAGCTCCCGCTCCCTCGCCCCTAACCCCCTCCTCCGCCTCCCCCACTTCCTTCCCCTCCAGCCCCTCCGCCTCTTCGCCATCCTTCCCCTCCAGCCCCATCTTGGTTTCGTCCTCGAACACCGTCCCCTTGGGCACCATGCCCGTGGTAAGCATAAACATGTTCCTTGTGTTCTCGAAGAACTGCTTCGGCGGGCAGGGCCGCGTCCTCAGAAAGTAGCCAGAGAATCCAACGAGTGCGTCGTCGAACCGCTCCAAATCTAGATTTTGCACGCCCCTGAAACCTGTCTTGAAGTCCGTGGTCTGCCCGAGCTTCTGCCTGTCCGCCAACACGTCAAAGTCGCGCAGGTCAAGCCTGACAATCTTTCCGAACCACACGCCGTTGAAGTGAGGGAGCAAGAACATGAAGTCTCCGCTCACGAACCCGTCGTTGAAGCCTCTCAAGTTCGCGTCGGGGAAGTCCGGCGTATTCTTCCTGAAACATGTCGTCACGTCGAGGGTCTTGATGCCAGTTGAGGTGAAGTCGTTGATGTCAATCCTAGTCACCTTCCCAAACTGGTTCCTCATTCTGGGGTTCACGTCTTTCCGTCCGTTCTGGTACGGCACCAGCACCGCGTAGTGGTCGTACGCGAATCCGCCAACGAACCCCATCAAGTCCTGGTCGTGCAGCGTCAAGTCCAGCACCTGGACCTTGTCGAGCGAGAAGTCGTCCAGAGGGAACCGGGTCACCTTGCCGTAGAACTGCGTGAATCCGTTGCTAGGCGAGGCGGCGAGGGTTAGAGGGGCGCATGGAACGCACAAAGTAATGGTGGTGTGAGCGGGGCGCGCGTGGCTCACCTGTACGGCACGAGATAGCCGTGCCCCCCCGCAACAAAGCCATTCGCGAACCCCTTCAGGTCGAGATCTACCTCCGTCAAGTCCATAACCTCGATGTCCTCCAACGCAAACGTCTCGAGGTTAATCTTCACGAGCAACCCGTGCTCGTTCGGAGTCAAGTGGTCCCCCCCGATACTCTCCTGTTCCGACAGAACCTCGTTGTCCTTGAACCCGTCCGCCGTGTACTCAGTGTTGAACCCGTTCACGGGCCCCTCCACGTTCTTGTACGGCACCAGATAACCATGCGCGCTGACCGTACCTGCGAGCGAAGCGAGCGTGAGTCTCGGGTTAATGGGAGGGGAAGAAAGCGCCACACACATGAGCTTCGCTCGCGCGTTTCGCCCGCTAATGAGATATGCTCGCTTTGTTCTTGCACGTACTTCTAAACCCGCCGTAGAATCCCGCCAACCTCTTATCGGCCAGACTAAGGTCGAGCACTTGCACGGACGCCGCGTCGAACGTCTTGAAGTTAACCCTGACCAGCTTGCTTGCGAACGTATTCCCGTTGAAGAACGGCACAAAGTACGCATACGTCTCGTCCGCAAACCCCGCCATAAACCCCCTCAATGTCGGGTCCACCGCAGTTAAATCCAACACCTTAACCTTGTCATTTGGCACTTCCCCGCCCGTCGCCTTGTACTCTTCCTTCCACCCGTTGAAGGCGCTCGTGTTCGAGTTGTTATACTGCCCTTGCTCCACCCTAACAACCTTCCCAACGTACGATTCCCCCGTGAAAAACGGTACCAGGAACCCGTAGCTAATATCCGTGTCTTTGTCGTACGCGGCGAACCCGTTCTGGAACCCTCTCAACTCGTCGTCAACGGCGGTCAGATCCGTCACAATCACCTGATCCTCCCCGTTAAAGCTCGTCTCCTTGACGTACGGGCTCGTCCCGTCGACGGTGAGAGTGCGATCATGCACCTTTCCGTTGGAATCGACGTAAGTCTCCGTGACACCTTTGCTGTAGAAGTCTGCGAAGTCGGTCAGCAACCCGTGCACCCTAACCTTGTTGAAGCCTTCCGTCGCCAGGCTCACCGTCGCCATCCGGCCGGAGTACCCGGCAGAGTTGTAGTACGGCGCGAGCGAGACGGCGCCGGTCTGGCCATCCGAGATGGAGTAGGTGGAGATGACGGGGGGGGAGTCGGTGGGGTGGAGGGCGGTTGTGTGGGTGGTGCGGTTATCCCAGCCGGTGGAGAGGAAGACGGTTACGGTTAACATGAGAGGGCGGGGAGTTAGGAACATAACTGGGGAGGAGGGGGTGAGTTGGGGTTACACACACGACGGCACTGACTGTATGTCGCTTCCCCCTCCTTCCCTTCCCAACTCACCCTCATACGGCATCTCGCACCCCTCCTCTCCCTCTGGGCACTCGTCATCCACATCATACACGTTAACCCCAATGCTCTGCCCCGGCAATATGCTTCGCCATTCACGAGTGGGGGTTGCGCGGCAGCGGGAATGGTCATAGAGACAGACCATGTAGTGGATGCGGGTGTTGTGGTAGGGGTAGGAGGGGGAGGGGGCTGGGACAGTGAGGACAGCGAGGGGGGTGGCGG
>Ga0307985_10002093_pt1 | contig 11274 bp, 13 predicted proteins | sample EllFjometageno80_FD_203155 | JGI IMG/M metagenome (GOLD analysis project Ga0307985, IMG submission 203155) | Marine microbial communities from Ellis Fjord, Antarctic Ocean - #80 | ecosystem: Environmental > Aquatic > Marine > Unclassified | place: Southern Ocean | collected 2014-10-09 | reverse complement strand
GATCCCGAAGGAATCGTAACTGAAATGGATGAATTAATTGTAATTGGTCCTGCGCTTATAGCATTGTTGTTAGTGCCAATCACGTAGTTGGCTGAGATTACATTAGCCATCTCGTATAAACCTTTAGTTGTACTATTAGCATCTGTGTCTAAGACTGCCCAAGAAGCATTTGTTGCATCTGTAGTTAAAAACTTACCTGAGTTACCTGACTGTGAGGGTAAGCCATCTACTGCCGACCAAGAGTTATCTCCTCGTAAAAAGTTACCAGAACCTGCTGTACCTGTTGCTGACATCATTGCTATATCTACAGCACCTGCTGCAATAGTTAATGCAGTAGCACCTGTCACGTCACCAGTATGCGTAGCATTAGTTACTTTAGCTGTGTTAGCAGTTATAGCTGAGGCTTGACCAGATGTTATGCCTGTCTTAGCTGTGTTAGCTGCAATCTCTGTGTTGATCGAGTTGGCTAGCTTAGCTGCTGTGACGGCATCATCTAAAATCTTAAGTGTTGTTACAGAATCGTCAGCTACGTCAGAGGCAATAATTGTACCTGCTGCTATCTTAGCTGAAGTAATTGCGTTGTCCTTTATATGTGCAGTATCTACTACATCATTAGAAGGCGTACCAATGTCTACGTTCTGTCCTTGATATACTGCCCAGAAAACATCTCCAGAAGCCGGAGCTGAACTGAAGACTATGTTTGAGCTAGTTACCTTAAATCCGTTTGTGCCAGTGTCGTCTGGCTCCTGCATAACTCCATTTACGCCAACCAAGAGTTGTCCTGATTTGGCTGGAGTTATTGCAATACTACCTGATGTTAGAGCAAAGGATGTTAATGATCCATTAAAGCTACTAGATATGTCATCTACTATCTGATAGTTGCCTACGTTAGCAGGACTGTTACCTATGTATGCCATTGTTAATCTCCTTTGTTATCATCCCGCTATCTCCATAAGTGTTATAAATGAGGTACAACCACCAACTTGTACATGTGCACTACTAACAGATTGATTATTTCCAAACTGGGTTTTATAAGTTACTGCTGATGTTGTTGAAGGTGAATCTAAATATTCAGTAGAAATAGCTCCTTGATACGCAACTTGATTTTGAGCGTTATATCCAGCAGCGTGTGATAACTTAGTAAGAACTGATGAACCTCTATATAATTGAACTGATACTCCGCTTTGGGTAGATTCTTTAAGTCCACCATTTTGATGCACTGTAACAAGTATTTTGCTTGAAGTTGATGATGGAGTTATACTCGCTGATAATCCAGTATCAGCGTAACTGCTTGATGTACTTTCTACTGCTGTTCCTGTTGAACCTTGAACTACCTGTAACACACTACCAGTAGGCATTACTAACTTAGTACCAGCAATGGCTGCACCACTAGCTATATCTGCATTTGTAATAGTTCCATCTGTTATCTTATTGACACCAGTTGAACCGCTAATTAATGTTGCCATTCTCTACTCCTATGGTTTAGGGTGTGCTGCTTTTATTGCATTAATTGCATCTACCCAAGTTGTTGTGCTATTTGCTTGATCATCGAATCTCATCTCATCTTGGTTTAATAAATCATATTTAGCTTTTCTAGTTCTAGCGTAGGCTTGTCCATCATAGACACCTTGTAATCTGGTTACTTCATTAGATAACTCTAATGCTGTTGGCTCAGTCTGTGAACCGTCCAACCATTCTAATACGTCGCCTCTCAATACCCATTCAGCACCGGGCTTTAGGGATTGTAGTGCGTCTGCTGTTGACATTTCATTTGCCATTATTTACTCCTGTTAAAATTAAATTTCATTACCCTGCGATTTCCATCATAATTATGGTTGTTTGGTCTTGATGACTGGGATTAGGAAGCCAGTAAGCAGTTTGTCCGGCAGTCCAACTGTTTATAGCAGCTCTGTAGCTACAGGCACTTGTCGTATTTGGTGAATCAAGATAAGACATACTAACAAATTGACCTTGTTCATGATTACCAGTTGAGTGGCTTTGATACGTAGTGTGCCTAGAGAATGACTGTAATTCAGAGTAACCGCCACCCGCAACATCTTTGTAAATAGCTAATACACCAGCATTATTATTTCCAAATCTTACTGTTCCAGTTATAGTTACTAAGATTTTTGAAGAAGTAGAAGAAGGAGTAATTGTTCCAGCATCGCCTACAGGTATAACTGTAGTAGAAGTGGTAGTGCTTCCAGTGCTTCCAGTAACTTGAACAACCTGTAACACGCTGCCCGTAGGCATACTTGCAGATGTCATTCCCGATAGCTGATTCTGTAAGGCTATAGTGCCTGTGCCATCTGCGGTTTGTATTTGGTCTACTTTAATTTTTGATGCCATTAGCCTTGTACCTCCATAATTGTTATTGACGAGGTAAGCGCTCCACCCATTTTTCTAGCTTCTTCTCTTCCGTTAAGAGTAACAGAGCCTGTCTGATTACAACCTATTCGTACTCTAAATGTTAGTGCAGAAGTTGAACCACTAGTCATATAATGAGTGAGTTTATGATTTAAAGGATAGTCACCACCTCCATAAGCGTGGGTAAAAGTAGTTGCTAAAGCATTAGCAGTAGTGCCTACAAATAAATTCGTACTAGGTAAAGAATTAACATCCGCTGAAAGTATAGTTACAACATTAATCAAAAGTTTATTTGTTGCACTTTTAGGAGTAATATTTAAAGTCAGTACTTCAAAGCCTTCTGTTATTTGTGGAATAGTGTCATCATAAGGTACTGTAGTTGTGCCAACAATTGTAGAAGTGGTATGAGTATTAACTGTTTGTAATATATGTCCAGCTGGCATAGCCAAGTTATAACCAGTTGGTGCTTGTATTGCTTTAACTTCTAATGTACTCATACCACACTCCAGTTTCCGTTGACTGTGACTGTGTAGCCATCAGCGATTGTTATAGGTCCAGCACTCATACCGTTAGTAGTTGATCCGATTGTAATGTCTTCACTTATTGTTTGTGCATTAGTTCGTATTATACTGTCAGTACCAAGTGATGGTCCACCACCAATCTCAGCCCAAGTCAATCCACCTGTATTACCTGACTGCGCAGTTAATGCGTAACCATTGGTAGGCGCATTTGAAATCTTAAGGTTAGCCTCATCTACTATGTTGTCAGCAATAGTAAGTGCTGTTGCTCCTGTAACTTCGCCACTATGAGTAGCATTAGTTACCTTAGCAGTATTAGCTGTTATAGCACTTGCTTGTCCTGAAGTAATTCCAGTCTTAGCCGTATTAGCAGTTATAGCATCTGCTTGTGCAGTAGTAATTCCAGTCTTAGCTGTGTTAGCAGTTATAGCTGAAGCTTGTCCTGACGTAATACCAGTCTTAGCCGTATTAGCAGCGATAGCACTATTAATTGCATTGGCTAGTTTAGCCTCTGTGACAGCATCATCTGCTATGTCAGCGATAGTAATAGCACCGTCTACAATCTTAGCTGCCGTGATACTATTGTCAGGGATATCAGCAGCTGTTACTGGAACCTTAGCTGGTTCTTTTCCTATATAAGGCATATTAAGTCTCCTATGCTGTGATTTCCATTATGCTAAGTATAGCGTCTATTGAGTCAGTTACAGAGCCCTTTACTTTAACAATATCTCCAGCCTCTAAAACAATCTTATTACCTGACATAACTTCTACCGAAGAACCTGCTGGTAATGGTATAGATTTAACGACATATACATCATCTGCATTTTCTCCCGAAGAAGAAGCCGTTACTATCTGTGCATCAGCTGTTACTGAACCTGCATTTATATTTGCAATAGTAAGTCCTATGACTACAGTAGTAGTAGAACTTGGTACAGTGTATACCGTTACTAGCGATGCATCTATTCCAGCTTTGGTTTTTAATTTAAATGTATTTGCCATTTCTATTTCCTATATTATCCAAGGGCAATTGCCATAGCAACCGCATCGTTATTGTCTGTTCCCCATACCGCTGTTCCAGAAGAAGAATACTTTAGTACCTGTCCTGCTGAACCGCCTGTGGGTATGTGTTTATATCCTGCAGTTGTTGGGTGAGTATATACAGTATCTGTATAATTATTAGCATGTAAATTAGTACTGCCTTGGTCTGCTGACCAGTCTAAGTGTTCATTGGCAACAAAGCCAGCTAGTGAATCGTGATTTAAAGTAACTGCACCTACAGCACCATCAACACTTAATACAACATCTGTTGGCGTAGCTAGTAAGGTGTAATCACCCATAGTTCCAGCAGTACCACCGTTATGCATATAACTCTTGTTCTCATCAGATCGTACTACAACATCACCTTCTTCTGCAGTTAATGCTAAGTGTGCTGTTTGATTCGCTGCAACTTGAACTGTTGTTAAAGCTATTGGTCCTGCAGCAATTGTACCACCACCTGAAATTGTAATACCTGTTCCAGCTGTTAACGCAGCCACAACATTAGTTGTATCTGTTACATTTGCTAAAGCCTCTATACCATCTAATTTAGTATTGTCTGCAGTAGTAAAATTAATTTGAGATAGTTGACCATCTTGTACTGAATAACTTTGTAAAGCAGCCCAAGCTGAACCATTGTAATGATAAAAAGTATTGTCAGTAGTATTAAAGTATAAGTCACCTTCATCTAAAGAAGCACTAGGTGCAGAACTAGCTACTCTATATTGAGCAGCGAAACTATTAACGCTTGATATATTATCAGCAACAGTATTCATATTAGTTACATTGTCTGCTGTACCTAACGTATTCATATCTGATACTACGTCTGCAGTACCCAGAGTATTAAGGTCAGCTACAACATCTGCTGTTCCTAATGTATTCATATCTGCTACTGCATCAGCTGTGCCAAGTCTACCTATTTCAGTAGCCTTAGCTGCAACTGCTGTAACATCTGCATTTATACCAGCTACTGTAGCAACATTTGCAACAACACCTGAAGCTCCAAGAGTTGCCATGTTAGTTACATTAGCACTTGTTCCCAGAGTATTCATATCAGTTACTACGTCAGCTGTACCTAAAGTATTTAAGTCAGCGACAACATCTGCAGTACCCAATGTATTCATGTCGGTTACTACATCAGCAGTACCGAGAGTATTCATATCAGCAACAACGTCAGCAGTACCTAGAACATTCATGTCAGCTACCACATCAGCAGTACCGAGAGTGTTCATATCGGCTACAACATCTGCTGTAGCTAATACATTCATATCAGTTACGACATCAGCTGTACCTAAAATAGCCATATCCGCTACAGCATCTGCAGTACCTAATCTACCAATTTCTGTAGCCTTAGCTGCGACTGCACCTATATCTGAAGCATCCGCTGCAACAGAAGTTACGTCAGAGCTAATACCGGCAACCGTAGTTACGTTAGCACTTATTCCTGCTACTGTAGTTACATTAGCTTGAATACCTGATACTGTATTAATATGTCCTTGATTAGCGCTTGTAGGTATTAGTGCTGCCCAAGCAGAACCATCCCAAGCAAACATTTGATCAGAAGTACTGTTCCAATATAATGCCCCATCTATTAAAGCATTGCTATCATTGTCTGTTGTAGGAGCAGATGATTTAGCTCCTAGATATCTATCGTCAAATGAATCATAAGATGCTGCAGCATTAGTTGCGCTTGTAGAAGCACCACTAGCACTTGTAGATGCAGCTGAAGCACTACTGGCAGCATTAGTCTCTGAAAGAGCTGCTGCTGCAACTGAATTGTCAATAACAACTTCAGCACCTGCATCACCTGAATAAAAGGAATTTCTTGCCATAATTTCTCCTAAATTGAAGAAGAACTAAAATGATGAGTAAAAATACCACCTTTTAAATCAGCTCTTTGTTCTTTACTATTTAAAGCCAATATTTTTCTTGACGATAAATCATTAAATTTTTGTTCCATCTCTACGTCCCCTATAAATGTAGAGCCAACTGTACAAGCTGCATACAATATAGTTTCATATTCTGTACCTAAAATCCAAGGTATGTTTTCTATATAAGCTGTCCCGGTTCCTGAACCTGCACCTGTTGCTAAAAATATAGTTCCAACATTATTATTAGCCGCACCTATTCCTGTAAAACTTGTATTACCAGCAGATGCAATTTTGTAATAATTACCAGCCACAATAGCAGTTGAAGCTGTAGTTGAACTTGCATAAGTCCCTATTGAATCCCCTGCTTTGTAATATTTAATTGTATATTCACCAGATGCTTTTTGTTCACCCTCGTTATCTGTTAATAAGAAATTAGTCAGTTCTCTAGTGTATGCGTTTTGAATTTTATTGTTGTAAAATGCTCTTGAGTCAATTCTTTTTAAAACAATATCATCATCTTTATCACTGTCTGTCCAAGTCCCACTTGCAGCCGAGCAAAGGGCTCTAGTTGTATTAGTAGTTTGGTTTACATTGCAAGTTCCGCCTTTAAGATGTTTTAATTCTATTATTTCAATAAAACCAGCAGGTATAGTAATACTTGAGTTAAGAACTGCTACTGAAAAAGCCTCTGTCGATTCTAAAGTAGGAACCCTTAATTCTTCATAAAGCCTAGCTTCCGCTATTTCAATAAATTGATCAATTTCAGTGTCTGTTAGATCAGATCTATTTAGCCAGCTAGCAATACCAGATCTTAAAGTGACTTGGTTTTTAATTGATGCCATGTTATCTCCTAGTTACACTATTAATCATATTGTTTGTTAACAAGTTAGGGTAATGTGTTTTTATTATTTCTGATATTTTAGTTAATACACTTTGATCATTTTCAGATGAGTGTATATCTAATCCAAATCTATTAAGTATGTCTACAGCAACAATATCTGGAACTATTGCCAAACTTCTGTAGCTTGTCCTTTTATTGTCAAAAGCACTTCTTCCCATAGCTCTTGATTGTTGAGCATAGTCTAAATAAGCACTTACATCTTGTTCAGCTTTGTACTTACCAGCTTGACTATAGTCATAATTAATAGATTTCATAAAACCCCCTTTGAATAAAAAAAAGGGGATCCATAAAGGACCCCCTTATTGGTATTTAATTTCTAATAATTAAGAAACTATTACACCTATACCACTTATTAGCGCAGAACCATGTGGGTTACGACACTCAAGCGTAGTCTCTTCAACCATCATACCTACTGTAGAGTCACCTTTCTGACCTACATCAGTTGTTGCAAGAGAACGCAAGTTAGCCATTGACCACCAAGATGGGTCGTAAACTAATACGTCAGTAGTACCACCAACTCCATCAGAGATGTCTACACTAGTAGCTAGACCTTGAATAAAGTTAGGAACTACTTTTACGACACCAAAATCTGACTCATAAAGTTCAACAGATTGTCTGATTGAACCTTTTTCATCAAGATTACGTCTTGTGTTACCAGCACCTTGTGCTAATGTTGAGAATGAACGCTTATTGCTTGGAGACATCATTAGTACTGATGCTTTTCCACCTTCTTCGTAAACTCTCTGCATTACTTCATCGATATCTGTTAATGCTAAGACGTGAGTACCTGCTGTAGGCGCTGTGTGAGCAGTTGCTCCATCACCACCAGCTGCACTTTGGAAAGCCGGAGTACTTGCAGAAGCATCCCAGTTATTATCCTTAGGAACCCATGATTGGTATCCACCCATCTTACGACCAGTGTTATCACCAACTGCGTCAGCAACTCCTGATCCGTTTGTAATTTGCCTAGTACCAATTAATGCGTGCTCTAAGTCACGTTTAAGCTCAGTACCTTTTTTCTTCATTTGATAAGCAAATTCAGAATTACGACCTGCCTTAGAAATTGAATCCAAAGTCTTTGAGACCTTGATCTCTTTAACAAGAATTTGAGAATAGTTTCCAAGTCTAGTTGTAGTTGTTGGTGTATCTGCTGCAGTGTAATCGAGACCTTCAGCTTTAGCATTTGCTACAGGTGCTGCTAATGAGTCGGTTTGCCACTCGTGAAATATACCAGCTGCCTTCTTTGTTCCAATTGATGACAAGAAAGGAGTTTCGTCCCTTGTAATCATCGAGATGAAAGATGCGAGGTCTTCCTTTTTACCCTTCGTATCTTCCGTTTTAAAAATTGCCATTTACAATTTCTCCATTTAAAATGTTAAATTAAAAAGAAAAAGTTTTAGTTGAGCATGTTGCCTGCTAAATTGCCTAGGAACTCGTCCTGTTGATTTTCGCTTGCTCCACCCTCTAACACCTTCTTTCGAAGGCTATCTGCTTTCTCTTTAGTCTTTGCGTTTTTGTTAACAGATTTGTTAGCCTTTACATTTTTAACAGGAGCCTTCTTCCGTTTATTAACGGCAGATTTTTTACCATCTTTAAGATTTTTGTAATCATACATTAGTGCGATTACATCAGGATCAACTACGTCAGCAAAATCTGGAAGACCTAAGTCTCTTACGGCCCAGTTGACAACATCATCGTATGTTGTTTCCCAGCCCGGTACTTTACTGTTTAATTGTTCCACTGCTTGTTCTTTATAAGCTTGTAGATTTGAATTATAAGACATCTCTTGTTCTACTCTTGACTCTTTATCGAGTTTGGTAGCTTTGGCCTTAGTTTCTGTTATCTCTCTTGCTTTGACTCTACGTGCTTCTTGCCATTTAGGCAATTCGTACATATCATCATCAGCAATTAGCTGTTGAATTTTCCTATCATACGCTGCTAGTTGCCTTTCTTCGGCATCTACTGTTGTATTAAGGAGTTTAGCATTCTCTTCTTTAAGTATAGTTGACTCTTGTGCTAATGCTTGTGCTACTTTTAACTGTTCACTTGCATCTATGGATTTTTTATTGGCGTGAGCTGCTGTCTGATAACCACGGATCAATTCTTTCATAGAAACTTCAGACTCTTCACCGTCAACCTTGACAGCTATTAAGTAATCTAAATCTAATTCAGTATCTTCCTCAGAATCACTTTCAGGTAGGTCTTCACCATCATCTTTTGATTCTTCTGCATCTTCCTCTTGCTCCTCTCCCTCTAGTTCTTCAGACTCATCTGTTTCGGCATCATCTCTTTCCTCTACAGACTTCTCTGTGTCATCCATTTCTTGCTCAGGTAGATCTTCTTCTACAAAGAAGTCATCCGCAAGTACGTCTAACATTTCATTTTCAGATAAACCTTCGTTCACATCCGATTGGGTAGTTTCTTTTGGCATCTTATTAATCCTCCTCGATTAATTATTTTTTAGCTTTTTTAGCTACTATAAGTTTTGCTTCTAAACGGTCCATGACCATTTCTAAAGCGTTTAATTGTACTATTAGTTGTCTAACCATAATTCCCCCACGAGAACCTCTAACTTCTCTTAGCATGGCTTTTTTTTGTAATACATAAGTGTCATAATCAGCCTGTTGGCCTTCTTTTATTTCTTGTTCTGCTGTCATTTGAAATCCTCCATTTCTTTATTATATGCAACATTGTCACCAAGTGTGGCAACAGATTCTATTTCTTTTTTTACATCAGTAAGGGCTACAATAGTATTATACAATCTTTCTCGTAGATCCCCTTGTTGTGGCTCTGTACCTGCCCACATGTTTTGATACTTGGTTCTAACTCTATTAAACATTTCATCAAAAACTTTATTGTCTTTAATTAGTTTAGCATGTTGACCAAATTCTACATCATCCATAATCTCCTCCTAGATTAATTATCCAATTTTAGTTGGCTCACCAAGGGCTAACTCTAACTGCAATTCAGCAGCATCTTTAGTCTTTTGATATTCAAACTTCTCTCTGTCTAGTTCCATGTCAGATTGTTTCTTCTGAATGTCAGCCATTTGTTTTTGAAGTTGAAGCATTATTTTTTGCTGTTCTACCTGATCTTCTTTTTGTGCTTGCTCTTGTCCTTGTTGAGCTTCTTGCATAGCAGCTTGGGCTTGTTTTTGCCCTTGCTCAGTATCTGGATCTACAAGAAAATCTACCCAGTTATCTATACCCATAGACTCTAGCAATTGTCTTGCTATAGTAAAAGGGGCCTTAGGATTTATAATACCTTTAGATTCTGGCGATTGATATAGCATAGGCATAACCTGTTGCGCCATCATCATCATATTTTCTTGGGTATTAGCGGAGCTGTTAGCACCAACATCTATATCGACTGTTAAGCTTTCTAACGGCATAAGAGACTCAGGAGTTATATTATAATAACTGTAATCTTTCAGGATTGATTCTGAATTCTCTAGTATAAGGTTATACACACCTTTACATAGATCTTTAAATCCAGTTTCAGCAAATCTGCGTGCGACATAAGCTATTCGCTTCTGAGCAGCCTGCTCCACCATTGCAATCTTGCCTGCAGAGTTTCCTGAGTCAAACAATTTTTCATTTACACCTTGGGCTGCTCTGGTCATCCCAGTAGCCATTTCTTTTTCGGTGTTCATGAACTCTAGTAAAGAAAAGGTAGACGGTGCTAATTGAGCTGGCACCAAAGTATGCACAGAAGACATCGGAGACCCATTAGTTGGGATAATCTGATGTGGTTCAGGACTTTGTAGTGCTCTAAAGTCTACCGTATTTGGATCGGCCAGTACTCTGCCATAATTAGACAAATATACATTCTCGATCATACCTCTAGTTATGGTTGTCTTAATTTCAGTTGCACTTTTAGTAGCATCTGCTATTGACATACCATGAAAAGCGTATGGAATTTCTATTGGGTTTAAAGCAGCCAAAGGTATGCTATCTGCATACTCTTCTAATAAAACTTCATCGCCAACTGTTATAAATCTTTTTAACTCTGCTACACCATCTCCATCTCTATCAATTTTAATCCAAGACTCTGTAACAATAACTTCTCTATTAGCAATACCCATAAAATCTTCATGAAAGTTTTGCTCTACTTCGTTTATAGACTGTCTTACAGAAGATTCGTAATCAAAGCTAAAATTACTAGCCTCTGTACCCTCTGCTATATCATCATCAACATCAAAACCCATCTCTCTAAGTTCTGATAAAGTCATTTCTGTTTGTACTCCAACAAACGATGCGTTAGCTATGCTTGTGGCACCTCTATTAATCATAAAAGATTCAGGAGGTATGTTTTCAAGAGCTATTTTAGATTTATCAACTTCTCTTCTTAAAGATACGTATTCATAAACCTCTTCGCCAGTTTCAGGATCTAAACCCTCTCCAACTCTCATTTCTACTATCTCAGCATCACCTTCTGCTAAAAGAGCGTCAACTTCAGGGATACTAATGTTTTCATATTCTTCAACTTTAGTATCTGATAATTCTTCCCATCTCCATCTAATAATAGAGTTCTTAAATAAAAGCGCAGCTTTAATCCAAGTGTTTAATTCTACCCAACCGTT
>Ga0307985_10002092_pt1 | contig 11282 bp, 10 predicted proteins | sample EllFjometageno80_FD_203155 | JGI IMG/M metagenome (GOLD analysis project Ga0307985, IMG submission 203155) | Marine microbial communities from Ellis Fjord, Antarctic Ocean - #80 | ecosystem: Environmental > Aquatic > Marine > Unclassified | place: Southern Ocean | collected 2014-10-09 | reverse complement strand
TTACTTAGCCACGGGGCACTTTTGTAGTTTCCGTTGCAGGGTGCGGCGATGCATCTTCAGCTGTCTTGTTGTTTCGGAAATATTGCCATCGTGCTCATTCAGTACCTTCTGAATATGTTCCCATTCCAGTCTGCGCACAGGCATAGGTTCGATGTGTGCCGCCTCTTGGTGGGCAGCCGCGTTAGATTTATGTGTGTCTAACAACAGCGCGCTGAGAATTTCGTCAGCGTCTGCGGGCTTAGCCAAATAATTGTCCGCGCCTAATTTGATTGCCTCAATCGCAGTCGTGATGCTCGCACTATCGGAAGAAACGGGGATGAGGAGGCTGGAGAATTCTAAAATTTTAGTTTGCGCTTTCATTTCCCTATTCTACTGCAAAGGCAGTCCGGCGGAAGCTAAGGGTAGCGGTAGAGACAATATGCCGCAGCCCCAGAGTGCGATAGGAGCAGGCTATGCAATGGGGTAATGGCGGGTTATATTGCATCGCCACTAGGACAAATAGCTAGCCGTCCCTGAAAAATGCGTCTCGATAAGGATTTCAATCATTTGGCTTCAACTGTCACTAAAGTTTCGATTAGGAAACTGGCGCTTCGCGCATTTTTCTGGTCTACGGTGTGGCACAGGGAAGTGCAGCCATGGCCCGTTAAGGGCAATGCGAGTGGGCCAAAAGCAAGTAAAATGACATTTTTACGCCAGCTTTTGGCCTACGACATACTGAAAAAGTCATGAATGACTTTTTCAGTATCGAACAAATAGGCATAACCCAAAGCAGCTATCCCACGAAACGACCATGATTTATAGCTCTAAACCGACAACACTAAGTTTACTAAGCAGAATACTCGAACTTGAATTCGGCGAGTCTCGATTGCAGCACTATGGTCTTTTTGGAGACTCGAATTGCGTGAGCCAAAACCTCGCTGCTGAGCTTCTTGATGGCCAGCAGAGGTTCACACGGAGCCTTGACGAATTGGTCGAAAAAAGCGATGCAAATGCAGTTGTTCTCATAGTTGGTGATACTCTCCTGCAGCTCGCCAAATCAATGGCTGAAGCCGGAAAATCTGTTTGCTGGTTTGGATCGAGGAACCTGCTGAATTCTGAGATCGATGCTCTGGTAAGTTTTCAATATGCGGGTGAAGACTTTGTGGCATCGACTAATCCTGCTGTTGCTGATGTACTGATTCATGCGGGTTCGATACGTTATCTAGACCAGATGGCGCTGCTCAGTAAGAGCCGAGATTTACTAGGGGATTCTGGTTCGCTCATCCTGTTTAGCGAATTTCTTATTGATGATTCTCGTATCGAGTATTCAGCACTTCCCAATCTTAGTTCCTTTAAGCAGCTTTCCAGGCGACTTGGTTTTACGGAGTTAGAGAGTAGAGATCTGTCGGCAAGCGCGTCGCATACCCTGAAACTGCTGCGTCCATTGCTAGAAACGCATGGCGAAGCGCTTGTCCGCGAAACTGCAGAGGATTCTAATCTGCTGGCAGATCTGCATGCAGAGTTTTCCTTGATGCAAGACGAATTCTCGACCGGTAGACGCGGATTTCATCTCTTTGTGTTACACCGAGAGTCTACTTCTTCCTATGAATGGGCAGATGCTGAATTTGGCAACATTCAATCTTTTAACCCGCTGGAGGTTGCCGACCTGTTTGAGAAGAGCTTCAACGTCGACTTCGATGAAGAGCTATGGAATTGGAAATATGTTCAGGGTGACGGTAAGTGTGTGGTCGCGCGTCTGGAAAAGCAGAGCGACATCGTTGCGCACTATGGTGGAGTTCCGCGAAAGATTGCCTATTTTGGTGAGTCATCTATGGCTATTCAGCCCTGCGATGTGATGGTGCATCCAAGTATCCGCAAGCAATATGGCAAGGGTAGTCTCTTCTTCGAAGTGGCAGCTACGTTTCTGGAACGAGAGATTGGAAATACGGTAAATCATTTGCTGGGATTTGGTTTTCCGAATCAGAAGACAATGAATATTTCAAAACGTCTCGGCTTGTACGAGAAAACTGATGACTTTATCGAGATTGTCTATCCTGTCGGGCAGGCGAGCAAGGAGCAGGAGCGACATCAAGCTACGATCGCGGACTACGATCCGCTTGATGCAGCGTCTCGCGGGGAGATTGATAACCTTTGGGCCCTTATGAAGGACGATTATACAGATGGCATTATCGGAGTTCGAGACGCCGAGTATATTCAGCATCGCTACGTTAACCACCCTTTTTCGAAAGAAAAGCAGTATCGCTGTGTAATTATACGTGCTCAAAGCTCGAAGCAGGCACTGGCGTTCGCGGTACTAAAGGAACACGATGGCAGTAAGTTGTTGATGGACTTGATATGCCCGTTAGCAATGATGAAGCCAGCAATATCTATTTTAAAACAAGAGCTTAGCGAAGGAGAGGGCGGTGCGGTTTTGCGCCTCTGGGTTACAAGCTCGGGCAAGGATAAGGTCTTCACCGCCGGCGCGATTGTGAATGAATTGGGTATTGAGATACCCTGTAATAGTTGGAATCCCGGACCTAGTGCAGAGATGCTCTATGGCGCCTGGTGGCTGACAGCTGGGGATATGGATTTTATCTAGTCAGGCTTGCGCTGCGTCGTGAATCGGCTTTGTGGCTCTGCGGCTTAAGTAACATATACGTACTCATGCAGTTGAAACCAAATTCAGAAAAATAGAGTTGAATAGTTAATAGGAACAATAGCAAACATGAATAGCAAAAATATTTATGAGGTCGATCTCGATCAGAATCAGGCTAATTTCGCACACTTAACACCACTCAGCTTTATCGAACGCTGTGCTAGTGTTTATCCACAGAAGATTTCGCTGATTCACGGCGACAAAAAATATACCTGGGCGGAGACCTACAAACGCTGTTGCCTGCTTGCTTCGGCGCTTCTGAAGATGGGTATAGGCAAGGGCGACACAGTCGCGTTCATGGGAGCCAACACGCCTGAGACATTCGAGGGACACTTCGGTGTTCCAATGACAGGTGCTGTGCTCAACGCCTTGAATGTCAGGCTAGATGCCAAGGCTATCGCATTTATCCTAGAGCACGCAGAAGCCAAAGTGCTATTTACCGACAGAGAGTACAGCGACACGATAAAGGCCGCGTTGGAACTAGTGCCGCAGGAACTAACAGTCATCGATATAGATGATCCATTTTTTTCCGGAGGAGAATTGTTAGGTTCTGAAGATTATGAGGCTTTTTTAACGAAGGGCGATAACGACTACAGTTGTTTTCAAATTGATGACGAGTGGCAGGCAATCTCATTGAACTATACTTCGGGTACCACGGGCGATCCTAAAGGAGTTGTCTTCCACCACCGTGGCGCCTACCTGAACGCAATCTCAAACAACCTGTGTTGGGATATGACGGCGCATCCGATCTACCTATGGACACTACCGATGTTTCACTGCAACGGTTGGTGCTTTCCCTGGGGATTAGCGGCTGCAGCGGGAACGAGCGTCTGTCTTCGCCACGTGCGTGATGCAGCTATATTCGATTCTATGAAGAAGCACAATGTTTCACATTTTTGTGGCGCTCCTGTTGTATTGAATACGATTGTCAACGCAGACGATAGCCTCAAAGTGGGTATCACGAAGGGGATAAAAGTGATGACAGCCGGTGCTGCTCCGCCTGCTGCAGTTATCGCAGGCATGGTGAACATGGGATTCGAAGTAACCCATGTATATGGATTAACTGAAACATATGGTCCCTGTGTTGTCTGTGCGCCGCAGGAGGGTTGGGCCGAGCTTTCGATTGACGATAGAGCTGAGCTTCTTGCTAGGCAGGGTGTTAGAGCACCATTGCAAGATGAGCTCATGGTCGCTGACCCAGAGACTCTTAAGCCAGTTCCTAAAGACGGAAAAACCATGGGTGAGATATTCATGCGCGGGAATCTAGTCATGAAGGGTTATCTTAAGAATCCGAAGACTACCCAAGCTTCTTTCAAGGGGGGATGGTTTCACTCGGGTGACCTCGCAGTCTGGCATGAGGATGGCTATGCGCAGATCAAGGATCGCTCCAAAGATATTATTATCTCAGGTGGGGAGAATATATCTTCGCTGGAAATTGAATCAGTGTTATTCAAACACCCAAAGATATTGGAAGCAGCTGTAGTGGCAAGTAGCGATGAGAAATGGGGCGAAGTGCCTTGCGCCTTTGTATCACTAAAATCAGGTCAAGAGTTGCCAGCAGATGAGCTGATTGCGTATTGTCGAGAGGAATTAGCGGGCTTTAAAATACCGAAGAAGGTTGTATTCGGCCCTATTGCAAAGACATCCACTGGTAAAGTGCAGAAATTCTTGTTGCGAGAAAAAGCTGAGCAAGTTGGCTATGCAATTAAAAAGTAAGCTGTATAAATCGCTTGTATAAAAAACGGGTCATATGGTCTGTTTTTTATGCATGAAATTCTTTTTCTCGGTATTAAAAGTGTTCGACGACACCGCCAGCTACTGCGCGTTCGGCTATATCAAGAGTGACTTTACGATACAGGTGAATGTCGCCCATGACCGATGAGTCTGCATCGATAGTTATTTTCGATGATTTCGGAGCGAAGCTAAAGAATCGCCCGAACCAAGAGCGTTTTTCCTCTACGATAATATCTCCTTCAACTATGCTGCCATCGGTGAGAAGAATGCCACCGTTCACTGTAGATAGTGAGCCATGCACCGAAACGTCTCGGCTGACGCGAATGTCTCCGCTGACTGTTTCGGCACGTTCAATCTCGACGCCATCATCTAGATCGATGTCGCCATTCACTGAAGAAATGTCGCCCATACGTTTCTCTGCCAACACCCGAATTCTGCCATTTACTTTCGAGATATCTGGCGCATCTGCCGCGCTGGTGGATGTGGAGTAAAGATAGCTCCCTAGTAGCATCGCTAACATTATCGCGGCACTTAATTTCATGGTATGACTCCCTTCCTTCATGATGCGCTCCACTGAATTCTTTTTACCCATTTCGTTTGGCTCTCGCCTTATCCAATAATTTTGTAATAACCGTGCCAATTTTAAATATGATAAAAAACAATAAGATATGAGTTTTCTTTGTTCGAATTGCCCTGCTAAGTGGTGATTTTCAACAAAGTTTTTGGTGTCAAACTGTATGCGCCGTTTCTTTACAGGGTTAAGCCTATGCGCTAATGTGCCAGAGCTTACTTGCGACACTGTGTGTATGGTATTTAGACGAGCCAAACACTGATTAGGTTACGAATTCTTTCTCTATTTACCAATTTTTCTCACTGTTTGCGCGCAGCGGGGCCGGAGGCGAGGTAGTCCATCAGAAATTCGCCTCGAGTACGCTGGGGCAGGAGTATGTTTACAATGAATTTCGCCCCCTAAGTGAAGCGCTAAATAATTTATTGAATTTTGTACTATGAACTACATAAGGTACTCACTATGACACTAAGAAAAATAACGACAACACTTTCACTTTTCTCATTCCTCCTGTTACTTCCTGCGCTAGTCCTCGCTCAGGGTAGAGTGGTTGAATCTGACAGCCATCGCTTCGAGGAGGTTGCTGAAGGAGTCTGGTTGGTCAGCGGCACAGGCTCTGTGTTCACAATGAGCAATGTCATGGTCTTGGTTGGTGAGTTCGATACCTTAGTCGTGGATTCTCATGTAACACCTGCTGCGGCTCGTGCGCTGCTCGATTCGCTACCGGTTATCACCGATAAGCCAGTTCGCTATCTTGTGAACAGCCATTACCACTTCGATCATGCACATGGAGCTCAGGCTTTTCCAGAAGGAATCGAAATCATCGGTCATGAGTTTACGCGGAAGAAACTCAACGGCGAGCTAGGTAACGTATTGGAGGAGAATACTTTTAAGAGTTTTTCCGACCCGGTTCCGTCAGCGGTGGCGGATCTTGAGCGTCAGGCGGCCGCGGAAACTGACCCTGCGCGTAAGGAAAGATTAGAAGAGCGTCATCGGGTACAGCGTGATTACATGAACGCGATTGGCGAGGTGCAGCCCACGCCACCGAACATAACCCTCGAGACCAAGATGACCTTGTTTCAAGTTGTTGCCGGCGGTAGTCGCGAGATTCAACTCCATCATTTCGGTCGTGCCCATACTGGCGGCGATGTGATGATCTACCTGCCGCAGGACAAAATCGTTTTTACTGGCGATATGATGTTGCCCGGACTCGCCTATATGGGGGATGGGCACGTCGATGAGTGGCCGGCCACACTTGATGGTCTGCTCACGCTCGACTTCGATACATGGCTGCCAGGTCATGGTCCGGTGATGCGTAGCAAGGAGACTATAGGGCACTTCCAAGGTTATCTGCGTGATTTGTGGAGTAAGACCTCGCAGATGCATAGCGATGGTGTGAGTTTCGAACATGCTGCGCAGCAGATCGACATGACTAACCACAGGCAAAACTTTGCGCAGATTCGTGAAGCCGGTGTAGATCCGAGAGCGATTCGTCGAATCTACCAACTGCTCGATCAGTAGCTTCTAAGCTAGTATTGAGGCACAAAAAAAAGGGGTCGTTTGAACCCCTTTTTTTTGTGCCTGATGTAATCGAGCAGCTATCAGTCTAGCTTTGCATAGGGAGCGACGGAATACGGCTTATTGCTGTAACTGTCGATGATGGCTTGCATCGCAGTAACGCCCACATCCTGTCGAACGGTTAGATGTCTGTAAGTCGTGATTTGAGTCATCATGATGCCGATCATGTTTTCCACCGGGTCAACCCAAAAAATCGTGCCCCATGCGCCACCCCAACTAAACGTACCCGGAGTGAGCGGGTCACGCGCGGTGCCAGCATCATTGACGAGACCAAATCCAAGCCCAAAGGTATATCCCGGTCCGCGAATGTACACATCATTCTCGCCAGTATGGTTAGTAATCATTAGGTTTACGGTCTTAGGGCTCAACAGCCGCACGCCATCCAGCTCGCCACCGTTCAGTAGCATCTGGCTAAAGCGCCAATAGTCGGAGACCGTGGAGGAGAGTCCTGCTACGCCGCCAAAATACGTTGTCTCCCTATACTCGGTCTCGCGGAAGAGTTCGATCGTCTGGTCGGGGCCACTCGGGCTGTAGACTGCAGCGACACGATCGACCTTGTCCTTAGGGACTATATAAGAGGTGTCATGCATCTGTAGAGGGTCGAGTATTTTTTCTTGTAGGTAATCGACTAGGCTCTGTCCTGATATGCGTTCAACTAATAGCGCCACATAATCAGTTGAACTTCCATATTGCCAGTCGTCTCCTGGGTGGAAACTCAAAGGTAGCGGCGCACGATTGATAATTGTTTCTTCCAATGTCGCCTTGCGTGGCAACAGGGCCAACTCTTCTTCGGTCAACACTTCACGACTAGGGTCGACTCCGGCCGTGTGCGATAGCACGTGGCGAAACGTAATGGGTCGATGCGCCGACATACGATAGTTAATGCCATTCTCTTCGATGACAACTTGCTTGCCTTCTAACTCGGGAATCCAATCTGTGATGGGATCGGTTAGCAGGAAATTACCTTCTTCATAGAGCATCATCAAAGCAGTCGACACTATCGGTTTGGTCATCGACATGATGACGAAGATGGAATCATCCGTCATCGGTTCGTCGGTTTTTTTATTTTTCCAGCCCTGCGACTCGACGTGTATTACCTTGCCGTTGCGCGATACCAAAGAGACGGTTCCCGCAAGCATATTGCTATCGATATAGCGCTGCATAGTGTCGGAGAGACGCCGCAGGCGTTCGGATGATACACCGACGTCTTCCGGCGAGGCAGTTGGGAAGTCGTTTCCCTGTGCAATACTGCTGGCTATCAACAAGGGCAGTGCCAAGAATAGAGGGCAGACCTGTTTAAGAAACTGTTGGAGATGCTTCATGACTTACTCCGAATTATTATTTTAGGTGGGTTAGAGAGTGTGCTTGGATAAATCAGCCTGAGCCAGTATAAATGACGCCAGCCGGATTTGACCAGCAATCACTTTTGCTTCATTCTCGGCCGACTTTTATTGAGTCGGGGCTGCCCTTGAATTGGCCCCACAGCAGGGAAAGGCGATGACAGATGAAACAGAAGTAGATCCACCGATATTCTTGAAGCCCGGCCACAATGCAGGCGATCTAGTGGAATCCAGCAAGTGGAAGATTCTGCGTGAGGAGCGAGGCTTAGTAGAGGTGGATGCGCATCTACCTGATCATCTGTTGAACCCAAGGGATCAGTTGTTTGGGGGTTTTACTGGTACTTATGTCGATATGATCTCTATATTTACGGTGCGTACGCTATTTAAATCCCAGGAGGATTTTAAGTGGTCGGCTACCGTTAATATGCGCATAGATTACTTCGCGCCAGTTTTAGGGCCGAGATTCTTGCTGAAGGGAGAATTGATCAAAGATGGTCGTACTACTTGTTTGGTAGCCACGCACTTCACCGATATTCAAGGTAATAAATTAGTCTATGCCATTACGACGCTGCGCAAAAGTACCTAGCGGCGCATTAAAGTGCAGAGAGAAGTTTAGGCCAATAAAAAGGCTAGTGGGATTGCTCCGACCAGCCTTTCTTCGTCTTGCGCTGCGCTATTTATACTTAACTACATAGGTTTCACTACAAAGAATAGCCTCTCTCATCATGATCTGTAATGTCCAGACCCATCTGTTCTTCTTCCTGAGTGACGCGAATGCCAGATGTTACTGCACCCACCACCTTCAGAATTATGAACGTGAGTATGCCTGTATAGGCAGCCACCGAGAGAATGCCGATGATCTGCACCATGACCTGCGAGCCCATAGTCATGCCCTGAGCAAGTCCGTTGCCGCTGAAGATTCCCAGTTCGCCAGATACTAATATGCCGGCTAGGAAAGTACCGATGATACCGCCGACACCGTGCACAGGAAACACATCGAGAGAGTCGTCGATTTTTATTTTCTGCTTTAAATAGGTAGTAGCGAAATAGCAGACAACACCACCGCTAAGCCCAACTAGGAGTGCGCCAGCTGGTCCGACGGAGCCGGAGGCAGGGGTGATCGTCGCGAGACCTGCCACCATGCCAGTTATTGCACCTAGGCCGCTGGGCTTGCCAAATTTTATCCATTCTATAGCCATCCAGGTCAATGCGCCGGTCGCTGCAGATATGTGTGTGACGAACATGGCCATACCGGCGCTGCCGTCTGCGGCAAGTGCGCTGCCGGAGTTAAATCCAAACCAGCCAACCCAGAGCATGCCTGCCCCGGTGAAGCTCATGGTCAAGTTATGGGGCATTATCGGTGCTGTTAGAAAGCCTTCGCGCTGTCCAATGACGAGAGCAAATACCAATGCTCCAATACCTGCCGTTACATGCACCACGGTGCCGCCGGCGAAATCGATCAGACCCATCTGGCCTAGCCAGCCGCCACCCCAGACCCAGTTTGCAACAGGGAAGTAGACTATCAGCGTCCACAGGGCGGAGAATAACAACATAGCTGAGAATTTAATTCTCTCCGCGAACGCACCCACGATTAGAGCCGGCGTAATGATTGCGAAAGTCATCTGAAAGGAGGCGAAGACAGTTTCCGGAATGTCGCCAGAGAGGGAGTCGACAACGACGCCATTAAACATCATTTTGCTCAGTCCGCCCCAGTAGGCCGATTCAGAAGGGCCAAAGGCTATGCTGTAGCCAACTAGTAGCCAAAGAACTGAGACCACTACGGCAATGGAGAAGCACTGCATGAGCACCGAGAGTACGTTTCGAGTCCTGACAAGGCCGCCGTAGAAAAGTGCGAGTCCTGGCAGGGTCATAAAAAGAACGAGAGCCGTTGAAGTTAAGACCCAGGCAGTATTGGCGCCGTTTAGTTCATCCTGTGCCGAGGCGATACTGGGTAGAAGGAGCAGAAGTGCTGCTGTGCAATACTTAGTTCTAAGAATTCTAGTTATCATTTTTATCGGATCTCCTAAAGCGCGTCGTTGCCAGTTTCCCCAGTTCGTATTCGAATGGTCTGCTCCAAATTGCTGACAAAGATTTTCCCATCACCGATTTGTCCGCTATTCGCGGCCTTGCAGATTGCCTCAACAACTTGCTCCGATAGCTCGTCAGAGACAGCTACTTCAAGTTTTACCTTGGGGAGGAAGTCGATAACATACTCAGCTCCACGGTAAAGTTCCGTGTGCCCCTTCTGGCGACCGAAGCCTTTGACTTCAGTCAAGGTCATGCCACTCACGCCTAATTCAGACAATGCTTCTCGCACATCATCGGCTTTAAACGGCTTAATAATTGCGGTAATAAGTTTCATTGATTCTCTCCGGCATCAGTATAAGTCCCCTCTAAAATTACAGGAGGAAAAATTGCGCGATTCTGGTTCTTTTTTAATTGCTGCCAAATCTTTATGATAAATTTATTTGATAGTAAAACTGTTTGCACAGCTGTTAGTGTTATCAAGCCTTTGAAATAGTCTAGGGCTCGATTTTTCGAATTAAACAGCACTACACAGTCACAAAACTTTACCATGTCATTTCCCAAAGCACCAATTCGGAGCGCTGTTTTTCCATTCGATTCGGAACAAAAATTTATTCTGGTGCGCTACTTAAAAACAAAACTGCTTTTTAACAAAAAATGACCCTTAATGGTGCGTTTTTTAGGATAGGCTGAGTAAAAAAAATGAGGGTAACTACTCACGGGGGGAATTTGTGAGCAGTTACCCCTTAGCGGGGGAGGGATTGCTTATGCAGCAACTCGCTGCGGTAATGCTTTGACCGATTGAATTAACGGAATCATCACCATCGGAAAGCATCTTCTGTATCTCATACAGCAATGCCAAGTCTGCTCCGGATAAAAGATTCGCTGCAATCCCAGCTATTATTTCAAATAATAATCAGGCTCGGTAAATCATCGGCAAAGTTTAGGTAGAAATACGCCAATCCATGAATGATGCTTCCTATTACCAGTGCTGTCTTGCGACCAAAAACGTCGGCGAAATAACCAGACTGTGAATCAAGCACTACGATTGCAACCGCAAAAACGGCCTGCAGATAAAAGATGTCTGAAGGCTTAGCCCCTTCGCCATGAAGAAAGGCGCGATTACCGGCACGGTCACTATAAAGTTATAGAAGAAAGCGAGCCTGTAGATAATTTTTATATTTCTTTGCAGTTTTTTTTGCAAAATAGTTACCTAGTACCCACATATTTTTGTGTATTCAATAAAAGTTAAAGAAAAGACCTCTAATTTTAAAAACTTAGAGGTCTTTTCTTTAAGCTGATTATTAATCGTTTAGTAGTCATGAATTCACTCCAAGCAGGCCTCCCAATTCTTCACCACACGCGAACAGAGCTGATAACCTAAAATGGTCGCAGTTGTTAA
>Ga0307985_10002091_pt1 | contig 11283 bp, 8 predicted proteins | sample EllFjometageno80_FD_203155 | JGI IMG/M metagenome (GOLD analysis project Ga0307985, IMG submission 203155) | Marine microbial communities from Ellis Fjord, Antarctic Ocean - #80 | ecosystem: Environmental > Aquatic > Marine > Unclassified | place: Southern Ocean | collected 2014-10-09 | reverse complement strand
CGATCCCCGCCAGCCCAACCACAACACAACACCAGATCACACGCTCCGCTCGCAATCCTGTTTTCTGACACCCACCCCTGCGATCCCCGCCAGCCCAACCACAACACAACACCAGATCACACGCTCCGCTCGCAATCCTGTTTTCTGACACCCACCCCTGCGATCCCCGCCAGCCCAACCACAACACAACACCAGATCACACGCCGGCCGAACATCTTTGCGGGGGACGCGTGACAGGTTCTCTCACCTACCCAATGATCGACGGGCTGAAGCAGACCATTTAGGGAACCGCCATATTCGTGCTCCGTGTCCGATGTCACAAGTACATCTCGTTACAAGGCCGGAAACATGCGATCGCAACGTTGCATCGACCGCATCCGGTAGAGTCGTTGTCGCTAGCGGGTGTAGTTCAATGGCTAGAACCTCAGCCTTCCAAGCTGATGATGAGGGTTCGACTCCCTTCACCCGCTCCAAATGAAATGCACAGGCGTCGCCATTGCGCCTCTTGCAGTGACGACGTGTCGCCCAGACAACTTTCTGGTTGCGAGTCCACGCTCTCTCTCAACTTGCAGACTAAGATTTCAGTTCGTTGGTCGGTACTCTCGGGTGACGATCGCCCTTTTCGTTATGCCCTTTGCGGAGAAACCTTTATGATTCTGCTCGATCCCGACTTGCTTCGCTCGAAAGCCGATGAATTTGATTCAGGCCTTCGCGGGTACCAGAAGAACGATGTTGCTGCCTACTTGGGCCGCATCGCTCTCGCCGTCGAGGTCTTAGGCGAAGACAACGGCCCTCCTCCGGTACTTCCCGCTGACTTCCAGCCGGATGCGATCCGCGGCCATGAGTTCGACATCGTGTGGCGAGGTCTTGACCGAGACGAAGTCCGAGCATTCTTGACCCAGCTTGCTGACGAGCTCGAACGCCGCTTGAGCGGCGAGAGCACACCTAGCCAGGTTGTGGCCAATCCTCTGCCTGATCTCTCCGGTACTGACGCACCCGCTGCTGCTGGCAATTTGTCGATGAGCGAGCGTATGCGAGAAGCAAACGCCGACTCGGCACCACCGCCCACCGACACGGTCCGCATTGACGCCCCGTCTGGTGAATCGTTGGTTCCCAAGATCGATGTTCCCGATATCGACGCTGGCCTACCGACTGGAGAGGTTCCAGCAGTTTCTTCGCCGTCAATCGCTCTACCGGCCATCGACGTGCCATCGTTCGATACACCAAGCATCGACATTCCTGCCATAGAAGCACCATCAATCGATGTGCCAAGTATCGATGTGCCAAGTATCGACGTGCCGGGCATAGAGACACCATCAATCGACGTGCCCGACATTGTGGCACCAAGCATCGACGTAGCTGGCATAGAAGCACCATCAATCGGCGTGCCATCGCTCGACACACCAAGCATTGATGTGTCGACCATTGATCTGCCGGTCACCGATGATGTCGACCTCCCCGCAGCCGAGCCAGCAACCGGCGAGGTTCCTGCAATCACATTGCCAGGAGCTGAGCAGGAAAACACTGATGTCGGCGAAGCTGAAGCCGCAGAAGTAGAGGCAGTCGCCGACGAAGCCGCTGAACAGGCAGCACCCATCGCAGCCGAAGCGGCCCAAGAAGCAACAACTGCGCAGCTTGCCACGCCCGAAGGCGCCGACCTGTCGATCGACTCACCATTCGTCGACAACGACTTCAGCGTGGTTGGCGATCAGATCGAAGGCATCCTGCGCCAAGCGCACGAGAGCTCGCTCTCGATCCGCCAGGACGCTGCCAAGCGCACCGAGGACATGTTGACCGAGGCCCGCAAGTCCATTGCCGCCGACACCAAGGATGCGCAAGACAAGATCCGGGAACAGCGCGAGTCGGCCCACAGCTTCGCAGAGACAACACGCAGCGAAGCCGACGAGCACGCTCGCCGAGTCCGAACCGAGACAGACGAGTACGCCCGCACAACCCGCAGCCGGTCCGAGGAATACGCAAACGACATCCGGTCCGAAGTGGACTCCTACACCAAGACCACCCGTACCGAAGCCGAGCAGTACGCTCACACGACGCGTTCTCGAGCCGAGACCGAAGCAGAGTCGATCAAGTCCGAAACAGCGGCTTACGACGAGCGCACCCGACTGGCTGCCGAAGAGACAGCAGCCTCGATCGAGGCCGAAGCAGAATCGGTAAAGGCTCGCACCGACGCCGAGATCGAGCAGGCCAAAGCAGAATCAGCCGCAGCCGTAGCCTCGGCTGTCGCCGAACTCGAAGACATCGGCGGCCAGGTCGACGACGCCAGGGCCGAAGCCGAGGACATCATCGCAAAGGCACGCGACGAAGCGCAACAAGTCATCGAACGGTCTCAGGCAGACACCGCTGAGATGCGCACCACTGCCCAAGCCGAGGCTCAACGCATCTCCGAAGACGCCGAATCGTCTGCTCGTGAGCGTGTCGAGCGCATCGTGGCCGACGGCCGCTCACAGATCACACGCCTGGTCGAGGCCGAGAAGCTTGCCCGCGACCGTCTCTTCAGCACCCGAGCAGTCCTGCAGGGTGTGTTGGCCGACAGCGAGCTCGAATCCATTCCAGAGATCAAAGATCTCCACCTCGACACCTGAGAGCCGTCTCGCCTTGGGCGTGACGCTGCATAGCCTCTACAGACAATGAAACGTGCCCTGGCCTTTGTTGGGCCAACTCTTATCGTCGCCGTTGTCCTGTTCGTGCTTTTGCAAAGCCAGCCCACAGTCAGCAACACGCTCGGGATCGACGAGCGATTGCTAGACACACCGCTACCCACCCTCACTAGTGACAGCGAACCTGAACGCGACACCAGCGCCACGAGAACCGTTGTGTATCCGGCTGCTGCACCCGAGGCACGCCCTGCTCGCGTTGAACGGCTGGCCGACGGCGACAGTTTCGACATCCGGTGGCTCGACACCGACGAGGCCGACGAAATACGCCTATTCGGTATCAACGCCCCCGAGAGCGGAGCTTGCTTCGGTTTTGTTGCTCGAGGCGTGCTCGAAGTCCTGACCTCCGAAAGAGAAATCTTGGTCGAACCCATCGACCGAGACGATTTTGGCCGAGTTCTCGCGAACGTCTGGGTCGACGACATCTTCGTCAATGCTCGGCTGGTCGAACAGGGCGCGGCACTCGCCTTAACCGACGGCAGCACGCACGCTCAATTGATTAAGGACGCGCAAGCCCACGCGCAAGCAAACAAGTCGGGTCTGTGGAGTCCAGCGTTCTGCGGCACTGTCGATCAGGCTGACCTGACCATCGCCGAGATCTTCGAGAACGCCCCGGGTCGAGACAACGTAAACCCGAACGGTGAATGGATCGACATTGCCAATTCAAGCAACACAGCCGCCGATTTAACGGACTGGTCTATCCGCGACGAGTCCACTCGCCACCGGTTCTTCTTCCCCAATGGATTCGCCCTTGCCGGTCATGCACATGTCCGAGTGTTCTCCGGGTGTGGCGACGACGACGCCACATCGCTGTACTGGTGTGACGGTGGCCCGGTGTGGAACAACAGCGGTGATACAGCCTTCCTCGTTGACCCAGACGGCCGCTTTGTAGACACAGTGGGTTACCAGGGGTAACCGCGCCTCGGCGTTTCTGCCGACGCCCGCCTGACTGCCATACTCAAACGGTGACTGCTCCCCCGCTTCCATCTGGACTTGTTGCGTTCGTGAAACGCGACTGCGAAACCTGTCAGCTCGTTGACCCGATTCTTGGCCAGATCGCCAAAACCGAACCGCTTACGGTCTACACCCAGGATGATCTGTCGTTCCCAGGCTCGCTCTCTGCGCTCGATGACCTGTCGCTCGAGATGTCATGGCACCACGAGATCGAGACTGTGCCAACGCTGATACGGGTCGATGCCAATGGTGTCGAAGAAGACCGGATTATTGGCTGGAGCCGCGACCAATGGCAGGCATTCACCGGCAACATGGAGCTCGGCATCACCTTGCCAGAGTTCCGACCTGGTTGCGGTTCACTGAGCGTCGACCCCAGTCGCTCCGACGAGCTCAACGCTCGAATGGGCGGAAGCGGTCTTGCGACTCGCCGGGTCGAGTTCGCCGAACTCGAAGACGACTTCGAAGCAATGTTCGACCGTGGTTGGTCAGACGGCCTTCCTCTCATCCCGCCGACCGAAGCGCGTGTGATGCGCATGCTCGATGGCACCACCCGTGAACCCGATGATGTCGTCGCGAACGTGGCCCCCGACCTGATCGACGTAACCGTCGAGAAGATCGCTGTCAATGCCGTGATGGCCGGCTGCAAACCCGAATACATGCCCGTCGTTATCGCTGCAATCGAAGCCATCTGCACCGACGAGTTCAATATCCACGGGTTGCTTGCGACAACGATGAGTGTCGGCCCGGTTTTTGTGGTGAACGGGCCGATTCGTAAACAGCTCGGCATGAACAGCGGCATCAATGTGTTCGGCCAAGGCAATCGTGCCAACCTGACGATCGGCCGAGCAGTGCAACTTATCGTGCGTAATGTTGGTGGTGGCCGACCCGGCGGTGTGGACCGCGCTGCCCAAGGCAGCCCTGCCAAGATCGGACTTGCCTTCCCCGAGGACGAAGAAGGAACCCCCTGGATCTCCCTGGCCGAGGAACGGGGTATGGAAGCAGGCCAGAACGCAATCACGGCGTTATGCGTCGAGGGACCACGGCTCATTGTTGACCAGCTGTCACGGTCGGCCGAGTCGTTGACCAGCTTGATCGCCGAGTGCTTGTTGACGACCCACAGCCCCCGCATGGTTGTCGGTATCGATGCGCTCCTAGTGTTGTCACCGGAACATATGGCTCGTTACGTCGACGCTGGCTGGGATCGGGCGCGCTTCCGTTCCGAACTGGAGGACCGACTCATGGTCAACTCCGATGACATCATCCGTGGCACCGGCGGCATCGAAGAGGGCTTGCCCGCCGACTTCGCCGGCATGCAGCTACCCAAATTCCGGCCTGGTGGACTGCATATCGCTCACGCTGGCGGCCCCGCTGGACTGTTCTCATCGGTCTTCGCTGGTTGGGTGAGTGGCCCAACAGGTAGTGTTCCAGTAACGAAACCAATCCTTCCATAACCGAGGCGAGCCATGACCACAGTCCTTGATCCAACCAACGAGTCCACGCCGGCGCATATAGAACGATCCATGCGGCCCGAGTCTCTCGCTGGCCTGACCGTCGGCCTGCTCGATATCTCCAAGCCACGCGGCAACGTATTCTTGGACCGGGTCGAAGAGCGGCTCACGGCTCTCGGTTCGACCGTCAAGCGCTACCGCAAGCCCACGTTCGCAAAACCGGCGCCCGTTGACATGCGCCACGAGATCGCCACAGAGTGTGATGCGGTCATCGAAGCCTTAGCTGATTGAGGTAGCTGCACGTCATGCAGTGTGCATGACATCACCGACCTTGAACGCCGCGGACTTCCTGGTGTGTTTGTCGCCAGCAATCCCTTCATCGATGCTGCCCAGGCCCAGTCCGATGCATTGGGCTTCGATCCCGCTCGTTTGTTTGTAGAACACCCGATTCAGGACCGCACCGACGACGAGATGCGAGCGATTGCCGACCAGGCCGTTGACCAGCTCATCATGTCGATCAGCGGCCCATAGCGGCTCTTCTTGCACCACTAACTGAGTTTGGGCAGGCAGTCCTTCCCAGTTCCTAAAGTATGTGTGGTAGCCGCCGATTGATTACTAAGCGGCCGGAACAACCTCCGAGCCGCTGACATACAGAGCACAGGCAGCCATCCCCTCGGTAGCCGTCTCTAGTACAGAATCCCTGACCATCCCCCTTACTGGTCAGGGATTCTTCCTTTTTGTCGATATGTAACCGCTGCCAGGTACCGGTTGCGTATCGCTGGTGTGGCGGGCAAAAAGGACCGCTATCTCTGGGGCCATTCGGATTTCAGTGGCGAGTACGTCGGGGGTGTGTCAGCCAGTAATCACGCCCGACATCGACCAGGCCGTTAAACACCGGCGGGAACTCGCGCCTAGGGGCGAAGTTGTCGATGGTGAACGAACCATGCGGCGTGACCGCATCGGCTAACGCCACGATTGGCCCGCCCGTGTTTCCGCTGCCCATCCGTCGTCGAAAACCAACAGGTCGAAGGGTCCTTGTTCATCGATCAGGCCTGCACCCGTGCCGGTCCCGGTCTCGGCGACCACTCCCCTCGGAAGTCACACGTGCAGCCAACGACTGTGGCAGCCGGCCAGTGGCCGGATGCACACACCACTCGAACTCAAGCGCGAGCGCAGCCGCTACTGCTCGCCGCACCAACGCAGGCACGGTTAACTGGTCCAGATCGCTGTGCATCGCTGTTCCACCAAGTGACATACCAAGCACCTCTTCACTGCTGGAACGTGCACCGGGGGTCAGGACCGCCGCTCACACTCTCGTATCAGGTCAGTGCGCGGTCGATGAGCGTCATGGGGTGCACGGTGGGAACGCCGGCCTTAGCCAGGTGCATCGCACAACCCGGATTGGCGCTGGCGACAGCATCCGGTGTGTGGCGATCAATCTCGGCCACCTTGCGGTCGCGGATCTGTCCTGCGAGCTCGGGTTGCAGCACCGAGTAGGCACCGCCTGCACCACAGCACATGCCATCGTCTTCGAGTTCAACAATCTCGCGTACGAACGGTGCGAGCACAGTGCGGGTTGCTTGGTGAACTCGCTGGACATGGCGTAGGTGACAGGGATCTTGGATTGCTACCCGCATATCGAGTGGCTCAACGGTCGGGAACTTGTCGACATGGTCGGCAAGGAACTCGCTGATGTCGAACACCCGAGCCGAGAAGGCTCGGGCTTCGTCGGTGCCGAGTAGATGGCCATAGTCCTTCATGGCGGCGCCACAGCCAGCCGAGTTGACCAGGATTGGCTTGTCGCCGAGGGCTCGCATGACCTTGGTCGCAAGCTTGCGGGCTTCGCCACCCATTCCGGCGTGAGACTGAAGCGCTCCGCAGCACGGTGCTGCGTCGCTCGTCGGTTGAACCCCAAAGCCTGCTGCTTCGATGACACGTTGGGTCGCCTGGTGCACGTCGCGCTGCCAGGCATCCATCACACAGCCGGTGAACATCCACACATCGTCGCCGGATGCAACGAGGGGTTCCCGGCGAATCGGCAGATCATCAGGCAAGCCCAGCCGGTCTGGCAACAAGCCTGTCTTGTTTGCAAGTGCGAGCGCCACTGAGCCGGCTCGCAGCAACTTCGGCGAGGCAAGCGGTTTGAGCGCTGCCTGCTGCCACTTCGGCGTGAGCTTGCCCATATCAACCAGGGTCTCGCGGGTCTGCTCGATCAGGTGGCCGTACGGCACTGCGCTCGGGCACGCCGGTTCGCAGCCCCGGCATTGCACGCACGTTGCGAACGCATCGACGACCTCGTCGGTGATCGGGGCATCGTTGTCTTGCACATGGCGCATCAGAGCGATGCGGCCTCGAGGCGACATTGTTTCGTCGCCCGTGACTCGAAAGGTCGGACAATGCGGCAGGCACAGTCCGCATTGCACGCACGTGTTCAGTTCGTCGGCATCAAGTTTGAGATCCATGATCAGCGAGCCCCTGGTGTACGGCCGGGATTGAGTCGGCCACGGCTATCGAACTGTTCTTTGACTCGCGCCGACAGCGTTGCGACGCCACGTTCAATGACAACAGCCGGTTGTTGTTGTGAGGCCCATGCTGTTCCCACGCCCACCGATGCGATCCACGAGCCGGCGCCGAATTGGCTGGTGTCTCGCAGCGCTCCTGGAGTCAGCGACCACCGATGCTCGGGTAGCGGCGGCGGCCCGTCTACTTCGACGACATCGGCGACCGCTGCTAGCCGTGCTTGCTCGGCGTCGACAGCGGCCGGGTGATCTTCAAGTTCGATCCAGGTGCTGGTGCCATCCCACAGGACGGCGCTCGGACGTAACACTGTGCGGGTGACGGCGAATGGATCGATCCCTTCAGACCGAAGCCATCGGGTGCAGGTAGGAATCGGGTTGGTGCGCAGAATCGCTTCGGTTAATAGGCCAAGTGTTCCTAGCGAACCAACCATGAGCCGTGGCAGATCGAAGCCGGTCACGTTCTTCACTGTTGGCCCGCCACCTGTCACGACCTTGCCGTCATCAGACACGTACCGAACCTGCAGCGCTGTTTCGCGCACCCGGCCTCGGCCAAGCACATGCAGGCAGTTCTCGCCAACAGCGAGTGCTCCCCCGACGGTCCCGCCGCGTTCAGGCAGCCCCGTGCGTTGGCCCTTCTCGGCGAGGGCCTGGTGTAGTTCTTCCACCGAGGTGCCGCACCGGACGGTGACCGTCATCTCGTCTGGCACGTAGTTGACGATGCCAGTCGGGGCAGTCAGCAGACGGGTCCCCTCAACGGCTGGGCCGCCAAGGTCCCAGCGAGTGCGATTGCCGGCAATAGCGACAGGACCAGAGTCGCCGACTTCGAGGGCGAAGTCGAGCAGCACCGGATCAGTGATCAGGAGTTTGGCACTCATGCCCACACGCCTTTGGGTACCTGCCGTAAGGCCTGAATATCGGCACAGCTGTGTCCGACGGGGATGACCTTGCCCGGATTTGTGCGACAGCCGGGGTCGAACGCCTGGCGAAGCCGGTTCTGGTGTGCCAGGTCGTCGGCGGTGAACATTTCGTCCATATAGGCCTGCTTCTCGACACCGATGCCGTGCTCGCCCGAGAGGACTCCCCCCGCATCAAGCGAGACACGTACAATCTCGGCGCCAGCCGCATGCACACGGTCAAGGATGCCGTCTTCACGGCCATCAAAGACAAGCAGCGGGTGCAGGTTGCCGTCACCTGCGTGGAACACGTTCATGACCAGCAGGTCGTGCTTGTCGGCAATGGCATAAATCTTCTCGAGCACGTCGGCCAGTTGAGACCGGGGCACCACCGTGTCGTGCAGGTAGTAGTCAGGGGCGATCTGGGCGACAGCACCGAACGCAGTTTTGCGGCCCTTCCACAGCGCCGCCCGCTCGGCTTCATCAGCCGCCGTACGGACCTCGATCGCACTATTTGCACGGCCGATCTCGGCAATACGGTCCGCATCGATCACGATCGACTCGGCGAGACCGTCGACTTCGGCCAACAGCACCGCACCAGCGTCGCGGGGATAGCCGGCGTTCACATAGTTCTCGACGGCGATAGTGATGCGCTGGTCCATGACCTCGAGCGCTGCGGGCACGATGCCAGCAGCAATGATCTGGCTCACCGTGTTCGCTGCGTCGCGAACCGTCTCGAACGACAGCAGCAGAGTCTTGACCGCTGGCGGGTCTGGAGTGATCGTGACGGCGATCTTGGTGGTGATGCCGAGTGTGCCTTCGCTTCCAACGAACGCGCCGCGCAGGTCTAGGCCCGCTGGTTCGGCGTCGAGCCCGCCAAGCATCACGATCTCGCCTGACGGCAGCACGACTTCGAGCGCCTGCACGTGTGCGTTGGTTACGCCATAGGCCAGGCAATGAGGTCCACCAGAGTTATTGGCGACATTGCCGCCGATGGTGCAGACCTGTTGGCTCGATGGGTCAGGCGCAAAATGGAACCCAGAACGATGCAAATAGCGAGTCAGGTCCAGATTCACGACGCCCGGTTCGACCCAGGCAATGCGGTTGTCGACGTCTACCTCGATGATCTCGTCCATCTTGGTAACGACCACCACGATGGGCGCTCCAAGCGGAATTGCCCCACCGGCTAGCCCTGTGCCAGCCCCACGGGGCACGATGTTTCGTTCATGCTTCAGCGCAATACGCATGATCGACTGGACCTCGGTGGTGCTGATCGGGAAACACACCGGACCAGCGACACCTCCATCGAAAACCGACGCATCACGGCTTAGCAGCGAGCGCTCAGCGCCGTCGTAACGCACCCGCTCTGGCGTCAAGGCCGCTCGCAACTCGGCAACGACGGGATCGCCATCGCTCTGACCCCGGACCTGTGACGAGACGCCTTTAGCGGCATTCGCCGCACCGTGCAGCAGCCGTGAACCTCGACTCTGCTCCGTCGAATCTGTGGCCGAGTCGCCACCAAGTCTGTCTCGAAGTGAGCTGAGGAAGCCGGTCATGATCAGCCGCTCACTTCGCTGGTCAGGGCCTTACGTTCCTGGCGGCGGGCGTGCAGGATTGGCTCGGTGTAACCCGATGGCTGCTCGGTGCCGGAGAGTACGAGGTCACACGCAGCCTTAAACGCCGGACCATCGAATGCTGGCGCCATGTTGTCGTAGTCGGGATCGTCGGCGTTCTGGCGGTCAACGACTGCGGCCATGCGCTTCATCGTCTCCATGACCTGGTCTGACGAAGCGACCCCGTGCCGGAGCCAGTTCGCCATGTGTTGCGACGAGATGCGACAGGTCGCGCGGTCCTCCATCAGCCCAACGTCGTTGATGTCGGGGACCTTGGAGCAACCAACGCCATGGTCGACCCAGCGCACGACGTAACCCAGAATGCCCTGAGCGTTGTTGTCGAGTTCGGCCTGCTTCTCTTCGTCGGTCCAGTTCGTGTCGGTCGCGATTGGGATGTGCAAGATGTCATCAATGTCGGCACGACGCCCACCAGCAAGCAGTTCTTCCTGGCGAGCAAGCACATCGACCTGGTGGTAGTGCGTGGCATGCAGCGTGGCAGCAGTCGGCGAAGGCACCCAGGCACAGTTGGCGCCGGACTGCGGGTGGCCAATCTTCTGGTCGATCATGTCGGCCATGCGATCTGGTGTTGCCCACATGCCCTTGCCAATCTGGGCCTTGCCGTGCAGTCCGCACGCCAGGCCAACATCGACGTTCCAGTCTTCGTACGCGCCGATCCAGGACTGTGCCTTCATGTCGCTCTTGCGAACGAACGGGCCAGCTTCCATGGACGTGTGGATCTCGTCGCCGGTGCGGTCAAGGAAGCCGGTGTTGATGAAGACGACCCGACTCTTTATGGCCCGGATGCACTCTTTCAGGTTGACGGTGGTGCGGCGCTCTTCGTCCATCAGACCGAGCTTGACGGTGTTCGGGGCCAGACCGAGAACCTCTTCGACTCGGGTGAACACCTGGTCGGTGAATGCGGCTTCGTCGGGGCCGTGCATCTTGGGTTTCACTACGTAGACCGAGCCTGTCCGCGAGTTCATATCGCCGTCGGTCTTGTCCAGGTCATGCTTGGCGCACAGCACGGTCATCATGGCGTCGAGAAGTCCCTCGGGGATCTCGTTGCCATCGGCGTCGAGTACCGCCGGCGTGGTCATCAGGTGGCCTACGTTGCGGACCAACATGGTGGAGCGCCCCGGCAACATGAAGCTACCGCCTTGGGGAGAGGCATACAGGCGGTC
>Ga0307985_10002090_pt1 | contig 11284 bp, 6 predicted proteins | sample EllFjometageno80_FD_203155 | JGI IMG/M metagenome (GOLD analysis project Ga0307985, IMG submission 203155) | Marine microbial communities from Ellis Fjord, Antarctic Ocean - #80 | ecosystem: Environmental > Aquatic > Marine > Unclassified | place: Southern Ocean | collected 2014-10-09 | reverse complement strand
ATTACACAACTAATTTTTGATGAAGAACGTACATCTAAAGACCTTATTGAAAAAACTAGATTATTAGGGAGAGAGTTTGTAATTCAAGTGCAAGGAACTGTCATTGAAAGAGCTTCTAAAAACCCAAAACTTCCTACAGGTAATATTGAAATTTTAGTTTCTGATTTTACGATTTTAAACAGTTCACTTACGCCACCTTTTACCATTGAAGATGAAACAGATGGTGGTGATGATATTAGAATGAAATATCGCTATTTAGATATAAGAAGAAACCCTGTAAGAGAAAACCTTATTTTTCGCCACCAAGTAACTATGGCGGTTCGAAACTATCTTTCTGAAAAAGAATTTATTGAAGTTGAAACTCCATACCTTATAAAATCTACTCCTGAAGGAGCTCGTGATTTTGTGGTTCCTTCACGAATGAATGAAGGTCAATTTTACGCTTTACCTCAATCACCACAAACTTTTAAACAATTGTTGATGGTAGGTGGAATGGACAAATACTTTCAAATTGTAAAATGTTTTAGAGACGAAGATTTAAGAGCAGATAGACAGCCAGAGTTCACACAAATTGATTGTGAAATGGCTTTTGTAGAACAAGAAGACATTTTAACTATTTTTGAAGGATTAACTCGTTATTTATTGAAAGAAATTAAAGGAATTGAAATTGATAAATTCCCAAGAATAACCTATGATGATGCGATGCAACGTTATGGAAATGATAAACCAGACATTCGCTTTGGAATGGAATTTGGAGAATTAAACGAAGTTACAAAACATAAAGATTTTGCGATTTTTAATAATGCGGAATTAGTAGTTGGCTTGGCTATTCCAGGTGGGAATAGTTATTCTCGAAAAGAAATCGATAAACTTATAGATTGGCTTAGAAGACCTCAGGTTGGTGCCTTAGGAATGGTTTATTCTCGTTGTAACGATGATGGCACTTTTAAATCTTCTGTAGATAAATTTTATGATCAAGAAGATTTAGCAAAATGGGCGAAAATTACAGGAGCTAAAACTGGTGACTTAATTTGTGTGCTTTCTGGCAAAACCAATAAAGTTAGAGCGCAATTAAGTGCTTTCCGTATGGAAATTGCGGAGCAATTAGGTCTTAGAAAAACGAATGAATTTGCACCATTGTGGGTGCTTGATTTTCCTTTATTAGAATTAGATGAAGAAACTGGTCATTATCATGCAATGCATCATCCATTTACAGCTCCAAAACCAGGGCAAATAGATTTATTAGATACAGATCCTGGAGCTGTAAAAGCAAATGCATACGATTTGGTTTTAAATGGAAATGAAATTGGTGGAGGTTCTATTAGAATTCATGATAAACAAATGCAAGCAACAATGTTGCGTCATTTAGGGTTTTCAGAAGAAGATGCCAAAGCACAATTTGGGTTTTTAATGGATGCTTTTGAATACGGTGCACCACCACATGGAGGCTTAGCATTTGGACTAGATAGATTGGTTGCAATTCTCGGTGGTCAAGAAACTATTAGAGATTTCATTGCATTCCCAAAAAATAATTCAGGGCGTGATGTAATGATAGATACGCCTGCATTTATAGACAATGAGCAACTAAAAGAGTTGAGTATTAAATTAGATATTCAAAAATAAACCCCAAGAGGATACCGAATTAATATGTTGCGTTTGTTTAGTTACAATTAATCATGAAATTATTGATGATCAGGGTGAATTAAATGAAAGTGATATGGTATTTTCAGAATTTTGTGATTAAAATGGAGCTTCTTTTGAAGAATGCTTGCAAAAGTGTTAATAATACAATCTTTTTAAAATAATTTTATAGCTAAACTCGCTTTAATGGAATTTTTTATACATTTAAATTATGAAAAATTTAATATATATTTTTTCTTTTTATTTATATAATATTTTTATCAAATGCTACAATCCAAAATTTTAACACGATTCCTTATCTGGAAATACAAACATATTTCTGAACGGAATTTTATTTATTTATTGAGTATTTTAGTAGGTTTATTGGCAGGGTTAGTGACGGTAACCCTAAAGCATATCACCTATTTTATTCAATCGCTTCTTGAAGGTAAAATTATAAAAGATTACCAAACAACATTGTATTTCGTTTTTCCAATTATTGGTCTTTTATTAGTATTTGTTTTTCAAAAATATATATTAAAAAAGGAAATAAGCCACGGTATAACATCAACCCTTTTTGCTATTTCAAAAAGAAATGGAATTATAGAGCGTTATAAAATTTTCGCTTCTTTAATTGCAGCTCCTATTACTGCAGGTTTTGGTGGCTCTGTAGGACTACAGGGTCCTGCTGTTAGTACAGCTTCTGCGATAGGTGCAAATTTATCACAAGTGTTTCATATGAATACAAAAACACGAATGTTATTGATAGGTTGTGCAGCAGCAGGAGCAATGTCGTCTATGTTTAAGGCGCCGATTGCGGCTATTATTTTTGCAATAGAAATTTTTAGTTTGGATTTAGCCTTCGCCTCTCTAATTCCATTATTATTAGCCTCAATTTCAGCAGTACTAATGTCATATTTATTTCAAGGAACCGATGTTTTATTAGGTTTTGACTTGCAAGATAAATTTGAAATTAAAGACATACTATTTTATGTATTTTTAGGATTAATGACAGGTATTGCATCCATATATTTTACTAAAATGTATTTTTTTATTACTCATTTTTTTAATCGTTTTAAAAACCGAATGCATAAATTAATTATAGGGGGTATTGCAATTGGAATAATGTTATACTTTATTCCGCCTTTATATGGAGAGGGCTATAGTCTGATTAATAATTTATTGGACGGAAATCATATTGCTGCTTTGGGAAAAACTCCATTTGATGCTCAAACAGATAATATTTGGGTAGTAATTATGCTATTAACTGGCGTCGTTATTTTTAAGGCAATTGCAATGACAACAACTTTTGCTGCAGGAGGAGTTGGAGGTATTATTATTCCAACATTATTTATGGGTAGTACTCTAGGAAATGTAATTGCTAAAGTGATTAATAATATTGGTTTAGGATTTCAAGTTTCAGAATCAAACTTTACACTTATTGGTATGACTGGATTGATCGCGGGAGTTTTACACACCCCATTAACAGCTATATTTTTAATTGCAGAAATTACTGGAGGGTATGAACTTTTTGTTCCGTTAATGATAGTAACTGCTATTTCATTTGCGCTTACTAAATATTTTATCCCCAATTCAATTTATACTTCTGAATTGGCTAAAAAAGGGCAGTTGATAACACATAATAAAGATAGTAATGTATTGATGATGATGAGCCTAGATAAAATTATTGAAACTAATTTTAAAACAATTTCAGTTGAAGCAAATTTAGGGGAGATATTAACAAAAGGTGTTGCAAAATCAACACGAAATATATTTCCGATTGTAAATATTGAAAAAGAATTTTTAGGAATTGTTTTATTGGATGATATCCGTAATATCATGTTTGAAACTAATCTCTATGAATCTATAATGGTATCAGATTTAATGCATAGCGCCCCAGATGTTATAGATTATGATAAAGATTCTATGCAGCAAATAATGAAGAAATTTAGCTATAGTGGTGCTTGGAACTTGCCAGTAATTAAAAAGGGTAAATACCATGGGTTTATTTCAAAATCTAAATTACTGACCGTCTATCGAAGAAAATTAATTGATTTCTCAAATGAATAAATTATGAAATATTTTTTGCAACTTCTTGTATTGGCATCTATAATAGGAATCTGCTATGGATTATATTTAAAACCTATAAACCCAAAAAATGGGGATCTGTTTGTTGGATTATCATTGGTATTATTAATCTTTATTACAATGCCTATTTTTATTTTTAGAAGATGGAAAAATAAAGATGTTAAGGATTATATGTTAACCAAAGAAAACATAGAAAAGATGCGTGATTTTAACGATTCTAAGTGATACTATTTTGATGATATTATTAATTATTTTTTAACCATCAAAAGGTTTCAGGTTTATCACAAATGAATTATAGATTACCCGATTTTTTTTAAAATTTGTATTTGTTCAGTAAATGATACTTTTTTTAATTTAAATTTCTTTTTTCAATAAAAAAATTTTTAAGTATTTGAGAAGATTCCTCTTCTAAAACACCCCCACTTATCGTTGTTTTTGGATGTAACTTTGTATTTAAATTTATACAACCACGTTGCTGATCTCTTGCTCCATAAACAATAGTTGATATTTGGCTCCAAAATAATGCACCTGCACACATTTGGCAAGGTTCTATGGTCACATATAAAGTACAATCCAACAAATACTTGCCTCCTAAAAAATTTGCAGCAGATGTAATAGCTTGCATTTCAGCATGAGCAGTTACATCATTTAAGGTTTCTGTTAAATTATGTCCCCGAGCAATTATTTGATTTTCACAAACTATAACTGCTCCAATCGGAACTTCCCCTTTTTTATAGGCTTCTTTAGCTTCAATTAAAGCTTGTTTCATGAAGTAGGTGTCGTCGTAAGGTGGTATCAATTTTCTTGTTATTTATCTATTATTGGACATGGAGTGATTCAAAATAAAAATATTTAATAGATGAATTCCATATGAGCAACATTTGTTCGCAACGAAAATACAAATTAACCAAATAACAAATCTCTAATAACTGTATCTTTGCAAAGTGCCAAATTCAATTTTAGATACAATCCAATTTCCTAAAGATCTGCGAAGAGTTTCGCAGCAAGATTTACCAAAACTTGCTAAAGAAATTAGAGAAATGATTATTACCATGGTAGCAACCAAAGAAGGCCATTTAGGTGCTAGTCTTGGAGTTGTTGAATTAACTATAGCGCTACATTACGTGTTTAATACTCCCAATGACATTATCGTTTGGGATGTTGGGCATCAAGCTTATGGCCATAAAATATTAACAGGTAGAAAATCTAATTTTAATACCAATCGTCAATTAAACGGAATTAGTGGTTTTCCAAAAATAGGTGAAAGTAAATATGATGCTTTTGGTACTGGTCATAGTAGCACTTCTATTTCTGCAGTTTTAGGAATGGCAATAGCCTCTCGATTAAAAAAAGATTTTCAAAAACAACATATTGCTGTTATTGGTGATGCCTCTATTGCAAGTGGAATGGCATTTGAAGCTTTAAATCATGCAGGGGTAACTAATACCAATTTATTGGTTATTTTAAATGACAATGCTATTGGTATTGATCCAAGTGTAGGTGCTTTAAAACAATACTTGTTAAAAGTAACTTTAGATAAAACTCCTAATACTGATAATATATTTGAGGCATTAAATTTTAATTATTCTGGTCCAATAGATGGTCATAATTTAAGTGGTTTAATTTCAGAATTAAAGCATTTGAAAAATATTGAAGGCCCCAAATTATTACACATTATCACAAAAAAAGGAAAAGGATTACAACAAGCTGAAGAAAATCAAGTGCTGTATCATGCTCCCGGTAAATTCAACGCAATAACAGGAGAGTTACATCCAAAAAAAGAAATCAAACAAGCTCCAAAATATCAAGATGTTTTCGGAAAAACATTAGTCGAACTTGCTATATTAAATGAAAAAATAATAGGCATAACTCCTGCCATGCCAACCGGGAGTTCTCTTAAGTATATGATGGACAAACTTCCAGAACGTGCTTTTGATGTTGGTATTGCAGAACAACATGCAGTTACCTTTTCTGCAGGAATGGCTACACAAGGATGTATCGTATTTTGTAATATCTATTCTACTTTTCTGCAAAGAGCTTATGACCAAGTAATTCATGATGTGTGTTTACAAAACTTACCTGTAGTGTTTTGTTTAGATCGAGCTGGTATGGTTGGAGAAGACGGAGCAACACATCACGGAATATTTGATATCAACTATTTACGGTGTATTCCAAACCTCATCGTTTTTGCTCCTAGAAATGAAGTAGAACTTCGAAATATAATGTATACTGCTCAATTAGGTTTAAAAAGTCCTATTGCAATTAGATATCCGCGAGGAAGAGGAATGTTAATAGATTGGAAAGAACCTTTTTCAAAAATTGAAATAGGAAAAGCCATTTCTATAAAACAAGGTAAAAATATAGCCGTTTTAACTATTGGTACAATAATAAATAATATTACTAAAGCAATTGAAGATTGTTTAATGCCTTTTGAAGTTTCTTGTTATGACATGCGTTTTATAAAACCATTAGACGAAAACCTTTTACATACTATATTTACAAAATACAATTCCATTATTACTGTTGAAGATGGAATCCTTTTAGGGGGTTTTGGAAGTGCTATTTTAGAATTTGCAGCCAAATATAATTATAATACTCCTGTTGAAAACCTTGGGATTTCAGATGAATTTCCAAGTCAAGGAACCATTGATGAGCTACATGAAATCGCCGGTATTTCCTCTAGTAAAATGACTAAAACTTTAAATTCTTACCTATAAAAAAAGCTGCCTTAATTAAAAGACAGCTTTTTAAAATCATTTATTTTATTATTATTTAATTGATAATAAGTTTTGCTGTATGACTGTAATCAGCACCTTCGATTTGCATGATATACATTCCTGCGCTTAAGTTTTGAATATTTATAGAAACAGTATTTTGTAAATTAACATCTGTATTATATACTTTTCTACCGTTGATATCATAAATAGAAACTTTAGCATCTCCAAAATCTAATAATGGTTTGATATTGATATTTCCATTTGATGGATTAGGATAAATAATAAAGTTATTATCAAAATTATTATCATTAATACCAAGCGTACATTCTTCAGGAACATCAAAAGCTACAGTACCATCTGACACACTACCTGCCGCACCTTGAGAAGCACTAAACCCTAGTCCTCTTCTTGCAAAAGCATCCCATATAATACATTGATTTGCTCCTCCATAGGCAAGTAGATCTGCTTCTAGGATAGCATCCCTACCATCAACGAATCCAGGAGAACAAGGTTGTAATTTCATACCATCGATAATTAATTGCATCGCAATATTATTTCCTCCTGTACCATTATACATATCTGGATCATATCCATATTCATCAATTAAATCCCAGTTTAAATCCCATATCATTGTTGCCCAGATTGTTCCAACTGCATGAACTTGACCTCCTGTAGCTGGTAAATCTGCATAGGTAAGTGGGTTAACAGTCATGTCTCTACAATACTTATATTGACGAATTCCATTACCATCTAAACCTTGTCCAGCTGCATAAGTAGCCATACCTCTACCTTCATCTGCTTGGTCACCAACCTTCATAGTTATCATTAAACCTAACCAGTCACTCCAACCTTCTCCCATTTGTTCAGCATTGTTTAAACAACCTGAATTATTTGCACCTCCTGTTAAACGGATTGAAATTCCATGACCATATTCATGAGCAATAATTTCATTATCAAGATCTGCATCAATCATTTCTCCTACTGCAACATCATTTATAGTACCATTTACAGTTGCTTCCATTAATTCTGCAATAATAGGTTCTCCATCTATATCACTTATCATAAATAACGGAATAGTCACTTGATCTCCAAAATCTCCACCTGCCATTGTAATAGCATCTCCTTCTACATTATTTACCATAATTACCGCAATAGCTCCTTCATTTTGAGCCGCTAATGCTTTGAAACCAAATTCACAAGCACCTCTTCTAATTACAACGATTTTTCCATCTAAGTCTGCTCCATTAGTGATAGGATCACAAGCGTCATTAGAGTCTCCTGTAGCGTCATCATCTTCAACTAAAACTAAATCTTCTGTCAAGCCATTTGGGATAGGTCCTCCGAAATCTGCTGGTACTCCAAAGTAGCTACCTGCTAAAGGTCCATCATTAATGGTTAATATATCACCTGTAAGAGCTCCGTCCCACAAAAACATTTGCATTCTTGGACTAGACCCATCTGGTGGAGTTGAAAAGTTTGCATTATTAGTACCACTTCCATCTTGCGCATCTGCATTTACATAATCAGTACCTATACCACCATTGTCATAGTTATTTTGTTGAAAATTTCCACTAGCCTCATTAAAACCATATTGATAATATATATCATGCATTATGTTGTTCCCATAAAATAAATTAACGATAGAAGCATCAATAGAAAGATTTGGATTTTCATTAAAATCAAAGACAAAATCAAAAAGTAAATCAGGTCCACCATCTGCAGAAGCTCCACCACTATTCGTTCCACTGATATCGTCTTTTGCCCAAACATTGTTTCCTCTGGTAATTTCAAATTCTGGTCCAGTAGCACCATCGATATCATGCCATCCATATGGAGATCCTGCTCCTTCTTGTGAAGGGTCAGCTATTAATGCAGCTGGACCAGAATTTGGACTTTGAAACGGGAAAGGCCATACTCTGTATTGTGCTCCTCCTGAAGAAACCATCGTCGCTTCTTCTTTAGAAAACAAAACACTATTTTCTGTATGCGCTAAGTCAGAATGATCTTTATGTTCTCCAAAATTACAACTAACAACCCAGTCTCCCATATTTAATATAGTCCCAGTTATAGCATCTACACGTACACTATAGTAATGACTTGCATCTAATACATAGATACTAAGGTCCCATGCTAATCTCAGTGAGCTGTCTTCTAATTTTTGGAAAACTAATTTTACTGGAATGTTTTCTAAAGAGATACTCCCATTAGAATACACAAAAGAATTTACAGAAGTTGTTTCTAATAATTCTAAATTTGTAGGGTTGTTTAAACCTAATTCTAGAGCTGCTCTTGAAATTGCAGTTGATGCATTAATTGCTGGACTTGTAGTGTTTATTTTTTGTGAAACATCTTTAGAAAAAGATAAATTTGCATTTTGTACTTGTCCGTTTTTTAATGCAAAAGATGAAACTGAATTAAATATTTCAATTCCTTGGTATTGTTGAACAACATAAACGTTTTCAACATCCATACTTCTAGAGTAACTATTTCTGTTAATAACAACATCCTCAATATCTTGAGATTGCAAACCTAATTCTGATCGGTTTGAATTTAAATATGTATTTATAGAGCTACTAAAATCTTGTCCGAAGACAGAACCAGCAACCATAAACACAAACATGTAAAGTAATTTTTTCATAGAGATTTTTTTTATATTAATTTTTTCTAAAGATAGAATAAAGTTAGTTAATTTTAAAACAATGCCTTGCAAATTATTATTCTTAGTTAAGCAACTAATAATTTTAAACTCTAGCTTTTGTTAAAAATATTAAAGATTCCCGTTAATTTTTTGAAAAATTAACATGGCATTACCATCTGTAAGTCGAGATATGTAATTACAGCTTTCAATTAGATATTGATAGGTGGTATATTTTTCATTAGCATTAAATGATAAATCGTTTAATACTAATGAGTCAAATGGTGTTAAAGAGTCATTAAATAAGTTTTCAACTGAAGTCGTATAAACATCTAATAAGGTGTTAAGTATCTTATATCCCGCGATTTCTTTATCGATTACTTCGGTGCTTTTATATATTTTTTGAACACTTATTTTTATAATATCAGCTACTTGAGCTTTATATTTACTTTTATCTAATAGCGACGTTGTGAACTCCCCATTTAATATATTCTCTTCGTTTTCTATAAAAACGGAAGCAGCTTCAGCAACCAAAGTGTTGATCGCTAAGGAACGTAAATATGCTAGTCTATCTGTAGATTTTATTAAACTAGTATACTTTTTTGTATTTATATTCTCTTTTACTAAGTTGATAAGATATTCCAATGCAAATTCTTCATCAATAAGTCCTAAATTGATACCATCTTCAAAATCGATAATTGTATAACAAATATCATCTGCTGCTTCCACTAAAAAAGCTAAAGGATGACGATGATAACTTAGATCTCCTTGTTCTCCTCTTTGCTGCAATCCTAATTCGTGAGCTACTTCAACCAAAAAATCTTTTTCAGATTGAAAAACCCCATATTTTTTATCGGCAATATGACTTGTTGGCTTTTTGGGCAACGATTCTTTAGGGTATTTCATAAAAGCACCAAGTGTTGCAAAGGATAAACGCAAAGCCCCTTCTACTCCATTTTTTGATTCGGAAAGTATTTTAAAACCATTAGCATTCCCTTCAAAATCTATTAAGTCTTGGTATTCTTTATTCGTTAATTGTGTTTTAAATCGATTTCCATTTCCATTTAAAAAATAATTCCCAATTGCTTTTTCACCGCTATGTCCAAATGGAGGGTTTCCAATATCGTGAGCTAATGAAGCTGCAGCTACAATTGCTCCAAAATCATTACTTTGATATCCATGAACTTTATGTAATTGTGGATGTTTTTCTAAAACTGCTTTTCCAATAGTTCGCCCCAAAGAACGACCCACAACAGATACTTCTAAACTATGAGTAAGGCGAGTATGTACAAAAGATGTTTTTGACAAGGGGATTACTTGAGTTTTATCTTGCAAACTTCTAAATGCTGATGAGAAAATGATGCGATCATAATCTACATCAAAACCCAAACGAGTTTCATCCTGCTCTATTCGCAATCTTTTATTTGTATCACCTTGCCTTCTTAATGATAATAGCTGTTCCCAATTCATTGTGATTTAATTTTAAAATGCAATATACTATTTATAAGTTCCTTTTCAATGAGATTTAAATGTTAACTGGATAACATTTTATTAACCTTATAATCACCTATTGTTAATATGAGCGTAGCGCCAACTTTACATTAACATGGTCTATTTGCACTATGAATTTAAACCAATATTTTTAGACTTAGAGGCTGTTCAACTGAACAGCCTCTTTTATTATTATAGACCTAATTTTTATTCTTTTAATTAAAAAAAGTTATTTTACCATTAGAGATATCATACATGCCTCCAATAATTTGTATCTCCTTGTTTTTTTCCATTTCGGCCAAAACAGGGCTTTGATTCCTAATATTTTCAATAGACATATTAACATTCATTTCAGCAACATTATTTACAAAATCGATGTTTTTCGAATTTCTTAAAGATTCATCCTTTGGTTCTAAAACAGCAGCTACTGCAGGTTCAATTTTATTGATCAATGCAGTTAAATTTCCCAATCTTGCATGATCACAAGCTCCCTTTATAGCACCACAACTAGTATGCCCTAGCACTACTAAAAGTTTAGTTCCTGCGAGTTTACAAGCAAACTCCATACTTCCTAAAATATCTTCATTAATGAAATTTCCTGCAATACGGACACTAAATAAGTCTCCCATACCTTGGTCAAAAATCAATTCAGAAGAAACTCTAGAATCGATGCAGCTTAATACCGTTGCATATGGAAATTGACCCTCCGTTGTTTGCTTTACTTGTTCATTTA
>Ga0307985_10002089_pt1 | contig 11284 bp, 7 predicted proteins | sample EllFjometageno80_FD_203155 | JGI IMG/M metagenome (GOLD analysis project Ga0307985, IMG submission 203155) | Marine microbial communities from Ellis Fjord, Antarctic Ocean - #80 | ecosystem: Environmental > Aquatic > Marine > Unclassified | place: Southern Ocean | collected 2014-10-09 | reverse complement strand
TATTTTACTTGCTGTGTTGCTATAAGTATTTGTTTGAGCAATCGCTGAAACGGAAAGGGTCATGAATACGGTGAGCAAGAAGCGCTTCATAGCTTTTTATTTGAATGGTTTGAATTGAGGCGCAAATGTACAGTAGAATGATTCTAGATAACCAACCCGGTGACTGGAAATAAAGATGATGAAAAATCTGGAAAGACCAGTTCAAGGCCTAACAAAAAGACAAGTGAAAGGCTGTTCTTACAGCATCAACAGACCTTTTTTGGATTTCATGTTATTGCTTAATAACAAACCACTGCTTTCTCATAAGCCATTGATAAACACAAGGAATAACTACCAAATTCAAAATCGTAGCAGAAAGCAAACCACCTAAAATAACCACAGCCATTGGGCTTTGAATTTCACTGCCTGGTTCGCCACCTTTTAATGCTAGGGGTATTAGAGCCAGCCCTGTTGTAAAGGCTGTCATTAAAATCGGGTTTAACCTGTCCAAAGCACCTTTTTTAATCAACTGAAATCCTTTCATTCCTTCTTTTCTCAAATCCTCATAACGAGATACCAATAAGATTCCGTTTCGGGTGGCTATACCAAACAAGCTAATGAAACCAATCGTTGCAGCTATACTAATAATACCCGATGTAAAATACACAATCAAAATACCACCAATTAATGCCAATGGCAGATTGATTAACACGACAAAAGCCAACTTTACATCTTTAAACTCGTAATAGAGTAACAGAAATATAATGGCTATCGCAATAAATGCAGTTACCAAAAGCAATTGTGATGCTTTCGATTCGCTTTCAAACTGTCCCCCATATTGCACATGGTAGCCTTCTGGCATGGTCACATTATTGGCGACAACCTGCTTTATTTCGTTCACTGCGCCTCGCAAATCCCTGCCTTGAACATTGGCAGCCACTACTATTTTACGTTGCACATCTTCTCGGTTAATCGTATTTGGACTGCTTACTGAAGCAACTGTTGCCAATTCGCCCAAAGTGGTTTGACCTCCACTTGGCAAACTAATCAAGGTGTTTACCATGTTTTCAATGTTATCTCGAAATGGCTTTTCATAGCGAACTACCAAATCGAAATACTGTTGACCTTCATAAATTTCGCCTACTTCTTCACCTGCAAAAGCGATATCGATTTGCTTCATTAAGTCACCTACTGTCATTCCATAGGCAGAAAGCATTTGGCGTTTTGGCTTGATGAGGATCTGTGGCACCTCAATCTGTTGGTCTACGGCTACATCGACTAATCCATCAATGGTTTTGATGTTCTGCTCTACACTTTTCCCCACCTCAAACAGACGCTGTAAATCTGAACCAAACACCTTGACAGCAATGTTGGCACGTGTACCGGAAAGCATGTGGTCAATGCGATGAGCGATGGGCTGCCCCAAGGTGATGTTAACACCTGGCACAATGCTCAATTCATTTCTCACTTCCTCAAAAAATGCTTCTTTGGTTTTGTCTTTCAAAACAAAAGGAACATCAACCTCAGAAGCATTCACCCCTTGTGCATGTTCATCTAATTCAGCACGACCTTGTCTTCGTGTCACAACTTCAACTTCTGGCAAACCCAACAATATTGTCTCTATCAATTCCCCTGTCTTGTTGCTTTCTTCTAAAGACATGGCTGGCGGACCAACGGCACTTATCACCAATGATCCTTCATTGAATTCTGGCAGAAAGCTTCTTCCTAATTGCGTTAAAACCAAAAGACTTACGGCAAAGGCAATAACCGTTGTGCCAATAATGGTTTTTGGCATTCTAGTGGCGCGCTCCAATAAGTTCCCATACTGTTTTTGCAACCAACGTTCAACACGTGTGCCTTCTGCTTGTTTACTTAAAAGCCTTTCGTTGTCCAATAAATAAGAACATAAAACAGGCGTTACCGTTACAGCAACAATCAATGATGTTAAAACAGAAGTGACAAAAGCCACCCCTAAAGGTTGCAACAGTCGTCCCTCCATGCCGCTTAAAAAGAACAGTGGAATGAATGACACAATAATGATGAGTGTGGCAATGATGATAGAGCTTCGTATTTCTACGGAAGCATCACGAACAACAGTCAATGTTGATTCACGTTCAGCCTTTGGTTTCCTGATGTTCTCTCGCAAGCGTTTATACACGTTTTCCACATCAATGATGGCATCATCTACCAATGCCCCAATGGCTATTGCCATGCCGCCTAAACTCATTGTGTTGATGGTGTAGCCTAACCATTTTAAAATGATGATGGATGCCAATAATGAAATAGGAATGGCTAACAATGAAATGATCGTCGTTCTCCAGTTCATTAAAAACACAAAGAGGATGATCATCACAAAGAATGCACCTTCCAATAGGGTCTGATTCAAGTTGCTGATGGAGGCATCAATGAAATTTGACTGCCTAAAAATTTGACTTTTGATGTTTACCCCTTTTGGCAACGTTTTTTGCAAATCGGCAATGGCTTCATCCAACCTGTCTGTCAACTCCAATGTGTTGACATCGGGTTGCTTTGAAATGGTCAGAATAACTGCTGGTTTTGCATTTAAAGAGCCATCACCAATTTTATCGGCAGCACCAATTTGAACGGTTGCTACATCTTTTATTTTGATGGTCTGACCATTGACATCCTTCAAAACTGCTTCTTGCAAATCTTCCAATGCATACGCTCTGCCGCTCCCCTTTATGATGTATTGATTGCCATACTGATTGATAATGCCTCCTGGCGCATTGGCATTTGCCGCCTTAACTTGTTCTACCAATTCAGCAAGACTTACCCTGTAATGCTTCATCTTTTCGGGGTTCGCAAACACTTGGTATTGTTTATAATCACCCCCGATGACCACGACATTTGCAACACCACCAATCGCCTTTATTCGTGGCCTAATCATCCAGTCAGACAGGGTTCTTAATTCCATTGGTGACAGGCTATCCGAGGTGACGCCCAGAAGCATTATTTCACCCATAATGGATGAAATAGGCGCCATCGTTGGCACGCCAATACCTTCGGGTAAGTTTTCACGAACCATCGGTATGCGTTCACTTACCATTTGGCGTGCTCGATAGATATCGGTTCCCCATTCAAATTCTACCCAAACAATTGAAATCCCTGCTGCTGATGACGAACGAATTCGTCTCACATTGGGCAAGCCATTAAAGGCTGTTTCCAATTGGTAGGTTACCACTTTTTCAACCTCTTCAGATTCCATCCCGTGTGCTTCGGTAAGAACCGTTACCGTCGGTGCGGTAAGGTCAGGGAACACATCAATATTCATTGTGCGAGCATAATACATGCCCAACACGATCAACGCAACTGCTCCTAGCAGAATGAGCAATCTATTGTGGAGTGATATTGATAATATTTTGTTCAACATTCTCTTCAGTATTTAATGTTCGTGACCATGAGCAGGTGTTGAACCTGACATTGAAGCCATTTTAACCTGGTATGCTCCCACTGTGACGACGACTTCGCTGACTGATAAACCTTGTAGTATTTCTACATTTTCGCCATTTCGTTGTCCAATTTTCACGGGTCGCCTTTCAAAACTTTCGCCTGAAAGTTGAACGATTACCGAATAGCTTCCATAGTCTTCCAATAAAGCATTCACAGGAATCATTAGGCTTTGGCTGGCATCTCCCATGGCAATTTGCACTGGAGTCAAACTACCTTCTGGCATATCGACCTCTGCATTGACTTGTGAAAAAACAGCAATGAGTGGGTTTTCATGATCAACATCTTTACCAATTGAGAGGATTTTACCTTCAGCATCTGTCACGTTTGCCCATTGTCCGCCTTTGGTTTGATACCAAATACCTTGCACATTTTTCATTGAAAGCCCATGACTTGGTGCTAATTGGGTTTTTAGCACTTTGGATCGGTATGTGCCAATTGACGCCAATGCTGCGCCTTGCTCTACATAATCCCCATTGGAAACGGTGATAGACTTAATGAAGCCATCAAATGGTGTGCGAATTTGTTTGCTTCCATCTGAAACACCTGATATCAACGATTCATAATTGAATTTCGCTATTGAAAAATCGCTTTCCACCTTTTCAAATTCTGCCTTTGGGATAATTTCAGATTCATACAATGCCTTTTTGCGTTCGTATTCTGCTTTTGCTTGCTCAAATCTGGCACCTGCATTGGCAATTTCAGTACTCAAATTGTTAGAAGCCAAACCTTGACTGTTGATGCTCATTAATAGTTGACCTCGTTTAACTTCTATTCCTTCCGTGAGGTTGTTTATGTTAAAATCAACCACACCATTAGATTTTGCCGCCAAGTATTTTACCGACCCTGGTGATGGCATCCAAACACCAGACGTGTTGATGACATCGTAAATTTTACCAGAAACCACAGCTGCAGTTTGAAAATCGATTTTCCATGCTTGTTCTTTCAAGAAGGAAACACTTCCATCTTCTTTTGCAGCACCGATTGCTTTTATGGCATCATTGGTGTTGGCATAAACGATTACGTCATCAATCGTGATTTTATCGGAATATTCAGGCGTCTTTAATTCAAAAACAAGTTGATAGGTTCCTGCTTCTTTAGGTTGAATTGTCGGCGAAAATATCCCTGGTGATGATGGCGCATCAACAACGCTTCGCACCGCTTTATCACTTTTAATCAAATTCACCGTAACAGAACCTTCACGAACGGGTTGATGCTTATCCAACAACGTGAAATGGGCAGCAAATCTACTTGGATGGCCAACGATCAATGCGGGGAACTCTACAAATAATTCAATTTGCTCCGTCCAAACAGTGTGGTCTAAACGCGGAATTTCTTCTCCAACATGGGTTCCATCGGAATTGTGTGCGTGTGCGTCATCTGCATGGTTATTGCAAGACATCGCCAAAAAGGCAAGCACTATGGTTACATATTTCATCTTCTATCTTTGGTGATTGTTGTTCTCATCTCCATTATCGTTCGAATGGGGTTTTTGATTTAGTGTCTCTACAAGATGCTTGTGTGACAATTGAAACTGTTGCTATTGTGAATGTTCGTTGTGAATGTTCGTTGTGAAATTTTAGGTCTAATCTGACTTAGTAAAACAGAATGCTGCCCTTGCAAAGTAACTGCCTTTGCAATAGATATGCCTAAAAGATTAACCCAACGTTGGTGGGCCTCAATGGGGGCTGATAGACCGCAACCTTTTCAGCTTCATCACAGTTTACAAAAATGACCGAGCAGAGAGTCGGATGACTTAATCCAGCTTTAGGCCAAAAGAAAGCCCGCGGAAACCTTGATGAAACCTGAGCTAAGCGCTAAATCGTGTACCACTTTTGGTTGGTACACGATTTGGTACACGCAAAATAACGTGACTTTCGCTTTCTTTCCTATGTCAAAAATGAGAAAAGCGCCGTAATTCATTGAATTTCAGCGCTTTTCATAGTTACTCGATTTGAGCCTGCGGAGAGAGAGGGATTCGAACCCCCGGACCTTTGACAGTCAACGGTTTTCAAGACCGCCGCATTCGACCACTCTGCCATCTCTCCAATGCGGCACAAAAGTAATTAACTTGAGCCCATGATACACAGCATCATGGACAAACACCCATATCGGTCGTTAAAGCTTAGCATCCTTCTGTTGATGAGTGGATTAAGTGCATTCTCGCAAAGTGTCAGTCCACAGATCGCTGTTCAAGCATTGCCTTACTGGCATCCGGAAATCGGTCATTATGTTGATGTCCTGTTTTCCATGCAACGAGAGGCCTCGCTTGAATCACACAGCATGGATATTTCCTTGGTCATCCACCGCAAAGACGGCATGGCCTCCATGGACCGCATCAACATCTCTCTTCCACCAGGGGAACCCTCAACTTTTGTACAGGGCGTTCGCCTACCCGCAGACACCGGGCTATGGACTGTGTCCATCGCCTTTGAGCATTCACCTGACTTGTGGGATAGCCTTCAAGGTCAAATTCACATTGCTGATGTCAAGGCATCCATCTCAAAAATATTGCTGACAGAAGAGGCCTTGGTTGGCGCAACCGTCCTGCCTTGGATGGCCCGTTATGGTTTTGCTACCCAGCCATTGCCTCAAATTGGAGAAGCATGGATCACCGGGGACAGTGCAACCCTGCGATTTTACACAGAAACCTATGGCCTACCCCAAGGCAAACGGGGCTTGTTGCGCTATGAACTCCAAAGCACCAGCAATGAAAACCTCGGGATTTACAATGGCCAAGTCATGATCCCTGCGGGACAAGTCCTTCAACCCAACATGCAAAGCATGGACATCTCAGCACTGCCATCAGGGCATTACAACCTGGTCATGAAGCTGTGGGTCGAAGGCAACGATAGCGCAGCATCTGACATCACCAGCATCACCTTCAATCGGTACAACCCACAAGAGCTGGAATCACTCAGCACCGCATCCCTAATGCCACACTGGGTGGCGTTGCTTGGAACGGGTGACAGTTTAGACTTCAACATCAGCAGCCTCTACCCCATTGCCACATCCAACCAACGACGACAACTGGATCATTTGCTTGAAAGCGGCAACGACACCTTGAAATGGCGCTTTGGCCAACGCTACTGGCAAGAAAATCACCTGAGCAACCCTGAGGCAGCCTGTAAGTCTTACCAAGCCATTGTTGCAGAGGTTGAAAGGACCTATGGCAGCCGAGCCATTCATGGGTTTCTAACGGATAGAGGACGAATCTTCCTTCAATATGGCACACCCACATTGACAGAGAAACGGCCTTTTGAAAACGATGGTTACCCTTATGAAATCTGGCAATACAACCAACTGGAAGCTAGCAATGCCCCCTACCAGATCAATAAGTTATTTGTCTTTGTCAACAACAGCACTGTTGGCAGGAACTACGACCTTATCCACTCCAATGCCATTGGTGAAATGCAAAACCCTAAATGGCGGATAGCCATCCAAAAACGATCCTACATCACCGATGATATCGACCAAACAGGGTCCAGTGATGGTGAGAAATTTGGGTCGCGCATCAACAACAACATCTTTTTCAACTCAGGGGGCGGATGAAACATGTTGCCGTCATCATCCTCAACTGGAATGGCAAGCACTGGCTTGAATCCTTCCTGAATCTCGTCGTTGAACGTAGCCCTGGGGCAAGGGTCATCGTTGCAGACAACGGAAGCAGCGACAGCTCCCAATCATGGGTTGCCGCCAATGCGCCATCCGTTGAATGGCTTGACCTGGGAAGCAATCACGGCTATGCTGGCGGCTACAACCGAGCCCTATCCGAGGTCAAAGACATCCGTTATGCCGTCTTGATGAACTCGGACATCGAGCCCCTTGAAGGATGGTTGGCACCCTTGGTTGACCGAATGGACGCCCGTGAAAACCTCGCTGCCATCCAACCAAAAATCCTTGACCACAAACAACCTGACCATTTTGAATACGCAGGTGCAGCAGGCGGCTACATGGACGCACTGGCCTACCCATTTGCCGCAGGTCGCGTGATGTCACACATTGAAAAAGACCATGGACAGTATGACAAGGTGGATGGGCAACTCTGCCGCAAGGTCTTTTGGGCCTCAGGTGCCTGCTTGATGGTGCGGGTCTCAGCCTACCAGCAAGCTGGGGGGCTTGACGAACAACTCTTCGCTCACATGGAAGAAATCGACCTGTGCTGGCGCATGCAACTGCATGGTTACAGCGTCGAAGCCCATGGTGGCTCATCCGTCTTGCATGTTGGTGGTGGCACACTCGATGCCTTGTCGCCTCAGAAAACCTTTTTGAACTTCAGAAACAGCTTGCTCATCGTCGTTAAAAACCTTCCCACAGGATCAGCCATGCGGATTGTAGCAGCTCGGCTGTTCTTGGATGGACTGGCAGGGTTGGTCTACTTGACACAAGGCAAAGGCAGCCATTGTTGGGCAATTGTGCGTGCACACATGGCCTTTTACCGCCTATTCAGCAGCTTCTCATTGAGACCTAATGCAAAGAAGGGATGGCCAAGCAACGGCCGCTACAAAGGGTCTATCCTCTGGGATGTCTACGTCAAAAAGCAAACGGTTATCCAGCCTTCTGCCCTTGCCACCTCAAGACACTGAACACGTCCTCACCGGTTGGCCTGCGGGTGGTAGCGTTTCATCGTATCCTCCAACTGTTTTTGCTCCAAGTGGGTGTAAATCTCTGTGCTGGTGATGCTGACGTGACCTAAAAGCACCTGAACCATGCGAATATCTGCACCGTTTTGCACCAAATGGGTGGCAAAGCTATGCCGAATACTATGCGGGCTGATGTTCTTTTCAATCCCTGCCCGTTCAACCAACTGCTTCAAACGTTTGAACACTGACACACGACTCAACCTTCCTCCCCGTTGGTTGAGGAATACATGGTCAGAAAAGTCTGGTTGAACCTTGCCGTGCGCCCGCACCTGCAAGAGGTAATGCTTCAGGACCCTCACTGCCTCATCATGCAAGGGCAGTAAACGCTGCTTGTCGCCCTTGCCAATCACCCGCATGACCTTGTTGTCAAGGTCCAAATCCCTGATGCGAAGCTCAATGAGCTCACTCACCCTGACGCCCGAGGCATACATGGTCTCCAACATGGCGTGATCGCGTTCCCCACCAGGCGCACCACGCTCAATGGCGTCAAACAAGCATTGCATCTCAGCTTCCGTTAAAAACACCGGCAGGTAGCTAGGCTTCATCGGTGCCTCAATGCCCTCCATGGGGTTGATCAGACCTTCCACCTCATCAACAAGGAAGCGGTAGAACATCCGCATGGTCGATCGCATGCGTGACTGAGAGTTGGCAGAACGCCCCTGCTTTGCCACATGCTGAATGAAATGCCTTGCTGCCTCCTGGTTCATCGCCGTCGGTTCAATGCCCTCAGCCCATTGAGCCAAGGACTTGAGGTCTTGTGCGTAGGCCTTTTGCGTGTGTTCACTCAAGCCACGCTCCAATTTAAGGTAGTCCATGAAGTTGCGAATTGCTTGTGGCCAGGTCATGCCATGAAAGTAGGCATCATCTCATGGTAAGGCAAATCCAACATGACCTAACTTCGCCCCATGGAACTCCACATTGTACATGGCGCCAACCTAGGCGAGCTTGGCAAGCGCCAACCAGAATTGTATGGCAATCAAACCCTGGCCATGCAAATCCCCCTATGGGAAGGGTGGCTCAACCAAAGCTGGCCCGATGTCCAGCTGCATCACTTTCAAAGTGACATTGAAGGCGAATTGGTTCAATACCTTCACAAGCATGATGGCCCCGACGTGGGCTTTCTGATCAATGCCGGTGGCTACACACATAGCTCAGTGGTATTGGCCGATGCCATTGCCAGTCTGGACGCATCCTGCTTGGAAATCCACTTAAGTCACACTTACGCACGGGAAGACTACAGGCATGTGTCTTTGATGGCTCCCCATGTGATTGGAACGATCTCAGGGCTTGGATGGTTGGGTTACCGACTAGGCATGGAAGCCTTGCTCTGCAAGGACTGACCTTTATTTTGCAGGTCGCCCCACCAGGGCAGCCATGAAGCCTGACGCATAGCCAGCAAACATCACCGCAGTTGACACCATAGAAAGCAAGCCAACAAAAGGGTTGAGATGCTTGATGGAACTCAGGATAGCAATCACCAAGAAGTAGGCGTGAAAGGCATAAATGCCCAGCGTAAAGACCTGTGTCACATGCAGGGCAAAGGCTGCCACCCATGCAAACATGAAAACAGCAGGGAAGGCATGCGTAGCCTTCATCTGTCCTTTGTGCTGCCTTGCTAAGGCAATGCGCGCAGAACCAAATCGCCTCACCTGCTTGTAAAATTGGCCTAAATTCGATCGGCGTTTATGCCAGACCACGGCCTCCGGAATCAATCCCACCTTGTATCCAGCCTCGTTGATTCGGATTGACAGCTCAACATCCTCGCCGCACTTGAACGCTGTGTCATAGCCTTTCACTGCCTTGAAAACCTTTGCTTTCATGCCCATGTTGAAACCTCTGGGGTAATATGTCGACGTGCTTTGCTTGCCGCCACGAATACCGCCAGTGGTCAATGGGCTGGTCATGGAATAGCTGATGGCCTTTTGCAAATGGGAAAAATCTGAAGGTGCCGCATCAGGACCACCAAAGGCATCCCAACCATCCCTTGTTAGCCCATGATCCACCTTATTGAGGTAGTCTTTTGGCAGCAAACAATCAGAGTCCAGAAAAATCAAGACATCGCCTTGTGCTGCAGCAGCAGCCAGGTTTCTGGCATCACTCACTGGCAAGAACTCCTGGTAAATAACCTTCACTGGCAAACCCACATCCTTAGCTACCTGTTTGATGACTGGACGCAGGGCATCACCCGGCGTGCCATCACCCAAAATCACTTCAAAAGCCTCCCTGGGGTAAGACAACTTAGCTATGGATGCGATGAATTCACTCACCTCATCCGGCCGCTTGAAGGTCGGTGAAATCAGAGAGTAGCGCATCTCAACCTTGATTGATGGTCTCGCCTATGAGATAATCCGGCTTGCGCTTGCCTGACCGAACAACCAGCTCAGCAAGTAAACCCGTCACAAAGAGTTGGGTGCCTAGCACCATGCTGATTAAAAAAATGTAAAACAAGGGATCCTCAGTCACCAGACCTGGGCTCAGGTCCTGAGACAGGCGCCATAGTTTCAAGCCACCAATCACAACCAGTGCAATGCCTGACAAGAAAAACATGATCAACCCAAGGGTGCCAAACAGGTGCATGGGTCGGCGGCGAAATCTACTCACCATGGTAATGGTCAGTAGGTCAAGCATGCCATTGAAGAATCTGCTCATGCCAAATTTTGTGCTGCCGTATTTTCTTGCTTGGTGTTGCACCACGCGCTCACCAATGCGACCGTAGCCTTGCATTTTTGCCAGCACCGGAATGTAACGGTGCATCTCACCTTGAATCTCAACCGCTTGCGCCACCTCCAAACGGTAGGCCTTCAGTCCACAATTGAAATCGTGCAGATGGATGCCGCTCATTTTGCGTGCGGCAGCATTAAATAACTTGGTAGGTAGGGTTTTTGTGATGGGATCATAGCGCTTCTTCTTCCAGCCACTGACCATGTCATAGCCTTCATCCACAATCATGGCAATCAAGCCAGGGATCTCATCTGGACTGTCTTGCAAGTCCGCATCCATGGTGATGACCACAGAGCCCTTTGCGCGCGCAAATCCCACATGCAAGGCCTCTGACTTGCCTTGGTTGCGTCTGAATTGAACGGCCGTGATGGCTTTGTTGTCATTGGATAAGCGCTTCAACACATCCCATGAGCCATCGGTAGACCCATCGTCCACCAAGACCATTTCATAGGCAATGCCTTCGCTCTGACATA
>Ga0307985_10002088_pt1 | contig 11286 bp, 7 predicted proteins | sample EllFjometageno80_FD_203155 | JGI IMG/M metagenome (GOLD analysis project Ga0307985, IMG submission 203155) | Marine microbial communities from Ellis Fjord, Antarctic Ocean - #80 | ecosystem: Environmental > Aquatic > Marine > Unclassified | place: Southern Ocean | collected 2014-10-09 | reverse complement strand
GATTCGGGCGTCGGAGAGCACGAAGCCGGCGTTTGCGGTCGTCACGTCCAAGAGTTCGGCGGCGTTGACTGCGCTGTGGTTTGGGAGTGAAGGGAAGGAGCTGGTGGAGACGTTGAGGAATAAGTTCGTGACGGGGAATTGGGGGGGGGAGGACGGGGAGGAGGGGGGGGAAAGCGATGAAGACAAACCGCTGTACGGTGATTACGAGGACATGGAGAGCGGGCAGAAGATCTCGGGGAATATGGAGGACGCGGAGGAGGAGGATGTTGATACGTCGAACATGACGGACGACGAGTTGCGGGAGTACTACAAGGGGTTAAAGGAGAACTTCAAGACGAAGAAGGACACCGAGTACGACGACGACAAGAAGTCGAAGAACGCGGACGCGGGCGCGGGGGAGGAGGAGGAGAACGAGTACCTGGAGGCGCTCAAGAGGGAGAAGGAGCAGAAGCAGAAGGACGCGTGGGCGGAGTTTGGGGAGAACGGGGAGGAGCAGCGGGTGAAGCACGAGGGGTTCCGCCAGGGGCTGTACGTGCGCGTCAAGATTGACAAGATTCCGGTGGACTTTCTCAAGAACTTCAGCGCGGACACGCCGCTCATTCTGGGCGGGCTCCTCCCTTCCGAGACTCAGATGGGCCTGTGCAGGGCACGGTTCAAGAAGCACCGCTGGCACAAGAAGATCCTCAAGTGCAACGATCCGCTGGTGTTCAGCATCGGGTGGAGGCGCTTCCAGTCCGTGCCGTTGCTGAGCATGGAGGACCAGAACGACCGGCACCGGTACTTGAAGTACACGCCGGAGCACATGCACTGCTTCGCGACGTTTTACGGCCCGCTCAACGCACCCAACACGGGCTTGCTGGCCATCAAGAACTTGACCGGCAAGATCAGCGGGTTCCGCATCGCCGCTACGGGCAATCTGCTCGAGTCCGACGCGAGCTTCAGCGTCGTCAAGAAGCTCAAGCTGACGGGGACGCCGCAGAAGATTCTCAAGAATACTGCGTTCATCACGGGCTTGTTCACGTCCGACATTGAGGCGAGCCGGTTCGAGGGCGCGGCCATCAAGACCGTGAGCGGGATCCGCGGCCAGATCAAGAAGGCCGACAAGAACGGCGCGGTGAGGTGCACTTTCGAGGACAAGATTTTGATGAGCGACATTGTCTTCATGCGAACGTGGATGCCCGTGGAGTGCAAGAGGTACTACAACCCGGTCACGAACTTGCTCGTCAAGGAGGAGGGGGACGTCGAGCTCATGAAGACGAACGCGCAGCTGAAGCTCGAGGCGGCGCAGCCCATCGAGGTCAAGGCCGACAGCATCTACAAGCCCATCGTGAGGCAGGAGCGCAAGTTCAACACGCTGCGCATCCCCAAGGGCATCGAGGCGAACCTGCCGTTCAAGAGCAAGCCCAAGAACGAGAAGGCGAGGAACAACGACAAGGGCAAGTCGTACGTGGCCAAGCGCGCGGTCGTCATGGAGAAGGACGAGAAGAGCGAGTACACGTTCATCCAGGCGCTGAACACGCTCAGGAACGACAAGGTGAAGAAGCGCAAGGAGAAGAACATCGAGAGGAACGAGAAGAAGCAGAAGGCGCAGGCCAAGGTCGACGAGGGCTTCCAAGACGTTAGGGATGCCGCCAAGAAGAAGCGCTACAGGGCAGAGGGCAAGGAGACGAAGATGCGCGAGTACAAGAAGAGTAAGGGAGACTAAGTAGGGAGAGAAGCGAGTTGTATTATATATATTATAGTCATGTACCAGGGTACGCGTCCGCGTCCGTTGAACTAAGAGGTAAATGTCAGCTGGTAGATATGTATCACGAACAGGGCATTTTTATGGCGGCGATGGTGGCGATGACTGGCGCGACTAGCGCGCCAACCGTTGCGGTCGTCGTCTTGGGCTTCGCTTTCCGGCACTCTCTGGCTCTCGACAACCGCCTTGCCACTGCTTCTGCCCGGTATCACCAACTCTGCCTGAACTCTCCACCTCCCTTTTTCATCACAACGGGCGGGGACACGGACAGTTCTGGAACCACCGAGGGCCACGACTTGTTCGTCCAAGCAACCGAAGCCCACGACATACCGCAAGACCGCGTGCTAGTAGAAGACCAGGCCCGGTACACCATAGAAAACGCTCTGCTTGTCTACCAGCTCCTGGCCAAACATGCGCCAACAGTCACCACAATTGAGCTCGTCACGAACTCGTTCCACATGCCCCGAAGCCTGCTCATATTCTCCAACACCGCGCCTTCCCACTTGCTCGTGAAAGCGCTGCCGGCTTCCAACGGCTCCGACGAAGCAATGACACGGGAGACTGGGCGCACAATTGCGTCGTGGGAGAGGTTGGAGGGCAAGCAAATGGCGCTGTTGAGGGCCGAGAACAATTCAGACGTGGGCAACATCCTAAGCGAGCGTATCCTGGCGCACAATAGGCTGGAGGTTGCGGCGCGGCAGAACAATTTGGGCGCGCTCCGTTCGTTTCTGGATCTGCACGAGGGCGCGAGCGCGGACTCGGGCTGTGCGCTGCATTATGCGACGCTGAACGGGTGCGTTGAGGCGGTGCAGTTTCTGCTAGAGAACGGCGCGGACGGAAACCGACGGAACGAGAACGGCGCTACTCCCATGCACTTCGTTAAGTTCGTCGTGGACGAGGGAAAGAGGGTGAAGATCAAGGCCCTGCTCTGGCTGAGCTGGTGCGAGCAAGTTGCGGGGGGCGAGCAAGTGTTGGGGAAGTCGGCGCTCTGGGGAGGAGTCGCACTGACTGCGTCTGCGGTAGAGAGCAGTGATCTCAAGGCCCTGAGTTTGGGCAAAATGAGAGCGATTGGCAACGTTCTGGCGTTCGGGAACGTTGTCTACAGCAAGCTGATCGAGTGCGCTCGGGAGGGGGACGTCGAGGGCGTCCGGCGGTGGATCGAATCTGAGGGGTCTGCGTGCCACGTGGACGGCCCCGAGAACTACTCTCGGACCACTGCGTTAGCGCACGCGGCTAGCGGCGGCAGCGCGGCGTGCGTGGAACTGCTGCTCGACGCCGGCGCGGACGTCTCGCTTCCTCGGAGTCCTCGGGCGAATGGTTTTCATTATTGCGCGTACAAGCTGCACAGAGGATGCAGCGAGGTGATGCTGAGGAGGGGGGGGAAGGAAAGGGTCGAGCAGGCGCTCGGGAGCAGGGGGGAATCGGCGCTGTGGGCGAGCTTGGGCGGCTTGAAGCCGAGCGAACTGTGCGCCTTCGTCAGCACGCAGGCAAAGCTGCTGGGCGAGGAGCTGGCAATAGAAAGTATATAGCAAAGAGGTTGTCCTTCGCAGTATGTTCTTAGTGGTACTTATTGTCCGTGGTCTCGACGGACTGGAGCTGCACGTGGAAGTGGAGCGTGCTGTTGCTAGGGATGCCGTTCTGCTTCTTGTTCCCGTAGCCCATCTTCGCGGGGATAGTGATCTCCCTCTCTCCTCCGACTCTCATGCCCTCCAGCCCCAGCTCCAGGCCCTTGACGACCTGGTTCAGGCCAATGCGGAACCGGAAAGGTGACTTGTGATTCATGTTCTTGTCGAACACGTGCCCGTCGGCGAGCGTGCCGGTGTAGTTGAGGGACACGGTGCGCCCGGCGGCGGGGACGTTGCCGGCGCCCATGATGACGTCCCTGACCTTGACGCCGCCCTTGATCGTTCGGTCCTTGCCGGCCAGAGTTTGGAGGTTGGGCTTGGCCTTCTTGGCGGATTCGGGGGCGGGCGGCGGCGCGTTCTTCTCGCGCTCGGACGTAATTAGGGACGTCAGCTCGGCTGCCTTGCGCTTAGCCTCCTGCTTCTTCTGTTTCTTGGCGGCGGCGGTGGTGGTGGCATGGGTGTTGGTGGCAGGGGTGTTGGTGGCAGGGGGAGTAGGGGTGGGAGTAGGGGTGGCAGGGGGAGTAGGGGTGGGAGTAGGGGTGGCAGCGGTCGCGGCTTTTGAAGTCTCCTTCTTCTGCTTTTTGGCGGCGCCAGTAGCCGCGGGAAGCGAGGTAGCCGCGGGGAGCGAGGCGCCTGCGTTCGCTACGCTTGCGGCGGTCTGGAAGGCAGAGCCAACAAGGTGGGCAGACCCGGAGAGGTAAAAGACGGCAGGACCAACGATTGTGAGCGGGCCGAGGGGCATGGAGCAGTAAGAAACGTCGTCCTCTCCCTCGTCCTCGACGAGGGCGCCTTCCACGGAGTTCAGGTTCGCGCTGAGGAGAGTCCATTGCTCTTGGTCTGTCGAAATGCACAGGTCGCTGTCACTGGCTACTGAAGCTACATTCAAGGCCAGGGTCAGGGAGGCCGGCACGGTGACTTCGGCGATCTCGCTGTCCTCGTTGGTGTTGATCTGCAAAAGGAACAGGCCCGACGCGACGGCGACATTGTTCGTTTCCATGGCAGTAATGTCCTGGTGGCTAAAGCCATGAAGCCATGGTGAGATAGGAAGCATAGTCGAGTTTAAACCTCAAGCTCAGCTCAGCGCAGCGCCGCCCGATGAGGGACCATGCAAGCATCGTGCAGTACTGCATGAGTAATGTAACTTTGAGTCTCTTTGATCGGAGTTGTTGCGTGTGTCGCGTGTACCGTAACCAATGACTTTAAATTGCCATTTTATTTGACGTTAGACTATTTTCCATTTGTAAGGAGAGCCGGACGGATCTGGCTATTAGGGCGGGGCATCCAACACTGCGCACCTACAGAGCGGGAAAGATGTGTGCTATGGGCACTCCTGAAGCCACTCGAGCACGTGGAAACAGCCGGGCAAATGGTCCCACTTTCCCCCAGATTTGTTGTCTCGACAGAACGGCGCTCGATCTACGCACCCTCCCTTCCTCGCACCCTCCCCTCGCTCTATGCACCCGTCCCCCCAAGCCGCTACCATCCTCGTAATCCTCGCCATGCTCCTCAACGTCGCCTCCTTCTCCCTAGTTCCCCCTCTTCCCCACCTCCTCTCCACCACGACCCGCCTCCTCTCCCGTCGATCTCGCCCCGCGCCGCCAACCTCCTTCGAGAACTTTGACTATTCCGTACACCCCAAAAAGGCCTTCGCAACTCCCACAAGCTACAATCCACCCACCCTGATTCCAGCCCATGAGATCCTGAAAGCAATTGAACTACTAACGCCGTTGATTTCGGACGAACGACTGGCGACCTTCGATACTGTGCGCAAGAACCGTTGCTGGGAAGGTGAGTAGACTCGCATGCGTGTGAATCTCTATGTATGTGTGTGAATCTCTATGTATGTGTGTGAATCTCTATTTATGTGTGTGAATCCCCTTTCAGACCCCTAGTGAGGAGATTAGGGTTACGATTTTCATGGATAGTAAGGAAATTAGGGTTACATGTTCATGGATAGTGAGGAAATTAGGGTTAGGGCGAACCCTAGACTTTGAGAAAATTAGGGTTGTGAGGAACACATCATCCAAGCATTAAAGTCACTTTCCTAACTCATTCCCCAGTAACATTCTTGTTCGAGAACCCCGCCAACCCGTCCAACGTCTTCGCCTGCCTCCGAACCCTTGACTCCTTCGGCATCCAATCCGCCACCATCCTCACCCCGAATGCTGACGACGCGAAGCACCGGGAGACGTGGGGCAAGCTGTCGCACTTGTCCCAGAACAACAACATGGCGAAGCCGCACTCTAAGACGGTTCTGAACAGCATGCGAGTGGCCGCCGGCAGCGCGAGGTGGCTCGACGTGGACTTCTGCGACAAGCAGGTGGCTGCGTGCGTCGGTGCGTTCAAGAGGGACGGGTGGCGAATTCTGGTGAGCGCTGTGGACGGGAAGGCGAGGGATGTGAGAGAGGTTGACTGGCCGGGGAAGGTGGGCGAGGAGGAGGGCGGGAGAAACAAGGTATGCATCGTGATGGGCAATGAGGACCAAGGCGTGAGCCCAGAAATGCTGGCTCTGGCCGACGAGACGTTCTACCTGCCCATGGTGGGCTTCGCCGAGAGCTACAACCTGAGCGTGGCCACCAGCTTGACTTGCGGCTACATGTCGAGCGAGGGCGTGCTGGTGCCGTCTTGCAAGAAGGGGGGCAAATACAAGAAGCTCGTGCAGCCGAGGGAGGAGGAGGTCATGCTTAAGTGGATGATGGCGAGTCTGACGAAGCATGATATGGCGGAAAAGATTTTCCGGAAGAACGGCTTAACCATTCTAGACGAGCCCTAGCACCCAGATCACTCGCAGCGATGGCGCACCAGCGAGCCATATCACGCACCAGCGAGCCAGCTGAGCGGCCTTTTTGCGACCCGTAGTTTTTGGAGAATGACCATTTGCCCCATTTGCCACCAGCCACACTTTTGCTGCTTTTGACTCTTTACTTTCCTTGACACTTACAACTTAAGTCCCTTCGTCACAGTCTCCGCTTGGGCATCCCTCTTCAGCCCGTCAGCGCAAAGACCTCCCCCCCTCTGTCCCCCCCCATCCGATGAAGAGCGACGCGGCCGACGGCCAATCTCCCCTCATCAGATCATTGTGTGTCGGCGGAGCCATGTGGAGTGATGTCGTCTTCAGTAAGTTGCGGCAAACGTGCAACGTGTAGCAGCTTGCCAACGGTGTGGCAGTGTCCGTGTGTGTGCCTATGTTCGTATGTTGTTAATGTTCACACGATGTGCCCACTGTTCCACATTGTGTCCATGTGTCTATTGTTCCACATTGTGTCCACGTGTTTATTATTATTGCATGTGTGCCATTCATCAACACCCGCTAACTGTCCCTTCCTTAGACTACCCGGCATGGATTGTCGGAAAGCGTGCCTCGGCCGGCCTCAAGCCGATGCCCGACAAGCTCCAGCATCTGTACAAAGGCGGCGGTGTGATGTGGCTGAGCTTGGGACCGACTTGTATGATTGAGGACTATGCTACTACTTTCTTCGGTCAATACACTGATAGCAAACTACTCGCGAGCGCTGGCTCGGGGGTCATAGGTGAGTCTGCTGGACACGCTATTCTGCTGGACACGCTTGTCCGCTCGCACCATCGACGACCGGCATGTGTTTACGTGCCACTCGCCCTAACCCACTCCACTCGACGCAGCCGCGTCGCTAGTCACTAGCCAGGTGGAGTACGTAATATGCCAGGCGCACGCAAAGAACCAGGCCTCCACCCTCATAGCCGCGCGAACAATACTAAAACAGAACGGACTGTTCTATCTGCTCAACCCGCCCGGTCTCGTTGCCACTTGCTTCAGGGAGATACCGTTTGCGGCCACTCTCTTTTACATACACCCCCTCATCCGTGAGCATTGGGAAGCGCGCTATCCCCAGGACCCCCAGGAGTACTCCGTCGTATCCAAAATCATCGCTGAGTTCTCGTGCGGCGTTGCGGCCGCCGCCGTCTCCTGCCCGATATCCCAAGCGCCGATGACCGTGGCCGCCTACCAGCAAGCCGAGTCTCTGTCCCTGATGCCCGCCATTCGGCAGATTTACTCGCAAGGTGGCGTGCAAGCCTTCTTCCGAGGCCTCGTGCCCCGAATGGTATCGCTCGCCGGAACCTTCACCGTTGTGCCTGTCGTTCTTGACTGCCTAGTCGACGCTACCCAGGACTACTGAGGAAAGGGCTGTTAACTATAAAAAGCTCCCCTTCGACATATTACAACTACGTCTGCATCTTCTCCTCGATGGCCTTACTCTGGTTCCAGCACTGGTCCTCGTTGCTGAACTCTGGATCGCCCACAAACATGTTCAATAATTCTTCGTTCTCTTTGAAGCTGTAGGGCACGCTCTTGGCGCTCTCGATCATCCTGAACACGCCTCCGATCTTGCGCAACTTGTGGAAGTTCACCAACCCGCTCTCGTTCTTGCTCGGCTCCTCGTCCAAGTTGATGAGCATCCTTAGCAACAGACCGATACACGGAACGCACGGCGGCTGCAGAATGTTCATCTTCTTCTCCAAGTTCCTCCCCGCGCCGCCGCTCGCCTTCTGAATAGCTGCCCACTTGCCCGGCAGCAGCTTCTCCAGCTTAATCCACGTCTGCTTCAGCCTGTGGATCGCCGAGCTCCCCAGCACACTGATGATGCTCACGAACATGTCAAAGTTCTCCAAACCCAAGCAATTCTCGGCCGTCTGAATCAGCAGCTTCAGAACGTTCGCCCTGGCGTTGATCTCCTCCTCCTGTAGAATCGCCGAGATCAGGAAGAAGCTCAGCTTATTGCTCATCGCCTTCATGCTCTGGAAGTTAGGGCCGCTCTCCACGAACTTGTACTTGTTGTCCACGAACTCCTCCACCGGGATATCGCTGAACCACACGTGCGTCAACAGCGTCAACTGCTGCGCCAGGTCTTCGCTGGAAAACTCGCTGATCTTGGTCTTCTTCCTCGTGGTGAACGTGTCCATCCGGCCCAGCATCTTGTTCGCCTTGCTGTGGTTGTTCTTGCTCAAGCTCTTGTCTTCGAAGAGCTCCAGTACCGTCGCGTAGTGGCTGAAGTCAACCTGCCCCTTGCCCCCCCGCGCGCTCCCTCCCGTAGCCGCAGTACCCGCGCTGCTCCGACCACCAGCACTGCTACTGTCATCGCTCCCGCCCAAGTGCTCTTGCTGTGCTTCCCACCTCGTCCCCAGCAGCATCCCCAACCCATCCGCGTCCTCCCTCACGAAGTCGGCGAAGTGAACCAGCTCCACCTTCTCGAGCTCCTGGTTGATGTCCGGGATGCAGAACGTGTCCATGATCGTCTCCACGAATCCCACCAAAAAGTTGTACGGCTCCTGTTCCTCCACCGTCAGCTCCTCGCCGACCTCCCCCTCCGGATAAAAGCACTCCGGAGCTCCGTCGTTCAAGCTCAGCCACGACTCCAGAAAGCAGATCACGCTCCTCCTGACGCCCAGCGCGTTCCGATCCGCCTGTTCGTCCCGTTCCCCCGGCACCTTCCGCTTCCCCGCGAAGCTTATCTTCAAGTTCTTGAGAATCTCCACCGGCGTCGTGAACTTTTGGTACTGCAGCAGAAACGCCTTGACGTCCGTCGGACTGTAGAACACCCTGTGCACGAGCCTCCCTATCAACGCGGGGATCGTCGCGAGTTTCATCTGGTAAGTGCCGTCGATCACGTTGCGCATGTACTCGATCTCGTTGGTGTTCGCCTCGATGGGCACGTCGACGTGGGCTCGGCGCACAGCGCCGCCCTTGAGCAGGATCTTCACGGTCGTCTCCAGCAGCGGGAAGATGGACTTGTACTGCACTCGCGCGGCGCGCTTGTTGAGGCGTTTCTCCACCAGACCGATGGGCGTGTAGTTGTCGTTGGCCTGGGCGTTGACGTCGGCGCCGGACTCGATCAGGAGCTCCACGAGGGCCCAGTTGCCCGCGATGCTCGCGAGATGCAGCGGCGTCTGTCCCTTGTTCGACCGCACGTTGACCTTGGGCTTCTTCTTGAGCATGGCCACGAACGCCTCCTTCCCGCCGAACCCGTTGCTCACGAACTCGGGCGCGATGAGGCACAGCGCCGCTAGCGCACTCATCTGGTCCTTGTTTTTGTCCTCCAGATTCGCGCCCGCGTTGACAAACTCAACAATCGTCGAAGTGTAGCTCTTGTGGTACCGGATGGACTTGGCCTTGCTCGTGTTCTTGCTCTTGTTCACGTAGTGACTGATGCACACGTGCAGCGGCGAGTTGCCGTTGCTTCCAATGGTCGAAATGTCCCCTCCCTTCTCGATGAGCATCTTGACAATCTTCGACTGCCCCTCTCGCGCCGCCCAGTGCATCGACGTGTATCCATCCTTGATCGCCTTCTGGTCGATCAGCGAAGGGTTGGCGTTGATGAGCACCTCCAGGCACTCGAGGTTGCCGTAGTGCGCCATCTCGTGGTGCGGCAGGATCCCGGTGACATTCGTCTCGATCTCGACGCAGCTCTCTCCGCCATGGCGCAAGTTCGTGGACAACAGCTCCACGAGCCGAGCCACGACCTTCTTGGACGACTTGGAGGCGTAGTGCAAGTACCTGCGAGCGAGCAGAGCGGGAGCGAGTAAGTGAATGTGCTGCGAGCGGGGTTGACAGGAGGGCTCGCTCGCTCTTGCACGTACGTGTTGCCCTGCTCTCCCTTCATGGTAACGTCCATGCGGTCGTCAATGAGAATCTGCAGCGCCGCCCGGTCGTGCTGCTTCGACAGCGCGATCATGAGCGCCGTCTGCTGTTTGTCATTCGTCGCGTTCACGAACGCCGCCATCCCGGGAGAGTTGTACTTGGCCATGAACTTCACGATGAGACGAGCGCACTTGGACGCGCCGTGAGTCGCGCAGATGTGCAGCGGGGTCGCGTCGTGCCCGTCAACATACGCGAGTAGCTTGAGCCTCTGCGCGTCCGTGGCGAACGACAGCAAGTTCTTGAGCTCCCGGTGCGGCTCGATCTCCTCCGAGTCAGCGACGCCCTTCTTCGGCGACATGGGCTCGCTGGCGGAGCGGGTGGAGCGGGCGGCGCTGGGCGACACCGTGAGCGCAGAGTCCGCGCGAGCGAGCGCCGCGGGGGAGTTCGAGTCGCCGTCGTCGTCGTCGTCGTCGTCGTCGTCGTCGTCGTCCGCTTCCTCGTCCTCGTCGCTCTCCTTACACAGCTGCAGGATCCTCTTCATCGTCTGGTTGTGAATCCCGTCCTGAATGAGCGTCACAACAATGTCCCTGTTCAGCGCGCTGCTCGTCTTGAACGAAAACACCCTGGATTTGGCCGCCTGGTAACTGACATCAATGATGAACTCCTGAGGGTTCTTCTTGTCCGCGCGCCAATCGACCTGCAGTGAACGCACGCATGTGTGAACATAGGGAGCGGCGGTGTGAACAAAAGGGAGGTCTAAGCGCGTTTCGGAAGTATGTTCAGCCGTGCTCGCTTGCTTCGTCCTCTCGCTCTCTCTTCTCACCTTCGCGCCAACCAGCTCCACCTCTCCTTTAATGTCCCCGTCCTCCTCATTCTTCTTGTAAATCATCTTCTCCTCAAACCCAATCTCAACCCACCGCTTCTGCCACCCGGAGAAGAACGCGGGGGAGAGCTTGTGGAGGTATCCTTTCCACACAGGCACTTGCGAGGCGCGGGTTACGCCGAAGGATGTATCCCTTACACTACTATCCACCTCTCTAACGTCAAACACAGCCATGGACGTCACCGCCTCGTCCCCCGCCTCGCGGACGCTCCCGGCTTCGCTGGCTTCGTCGGACGGTAACGTCTCCTGGCGTTCTATGCCGGGAGCGGTGGTTACGGTTAGGTATGAGTCGGCGAAACCGTCCCCGTAGTTTTGCTCGTGGAGCATGGCGCGGAGTTTGGCGAGTTTGGCGGGGTCTTGGGAGATTTTGGAGAGGCGGGGGGCGGTGGATTTTGATTTGTTGCGGGGGGCGCGCCGGCGG
>Ga0307985_10002086_pt1 | contig 11289 bp, 10 predicted proteins | sample EllFjometageno80_FD_203155 | JGI IMG/M metagenome (GOLD analysis project Ga0307985, IMG submission 203155) | Marine microbial communities from Ellis Fjord, Antarctic Ocean - #80 | ecosystem: Environmental > Aquatic > Marine > Unclassified | place: Southern Ocean | collected 2014-10-09 | reverse complement strand
CTCCTCGTAAGCCTCAACAACTGCGCCGCCGTGTCGGAGTCGCTCAAGAAGGCGCTCACCGTGTCGCTCCTGCTCGAGAAAGAGCGCAGCGAGCGGTGGAAGGTGAGCCCAGCGCCGTTTGCGAGCCGCGCACATTGCGCGAAGAATAGGGCGGCAATGCAAAAGAAAAACGGCGCCGGTTGAGAGCGTATCTTGCGACGTTCGCTTGCGTGCCGTTCGCCCCCCTCTGCTGTCGATTGCGCGCTGTTTACGAGCCAACGTTCGCTCGCCTCCTTCGTTCACATCTTTGTTTATTCACTAGTGTTGTTCACACATGAGTGTGGTAGCTCTTCGCGGTCAGCTTGGCGGCTCTCGCGAACCTGGAGCGGCGGTGGGACAAGGCCGCGTTGAGCTTCGACAAGCGGTCCCCGCTCCCTCGCACTGACGTCGAGTACGTGACGGTGGAGCAAGCGCTCTACCTCCTCGCCCGCGCCAAGTCGGACGCGTACGTTCCCGCACTCGAGGGTGTGAAGCGCACCCTCTCTGAGCTCGAGGGCGATCTCGCCATGATTCCTCCATCGGAGGAGTTCTACGGTAAGCTGAAGCGGGCGGTTGAGAAGGAGGAGCGCCGCTCTGCTGTGCCGTTGGATACGCCGTCCCAAGTGAACGCCTCGCTGCGCTCGCAGCTCCAAGCGGCCAAGGCGAAGTACGACTCGGCCGGGCACCGTCTCTCCGTCGGTCTCACCGACCTCGCCGAGCACAGCCAGATCACTTTCGGGCGCGTGGCCTGCGCGTTCCTTACGATCGAGGCCGACAGCGCCAGATCGAGTCGCAACGTCGCCGCCGGAGTCACTTCCAAGTTAACGACGAGCTCCGTTGCAAACGTGCCGCGGGAAACCCCCCCCCCCGTTGAGAAGGACGACCGGAGGGAGGTGGAGGTGCTGCGCGAGATGCTCGCACTGGGCGCGAATGCGATGTCCGAGGCAGCGCATGCCTACTTGGACATGCCCTACCAGCAGCGGTTCCTCGACGCCAACGCGCAGCTTTTCACGCACCTCGTTCTGGACGACGACAACGGCGCCGCGAAGCTGTCCAAGCAGTTCGTGCTCGACTACTTGGGCTCGGACAAGGGTCTGAGCGCCGACATCGTCGAGTACCGCAAGTACGCGTCCTCCCTGCGCGAGAACGCCCTTAGGTGTGTCGAGGCCGTCGGCATGTTGGCGCAGCCCGTGGCCGTCAATGGCGTGAAGCTCGACTCCGACGCGACCAGGTGAGGTGAGCGAAGCGAGCCATGCAGCGAAGGATGCGAAGACCGGCAAAAGATGCGAAGACTGGCAAAGGATGCGAAGACTGGCAAAGGATGCGAAGACCGGCGGGGCTTATATCACAATGCAAACCCCTTTGTTCACACGATCTTCCCCTTTGATCCCCTTGTTCACATGTGTGGCAGGGTACACTGCCTGAACTCCCTGTTCGCCTTCTTGCAGGAAGGCGGCGTGGCGAACGGATCGGACTTCCACATAGCGGAGGACGACCTGCTCTTCCGCTGCGGGGCCGAGCGGCTGCTCCTCGCCGAGGCGCTCGCCGCGCTGGGCAAGTTCATGGGCCTGTTGGACGGCATTATGAGCTTCGTTAACTGCGAACGCGTCGCCATCAGCGTCGAGCGTGAGTGCGAGCTGAGGCGCAACGACACGGCGCGCATCCTCGACTCGAAGAACGACTTGTTCCTGCTGATCAGCGCGGCGACCAAGAAGAAGGACAAGATGACCGTACAGAAGCTGAAGCAGGTGAGCCCGATTGGCGCGGAGAGCAACGCGATTTGCACCCACATCAACCCTCACACAACACGCATCCGCAGGTTCTTGCGGACGTCGACGACGGCACCACAATCGCGCATGTGAAGGCCGCCAAGGAGAAGCACAGGAAGTCGAGGGACTTGCGGGCGAGGCTACAGAAGTTGGGCAAGAAGCGGCTGTTGGCGCATCAAGCGCAGCGACAGCAGGTCAGGATCGCCGATATCGTTAAGGAATGGGCGGCGAACGAGATGAAGCACTGCCCGAGGACGTACAAGGCGGCGGAAAAAGCTCTGGCGAGCGTGCGAGCAAAGTGCGCGGAGTAAGCAGTAGGATAATTTTGAGTGACAGGCCGCTCACTAAGTCTTTAAGCCGGCCGAGAAGCTGACCGTCCTCACCTTTCTAATCTCTCCTTTGTGAATGCTATGCGAGCGCCCCAGCCTCTTGACCTCCTCGGGTTTCTTCTCCACCCGATCCGGTCGACTGACTGAGGCCGACGAGCACGTCAGCTCGTACATGCTCAGCCGCCTGCTGCCTTTCAGGTCTTTCACCTCGTCGCTCTTGTGGTGCTTCATGAACGGTTCTCGCTTGGAAGCCACGTGTCCCAGGTTTTCTCTTCTTCCCATTCCCTTCAGGATGCTCTTTTTCCTGCTGCTCACGCTCACGCTCACGCTCCTGTTGATATTCTCGTCGATGTCCCCAATATTGCGCTCTTTAGCGCCCATCTCATCGCAGATCTGCTTCTCCATCGCCGCGAGCTGCAGAGCGTGCCCTCCCGTCTGCCGCTCCAACTTGAGCAAACTCCCGTGCTGCCTCTGCAGCACCTCGAGCGCGCTCGCGTACCGGTCGATCAACGCCGCGCCGCTTCGCTCCACGCGCACAGTGCCGCGGCTCAGCCCGCGGCGAGACTTCACCAACTCCTTCATCTTCTGCTGCGACGCCAAGATGGCCGCGATCCGATCGTGATCCGGCTGATCCGTGCACGTCGAGGTCGTCTCCGACTTCGCTCGCGGTCTTCCGACCGGCAAATCCACAGGCTCCTTAGCAGCAGGAGCAGCAGGAGAAGGAGGAGAAGGAGAAGGAGGAGAAGGAGGAGAAGGAGGAGAAGGAGGAGAAGACTCGTCGTCGTTCCAAACGATGTCCCCGTGCCCGTTCTGCTTGTACTCAAGGCCCGTCATGAAATCCTCGTGCTTAGTCCAAACATCTGACAGCGAAGCTCTCCTCGAAGTCGCCACCGCCATCTTCGCCGCTTCCTGCGCCGCAGCGATCGCGACCTTTGCCTCGGCAGCGGCCGCAGCTGCGGCATATGCAGCGGAGAGCGGAGCGGCAGGGTGTTCTGTCCACGTCGATCGCTTGGTGGCCTTGTGCGTGTAGTAACTGTGGCCGGATGCCTCATCCACGCCCTCGTCCCAGTCGGAGGTGGCTTGCTCTCGTGCTGGCGATTGCTCTGGAGGCGCGGTCCATGTCGCCCGCTTGGTGGCCTTGTGCGTGTAGTAGCTGTGGCCGGAAGTCTCGTCCACGCCCTCGTCCCAGTCGGAGGGGGCTTGCTCTTGGGAGGGTGTTTGCTCTTGCTCTTGCTCTTTCTGGGGGAGGGTCTCAGGGGGCGCGGTCCACGTCGCCCGCTTGGTGGCCTTGTGTGTGTAGTACTTGTGGCCGGACGCCTTGTCCACGCCCTGGTCCCACTCCTCCGGGTTCTTCGCCGGAACGATCTCAGGAGTGCTCTCGGTCGCAGGAACATGAACAGCAGCAGGAGCCGATGCAGGCACAACAACGCTCTGACTCGCGGTCACGCTCCCACTCCCCGGCTTCTTCCAAGTCGTCTCGTGCGTAACGACGTTCGTGTAGAAAGTCTCCCCGCTGAACGCATCCTGCGTCGCGAGCCACTGCTCCGCGGGCGCGGCGACCGCCGCGGCGTCCCTCTGCGTCTCCGCGAGCTCAGCGCGCAGCGTTGACGCCTCCAGACGGGCCTTCTCGAGGGCGAGCTCGGCTCGGAGGCGAGACACCTCGGCGGCCAGAGTGGCCTGCTCGGGCGTTTCCCGCGGCGTCTCCTGCTCAACGACAGGCCTTGCTTCGGGCTTGCGCGCTTCCCGCTGAACTGCAGGCTTGATCTCCGGCTTTCTCGGCGGCGCTTCGGGCTTGGTCCAAGTGAGGGGACTGGACAGCCCCCCTCCACTCCTCGACAAGTTCGCAATCATGCTTCTTCGTCTGACGCTCTTCACCGCCTCATTCGTCGCCTCCTTCTTCACCTCAGCGGGACTCGACACCTTGAACACCTTGAACTCCGTGGTCCCAGTCTTGCTCCTCGAGCGACTCATCTCGTCCAGCTCAACCTCAAACTCGTGAGTGCCAGTCTGACTACGGAGTCGAGTCTTGTCGGGCTCCTCCTCCTCCTCCTCCTCCGATGATTCAGACTCCTCGTCCACCGGCGCCGGCGACGAAACAGCGGGCGACGCCTTCTGCATCTTGAGTATGCTCTCGCTCAAACTCGCCCCGCTCATCCTCCTCGCTGCCTGCAGCGCGCTCAGCCTTCTCTTCGTGCTGCTCGGCGGCGTCGCGGGGGGGGGGGCGCCCTTCGGGGTGCTCGCAGTGCCTGTCGCGTGAAATTCAGAAGCTCTCGGCGTCGTCCCGTTGACGACGTCAACGTCAATAGCCAGCTTCGGCGTCCTTGGCGTGCTCTTGTGGTATCCCCCTGCCGTTGGCGTGTCCCCGTTGACTCTAGTGACGTCGATGCTCAGCCCCGTGTTGATCTTAAGCGGCGTTACGGGAGCGTCGGGGCCCGAGTTGTAGTGGATTTGGCTGTGCGGGACGCTGGGCTTGGACCAGACGGTTTCGGACGTGGACGTGCTGACGAAGTACCACCTCGAGTGAGCGGAGTTCCAATGGCCTTCGTACAGCGGCGAAGCGGCGTCGTCGGCAGCAGATAGCGACCCGTCCGCGGCGGCAGGTTGGTCGCTTTCATCAGTGGGATCAGAGGGAATGTCGTCGTCGTCGTCGTCGTCGTCGTCTGGCATTGCCGCGGGTCGGGTCCACTGAGTAGAGTTTGTTGCAGAATTGTGGTAGTAATACCGCTGCTTCGCGGCGTCCCACAGCTCCTCCCAGTCATCATTGGAGTCAGGCACGTCAGGATTGTTGTCGGGCACATCAGGATTGTTGTCGGGCATGGGATCAGTCACATATTCATTCCCGACCCCCTTCATCACCTCTGTCACAGACGCCCTGACCCGAAACTTCTCCATGCTCTTGTGGTGCTTCTTGGCCTGCACAGGCCGGCTCATCACAGCTTGCTCCTCTCCACCAACAGTGTCAGCGCCAACAGTAACATCGGTACCACCGTCATTTGTATTGGCTCCATTTATATTGGCTCCTTTTGTATCGGTATCAGCAACCCCAACACCAACGTCCGGAACATCGACAGCCCCCCCCCCCCCCCTCGCCCTCTCTCTAGGAGAGGCCGGTTGGTGATCCTGTTGGTCCAGTTGGTACTTGACAAAAGGAGCATCCGGAGCGATCCATGTTGTCGTATCGTCGGCCCCGTTGTGGTAGTAGAACCTCGCCCTGTCGGAGTCCCAGTGCTCCTCCCACTCGGGCTCGGGCTGGGAAGGCTGTCGTGGCTTGTTTTCAGGCTCTGATGCAGGTGAGGGCTCTGGTGGTGCTAGTGATGGTTCCGGGATGGGAGTTTGGATTGGTGCGGGAGCTGGTTTGGTGGCTTTCGCTGAGTTTGCTGCAGAGGGGGATTTCGACTTGTTCTTCTTGTTCTTTTTACCCATTGTGATGCGCTCGGCAGACTAGACGCCGCCGTATGAGGGAGCAAACGGAGGAGCAAACGTCTCGGCCTGGGAGAATTTTATAAATTGTGAAGAGATTTTTACCCGATTTTTATTTACCTCTTGAGCACCAGCTTCTTTTACATATTTCAAGCGAACCCAACCTCTGGACGCTTCTCAACTCGTGATGGATGAGGACCCTATGGCGTTTCTGAATGCCCAACGCGAGAAGCTAGCGGCAATGGGCGAGATGGCGAACGTCGCTGCTCAGGCTGGTCAGGCAATGCAGGCGGTTGCTGAGAGGATGCAGAGCATTCAGGCATTGGAGAGTGGCAAGGTACAGGTATTGAAGGAGGACCCGGAGGTGGAGATGTGGAAGAAGAAGATCGCGGCGCTGAGTGCAGGCGGGCCGGCGAGAATTGGGGACAAACCGCCTCCCCCGGCATTGAGGAGTAGTATTCACAGGGACAATGGAAGTAACAGGGACAATGAAAATATCAGGGGCAGTAGTAACAGGGGCAGTGACAACAGGGGCAGTGACAACAGGGGCAGTGACAACAGGGGCAGTCCCAGCAGGGATCCCAAGCCGAGCGGCAGCAGACTCACGAGGATCCCCAAGAACAAGTTGACGGAGCTTGGCACCAACACGCCGGTCAGCAGCAGTGGGAATGAGGGGGGAGAAATTAGGAGGAAGAAGGTGAGCAACATCCCGGGCATCTCTAGGTCCACAAGCAGAAAGGAGAAGCCGCGATCGCCCAGAGCGCCGCCCAGAGCGCCGGACCATCCGCTAGTCGCAAGCGTGGAGAAGAAGATCGAGCGGATGAACAGAACGCCGTTGGCCGGCGTCGATCCGGAGGTGGAGATGTGGAAGAAGAAGATTGCGGAACTTACAAAGGTTAACCCGACGGCGAAGTACAGCTCGCCGCTGAGCACGAACAACGTTTTCAGTCCCACGAACCCCAAGGGGAGCGCTATGGATGCTATCAGAATGAGGAAGAAGGAAGCGAGTGGAGCGCGGCGATAATTTGTAGCGCAAGTGTTTAATTGTTATGTAATGGAGGACTAATGGAGGACTTGCACACTTATTGGAATGCCATAATGTGCGACCATACGTTGTCGTTGAGCATGCTGAACGCGAGCTGAGTGTCGAGCGCGGTAGTCTCCGTTCAGGTGCAGCGGAAGGGGAGCAGACTCTTGATGCGGAGGAGGAGTTTTTTGCGGCGCGAGGGGAGCGAGGGGAGCATGAAGCCGTGCTTGTCTGAGTGCTTGATGCAGAGGAGGAGGACGTGCGGAGGGCGATGGTGGCGCGGCGGGCGGTGGTGAGCTTTCCCAGGAGGGACAAGACAGCGCGGCTCTTGTTGTACGTTAATGGCGTGGTCCAGGGGAACGAGTCCACTGATGTTTTGGCTAGCAGGGCTGAGCAGAGGTCAATGTCGGCGATGTCCAGGATGTTCCTCTTCTTGACGTCCAGCTTGCCACGGTGAATCATGCTCCCCAGCACCTCCACTGTGCCGTCCTCTGCCGCAACAGCGAGCGCAGTGCAACCAAGCTCTTCCTGGGAGAAGAGCTCAGTGACTGCAGCCTGGGTAGAAAGCTGCTTGATGCGCGCGAGCACCTTGTTCCACGATGAAGGCATGCAGAGCACGTACAGCGACAGGTCTTCCTCCACGTACGCAGCATCAAGAGCTTCCAGCACGTCGGAGGTGCGCACAGCTCGACGAGGCGAGGGAAGCGGTGCTGCCTTTACGCGTGGCGGCAGTCGTACAGCAAGTTGTAAATCTCGTCGTGGTTCCAGAAGCGGTTCTCAGCGGGCGGAGCCAAGAACCACGCCCCAATAGGTCCACTGCCAACAACGAGACGAGAGCCTGCGGGCACAGCTTTATCAACAACTTGATGACCTCGGGGTCGTTGCGGTGTTCAAGCGCCAAGTGCAGGGCGCCAGAGGCTCGATCTGGACGAGGGGGCTGTTGCTGTTGATCGCGGCGCGCAAAGAGTCGTAAGCAAGTTTTAGCTCGGCGTCCATGGGGAGCTGGCCGCGAGAGAGAGGTGGTGAGGGGCGGGTGTGGGTGTGCGAGTTTCACGAGGAGCGCTGCACTGGAAGTGTCGCGGGGAATGTTGATTTTGCCGAGATCGACAGCGCACTAAAGCTGGCCACGAGCTGAACGACTGCTCCTCCGCCCCCTCGCTCTTCTTCGGCAAAGCCCCCTCTATGCCGCCGCTAACTCCTTTCGACGATGCGCTCCGCACGGCCCTCGATTCGGTCTCGTCTTCTACCGATACCGTAAACATGCCCATCCTCTTGGCACTCAACCATGTTTCTGCAGTCTCCATCTCATCACCCTTCGCTCACCCTCGCCAACCTTTCGCGATCATGGACGGATACGCAGTAAAATTATCCGCCCTCTCCGAAAAAATGACGACAAAATTCTCTCTAATCTCGCCGATCTACGCCGGTGACTCTCTACCCTCTGAACCAGAATCACATCTCTCGCAGTCAGGTCTCCCAACAGCAGCGTACGTGACCACTGGCGCCGTTGTCCCGTCCTTCTACGATTGCGTGGTACCTGTGGAGTTTGTCCATGCTCCGTCCGCCACCAATATATCCTCCGTCACTCTCTCGACCTACCCGATGCCGGCCAACAAAAACATCCGGCCGCCGGGCTCCGACATCCCGCTCGGCTCCGTTCTCGTCCAACCCAACCAGCTCATCACACCAGCGACAGTCGGTCTACTCGCGACCTTTGGCATCACCTCAACGACAGTATACGCGCCTCCCACAGTCGGTGTGATTTCCTGCGGCAATGAGCTCCTCCACCCCGCCGACAACACGAACCACATCCACGACTCCAACCGTCCCTCCCTCATCGCCTACGTCCAAACCCTCAAACCACCCGCTAAACCAATCGACCTCGGCATCGCACCTGACTCACTCGAGCACATCTCGCGAGTCCTCGACGAAGCGCTGCACGGCTGCGACGTCGTCGTCACATCAGGCGGCGTCTCGGCCGGCGAGAAAGACCTCATCGCGCCTGCACTAAGATCTCTCGGAGCCGAGGTTCATTTCAGTAGACTCAACCTGAAGCCGGGCAAGCCTACGACGTTCTCGACTTTGACTCGCAACGGTAAGCGGAAGCTAGTGCTGAGTCTGCCCGGCAACCCGGTCTCGTGCCTCGTCTGCGCCTCGCTCTTCCTCGCGCCGATTCTTTGTACGCTGTCCAACGGCGCGTTCAACTTCCACAGGGTTGTTGCGGTGATTACCGAGGATGTCAAGTTGGATAAGGGGAGACCGGAGTTCCATCGGGTGACGCTCACGTACAGCAAGACGTCGCGCACTTACTTCGCCACGTCTACAGGCCACCAGCAGTCGTCAAAGCTGTTGAGCATGGTCGGCACGGGAGAAGACGCGAACGGACTGTTGCTGCTTCCGGCGGGTGACGTGCCGGCGAAAAGGGGGGAGGAGTTCGAGTGTTTCGTGACAGGGAGTGTCAAGGAGGCGAAGGAGGACAGGATGCAAGTGCTGGTGATCGATGCGCCTGATGACGACGCGGCGGATCGGATTATCAAGCTGTTCGGGCTGTCCGAGTCGGGGAAGGGGAAGCGATGCAGCGCTGCAGACTTCGACGGAGTGTACGCGGCTATGGAGTTCTCGAGCAGCCCCACTGTTGTCGTGTACTGCGGCGGGGTGCTCAGCGACGACAGCATTAGCAGCAAGGTGCGCCGCAGCTTAGCGAAGCAGGCGCCGCAGATGGAGGCCGCGCTGATCGCCGAGACGTGCACGGGAGGAGGCGTCAACGGCATCAATGCGATGCGGCCGGTGGCGTGCGGGGGCAAGGGGGGGGGCATCTGCGTGTGCGTGAGCGCGGAGGCGTTGACGAAGGGCGTGGTGGCGTATTTGGCCATGCTGGGGAGACGAGTCAAAGAGACGGTAACATAGCTTGTGTTTGAAATATATGTGGAGCGGGTGTTCTACGTACTACATCATACGCGTTGATGGCAGATTGTGGAGTCGGACAGTTGTGTTTTCACAATTCCTCTGGGATAGCCTGGCAACTTAGCCAGCCTGTATGAATGCCGCCACAATCAATCCAGAGGAACCCTCAATACAGAAGCTGACAGTGGCCCAGGTGCCGGCAGCTGTGGAGGTGTATGCGGCTGCTTTCTCTGACTATCAACCGTTTATGTACATCTGTGGATATGGTGACACTGGGCCGTTCCTGAAATGGATGTTCGGAGCCTACGTCAAGGCTGTGGTAAGCCTCCCCCCCCCGAGCGACCGGCGGCGAGCGAAATGCGATTGACGACCGTGTGTCGTGCCTTTTGTTTAGTGTCCCCATTTTGTTATAACACATGTGTGTCCCAACTTTGTTAACATCAACACATGTGTGTCCCAACTTTGTAAACGTTAACACATGCGCGTGTCAGCTCTCCGATCCCAAGAACAAGGTGTTGTGCGTCAACGATGGCGACGACCCCACTGTGGTCGTTATGGTACTGCCGCCTGACCAGCCGGCGCTGTCAACACTTGCGCTCCTTCGGCATGGTCTTTATCAGCTACCGTTTAAGTTCGGGCTCGGAACGTTGTTCAGGACGCGCGAGGTGATGGGCAAACTGGAGGAGTCGGAGAAGCTGCTCACTGCGCAGCTGCGCCGGTTCTGGTATCTGGATTATGCCGCGGTAAAGCCAAGCTGCCAGGGTGCGGGCATCGGTGGCACAGCGCTGGACACGGTTTTGGCCCAGCTGAAGTCCGAGGAGGATGTTCCAGTGCTGCTCAATACGTACAGCGAATTGGCGCGGAAGTTCTACCGCAAACATTCGTTCCGAGAGCTTGGTTCGCACTCCGCACCGCAGCATCTTGTACACTGGTGCTTGTGGAACGGACACGCGAAGGCGTGGGAGTTGCCCACCGGATGGGCGAAGGGGCTGAACGCGTTGTCCGACACAGTCAGCACAACGTTTGTGCTGAAGCTGCAGAAGGTTCAGGTCCTCACACGCGGCGCGGGGGAGGACGCGACGCGTAACGATCTGAATAGCTGCGCTGCTGCCAAGGCATGGCTCGAGGGTGACCAGGGCAGGCTCATCTTCAACACGATATGCAACTTTGACGACAAGTACGTTGGCCACTTCAAGTTTGTCCAAGCAGTGTGCGAGGGGACCGACTGCGTGGAGTTTACCTTCAAAGAGGAAGCGTCGGGCGCGGCGACCGAGGAGATCATTGGCATGATGAAGGAGGCGTTGAAAGCGGGGGGGGACACTTGGGACTGCACGGACTTTGGAGACATCAGTGACACGCTCAGAGTGGACCTTGTGGACCGCGAAGGCGTCGCGACTATTGAGAAAAAGGAGTAGGTAGGGTTCGTGTCGTTGAATAACATTTACAACTTTAATTGATGGCACGTGTTCTGACTGGGAAAAAGGAGTTCCAGCGCGCGCTGACACGCGAGCGGGAGGACGCGATCTTCAAGCTTCTCGGGGCCACGGTGAGCAACCCCCCCCCGAGGCGACAGGCGAGCGAGTGCCTGTTAGGATTAGGGTTATGACATTACGTGTTCAAGTGGGGCCTGTCGAGGTGGATGTCGTGGGCCAAGATGGAGTACACCTGTGAAGTGTACGGCCTCTTCGCGGCGTACATCAACCAGGGCGCCGACACAGGGATAAGCGCCAGGAAGAGGCAGTCGATCATCCCCGACTTCGCCATCTCGTCCGCCACGGGCAGGCCCAGGGGCAGCCGAGGTGAGGTGGAGGGGGATGCTCGC
>Ga0307985_10002083_pt1 | contig 11296 bp, 13 predicted proteins | sample EllFjometageno80_FD_203155 | JGI IMG/M metagenome (GOLD analysis project Ga0307985, IMG submission 203155) | Marine microbial communities from Ellis Fjord, Antarctic Ocean - #80 | ecosystem: Environmental > Aquatic > Marine > Unclassified | place: Southern Ocean | collected 2014-10-09 | reverse complement strand
AGAAGGAGGGGGAGTTGTGGGGTGCTGAGGAGCAATGATGATTTGTATAGTCTGTACAATCGCCGAAAATTAAAACTTTGTTTTTTGTTTTTTGTGATTCAGAAAGACCAAGGGTCACCGCCGCCGCTGACACAGCTCTTATTACAGCCAACGATGAGTGGCCTGACGTGAAATACAAGCTTCCTGCCAAATCCTCGTCTCCTGTAGGCACTAAGCCTCTTGAAACCCTAAAAGGAGAATATAGTAATCCTGTAGCCTCAGCCTCATCATCAGCCTCATCATCAGCCTCATCAAATGCCTCGACCCAGCAACACCCAACCTCGCTGTCGTCTCTCCTCGTTCCTTTTTCTTCTACGCCCCCCTCCGGGCTGGCCTCTCTACTCTGCTATTTTCGTCTCAGAACTACGCTCAATGTTCAGGAACTGTACAGTACAGAGGATCGATATGGAGAGAGCCGCGCCTCGCTCTCCTGAAGACTGTACAATAGTTGAGGGGGCTATTATTTTGCAACTCGTTGGGAGGGAACGTCCTCCCGTTCGCCTCTTTTCTAAACCTCTCCGTTTATAAGCCCGTCCCTCGTCTCCCCATCTGCTCCCGCCTTCCGCCCGCGTCCCTTTCCCTAGCCTACTTCGTGCAGAAAATGAGAACGAAGCTGCAAGCAACGGGGGCCAATAGGAGCTTAAGATAAATTGCCCTAACCAATTTCCCAAGGCAACCAAAGCATTTGTCTCGTTCTAGCTCACGCCGGTCCTCAAGCTCCAGTTCGCATCATGAAAGCTATCTAATTCCACCCAAGTACTCGATGAAACCTTTGGAAGAAGTTGGTGGGGAATTCAGGGGGCGCAGTTGAAGGAAGACGAGGCCCCAGACAAGTTCGGGGGATACCAGTTAGTAGCGCCAAGTCGGGGGAAGAAATATTGTCCCGCGGTGATTTCGCCTTCTCCTCTCAGAAATCCATTTCTCCGCACCCACCCTCCTCATATCTCCCTCTCTCTCCGACTGCCCTTTCTGACTTCTCTAACTTCCTGGCTGTTCCTCTTTTCTCCCACAATTTCGCCCCCACACCTCCTCATTCTCTCGTTCTCTCGACAGGCATCCTTTTCTCCGTCTCAATTTCAGATTCTTGTTCAGTGCGTTTGAGCGGATTCTAAACGCACTAAATCTTAGATGTAGAGCCTGCTATGCTTTCTCCGTTTCAAAGGGCTTCATTCTCTCTCTCTCTCTCTCTCAACCCTCTCTATTCTCCCGAACCCCGCCCCAACCCCCATCAGCCTACCTATGGAAACATCTCCTTGGACACCGACTCCCCCAGCGGCAAGGCCTTCTTGAGTCCCTCCTCATTGGTGCTCACAGTCCAGCAGATCACCCCCTTTCTCCCCGTCCCGCTTTTGAAAGGAATCATCAAGTCGTAGACCATGTAAGCCGGGTTCTTGACGGGCAAGTGTACGACAGTCTCTGACCCTTCGAACTGGAAGCCCTCCCCGGCGAAGGACGACCAGTTCGTGACCATGGCGAAGGAGGCGTTGTCCTTCCCAACCAACCACCTGCAGAACGACGGCAGGGGTTTCTTCGTAGTCTCGTACGGGATCTCGCTCAACATCTTCCTGATGAGAGCAGGGGTCCCGAAAGTGTCAGGGTCCATGGTCAGAGCAGTGACGTAGTTCCCCGCTAGGTCGTCGGCCAAGGGAAGATTGGGGAGCTTGGACCGGCAGTCGAGCCCCATCATCCCAATCCTCGACTTGCACTCGGTGAAGAAGGCCGAAGTGATGACGTCGTTCGTCGTCACGTACGGGACGCCCCCCAGCGTGGCCGCCTCGGCCTTCGCTGCCGAGACCCGAGCGCCGTCGAGGTAGCAAGCACACACACTCACCTTTTTGGCCGCCATCATAGAGAAAGTGTACATAGCTTGCACTCCGAGGGAATCGGCCCACTCCAGCTCCTTCCTCCCGCAAACTTCGCGCATCCCTTCGGAAAAGGTTTGGACCCTAACGGGGTTGAGGGGTTTCACGGGGGCGCCTGGGCGGAGCATCTCAAGGACCTCGTAGTAAGTCCGACCGTCGCCGACGGCGTGAGACATGCTGAAGATCACGGCGAAAGCTTTGTCTTTTTCGGACTCGGTTATCCGGAGGAGGGTGACCGGGGAGTCCTTCCCGACTAAGGAGTAGCCGGTCCCTACCATTACGTTCCCTGCCTTGTAGAGAGCAGCGCACGTCGAGGTGTAGGTCGAGGAATGGGACAGCTTGAGGGCGTCATCAGCGCCCGTCACTTTGTACAGGGCGGAAATTTGGGCAGGGGTTGGGGAAGCTGGGTGTTGGAGGACAACTTTGCTGTTGGCTTTCACTAGCCGGCCAGCTAGCCAAGGGTTCAAGGCCACGACTGCGGACAGCTGAGCGAGGAGGGCTTCCGAAGCCGGCTGGTACGACCCCTTGAAGAAAGTGATCGAAGCTATCCCCTCCTCCATCATGAGCCCACCCGCCTCGTCCTTTAGGAGGGGGATGTCAACTTTGGAGGAGTCGGATACTGTGGCCATTGTGGGCTGATGGGGTGACCCTTTTTGGTACAGTTCGGGTGGAGGCTGGGTATCGGCTCTAAAGGTTGGTTGGTTGTGCACACCACGGTGTGCTATCGGGGAGGAGGACGAGTCTGAGGAGGAGAGGTTCAAAATAGCAAAACAGCAAAACGGCCTCGTCAAGAATTGCCACCGAGAAGAAGGACTTTGACCCCTTCCGAGTCATGAAGGTCTTCGGCAAGCACTGCCTCTCATCCTTCGACACCGTCACCGATATCCTCATCACCATCACCCTGTCCGCAACCAACGCCAAGATGGCTCTAGTACAGGGAGGTGCACTCCTCGTCTCGTTCGTGCTTCAGTCCATCGCCAGCCAAATCCTCGGGCAGCCACTGTGGGTCGTTCTCGCGGGACTGCTAGGATCGAAGCCAGTGGTTGAGGCGTGGCGGGACGCGACCAACGCCAAACCCTTCCCGGAATCAGAAAATGGCGAATGAGCAGATGCTCATCGTCTCCCGAGTGATTGAGATCACAATGAACTTACACCATGTCGTTGCTCGAATCCATCACCCTCAGCTTAGCTCGTAGCGCATACGCGTAAACCTCCCCATTTGACTCTCATTGTCCGTCCTTCGTCAACCCGACGATGAGGAGTAGCATGAAGAAGAACACTCGGGCCGCCATCTCCTTCAAAGCACTGAAGATTGAGACGAAGATAGCCACTTTCTGGTTTGGAATGGAAAGCTGGAGGACTCGAAGGAGGAGGGCCGTTGAGAACTCGTTAAAAGAACAGCAAAATGTCCATGGCCCTGGGTTGAGGGATAATGCGAGGAAGGATGTGTGTGAGGAGGGGAAATGGCAGTGGGTTGGTGAATATGAATTTTCTGACCAAGGATTCAAGGTACCATTTGATTTCTTCAGCAGCCCAACTAGTTTCTTGTTGCCGCCAATCTTAATTCCTAGACCCAACGTCGTAACGAGAATACTGTACCACCACGCGTCCGATAATTTGAACAACACGAAGACTCCTGAGGTGTACCTGTGTTATGGAAAGAGCTGTGTTAGTACAAAGAAAACGAGAAGGGAGATTGATTGACACTTACACTTGGATGACAAACAGAATAAAGAATATTGGTAATGATACAACCCAAATCTGCCCAATGACTTCCAACGTCGTCTTCTGCTTATCGTTGTCAACCCCTTCTTCTTCTTCTGAGTCATTGTCTCCTGATCCCGTTCTGAAGCTAGCAGCGATACGTTTCTTCGCAGCTTTAATTGCGACATCCAGTCGGGTCTATAAGTTCCTGATTCGAGGAGTAGGTAAACCACTGAGCAGACGATCGGCAGGATAAGGCTAGTGGACAAAGCTTGACGAACAGTCTGCCCAAGGAAACTACACCAGAAGAACCAATACAGCCCTGTTACAGCGCCGAACGTGATCATGAGCCCTTGGATCGCTGCCTTGTTGAGAAAATCCGCCATCATGTTACCCCCAACTTCTTCCTCTAGCTCGTACCTGTACTCCGTTGTATTTCCTGAGCCTGGACGTAGTGCCGCTGGAAGCCTCATTCAACGGATCCACTTCGCAGCCCCAAAGACTGTCAAGTCGAACTTGAAGAAGCCCTCAGGATCGAAGCCCATAAACCGCCTGGCACGCTGAATCTTCTGAAACCATTCGATGTTACTGAGGTCAGCGTCAATCTCCTTCTTGTTCTTCTGCCCTCGCCTCTTGGTCATTTTCTTCTTTCGAGCCTTGAGGACGTTTTGGTCATAGCTTTTGGTTACAGCCTTGGCCAGGAGTGGGAAGAGAGGAGCGAAGTCTTCCTCTTCCTCGGGTGGAAGGGCGTCGTGGTAGATGTCGCCTGGTGTGTCTGAACGAGGGAGAGGTGGAGGAGGGGTGTCTGCGAGGGAGGTAACGACATCCAACATGAGCTGGAGATGATTTGCACTGAGAAGCTTTTAACTTGGGTCTGCTCGCTGCAAAGACTAGTGAGTGTGATGGTGGAGCGAAGAGGGTGACTCTACCTATTTTACATCAAGTCAAAGGGTCACATTTCTCAAACCCTGGCAAACAATTTTGCGGAAGGGGTTGGGATGACGAGAGTGAAGGTTGTCTCTGCTGTTTCCACGCTCACTTATTGATCCCCCCCTCTAGTTTCTCCCCACTAGCACACCCCGCCCCGCCAGTCTCCCACCTTCCCTCACATCATGCCCTCCGGTTTCCTGACATGGTGCTGCTGCTTCGCCGCCATCGAAGGCACCTTAGCAACCTCCATCTCCCTCTCCTCGTCCCTCCTTCTGAGAGCCGGTTCTTTCTCCCTAACAACCCTCTACGTTTCCTTCGCCTTAGCCAACCTCTTCTGCTTCAACATCATAAACCTCTTCAGCAATTTACATTTTTTTCTTCTCTACTGTCAAATTTCCACTCTATCATACTCCGCGGCTTGCTTGTTTTGCCTTTATCCCAACGGCCTCAATCCCCTCACCGACAAAATTATCCTCAACCTCACTGCTGCCCTCGCTGGAATCGCTGCAGCCTGCATGTGGGCTACAGCGGGAACATTAATAACGACATACTATTACGAAGGCGTAACTCTCGACACTTTGCAAGGCCGCTTCGCATCCATCAACTTCCTATTCACGCTTTTCATCCACTTACTTTCTGGCCTACTCTTCACAGGAATGGACAGTGACAACGTGTCCAACGAGTCACGAGCGCTCTTCCTCGTCCTCCTAGTAGTCGGCTGCATCGCTATAATAGCTCACTACCTGATGCTCAAACGCCGAGTCTCACTCCCTTCCCCTCCCACACCTCCCACCCCACCCTACCAACGCCAAACCAACGCCAAGCCACTCTGTATGTACTCCCTCCAAACAACACTTCAATCTCCTACTCTCAAATCCCTAGTCCCCCTCCACATCCTCTTCGGTCTTATCGAATCCCTCGTCCTATCCTACGTAACAGTAACTTTCGTTTCACAATCACAAGGAAGTCTCATTGGGTACGGGACAGCAATCAAGAACCTCGTTGGTGCTGCCGCTTCCACCTTTTGGTCGACTATTGGTAAACCCCACCCTTTCCTTCCCAAAGGCAACGGTCAAGTCCAAAACACCAAAAACAACCCTCCCAACGCCACCAAATCCAGGCAACGAGTTATCCTCTTCGGTCTATTCACATACGGCGTATGCCTAGTTTTAATTTCTTTGCTCGCTATAGTATCACCAACCGCAACGGAACCCCTCGTTCTACTTATATTCGCTACCAACGGCCTTGCTTCGTCAACGTGGTCTACAATTTCAGCCGGCTCGATGATAAGCGCTTGGTCAACTAGGAAAGCAAAAGCAACGAAGCAAAGGAACGACTCGCAAACCACGGCGGCGTTTGCGGGAGTTAAATTCTTTAGCGGAGTGACAACTGCATTTGGTTTCTTTGTAATACCGATATTGCCCAATGTTGGGGCGTTGGTACTTAACATTACCATCTGTCTTATCTGCGCGGTGGTCTACGTCAGACAAACCAAGAGCCGGTTAGATGAGGAGGAGGACATCGGCCCTGGAGGTGGTGGATGGACTGCTGTTGGGGAGGATATACTAGATGGCTTCGATGATGACGAAGTTGGCGATTTAGCTGTTGAACTGGAAATGACGGAGCTGTAACAGGGAACAACCGCATAACCAAATACAGTTGTTGCTATTGAAACAACACTCGCAAACATCTTCAATCACTCCAACCCCCACCCACCCCTCTCCTCTAAAAGTCATCGTCCTCCAAAAGCTCCTCTAATAAATCATTGGCATCCTCCTCCTCATCATAAGAATCGCCCTCCCTCCCCCCCCCCCCACTGCCCCCACTTCTATCACTTCCACTCCCACTCCCCTCCTCCCCACTCCCTGAATCACTCTCACTATTATCCTCATCCTCATCCTCATCCTCATCCTCATCCTCCTCGTCGTAATAACTCAAACTCTCCCTATTATCGTACGCCCAAAATCCATGCACATCCACAAGCATCTCCACAACAGTCCCTCCAACCCCAGACCTCACAAGATCGTCAAACGTTATCCTCCCTCCCTCCTCCCTCCCTCCTCCATTTCCAACCGGCCTGACCATATCAAATATCTCATCACAAACATCCCCCCCAAACGGCGCATCCACCCCGCCCTCCTCCAATATCCGCCGAACGTCCCTGAAGAAATAATCAATTTCCCAACTCCCGATGAAACCTCGTTTCCTCACATCCAGGATGGTCCACATATACGTGAGGCTTGGTAAGCTTCGTTTATTCTCCACGGCTAGGACGAAATCCAGGAAAGTTTTGTAGTCCATTTCCCCGGACTTTGCAGTGGGGCCGCTGGACATTGGTTTTGTGGGAGTAGTAGAAGTTAAGGATGAGACGGGGTATGTGCTTATTTCTTCGAAGAGTCGATCAACAAAGACTTGAGTAAGCCGCATAGGTGGTCCTCTCGCTCGGTGCCCGCTACCCCCATTGTTGCTGCTTCCGCCCATCTCGTCAATGACTTCACTTGCCGCAGCAGCTGCTCCTGCACCATCACCACCACCCACATTTTCACCTTCCACCAGGGTCGCATCCCCCGAGCTCCCCCCGCGCGCTCGCGCATCACCACTCCCACCACCAACCCCCACATTCCCCATATTCCCCTCCCCATTTCCCCTCCGCGTATGCCCAAATCCCATATACCCTATCAACTCCTGCTTACTCAACATACCATTCTGATCCTTATCCAAACTCAAATATGTTCGATAAACAGCCAAACTTGAATCCAGACTAAACCAATTTCGAGATAAGGAATTTGGAACACTTGGTATTGTCCGAGGCGGAGCATCGGTGGTTGATGACGGTTGTTGTCGATCTCCACCTGTTGCAGAAGCAGATGTTGTACCACTTCTCCCCTCCCCTGTCCCCACCATATCTCCACCCCCCTTAACAGCCACTCCGCCTGAATGTTGATGTTGCTGTTGCTGTTGAGGAGTCTGTTCGCTTTCAATGTTGGTCAATTCCAAAAGCTCAGCCATAACAGAGCTCGTTACTATCTTACGGATTGAGAGACCACGGCCCCAGGCTGGTTGGGGAGAATTGGTGGTTGTGGTGGAAGCTGTGGGGGTTAGTGTGGAAGATGGGTTGTGGGGGGAGAACAGAAAGCGGAGAGAGGGGGGGGGGGGGGTGAGAGGGGGGGGTTACGGACAAAGGGAGGTCAACCACGCTTTGTGACGTTTGTTGGTTCGAGGGTCAAACGCATGCGCTGGAGTAGGTAAAGCCTGGTTTTGGCGAGCGACGGCAACACCAACCCACATTCCAGACGACGTAATATATAGAGTGTAGGGGGGTCCCTACACCTTTCAACCTCCTCGGGCTATTGTTGTTGTTCTGCTCTCCCCCCACCCCACCCCACCCCCCCCCAACCCATCCCATCCCTCACCCCATCGAAAGAGTGCCCACTTTAACCCCAAATTGCTCAAAACCCACTAGACAAACAACCAGATCCCTTGTTTCTCAACACTTACCCATGCTACCATCCTCCCCCCCAACCCTCCCAGGACTAATAGGTGTCTCCAAATTCCCCCTATTCTCCGTCCCCCCCCCCTTTCTCCCCCCCCCCCCCTGCCCCCCCCTACTCTGTCCAATCCGACAAACCCCCCCAGTATCCAAGAAGAACATGAACCTCCGAACTGCAGTGAAGACGTAGAAGGGGTAGAAGTTTAGAGACATTTCTTGGAGGGGGGGGAGGGACGGGATTAGGTTGTAGATGTAGTTTTCAAGGTCTTGTTCTGTTAGCGTTCCAGGGGGTGGGGGTGGGGGGAGGTGTTTGGTGTTTGATGTAGGGTTGGTTTGATAGTGCGCCTTGGTAGTAGTAGCAGCAGAAATCCCTTCGTCTCTTGCATCCTTCCTCCGCCGCCTAGCTTGGGAGGAAGAACTAGAGTAGAAGGATAGAGTGATCCGAGTTTTATGTAAGCAGAGGCTGTGGCAGATTCGTCTGAAGAAGAGGGCGGGGTCGACGGTGCCGTCGATTGGGGAGTGGGGGAGGGTTAAGTAGAAGGGGGGGCTGAAGTAGCGGAGGCAGGTTTTGGGGATGTGGGGGAGGAGGTGGCAGAGGTCGTCGTAGGTCATACCGTTACTTACGAACTTGTGGTTGGTGTTGGTGTTGGTGGGAGGGAAGGAGGATTGTGGGGGGGGGGGGTGTTGTTGGTGGTGGGGGGGTTGGGGGAGGTGGGGGGAGTGGGGGGGGTCGGCGAGGGTAGGGGTTCCGTGGGATAAATTAGAATGACTTTCTTGCACGGTTTGGGGGGTTAGAGGGAGGCCAGCAGCGACGAGGTTAGTTGCTTGGTCTGTTGCTTTCGTCTGTTTGGTCCTAGTATGGTCGCCGTCGTTGTCGTTGTCGTCGTTCTGTGTTTGGCTGCTTGGTAGTGAATTTAACAGCTGTTCGACCAAAGCGAGGTCCTGGAAGGATGGGAGAGTGGCTTCCATCTTTGTTAAGTAGGCTGCTTTGGAGATCTGAGCTATCAGGGTCTGGATGGGAGGGAGGTGGGGGGGGGGGGGAGGGGGTTGGGACGTTACGGGGGGGCGAGTGGGAGGATTGGAGGAGGTGGAGGTGGAGGAGGAAGGGGGGGAGGTTTTTGAAGAGTTATTAGTGCCCTCATTTGTGTACCTGTAAAATTGAGGAATGTGCTTGTAGGAAGGGTGCAGGCTGGAAGGGTGCTGGCTGGAAGGGTGCTGTTGGAGGTTGGGTTTTGTCTTGGAGTTGGTGAGGTCTAAGAGAACGGACATCCCCAATATAACAGGATGAGGGAGGGGGGGGAGGGGGAGGGGCTGGGTGTTGTTACTGTGGGTAAAGGAGGAGGGGGGGTAGTTTGGTAATTTGTTAGTTTGGAGGGGAGGGACACACAACAGCACAACAAGACAACAAAAGACAAAAAGAAGTGCTTTTGAACATATTTGCTAAATTGCTTTGAATTTCAAGTGGAAATAGAAAATAGAAAATAGAAAACAGGAAAAGGTCAAATAGGTCTCCCTTTCCCTTCCATACCTTCCCCGCCCCGGGCCCCGCCCGCGGGGGGGGGGGGGGGGCGCCGCGGCCCCGGGCCGCCGGCCCCGCCCCCCCCCCCCCCCCCTCCCACCATCAACATCCCTCCCCAACCCAGTATCCCCAGTGCTCTCCCCAAAACCCTACACAGTGCTACCACACAGGAGCACACCTTATAACAACACAGTGAGACATAGTGAGACACAGTGAGACACAGTGAGACATAGTGAGCACCACCCACCTAATGACTTCTCACTTTGACACTTCCTCCGACTCCGACTCCGACAACTCCGCCGGTGTCAGCTCTGTCTCCACCACAGCCTCCACCACAGCTAGTCACACGCATCACCGAACATCATCCCTATCAGCCACAACCTACTTCCCACAAGGTAACCAACCTCCGACTCTCTCAACTACTACTTCTACTACCTCTCGTAGACCTTCAGCAAGCTCCTTCTCCTCTTCTTTGTCAAATGTTGGGGAAAACAATTTACTAGCTTTGAAGGAGGCACAAATTCAGAGGCTGGAGAAGCTCCTACATCAGACAACGGATGAACATATAGTCTCGGTCCGTTATCTAGTTGGGAAGAGTGAGAAGAAGCTGAAGGCTAGCGTTGCGAAAGTTACAGATTCTTGGAAGAAAGACAAGAGGAAGTACGAAGGGAAAATCAAGGAGCTGAAGGAGAGGGGTAAGGGGATTGAGAGGGAGGCTAGGGAATTGAGTTCAAGGGTTCGGCAGGCTGGGGAGGAAGTTTTGGAGCAGAGGGCGAGGGTTAGTTCGTTGTCGGTTGATTTGCGAGCTTCGAGGGAGCAGAGCTTGAAGAACTTGACGACCAAAAATAAACTGGAGAGTGGGGGGGGGGGCTTCGGGGAACTGCCCAGTCCCGTGAAACATTACGAGGGGGAGAGTCAGCTGGAGCTTATGTCGAGGGAGGTTGGTAAGTTGAGGGAGTTCTTGCTCCTGGAGAAGGAGGCTGTAGTTTCTCACAAGAAGAGAGGCGACGAAGCTCACTTAGAGCTCGGCCAGAAGTCCGCGAGGTTGTTGAGCTTGCAGGAGAGCCTTACGGTGTTGGGGGACGATAATACTAGGCTGTCTCAGGCCCTTGAGTATGACCGTTCGACAAAGAGTGGGTTGGAGGCTGAGATTTTGCGTTTGGAGAAGGCCGCTGATCTCGCTGAGATGGAATACTTGCGAGACGTTGGGTTGATGAAGGATGTTATTGCTGAGAAGGAGAGGATCATTGGGGAGGTTAGGGAGGATGTTGAGGAGAAGGGGAGGGAGGGGGAGAGGGAGGTTGAGAGGAAAGGGAAGGAGGTTGAGGAGGGCAAGAAAGATAGGGAGCGGGAGAAGATGCTTCATGAGGAGGAACTTGGTAGGAGCGAGGAGGAACGGGGGGGGCTTGGGCTAGCCATTGAGAAACTCACTTCAGAGCTTGCGACCGTCAAGCAGGCTCGAGACTGCCTCCAACTGGCTAACGCTTCCCTCGAAGTTTCGAAGTCTTCGACCGAATCGTCCCAACTTTTGGAGATTTCAAAGGTGCGACTTGAATTCCTCAAAGTTAACGACGAGTTGGAGAGGGAGAGGGAGGAAGGGGGGAGGCGGGTTGAGAGGGCAGAGGAGGAGGTTGGGAGGGAGAGGAAGGAGAAGGAGGGAGCGGAACTTCAAGTTAGAGAGTTAGGGAGGAGGGTGGGAGAGTTGGAGGGGGGGGGGGGGGGGGCTCATCGAATACAGCTGGATGTGAAAGG
>Ga0307985_10002081_pt1 | contig 11304 bp, 9 predicted proteins | sample EllFjometageno80_FD_203155 | JGI IMG/M metagenome (GOLD analysis project Ga0307985, IMG submission 203155) | Marine microbial communities from Ellis Fjord, Antarctic Ocean - #80 | ecosystem: Environmental > Aquatic > Marine > Unclassified | place: Southern Ocean | collected 2014-10-09 | reverse complement strand
GCTTGTGCAAAAATTTTATTACAACTAAAAGACCTAAAAATCCAATTGTAAAAGGAAGAAGAAAATAAAATAAAGTAAGATTATTATTCTCAAGTATTGTCATCATCTGAGTCTCTTCTAGATTAGAAGTAGCTTCCAATCCAGCTTTTGAAATAATTGCTATAATAAAAGGAATTGATCCAATTTGTGTAAAAATGAAAATAACAATAATTCCAACAATATACCTCCACCAATCTGCACTTACCTTAAAAGCATTTTCTATATACATATTACCTAATTACCTTTTTATTTAAAATCATAGTAGAAAGTTTACAATGAGAAATCAACTTATTTTCATCATCTATTATCTTAATTTCCCATAATTGAGTTGTTCTTCCTTTATGAATTGGAGTAGCTTTAGCATAGATAAATCCTTCAGTTACACTCTTTAAATGATTAGCAGAAATAACTATTCCTCTAACCATTTGTTTTTCGCGATCCACTGATAAATAGGATGCAGCACTACCTACTGATTCAGCTAATGCTACGGTAGCGCCTCCATGTAAAACTCCATCAGGCTGAAAAACCCGTGAATTTACTGGCATTTTTGCTGTCAAAAAATTTTCCCCAATATCAATAAAACTCATCTCTAAAGTCTCCATTAAAGTATTCTTATTAGCAGAATTTATTCTTTTTAAAATTTCTTTTTTATCCATTATCTAAAAGTATAAAACAAAAAAAACGCATCAAATATTTTGATACGTTTTTTTGCTTAAAATATATATTTATTACTTAACTTCTTCAAAATCAACATCTTGAACATCATCCGAACCGTTTTTTGAATCGGGTGATTCAGGGCTGTCTGGTTGAGCATCTGAAGGACCTCCAGCTTGCTGAGTTTCAGCCTGTGCCTTATAAAGTTCCTCAGATGCATTTTTCCAAGCTTCATTAATTCCTTCAAGTGCTGTTTTAATATTTTCAACATCTTTGGATTCTTTAGCTTTTTTCAACACATCAAGGGATCCCTCAATTGCTTTTTTATTTCCATCAGAAAGTTTTTCTCCAAACTCTTTTAATTGACTTTCTGTTTGAAAAATCATAGCATCAGCACTATTAAGCGTATCTACTTCTTCCTTTACCTTTTTATCTGATTCAGCATTTAATTCAGCTTCTTTCTTCATTTTTTCAATTTCTTCTTCAGTAAGACCTGAGGATGCTTCGATTCTGATATCTTGAGTTTTACCAGTAGCTTTATCAGCAGCTGTAACATGAATCAATCCGTTTGCATCAATATCAAAAGTAACTTCAATTTGAGGAGTTCCTCTTGGAGATGGCGGGATACCATCAAGATGAAATCTTCCAATTGTATTATTATCTTTTGCCATAGGTCTCTCACCTTGAAGCACATGGATTTCCACTGAAGGTTGATTGTCAGCGGCAGTAGAAAATACTTGAGATTTTTTAGTAGGAATAGTTGTGTTAGAATCAATTAATTTTGTCATTACACTACCCATTGTTTCAATCCCTAATGACAGAGGAGTAACATCTAATAACAAGACATCTTTCACGTCTCCAGTAAGCACCCCACCTTGAATTGCTGCTCCAATTGCAACAACTTCGTCAGGATTAACTCCTTTAGAAGGTTTTTTTCCGAAAAACTTTTCAACTTGATCTTGAATAACAGGGATTCTAGTAGAACCACCAACTAAAATAACTTCATCAATATCTTTAATGCTTAAACCAGCATCATCAATTGCTTTTTTCACAGGCTCCATTGATCTTTTAACTAAATCACTTGAAAGTTGTTCGAATTTAGATCTCGTTAAGGAGACTACTAAATGTTTTGGACCAGAAGATGTTGCAGTTATATACGGTAAATTAATTTCTGTTTGCTTAGACGATGAAAGTTCTATTTTTGCTTTTTCAGCAGCTTCTTTAAGCCTCTGTAAAGCCATTGGATCTTTTCTTAAATCTATATCTTCTTTCTTTTTAAAATCATCAGCTAAAAACTTAATAATCTCTTCATCAAAGTCATCTCCGCCTAACCTAGTGTCTCCGTTAGTTGAAAGAACTTCAAAGACTCCATCTCCAAGTTCTAAAATAGAAATATCAAATGTACCTCCACCTAAGTCATAAACAGCAATTTTTTGATCTTTTCCAGATTTGTCTAAACCATATGCTAAAGCAGCAGCAGTTGGCTCATTTATAATTCTTTGAACTTTAAGTCCTGCAATTTCACCTGCTTCTTTAGTAGCTTGCCTTTGAGAATCGTTAAAATACGCTGGAACAGTTACAACTGCTTCAGTAACAGAATTTCCTAAATAGTCTTCAGCAGTTTTTTTCATTTTTTGAAGAATCATTGCAGATAATTCTTGTGGAGTGTATAGTCTTCCATCAATATCAACTCTTGCAGTATCATTATCTCCTTTAACTACTTTATAAGCAGATCTATCTGCATCTTTTTTAGACTCACTATAAGTACTCCCCATGAACCTTTTGATAGATGCAATAGTCTTAGTAGGGTTTGTTACTGCTTGTCTTTTTGCTGGATCACCAACTTTAATTTCACCACCTTCAACAAAGGCGATAACAGAGGGAGTTGTTCTTTTACCCTCAGCATTTGGGATTACTACAGGCTCATTACCTTCCATCACAGAGACACAAGAGTTAGTAGTTCCTAAATCAATTCCAATTATTTTACTCATTTTTTAAATATTTATCAATTTATAATTCATTTATTTCAATGATTGTGCCATACAATCGCATATGACAGTATGTCAGTTCAAAATTTTGGATTGTATTAATTAAAATATAAATTACATTTACATGTATAAAAAAAAATCATGTCAAAAAAAGAATATAAAAGAGTAACTACCCATTCTTTATTGGAAATGAAAAATCGTAAAGAAAAAATTTCTATGCTAACAGGTTATGATTACTCTATGGCTAAAATAATAGATAAATCTGGAATTGATATAATTCTTGTTGGCGATTCAGCTTCAAATGTAATGGCTGGACATGAAACAACATTACCCATAACGCTAGATCAAATGATTTATCATGCTTCTTCAGTAGTAAGAGGAGTTAAAAGATCTCTTGTTGTAGTTGATCTTCCTTTTGGAAGTTACCAGTCAGATCCAAAAGAAGCCTTGAGGTCAGCTATAAGAATTATGAAGGAGTCAGGTGCTCATGCTGTTAAAATGGAAGGGGGACGTGAAATTCAAGAATCTATTGTTAAAATACTTAACGCTGGTATTCCTGTCATGGGACACTTAGGATTAACCCCTCAATCAATATATAAATTTGGAACCTATAGCGTTAGAGCAAAAGAAGAAGACGAGGCTAAAAGACTTCTTGAAGATGCAAAATTATTAGACAAATTAGGATGCTTTGGAATTGTGCTTGAAAAAATCCCTGCTAAAGTCTCTAAAAAAGTAACCGATTCAGTTTCAGCACCAATTATTGGTATTGGAGCCGGAAGTGATGTTGACGGTCAGGTATTAGTAACCCACGATTTAGTGGGTTTAAACTCAGATTTTAATCCAAGATTTTTAAGGAGATATGTGAACTTAGATGAAATAATGACTAATGCAATTCAATCCTATATTAAAGATGTTAAAAGTTTAGATTTTCCAAATAAAAACGAACAATATTAATTTTTTTTGTGATAGAAATTCTTTTTGAAGATAATCATCTTATAATAGTTAATAAAAAGCCTGGTGACCTAACTCAAGGAGATAAAACTAACGATCAAACACTTGGAGATAAAGTTAAAAATTATCTTAAAAAAAAATATAATAAGCCAGGCGAAGCTTTTTTAGGAATTACACATAGACTTGATAGACCTACAAGTGGAGTTATAATTTTTACTAAAACTTCAAAAGCACTGTCTAGAATGAACGAAATGTTCAAAAAAAATGAGATTAATAAAATCTATTGGGCTATTGTAAAATTAGTTGTTGATAAGACAAGTGGCAGATTAGAAGATTATCTAACTAAAAATCCCAAGCAAAATAAATCTTACGTAACTAACTCATTAAATAAAAAAGCAAAAAAAGCTATTTTATATTACGAATCAATCTTAAACTTAGATAATTATTCATTATTAAAAATCAAGCTTGAAACAGGGAGACATCATCAAATAAGAACTCAATTATCTAAGATTGGAATGTCTATTAAAGGAGATTTAAAATATGGTTTTCCAAGACCCAATTCAAATGGGAGCATCCATTTACATTCAAGAAAAACAACATTTATTCATCCAGTAACAAAAAAAGAAGTAATAATTATTGCTCCCCCCCCTATAGATAAGATTTGGGACATGTGTCTTAAAATGCTAGAATAGTAGATTTATTTAACCGATTTTACTACTTTTGAATTATTAGTATTATAATTTAATTTGAAATGAAAAATGAGTAGTGAAAATGTTAAGATATTTGACACAACTTTAAGGGATGGCGAACAAGTTCCTGGTTGTAAACTAGACACTTCTCAAAAGTTAGTAATAGCTGAAAGATTAGAAGAACTTGGTGTAGATGTCATAGAAGCAGGGTTTCCAGTTTCCAGCCCCGGAGATTTTAACTCTGTTGAAGAAATTTCTAAAATTATAAAAAACACAACAGTTTGTGCTTTAACAAGAGCAGTGAAAAAAGATATTGAAGTTGCAGCAAATTCGTTAAAGAACGCAAAACATCCTAGAATTCACACAGGAATTGGAACATCAGACTCTCATATTAAACACAAATTCAAGTCTTCAAGAGAAAAAATTATTGAAATTGGTTATGAAGCAGTTAAATATGCTAAAACATTTGTCAATGATGTAGAGTTTTATGCTGAAGATGCTGGTAGAACTGAAAATGAATTTTTAGCTAGAGTTTGTGAAAAAATGATTGAAGCTGGTGCTACTGTACTTAACATACCTGACACAACAGGATATTGTTTGCCATCTGAATATGGTGAAAAAATAAAATTTCTTTATGAGAATGTTAATAATATAGATAAAGCCATAATTTCATGTCACTGTCACAACGATCTAGGACTGGCTACAGCTAACTCTATTGCGGGAATAGTTAATGGAGCAAGACAGATAGAATGTACAATAAACGGAATCGGAGAGAGAGCAGGCAATACTTCTTTAGAAGAGGTCGTAATGATTATGAGACAACATCCTGATTTAAATTTAGATACAAACATAAATTCGAAACTTTTATTTGATACTAGTAAAATGGTTTCTGACAATATGGGAATGCCTGTACAGCCAAATAAAGCAATAGTTGGTGCAAATGCATTTGCACACAGCTCTGGAATTCACCAAGATGGAGTTATAAAAAACAGAGAAACTTACGAAATAATCAATCCGCTTGATGTTGGGGTTACTGAATCAGCAATCATTCTAACCGCAAGAAGTGGTCGAGCAGCGTTAGCTTACAGGGCTAAAAAAATTGGGTTTGACCTTACAAAAAACGAATTAGACCTTGTGTATTTTGAGTTTTTAAAGTTTGCTGACTTAAAAAAAGAAGTGTTGGATGAAGACATTCCAATAATAATAAAAAATTCTCTTTAATTATAACTTAGCTATGAGTAAAACCTTATTCGATAAAGTTTGGGATTCACATGTTGTTCATGAAATAAATAAAGGACCTGACGTATTATTTATTGATAGACATATGGTTCATGAAGTGACTAGTCCAGTTGCTTTTTTAGGATTAAAAACCAGAAATGCAGAAGTTCTTTTTCCTGAAAAAACTTTTGCAACAGCTGATCACAATACACCAACAATTAATCAACACCTTCCTGTTAAAGATCCTCTTTCAGCTAATCAATTAAAAGCATTAGAAGAAAATTCTAAACTACATGGAATCTCATATTGGGGATTGGGACATGAAAAAAATGGAATAGTCCATGTGGTTGGTCCTGAATATGGAATAACTCAACCTGGTGCCACCATTGTTTGCGGAGATTCACATACTTCAACTCATGGGGCATTTGGAGCTGTAGCATTTGGTATAGGAACTTCTGAAGTAGAAATGGTTCTTTCTACTCAATGTATTATGCAACCTAAACCCAAGAAAATGAGGATATCTATTAATGGTAAACTCAGCAAAGGCGTAACACCAAAAGATGTTGCATTATTTATTATTTCTGAACTAAGTACGTCAGGTGCCACAGGGTATTTTGTTGAATATTCTGGAGAAGTATTTAGAGAAATGTCTATGGAAGGTCGTATGACTGTTTGTAATCTTAGTATAGAAATGGGTGCTAGAGGTGGAATGATTGCTCCTGACAATAAAACATTTAAATATATAAAAAATAGAGAATTTACTCCAAAAGAAGAGAAATGGGAGAAAGCCATGAAATATTGGTCTACCCTTTATTCTGACGAAAATGCAATTTTCGATAAAGAATTATTTTTTGATGGAAATAATATTCAACCAATGATAACGTATGGAACTAATCCTGGAATGGGAATTAGTATTTCAAAAGGAATACCTAAAGCTGAAACTCAAGACGGAGGTGTTAAAACCTACTTAAAATCTCTAAACTATATGAATTATAATGAAGGAGAGAGCATGTTAGGAAAAAAAATTGATTTTGTTTTTTTAGGAAGTTGTACAAATGGAAGAATTGAAGACTTTAGAGAATTTACAAAAATTGTTGAAGGGAAAAAAAAAGCTTCTAATGTAACTGCATGGTTAGTGCCAGGATCTCATAAAGTTGAAAAAGCAATTAAAGATGAAGGTCTTTTGAAAGTGTTAGAACAAGCTGGATTTGAATTAAGAGAACCTGGATGTTCAGCTTGCTTAGCAATGAATGACGATAAAGTCCCTGCAGGTAAATACGCAGTTAGCACATCAAATAGAAATTTTGAAGGAAGACAGGGTCCTGGCTCAAGAACGTTATTAGCTAGTCCTCTTGTAGCAGCAGCAGCAGCAATTACAGGAGAAATAACAGATCCTAGAACATTATATTAAAAATAAAATGGGTTACGAAAAATTCAATATACTAAAAAGCACAACAGTTCCATTATCTATCGAAAATGTTGATACTGATCAAATTATTCCAGCTAGATTTTTAAAAGCCACAGAAAGAATTGGTTTTGGCGAAAATTTATTCAGAGATTGGCGATACAATGCTGATAATTCAATTAAAAAAGAGTTTGTATTAAACAATGACACTTATAGTGGAAAAATACTTTTAGGTGGTAAAAATTTTGGATCTGGATCATCTAGAGAACATGCAGCATGGGCAATTTACGATTATGGTTTCAGATGTGTTATTTCAAGTTTTTTTGCAGATATTTTTAGAGGAAATTGTCTAAACATAGGAGTCCTTCCTGTTCAAGTTTCTTCTGAATTTTTAGATAAAATATTTGAATCTGTTTTTAAGAATCCCAAGACTGAATTAGTGGTAGATTTAAATACTCAAAAAGTAAATATTCCATGTTTAGGTATTTCAGAATCATTTGACATTAATGAATATAAAAAAGAAAATATGTTAAATGGATACGATGACATAGATTATCTAACAAATATGAAGGACACTATAAGTGAGTTTGCAAAAAACACCCCTCTTTAATAAATGTTTATTTTCATAAAAAATGAATAAAAGGAATATTGAAATAATGGATACTACCTTAAGGGACGGGGAACAAACTTCAGGTATGTCTTTTTCATCTTCTGAAAAATTAACAATTGCAAAATTGTTATTAACTGAGTTAAATGTAGATAGAATTGAAATTGCCTCTGCAAGGGTTTCAAAGGGTGAATTTAAAGCTGCGCAAGATATTACCAATTGGGCTAAACAAAACCAATATTTAAATAAAATTGAAATTCTAACATTTTTAGATGATGGGATTTCACTAGAATGGCTAATTAAATCTGGAGCTAAGGTTCAAAACCTTTTAACTAAAGGATCCTTGAATCACCTTAAACATCAAATAAAAAAAACACCAAATCAGCATTTTAAAGAAGTCTCTAATTCCGTCTCAAATGCACTTAAAAAAGGTATTTCAACAAATGTATATTTAGAAGATTGGAGTAATGGAATGCGTAACTCTAAAGATTATGTTTATAAATATCTTGATTTCCTAAAAACATTACCTATTAAAAGAATTCTTCTTCCAGATACTTTAGGTGTTTTGAGTCCAAAAGAAACATATGTATTTCTCTCTGATATAATTAATAAATACCCTGAATTACATTTTGACTTTCATGCACATAATGATTATGATCTTAGTGTCTCTAACGTAATAGAAAGCCTTAACGCAGGTTGTCACGGTATTCATTTAACAATAAATGGAATGGGAGAAAGAGCTGGAAATGCTCCTATGGCAAGTGTTGCCGCTGTAATCAGAGATTTTCTTCCGAACATTCATATTAATCTAAATGAAAAGTCACTTCACAAGGTCAGTAAACTAGTTTCAGCATTTACAGGTTTTAGAATACCAGCTAATAAACCAATTGTAGGTGAAAATGTTTTCACACAGACTGCAGGAATTCATGCAGATGGCGACAGTAAAAATAATTTATATTACAACGATTTACTTCCAGAAAGATTCGGAAGAAAAAGAAAATATGCACTAGGAAAAACATCAGGAAAAGCTAATATTAAAAAAAATTTACAAGAATTAGGCTTGACTCTAAATGATGAGGATATTAAAAAAGTTACAAATAGAATTATTGAACTTGGTGATAAAAAAGAAAGAGTTACATCAGAAGATCTTCCTTTTATAATTTCTGATGTTTTAAATAATCATGATTTTAAAAAAAATATAATTATTCAATCATATGATTTAAAACACAAAAAAGGGTTTAATCCCTCTGCTGTGCTAGAAATTATAATTAAAGGAGAGTTATTTAAAGAAAGTGGCTCAGGTGATGGTCAATTTAACGCTTTTATAAATGCAATAAAAAAAATATATACTAAAAATAATATTATTTTACCTTTGTTAATAGATTACACTGTTACTATTCCCCCTGGAAGTAGCTCTGATTCATTATGCGAAACTTTCATAACTTGGAGAAATAATAACAAGGACTTTATCACTAGAGGGCTGGATTCAGATCAAACAGTTTCGGCAATTAAAGCAACAGAAAAAATGTTAAATATTATATCTAATAATTAATGAAATTAAATATAGCACTACTCCCAGGAGATGGAATTGGTCCGGAGGTAATAGATCAAGCGGTAAAAGTATCTAATGCTATCGCAAAAAAATTTAACCACTCAATTAATTGGGTAACAGCCTTAACAGGTGCTGCAGCTATAGAAGCAGTTGGAGAACCGTATCCAATAGAAACTCATAATATTTGCCTTAATGCTGATGCAATATTATTTGGAGCAATAGGACATCCGAAATATGATAATGATCCTTTGGCAAAAGTAAGACCTGAACAAGGTTTGCTCAAAATGAGAAAAGATTTAGGATTGTTTGCAAACGTTAGACCTACATTTACATTTCCTTCACTTATTGATAAATCACCTTTAAAGAGAGAAAGAATAGAAGGTACTGATTTAATATTCTTAAGAGAGTTGACTGGAGGTATTTATTTTGGAAAAAGAGGAAGAAAAGACAATGGAAATACAGCATATGACACCTGTACATATACTAGAGATGAAATAACTAGGTTGGCAAAAAAGGGTTTTGAACTAGCGATGAACAGATCTAAAAAACTTTGTTGTGTAGATAAAGCCAACGTACTTGAATCTTCAAGATTATGGAGAGAAACAGTTCAGTTAATGGAAAAAGACTATCCTGAAGTTAAGGTTACTTATGAATTTGTAGATGCGGTAGCAATGCGTTTGGTTCAATGGCCTAACTCTTATGACGTTTTAATTACTGAAAACTTGTTTGGTGACATATTAACAGATGAAGCCTCAGTAATATCAGGTTCAATGGGCTTAATGCCTTCAGCATCTATTGGATTAAAAACATCATTATTTGAACCAATTCATGGATCATATCCTCAGGCAACTGGAAAAGATATTGCTAATCCATTAGCAACTGTATTGTCAGCAGCAATGATGTTTGAAGATGCTTTTAATTTAAAAAAAGAAGCTGATTTAATAAGGGAAGTAGTAAACCAATCGTTAGAAAAATCAATAGTAACGGAAGATTTATCTAATGGTGACAAGTCATACAAAACAAGTGAAATAGGCAATTGGTTGTCTGATCAAATATTGAAGTAAAAAAAAAGCATCTATTAAATAGATGCTTTTTTTAAAGTAATATTAAATACTATTTACCTTCACTATCCATTTTTTTCTTAAGATCCATTAAAACATCTAAATCTCCAAGAGTAGATTTATCTGAATCTTTAACCTTATTTTTCTTAAGAGATTCCTTGACATTTTTCTTTTCCTCATCATTAAATAGTACAGTATGAGACATTACTACTCTTTTAAAGTCTTTATTATATTCAATAACTTTAAAATCTGCTGTATCTCCTTTCTTTAACTTATTTCCATCTTCTTTAATTAAATGTCTGTTTGGAACAAAGGCTGTAATATCATCATTAAAAACAATTGTAGCTCCCTTATCATTAGAATCTGAAATAGAGGCATTATGAGAAGTTCCTTCTGCAAATGTCTTGTCATATACATCCCAAGGGTTATTCATAGTTTGTTTATGACCTAAACTTAATTTTCTTGACTCAGAATCTAATTCTAGAACAATAACATCAATAGAATCACCAGCTGTAAATAATTCTGAAGGGTGTTTAACTTTAATAGTCCAAGATAAATCAGAAATATAAACTAGTCCATCTATACCTTCTTCTAATTCTACAAAAATTCCGAAGTTTGTAAAGTTTCTTACAGTACCTGAATGTTTAGACCCTACTGGATATTTAGTTGTAATATCTGTCCATGGATCTGATGAAAGTTGCTTTATGCCTAAAGACATTTTCCTTTCTTCCCTATCTAATGTCAATATAACAGCTTCTACTTCATCACCAACTTTAACAAAATCTTGAGCAGATCTTAAATGAGTAGACCATGACATTTCCGAAACATGAACTAATCCTTCTACCCCATCAACAACTTCAACAAATGCTCCATAATCTGCTAATACAGTAACTTTACCTTTAATTTTATCACCTTCTTTAATTTCTGAATCTAAAGACTCCCAAGGATGAGCGCTTAACTGCTTAACTCCAAGCTGAATTCTAGACTTATCATCATCAAAATCAAGAATTACAACATTTAATTTTTGATCTAATTCTAAAATTTCACTAGGATGATTAATTCTATTCCAAGAAAGGTCTGTTATATGGATCAATCCGTCAACACCACCTAAATCAATGAATACACCATAAGTAGTAATAT
>Ga0307985_10002080_pt1 | contig 11306 bp, 6 predicted proteins | sample EllFjometageno80_FD_203155 | JGI IMG/M metagenome (GOLD analysis project Ga0307985, IMG submission 203155) | Marine microbial communities from Ellis Fjord, Antarctic Ocean - #80 | ecosystem: Environmental > Aquatic > Marine > Unclassified | place: Southern Ocean | collected 2014-10-09 | reverse complement strand
AGGTGTACAGTTCCCAATTGCCAAAGCTTATGCAGAAATGCGGGCAGCGGAGCTGGTGTTACGAGAAGCTGTTCGTCTCTATGAAGCCGGTGGCAACCCGGGTGAAGAAGCTAACATGGCGAAAATGCTGGCGGCTGATGCCTCTTGGGCGGCAGCAGAAGCCTGTGTGCAGACTCACGGTGGTTTTGGTTTTGCGGTGGAGTACGATATAGAACGCAAGTTTCGCGAAGCGCGCTTATATCAAGTTGCGCCAATCTCGACCAATATGATCCTCAGTTACCTTGCCGAGCATGTGCTTGGTATGCCCCGGTCTTATTAAATGTTTTGTTTGAATAGCCTGATGAGTATCAGCCAACAAATCGCTTACTTTGCGGTTAACACCGAGCGCACTTTAATACCGGCTCTATATTAGTAACGGTGCATCCGCGTTACTTGAATATCTGTAATATCAACGAACCAAAGACGGGTCTGGAATGTAAATTCAGTTTACGCATGATTGCCGCAATGACTCTGACTGGTTACGATACCAGCCGTATGGAAACCTTATTGTGAATGGCTGAAGACCTGCTTTTGCAACTCAATCTACTGGCGCAAGTAGCAATACGCCAACTCGATTCATCAACATACTAATTGAATATTAGTGGACATTTAACCATGCATGACAACATTTTAAAATCACGCTATGCCATTAAGGCGCTGCCAGCCAAAGGTGAGCGACCTCATCATTTGGCCTCTGGTATGAAGGTGCACCCATTATCCTATATGGAACTGCCCTTTGACCCAGAATATCAACTTTATAATAATCGCATGACGCCAGAGCGTTTAAACCATGTGACCGACGATGAACAATACTGGGCGGTTCGTCAGAAAGTAATCCTGCGTAATACGGGTGAATTTCCAGTTCAGATTAGTGGGCCAGATGCCGAAAAGTTTGCTGATCGAGTATTTGCGAGGGACGTCAGTGGTGTGAAAGTGGGCCGTTGTTCCTACAACTTTGCGCTTTACCATAATGGTTGCATGATTAACGATGGCGTTTTGCTGAGGTTAGCAGAAGACACGTTCTGGATGGCACAGGCCGATGGTGAACTAACCAAGTGGTACATGGCTCATATAGGTGACCTCGACGTTACTATTTCCGACCCCAATGTTTGGGTTAGCCAGGTGCAAGGCCCGCGAGCAATGGATTTATTAAACGATGTAATCGACGGGGACTTTCCCAACCCTTGGCGTTATTTCGATATTGCCGAGGTTAGAATCGCTGGTGAATCCGTTATCATCACTCGTACTGGGTTTTCAAATGAACTCGGCTGGGAGTTTTATCTGCGCCCCGAAAATAACGCCGAAGCAATCGGTAACCGTATCTGGGAACTGGGGCAGAAATACCAAATGATGCTAACGGGTACACCCGTATTTCGGGCCCGACGAATCGAAGCTGGGCTACTCAGCCATACCGATTTTGGAGAGATGACGACTCCTTTTGAAGCTGGATTGGGGCATTTCATTAATATGGACAAAGCTAATTTTGTCGGCCGTGCAGCCTTAGAAAAATCCAATAAGCAAAGTCGAACCTACGGCATGCGAGTGCAAGCTAGCATTGCCGATCGAGGCCGCAGTCTAACCATCGGCGGTAAAACCATCGGCACAGTTACTTCATCGTCTTGGTCTCCTTTTCAGCAATGTGGTGTTGCAATTGTACGTTTGGACGATACTGAAATCGCTGCCGATAGTGACCTCGAAGTGACGTGTATTGATGGCCAAGTTCATAGCGCACAGCTTTGTTCACTACCAATGTATGATCAACAGGGTGATATTGTTCGTGGTAAAAATACGGTTATACCAGAAGGGCCAGAGCCCTGGAAAGGATGGCAGGTTCAACCTTAAAGTGCATAACCAATTAAAACAGATAGCGCGTCAAGGTTAAATCTATTTATAGAATTAACTGTTCGCAACTGACATAATAATTCGATTTATATTGCTAAATCAGCGCACTAATAACAGGAAATTTAAATTATGGGAAAAAATACAAGCGTTATAATCGCATTACTAACAACTGCAATAATTCCAACTTATGTTATTGCAGGTGATAATAATCACGTCGTTCAGGTTGATGATAAAGTGATTAGTGAACAGCGAGAAGCGTTGGCTAAAAATACTGATGGGGCAGGCTTTGGTCCTCAGTCTCCACGCGATATCGACTCAGTAGCCGGTATTAATCAACGAGAGTTCAATGCAGCACCTCCTTTTATAGAAATGAACCTCTGTAATATTCACTTTCATGAAAATGCAGAACATAAAGGTGGTGAATTTACTGACTATGCAGGTAACGGGGATGGTCACGGGTACCAGAGTGGTTTCAAATATTCGGGTAATTTAAACGCCAAAGAGCTTGAACCGCTTGCAAGCGAAGCCTGCCCAAATAAGCATGGTGGGCTTAACTCAGGAAGCACAATAGAAGTTCATTACGTTCACTCAACCGCACAGATAGATCCTGGCCCCACTTTGAATTCTTGCCTAAGCGATTCAATTAACAACCCCCAATTGCGTGTTGAAACTCAGGTTTATGTGCTCGTCAATGACAAAAATGCACTCGATTTCAATAGGCTAACCAACCTTCATAAAGAAAATGGTTTACACCAAGCAACTCATATTCCAAGTAATACAGGTAATTCTGTTCAGTACGCTGGTTCCACTACGGGGCCTGGTTATAATGAAAAAGGTTCCCCCTTTCAGGTTACGTGGAGTGTTCGTCCTAAAGTTGCCAAAGTTGATATCAACACGGTAGGTGATTGGTGTAAAGGCAATATTTTTAATGAGGATCATGCCCATGGTGTTAGAAACCTTGTTAAAAACTCAAGCCTTCTTTCAGAAATAGAATGACATTAGTATTAGACCAATCGCAAAGGAGTTAGCTAGCTAAAGGCTTTGGTTTCCACTGCGCTATTGTCCTTCAAACTGTTTCAAGATCATGTCCAAGTCAAAATGGTAACGTTCGGTATTTTCGGGACGCTCGCGTACAAACTGCGTGAAATCGATCTTGTTCCAGTTCTGATCACCAAAAATATTCAGATACTGTGTCACATTTGATCGATCGATGACTGCCATCGATGCAGTAAATTCTGTACCAAGGTCGATAAAATCTTTGCCCTTGTGGTAGTCATGGATCAGCACCATTGCCCAACCACCTTGCATAAAATGACCGCCTATGGACGCGGTCATTTTACCGTCTAACACTCGTTCAAGAGCCTCCGCTGACCAGTTTAGCCCACCGATAAAGACATCCTTGCCTGGCTTTCGTCCGCGCAGGATTGCAGCATCCATAGCTCCCAACGCCATCGGGTCATTGGCTGCCCAAATCAGACGAGTACCTGGCCAGCGCCGGATCAACCCATACATTTGAGATTCAGCCTTGTCACGCCGCCATTGACTATGAATTGTCTGGTAAAGCTCAACTTCAGGGGACTCCTGAAGCGCACGCTGCATTCCATTAACTCGCAGCACCGATGCCGTCGTAGCCCGATTTCCACCAATCGCCAGCAGCCCAGGTTTGTCACCCACGCCATCCACCGAGTCTTTCTGCGCCACGATAATTGATTGTGCAATATCATAACCAGCTTTTTCATGATCCGGGAAAATATGGCCTATCCAGTTTGATGCGATTTCTCGCGGTTTACCAAATTGTCGTACCTGTTCCTCTGAAAGCGTATTGTTCAAAAAAACCAGCTTAATCGATGACGGTATTTCCACAAGCATTCGACCTGCGGCCAATTTCTCATTCACCAGAATCATGTAATCGGGGGGATTATCAGATTGTGCGGCTTCATTCGCCAACTCAATCATCTTTAAATGGTCTCGTTCTGCAAATACAACCTTCAAATCCAAATCAAGGTCCTGTGCAGCTGCCGTCATAAAACCAGAAACCATATCCCAAAAAACCTCACCCGTTCTGCCAGGATTAATAAAAAGAACACTGGGATTTTCTGGCTGGGACGCTGGCACTGCGGTCAGACAGTCAATCGCGACCAGAAAGACGAGGCACACAATACGAGAAATTCTGCCAAACATCTTATTTGGTTTCCATAGTCCAGACACCATCCCAGCCCTTTGCAGGGGGCTCCTTTTCAAAGGCTGAAATACGATCTAAATACAGTTGTGCAACAGAATCTCCAGAACAATCCTGTCTAATTGCAGATTCAAATCCACTTCGCGCAGCGACCCAATTTTGCTCCTGATAGTGATCAATGGCACATTGCCATTCAATAGCACTTTGCTCACCAATCGCGTGACGATATAACCCTTCATAAACCCTGACAGGCTCTTGTTTTCCTTTTACGCGCATAAAATCAACAAAGCGGAACCCAGCCCTCAGGTGTTCAGGTATATTTTCCCACGTGAATTCACTGATGAGAAAACGTGCACCATATTGTTTTGTTGCGCCTTCGAGTCGTGCTGCCAGATTTACCGCGTCACCAATGACGGTATAATCCATGCGCCGTGTTGAGCCGATATTTCCAACCACAACATCACCGGTATTCAAACCTAAACCGATTTTGATTTCAGCATCTCCACGTGCCACGCGCTTACAATTTAGAGTGTCAAGAACGTCAAACATGTCCCAAGCCGCTGATACTGCGTTTTCAGCATCCTTGTCTGTTATGAAAGGCGCCCCAAAAACAGCCATAATCGCGTCGCCAATATATTTATCAAGAATGCCGTCATGCTGATCGATCAGGTCAACCATGCCAGAGAAATATTCGTTCAACATGGCAACAGTAGCCCGTGCACCAATTTCCTCAGATATAGCGGTAAAGCTTCGAATATCGGAAAAAAGCACGGTTGCCTTCTGTGATACACCGCCCAAGGCATCCTCTCCACTTTCCAGAAGCTGGTCGACGATCTTCCCCGGCATGTACCTCGACATAGTACTACGCACCCGTTTTTCTTCACTGATATCCTCAATCACCGAAATGTATCCCGCGGGATTATCCTCTAGGTCGAGTAAAGGTCCGACTGAAAGGTTTACCGCGACACTATCCCTACCAGACAGACTCAACATGCTATCCATTGCCTGATGGTACTCACCAGACTGTTCTACCTGATCCAGTGTTTCGATCACCCATCGGTTATCAGGTCCCAGAACAGTGCTAAAATTATCCCCGTCAACGCTTACGTCTTCAAGACCAAGAATACGCTGCGCAGCTGCATTTATCTTTTGAATATTCCTGTCCCCATCCAGCGAGACAACTCCATTAGTAAGACTTCGTAAAATGCTTTCGTTGTAGTTGCGCATCGTCAATACGTTTTCAAACAATTGGGCATTTTCAATGGCAGTGCTTGCTTGAGCAGTTAATGAAGTCAAACGCTTGATATCATGTTCAGAGAAATCAGCATTTCTCTTATTCAACACCTGGGTCACGCCGATGCTTTTTCCTTGTTTATTACGGATTGGCAGGCACAACATATTTCTTGTTTCAAAGCCGGTTTTAGCATCAAACTCTCGCTTAAAACGGACATCTTGATAGGGGTCTAATAGGATTTCAGGTTTTCCACTCTTGAAAACACTACCAGCGATTCCTTCTCCTGATTGAAGGGTGATCGTCATATTCACTAAACTTTGTGCCACTCGTGACCACAAGAGTTTCTTTTCTTCATCATATAAAAACAAAGTGCTGCGCTCTGCATCCAGCAAATCAGACGATGCAGCCATGATCTGGGTAAGCAAAGTATCTAGGTTGAGCTCTGTCGCTATCGCACTAGTTATCTCCAACAGCCTCGCTTCGTCCTGTCGATTTTTCTGATCGGCTTCCAAAGACCGAGCGATATCACCAATTTCGTCATCACGCGCAGTATAATTCGCATTTACATCTGTGGTGTAATCACCAGCCACTCGTAATCTCATCAACCCACTCATATTAATGATTGGACGCGTAAAAGTCCTTATCGCAATCGCCAAACCAATAATCAACACGATCAAGATCGACAGTCCAGAAATTGTCGTACTTAGCAGATCAGCCTTGAACGCAGCGTTCACCCTAGCCGTAGATACAGTCACCTTGATATTGCCAATTCGACGTGAATCACCGCTTGTATTAATGTACTCAATATCCTGTGACACCTGAATGTAATCTCTCGTTTTTAAAGGTGCCCCAATATCCAAAACTCCAGTATCTTTGAGCTCAACAAAGGCTTCACCCACATCATCAACAACAATTACACTGATAATATCTGGGTCTTTCAACATGCCAGTCAAATTGCCCTTCGCCCGTTCCTTGTCATAATCCCAAACAGGTCCCGACAAGGCAGCGGCCTGCGTTGCCGTTGTCAATTCAGCCCGTAGATTAATGGTGCGGAATCGCTCGGCATCATTTAGCTTTATTGTATAGGCGGCCTGTGCGATAAAAATTGCAGCCACGAGCGTCGAAATTACTAGTATGATCCTGGTCGATAGTCGAAAACGTTTCCGTAAAATCAAGCGTCTGCCCCCTTTTCTTAATAGCATGAATTATTATTTCCAAGATCATATATTGATTATGAATCAGTCACGAAACAATACTTTTCTTTCATTCTTTTTTGAACCAATCGCTTCATTCTGAAAAACTCACTTATAACATTTTATTAAATGTGAATTAACGCCATGCGGAAATATTTTTTTGTAGCCGAGTTAGTGCAATTTTCAAGTCCTTATTAGGTTATCGCCTGCGCGCTGGAACTTATTTTAGTCAGCAGTCTGTAAATTGTTTATGCTTTACTGTGAGGTTACAGACACAGCGCTATTGGCTTAATGCCATCTTTTAATCAAAAACAATCCATTTTTCAACACCTATTGAATAAACCTCGATCATGACCGTAGGCAATCTAATCCGTATGTGGCTTGGATTAGGTTTTCCAGATTGATATTGGTAGATATGGCTTTTATAATTCTTATACTTAACTTTAGTTATACGCACTATACTTTAGGCCTTGCTGAACTTTACAACAAAACCAAATGTAAAAATATAATTGGTGAAAACAGTATCTATTCGGCGATTAGCCGCTGGCAGTACTGAATAGCACAGAAAAATAATCGCCTTATTATGGCCGTGAATTGGATTTTAAAAGTAGTGTCGTTTATGCGGCTGTGTACTTGTTTTAGATGGCACGCTTTGCAAACTTATGATGAATAAAATTGATTTATTGAACTGACCGGAGATTGATTGTGAATAATTTAACCCAAAACTCAGCCGATACGGATAGGAAGTATGTCCTGCATCCGTTTACCAATCTTAGCGGTCATGAAGACCTCGGCCCATTTACCATCGTTGGTGGTGAGGGTATCTATGTTGATGACGATAAGGGTAATCGACTGATCGAAGCCATGTCTGGCCTGTGGTGCACCTCGTTGGGTTTTAGTGAATCCCGTTTGGTTGATGCAGCCATGGCACAATTTAATAAATTGCCCTACTCACATCTATTCAGTCATCGTTCGACCCAACCCGCAATTGAGCTTAGTGAGCGTTTGATCGAGATTGCACCCGAAGGCATAAGCCGTGCATTTTTGGTTAACTCCGGTTCTGAAGCTATCGATTCTGCGATCAAGATGGTTTGGTATTACCACAATGCATTGGGTTTACCCAAAAAGAAACGCCTCATTTCTCGAAAACGTTCTTATCATGGCGTTACCGTTGCAGCCGGAAGTTTAACTGGATTATCTTACGCACAAGATGGCTTTGATTTGCCAGCAATAGACGTTATGCACTGCGAAACACCTCATTATTATCGCAATGGCCGTGACGGTGAAAGTGAAGCTGAATTTACCGACCGTATCGTTAATGAGCTTGAACAGCAGATTATTGAAGCAGATCCAGATACGATCGGTGCGTTTTTTGCCGAGCCCGTTATGGGTGCCGGTGGCGTACTGATCCCCCCAGCCAACTATTTTGAAAAAGTGCAGACCGTGTTGAAAAAATACGACATTCTATTTGTTGCTGACGAAGTTATTTGTGGCTTTGGTCGAACCGGCAACCTGTGGGGCAGCGATACCTATAATATCAAACCTGACATGATCACCTGTGCCAAACAGCTATCATCTGCTTATCAACCCATTGGTGCCGTGCTGATAAGTGATAAAATGTACGATGCTTTTGTTAGTGGCAGTAACACACATGGTGTATTTGGCACCGGCAATACCTATGGTGGTCATCCGGTGGCATCTGCGGTTGCACTAGAAACTTTGAATATCTACCGTGATGACAATATGCTCGATCATGTTCGAACTGTGTCTAAAACATTTATGAAACGTATTCATGAATTTGGATCACACCCGTTGGTGGGTGATGCGCGTGGCGTTGGTTTAATTGGTGCTTTCGAACTGGTCAAAGATAAGACGACTAAGGCTCAGTTCCCACCTTCCGACAAGGTGGCCGCACAGGTAATGTCTGCTGCTCGTCAACATGGCCTCATTACCCGTGCGTTACCCGGTGATGCTGTTGGCATCTGTCCGCCACTGATAATAACTGAAACCCAAATTAACGAGATGTTTGACCGCTATCAGTTGGCACTGGATATGGTTTACGAAAAGCTTTCGAGCTAGGAACCTATTCGACTGGTAGCAATTTCATTCGTTTAATAATTATGAACTTGAGTTCTCTCGGAACCATTGCTTTCCTAATTCTTATAAAAAAGGCGCCCGGTGGGCGCCTTTTGATTATGACTTGTTAAGTCCTGCCTCTAAACAACTGCGACTGGAAAGGCACTTTCTGCTGCAGTCATGTAGCTTTCCATTTCGTTAAAGTTGAGATAGCGATAAACATCGTCTGCCATCATATTAATGTCGTTTGCGTAGACCATATACTCTTCCATTGTTGGAATCTTACCCATAATTGACGCGACTGCAGACAACTCTGCTGACGCTAAATAAACATCAGCTCCAGCACCCAAACGATTGGGGAAATTTCGAGTTGAAGTCGAAACCACTGTGCTATTGGCTGCGACTCTGGCCTGATTACCCATACAGAGTGAACAACCTGGCATTTCAGTACGGGCACCCGTACGGCCAAAAATATTGTAATAACCTTCTGCCGTTAACTGCGCCTCGTCCATTTTGGTCGGCGGTGCAATCCATAGCCGAGTTGCAACTGGACCTTCTAGTTTTTCGAGCAATTTACCCGCCGCACGAAAATGACCAATATTAGTCATACAAGAACCAATGAAGACTTCATCAATTTTAGTACCAGCAACATCTGACAGCGTCTTAACATCGTCAGGGTCGTTCGGGCAAGCCAACAATGGTTCCCTGATTTCGTTGAGGTCAATTTCAATGATTTCTGCATATTCGGCATCGGCATCTGCTGCCATTAATACTGGGTTTGCTAACCAGGCTTCCATTTCTTCGATACGACGTTTGATGGTGCGCACGTCACCATATCCTTCGTAAATCATCCATTTGAACATAGTAATATTTGAGTTCATGTATTCGATGATCGGTTCTTTGTCGAGTTTAACACTACAGCCAGAAGCCGATCGTTCTGCCGAGGCATCTGATAATTCAAATGCCTGCTCTACTTTGAGCTTAGGTAAGCCCTCGATTTCGAGAACACGGCCAGAAAAAACGTTCTTTTTGCCTTTCTTTTCAACCGTTAACAATCCGAGCTGAATAGCTGCATAAGGAATAGCGTTAACCAAGTCACGTAGAGTAATACCCGGTTGCATTTCCCCCTTAAAACGAACTAAAACAGATTCTGGCATATCCAATGGCATAACACCGGTTGCTGCTGCGAAGGCAACTAAACCAGAACCAGCAGGAAATGAAATGCCAATTGGGAAGCGAGTGTGCGAGTCACCACCGGTACCGACCGTATCGGGTAATAGCATACGGTTCATCCACGAATGTATAACACCATCGCCAGGCCGCAGCGACACACCACCACGAGTCTGGATGAAATCAGGCAGCGTATGATGAGTAATGACATCAACTGGCTTAGGGTAAGGCGCTGTGTGGCAAAAAGACTGCATCACCAGGTCGGCAGAAAAACCTAAACAAGCTAAATCTTTCAGTTCGTCACGTGTCATTGGTCCAGTTGTGTCTTGTGAGCCAACGGTAGTCATCTTGGGTTCACAGTACATGTTGGGACGCACACCCGGTACGCCACAAGCTTTGCCAACCATTTTTTGAGCTAGGGTAAAACCTTTGCCACTGTCTTGCTTGACTTCAGGCACTTCGAACACATCACTGACCGGTAAACCCAATGATTCTCGCGCCCGTCCAGTGAGTCCACGGCCAATAATCAATGGAATGCGACCATTCGCTTGGACTTCATCTTTTAAAACGTTGGTACTGAGCTCAAAAGTTGCGATAACTTCGTCACTATCCTGTTTAGTAGTTTTTCCTATAAAAGGATAAACGTCGATAATATCGCCAGTTTCCATTTGCGAGACGTCCATTTCTATCGGTAGTGCGCCAGCATCTTCCATCGTATTGAAGAAGATAGGCGCAATCTTAGTACCAAAACAATAACCGCCATTTCGTTTATTAGGAATAAAAGGAATGTCCTGGCCCATGTGCCACAGTACTGAGTTAGTCGCCGATTTGCGTGAAGAGCCGGTACCAACAACATCGCCAACATAAGCAACAGGGAAGCCCTTTTCCTTTAATGCTTTGATTGCCTCTAGTGGATTTTCTGCAACACCTTCACGTGCAATTTTTAACATGGCATTGCCATGTAGCGGAATATCAGGACGCGACCAAGCATCTTGTGCGGGTGACAAGTCGTCGGTATTGGTTTCGCCAGGCACCTTGAATACCGTGACCGTTATTTTGTCTTCTAACGCTGGTTTACTGGTGAACCATTCAGCGTTAGCCCATGATTCGACCGTTTGCTTGGCATAGCTATTACCGGCATCTGCTTTTTCCTTTACGTCGTGGAAGGCATCAAACATAAGTAGGGTATGCGATAACGCTTTGACGGCTGCGGCAGCTGTTGTTTCATTATCTAGGCCAGCAATCAAGGGCTGGATATTGTAGCCGCCTAGCATCGAGCCCAAAATTTCGATCGCTTTAACGGAATCAATTAAGGGTGAAGTTGCTTCGCCTGAACTGATCGCAGCCAAAAAGCTCGCTTTAACATAAGCAGCCTCGTCAACTCCTGCAGGTATATGGCGGGTTAACAACTCCAGCATATAGCTTTCTTCGCCAGCTGCGGGAGCTTTGAACAGCGCTATTAGGTCAGCGGTTTGTTGTGCGTCTAGCGGTTTCGGTGGAATACCGTCTAAAGCACGCTCTGCGGTGTGGTCTCGGTATATCTGTAACATAATGTCTCTCCTACTTAGGTTGC
>Ga0307985_10002078_pt1 | contig 11311 bp, 10 predicted proteins | sample EllFjometageno80_FD_203155 | JGI IMG/M metagenome (GOLD analysis project Ga0307985, IMG submission 203155) | Marine microbial communities from Ellis Fjord, Antarctic Ocean - #80 | ecosystem: Environmental > Aquatic > Marine > Unclassified | place: Southern Ocean | collected 2014-10-09 | reverse complement strand
CACCTCCCATTAGTGTGAATGGATTGTGCTGTGCTGTGAGCTTCTTCATTAGCTCTAGTTGAATTAATACTTCTTCTGTATTGTTTATGATTAACATGAATGCAGATATGTCGGGTCTGTTCAAGCCATACCAAATAGGTACAAACATGAAGTCATAAAAACAGATTAGGAGATAGACACTTAAGGCTGACCAACGCCACCTCATTGTGCTTATTTCTATCTCAGTCATACTAGATACAAGGTGGAGTACATCTTGCCACACTTACACCCCATACCATAAATAGTATGAATGCACTTATGCCAGATGTTATTATTAAGAACCTTGTTCTATCATTCATACTAGCTCCTTAACATAAACGCTGCAGCAGAGACTAGAGCTGCAATTGAGATACGAATAAACCACTCGTTTGAGCTGCTGGTTTTACCCTGCAAGGCGATAGCAACTTTGTTGTCATCAATCTCTTCACTATGCTTATTAAGTCGCCTATCTTGTGTATTGTTATGTGCTTCTAAAGTTTCAATCTTCGTACCGTGCATAATTAGTAATGTCATTGCATCTGCTAATTTATCTATCTTAGCTTCCAGCCTGTCAAAACGTGCATCCGATTCCATGCTGGTATTCCTTATTTGCTGATATAAACTCATACATCATTTAACATCCTTTTATGTAGAGAGCTACACCGTATAATGTGGGGATGGGCCAGCGTGTACCGGGGATTAGTCCAATACAGCTGGCCCCTATTTCAGTTACTACTCAGCTGCCATAGGAACAACAGCGTTCAACTCTTCAAAGGTAGTAGCTGCAGTAACACCTGCTGCCTTAGCATGGCCTGTAGCTAAGATGGCTGCAATAGCAGCCTTCATAGTAGAGGCTGCCGCGCCTGTGGCATTAAGCTGGTCTGAGATACTGTAGGAGGCAGTAATGGTCTCTTTCAGTTCCTGTTTGATACCCTCTAAGATACCTTCCTTGATGTGTTCTAAGTGTTCAATATTAATTATGGTCATGATTAACGGTCTCCGTAAAGGGCTGCACAAGCAGGGTAAAGTTTCTCAGGGTGCATAGTACTATTCGTACTTTCACTACCAATGTTTGCAGTTGCTAATGTCTCAAGCATACGTAAGTCACATACTAAGCCTGTTCCAAAAGAAGTGTGTAGGTTATACAACATGTTAGTGTCTTTGAAGCGGTAAGTGGTTGCATACCTATGGATACTGTTAGTGAACAATAATACTGTAGTATATGCAGGTACAACTACTGACACTGAGCGGATTGCGGTATCCTCGTCTGAACCTGATACATATAAATCCTGCCATGTCCCTGCAGTGGTCGTAGAATACACAGCAGTATTTGGGGTGTATGTTGTAATACCAGTACCACCATAGCTAGTGTCTTTTCCTGATACAAGATTGTTGAAAGTACGTGTTATGGAGGACGCAGTAGTATTACGAATAGGAGTACACCGCCAAGTTACACCAGAGTAATTGCCAGTAGAGTTATCATAGTAGTAATAGTTTTTATATCTGTTACCCATACGTCTACCGTGTGAGTATTCCTTAACTCGCATCATGGCATTTGATTCACCATCGTTGGTGAACATACTCTCACTACTTCCTCCACTAGGGTAGCCATCACCCATGAACATGTTAAAACCCTGAGTCTTAGAGTTAATATCTGACCAACTATGGTTATAAGTAGTCCACGGGCCACTAGAAGACCACTCACCTGTACTGTAACCATTCTGGCGAGAGGAGTTAGTAACTACAGAGCCAATAATATCTGCATGGTCAGCAGGTAGGGGTGGGCTAGTAGGTAAGGTAGTAAAGCTAGTTGTGCCATCCCCTGCTGCGGTAAGCACCTGTCCTGATGTTCCGTCAGATGTTGGGACAGCTACTGCGCCAAAACTCAACTGACCAGAGCCGTTAGTTATGACAGGCTTGTTAGCTGTGCCATCTGCTGTCGGCATACCTACCGCACCAAAACTTAATACACCTGAGCCATTAGTGACTACAGGTTGGTTTGCTGAACCATCAGCAGCGGGGATTGTTAAAGTTGCCCCACCGTTTTTGGCAATCTGATCTACAATGATCTTACTCATGTTATAACTCCATTAGTTATGGTTGTGTGTGTGGGGTAATCCACGGTACTAGAGAATCCTGTTTGTTCAGGGGTATCCCGTAATAATTTATGATTAGTGTAGTGAGCTTGCATGTCTAAGTAGACGACCCTAAAGATCTCGTTAATTGCTTAGTTGAAGTATTTTTCTCCACTACAATCCTGTATTCCATTCCATCAGAAGTAGAAGCACTTGCCATACCCTTAAACATCACAACAGAACCTGCTTTCAAGGAGTACCCTGAAACCATGTCTCTGTTACTTGGGTTGGTGGTGGATTGTCCACTATCATCAACAATCTCATACTCAGCCCCACCTATAAATGCTGTCGTTGAGCCAATTGGAGCTTCCCACGGCCTATGGAGAGGATGCCAGTAACTCCAGTAAGAAGTGCCTGTGGTGGAGTAGTTATATTGGAGTTGCCAGTCAGCAGCTTGTGTCACAAACCAGCGCTTCCCATATATGTGTACTATACTGTCCACAGTGTATGTCATAGTCTCCACTGTATAAGTAGACCCTTTGCCTTTAGCTTGTTTCCAACCTGAGTCATACAGAATGTCACTACTCACTGCCGATACGTCTGTGCTTATTAATGCCATGTTCTATACTCCTGTTATCTCAACGCCAGAAACTTTTAAGTCTAGCTCAATGTCTAATTCTGTTAGTGGGGTTGCTGTTACATCACCCACAGACATAAAGGTAGGGCCTAAGTTGTCAATAAGGATTTTATCTGTCTTCAATATAGTGGCCATTCCTGTTATGCTGGGCTTTCCGATAGTGGCAAAACGGCTTGACGAGACATCTGCCCATATGAAATGCCCGTTAGCAGAGTCCATCCACCTAGTAGAGCTATATATATCCTGAGCGCCACCTGCAGTAGCGACATAGTACCCATTGGATCCTGTGGTTCCTGCTGCAATGGCGGTAGGATTTCCGGAAAGAGCAGCCCCATCAACATAAGAACAGAGTGTGGCTGACCCACTTTTGGTTATAATATACCAGCGCTTCTCTTCTGAGTTATAAGTGACAGAAAGAAGCCCATTTGAAGTTGCATAAAAGGTTCCATTAATACGGCCTTGAATGCCTGTGGCGAGGTGATAGTAAAAAACACGATCCGTGAAAGAACTAGTCTTTTGGCAGAAAAAGTAACCATTGTGTACAAATGAATGGCAATATGAGCTGGGGTTTGTATCACCTGCAATCCCCTGAAAAAGAATGGTAGTAAGATTCGACTGGATTCCTGTGTTCATGTCCCATTGTCTGAGGACGTTACTGGTTCTTGCTATATAGCATTTATTAGTAGCCACATCATAGGTTGCATAATTATAGCTGTCTGTACTCACGTTATTCCAGCCTCCAGTGATATTACCGGAGTTAGAATCACGAGGTGCCCACCTCAAATAGGTTGTACTGTTGCCATCATAGAAAAATGCCCAAGCCTTACTACCGTCTGCACTAGGAACCATCCAAGCGAGGCCTGACATGGTTATTATATCTGAAGTAACACTAGCGCTAGTGCCTGAAGTATAAGTTGATCCAGACTTAGTTGAGTAGTTGGCTTTTGTTGATTCTATTTTAATAGCGGTTGTGGAATAGGTCGCACCACCTGCAGGGTACGAGATTATAGTCATGGCCTGCAGCGATCCGGCATCCGGTACAGGAGTTAGTTTGAGTTTCAAAGTACCACTTTGCGGTACTAATTCAAACCCTGTCGCACCTCCCCCTGTTAAGATGGTAGAAGCACCATTAGATATAGCTATGTTTGAGTTAGTCATCGTACCTTTCGGTGTGCTCTGTATATCCTTAACAACAGCCTGTGTTGTAGAATTATTAGCGATAATAGTATAATCACTATCAGCACTAAAATCCGAGATGGTAAGAGTTGTATTGACATACTCTTTTAATTGTTCTGCCATTTTAAATAGCTCCTGCTGTGATTAATTTTGCTTGAGTTATGCCAACGATTTCAGTTGAGACTGCTACGGAACCTGCTAGACCTGTCACACCCGCAATACCTTGCACTGTACCCACAGAGGTGATTGTAATAGTGGCATCAGCCATAATATTTAATGTGTCATAGAATAAGTGGTTAGTACTTACAGTAGTGTTTTCCTCTAAGTATTCTCCTGATATGTCAATTGATGCCATATCAATTACATGTAATGTAGACTTATCAACGCACTGCCACGTCCCACTGGGAGTGAAGTTAGTAGGAACAACCTCATACTCTTTAACCATGTAACTTGCTGTGTCAATAGCGGGCGTTAAATACTTAGTTACACCAGCTGCAATGCCTGTTAAGCTAGATCCATCACCGTCCGGTGCAAGTACAGTAGTACCAATTACCAAACCTAGGTTAGTACGTGCGTCACCTGCTGTAGAAGCACCAGTACCACCCTTAGTTAATTCAAGGTCTGCACCTAACCAGTTTGCACTGTTTATTGTAGCATCACCAGATCGTTTACTTGCTATTTGAGTTTGTATGTTAGAGGATACACCTCTCATATTCTCTACAAAGTCTCTTGCCTTACTCATTGGTTATACCTCGTCAGGCCATGTGATTGTGTTTGGGAAGCCTACCTGATCGGTTATATCACGAAGTGCTTGGCGGTATGTGGTCATTGCTGTGGTCATGGTTACATCTGTTGATGCTGTCCAATCTGTCTTGGCTATTAATGTATCACGCTGGGTGCGAACACTAGCAGCAGCACTAGCATCTAATGACGCTGTGTAGGCTGCTTCATGTGCTGCTTTAGTAGTTGTTACGCCAGCTACTATAGTGTCGCTAAATGCGTCTACAACACTCCATGCTTCCACCCAGTTGCCTAAAGTATCCTGTACTGCACCGTTAGCATTAACTGCCTGTAGTGAAGTAGTAGGGGGCTTAGGCGATGCTAGAATTGGATCAATGGCCAATAGTGTACATACGTCTGCATCCCATACTCGCGGGAAGCTACGATGTTTATTAGCTTGGCGAATCTCGCCTTGAGTGCTAATAGCTCCTGTGGTTTTGTTTCTGTAGTTCATAGTTGATAGTCCTATGGTTAAGCGATTGCGTAAAAGATGTAAGTTGCTGAACTTACGTTGATATTAGTTGCAGAGACTTGATTCACAATGAACCCTGAGTTATCTGGGTCTATTGAGTCGTCTGAGGTTACTTCGGCTGATGCAGTGTTGAGGCTTAGGTGTGGGTCATTACCAGCTACGATTCCACGGGTTGTGTCCCAAATGTACCAATCACCTGTAGCGTCAGTGCGTTTGATTAGGATGAACCTAGCGCCTGCTGAAAACCCACAATTGAGGGTTTGGCTTGAGCCGTTGCCTGTATAACCACCTACTTTACTGATACCGTCTATCGAAGCGAATAGGTAGGCTATAAATTCACTACCGGACTTGTTTACCCCTACATAATTACCTAATGTAAAAGTAGTTTCTGAAGGAGTTGTAGAATGAAAAACGGCACTGGATGTATTACGGGCGTTTGTACCACTAAGTCGTAGAAAGTCAAAACCAGTGAGAGAGACGTGATACACAAACCAGTCATCTACATAATCTCGAGCCTTGACCCAAATCATCTCAGGTGCTACACCTAAACTGTGGCCTACAGTCCTACCGGTAACACCCGTACCAGAATAAGATACGCAATCCATGAATCCTTTTGCTCGTTTGAACATATAGGCTATTCTTACGCTCACGGTCGAAGTATCAGAAATCCAACCATTCATGTAATCGAATTTAAAAGACCCGTTAGCTCCCTCTGCCGCTGAGCTATTTGTATTAATACTACGGCCTTGGGTTAGTCTTGCGCTAGATGGAAAACTACCCCCCGAAGTTTCAGGACGCATTCCAAAATCAACAGGGAATCCACTTCTATGTGCAGGGGCTACACCATCACCAGTACTACCAGCCGTATCTATAGCAAACACATCAGTAGCAGCACTAGGCTCTTTCATCATAGGCGCACGAATAGCCATGTATATGTATGTGCCACCGTTGGTGTTATAATTACCTGCCGTTGTGGTTATTTTAAAGCCTTCTGCTTGTACCGACGTAAAATCATAAGGGTCTTCTGCATTATTTAGGTTAGGGAATAGCCTTGCATCAGCACCGCCATCCACAATACCCCGCATACTATCAACAACAACCCATTGGTCTGAATGACTGGCACTTTTAACTATTAGGTATTGAGGCTCCCAGCCTAGATCAATAACAGGGCCATTAGCTGAACCATTACCCGTATAACTACCACACTTAATCATCTGTTCATCAGCATCTTCGGCTGTGTTGTCAGCGAATAGGTAGGCTACATATGTTTTTCCAGACTCATTACTATAATCATAAGGGCCTAAGCCACCAAAGGTCGTGTCTGTTAAAGCACCTGTACCCCCATAGAATATATAGTTCGTACCAACCCCAGCGGCTGAAGTATTAAGGTGAAATGTTGTTTGTGTCACACCACCACCACCACCGTTTTTGTGCCACACCAACCAATCACCACCGGAAGAGGTGCATTTAATCATAACCATAGCGGGAGCAGCGCCTAAATTATGAGACAAAGCACGGCCTGCCACAGAATTTCCACTATAGGTCACTACGTCAAAGAACTTAGGAGCCTTGCGGAATGTCCATGCGACAAAATTATCATTGTTGTAATTTATAGCGGAGTTAGTACCTATTGTTACTCCATTAGAGTTAAATGCTTTGACTCCTTGCGCTCTATCACCATACCCTGTGCTAGCGTGTGGAAAAAGAGCTTTTGTTGCCCCTCTCTCAGTATCATATACATGATGTTCACCAGTATATTTAGAACCACCTTCAGTACGGCTTTTAAGCCAAATCATACCCCCTTCACCATCAAGGTCTATACCATTGGTAATCGTCTGAGCAGCACCAGTACCCTTATACAAATAAGTGCTAAACACATCCTCAACGGTAACAGCACCATCAACAGGGTTAGTGCCAAGTAACTTCTTTTCAATAGTCATTAAGCCATACCTATGCCAGAAGCGACTCCATACCAGATGGTTCCACCGTCAATCGTTACGAAGGTTAATACATCCACACCAGAAGCAGTCAGAGTAGGTGCAGTAGCTGCAGGCCAATCAACTGATGTAGGCCACGTTACTGTTGCACTACCACCATTAGTTAGGATTAGCGTGAATGAACCTGCTGAACCGCTTGCAGGGGGGTTAGAGAAGGTTAGTGTAGCTGCGCCTGAGATAGTCTTTGTCTGTACGTTGCCTAAAGAAAGGTCTACGTCATTAGCAGCCATAGCTACTTTGGTCTCTGCGTAGTCTTTAAGCACCGGGCCTTGTATGATGTTATCTGCTGCAATGATAGTACCTGATAGAGTACCGCCAGCTTTAGGTAATGCTGCGCCTGCTGTAGTCGTAGTAGACGTTAGGATTGCATCACGGGTAGCAATATCTACACCATCAAACGTAGAGTTTGTAGTGATAGCCCCTGTCATCGCTCCACCTGTCTTAGGTAGTGCAGCATCTGCTGTAGTTGTAGTAGAGGCTACTGCGTATAGTGCATCACCCTCTGCTTTGGTATAAGCACTATCAATAGGTTCAAATCGTGCATCTGAAGCTGTTTGTGTATATACGTTAGCTACGTTGAAAGCACCATAGGCCACTATGTCAACAATATCACCAACAGTAGCACCTGTGGTTAAGACAACCGCAGTACCTGAAGAACCGTTATAGTCTACAGTAAGTACGAGTTTAATACCGTTAAGATAAACGTCCACATAACCTGCATCATATATTACTGCAAAAGAAGTCTGACTTGCAGTAGCTGTGTATACTACACGAGTAGCTGTACCATTAACTGCTGAACCTGCATCAGCCCACGAAGAGCCATTGTAGACTCGCATTGAAGCTGCTGTAGTGTTGAAATGTAATGCACCTGTAACAAGAGCATCACCATCATTATCCACTGTAGGGTTGGAACTTTTTGCACCGAGATAGCGATCATCAAATGAATCATATGAGGCCGCTGCCGCTGTAGCGGAGTTAGCTGCGTTAGTAGCAGATGTTGCCACTCCACTTGCACTGTTGGCTGCTGCGGTAGCACTGCTGGCAGCTTGACCTGCGCTAGTAGCGGCATCTGTAGTTGAACCAAACAATACATCTGTGTAGTTCTTAGTGGAAGCATCTTGTGCTGCAGTAGGATCAGATACACCTGTAATCTTGTTAGCACCCATAGCCAGAACACCACTCATGGTGTCACCAGCCTTAGTTACTTTCAAAGCATCACCAGAATCTACATAAGCTTTTGTGGAAGCGTCTGTGCCTGCCGTAGGGGTGCCTAGGCCAGTGATCTTGCTTGTACTCATAGCTAGGGTACCCGTAAGAGTACCACCTGCTAGAGGGAGCTTTAGAGCGTCTGCTGTATCTACATATGCTTTAGTAGTTGCATCCGTTGAGGATACTGGAGTACCTAACCCTGTAATAAGGTTAGTGCTCATTGCAATAGCACCAGTCATAGTGCCACCAGCTTTAGGTAGCTTAGTAGCAATACTGTTTGTTATAGTTGTAGAGAAGTTAGCATCATCATTAATAGCAGCGGCTAATTCATTCAAGGTATCCAAAGCACCCGGAGCAGCAGCAATTACAGCAGTCACTTCCTGATCTACATAACCTTTGGTAGCAGCATCTGTAGTAGCTGTTGGTGTACCCAAGCCTGTGATCTTGTTAGTGCTCATCTCTACTGCGCCAGACAGAGTACCACCTGTCAAGTTAAGCTTTAGAGCATCTGCAGCATCCACATAAGTCTTTGTGGTAGCATCTGTACCAGCAGTAGGAGCCGATAGGCCCGTTACTGTAGCAGCAGTACCAGCGTTCAAGTCTAGTGAACCGTTGATGGTCACATTGTTAAATGAACTTGTACCTGAACCTGCAGTTACATTACCTGTTAAGTCGCCTGTAACATTACCTGTAACATTACCCGCAAGGTTACCTGTTACATTACCTGTTACTGCACCAGCAAGTGGGCCAACTAGGTTAGTAGCTGTTACTGTTGTACCTGTGATAGTACTAGGTGAAGCTGCACCAATCTGAGTAGCGTCAATGTTACCTGCGTTAATATCCACACTAGCAAGAGTAGATAAGCCAGTAACAGTTAAGAAGCCATCAATGGTTGCATTCTCATGTACTGCAATGTTATCAATGTAACCAATACCATCAATGTATAAGTCTTTGAACTCAGCACCAATGGAGCCTAGGTCAATATCATTATTAGTGACAGCTACAATTGCCCCATCTTGAATGCGTAGTTGCTCTACCGCAGTAGCACCTACTTCAGAGAAGAAGCTGATACGGTTGTTGTTAGTGTCAACAACTACTTTGTTTAAGGCATCAACGTCTGCAATGAGAGGTACGTAAGCACCTTCAGTGGAAGAACCATCATGCTTATGTCCAGTTGCGAATGCGAAAGTATCCCGTAAGGCATTGTACTCTGCGTTAACGGGTGCCGCTTTGATTACTGCGTTTGCAATTATGTCTGCAATTGATTGTCTGCTATAGCCAGCCATTTATCTTAGATCTCCAGTGCCATAAGTTAACACTATGCCCTGTATACTGTGACTAGCATCAGTGCTATTAGTTACGTATTTAAAGGATACAGACTTACCAGAACCTGATATATTAGTTGTCTGTATCGGGGATGGGTTACCACTGTAGATGGCAGTACCGTTGTAAGTAGCTTCATTGAAGTACGCAGCGGCACCTTCGTTAGTCATCATGTAGTTAGTAGGGTTTGACACATTTATATCTTCGTAGTCATATACCACAGCTAAGATAATAGAGTTGTCACCCTCTGACCTAAGGTATGTATTAACCTTGTAGAAGATCTTACGCTGCTCAGGGTTTTCCATATATAAGTATGGAGTTTGGTACACGCTAAAGATGTCTATACCATCAAAGGAATTACCAATCTCTTGTCTATGTACCTTACCATCTGAGGTGCCATGTATTACGTATTCTTGTTGTCCAAGGTAGCCACTTGCAGCACAGGTAGCTTCTAAGCCTAGTAGTTGACCAAACTCAAATGCGAATCCTTCAGGCTGCTTACGGATACCTCCGATCACTCCTTGTGATTCAGCAGCAGAGAAGAAGATACGGAACTGAGACTTCTGACGAATAACTACGGAGGATAAACCATTCAAGTCTATGCTCAATACAATATCATTAAATAAGGATTGAATATCCTTTGATACAGTCTCTAGCTCAACGTCACCAATTCTACTTGTACCAGAGATAGGACGCATACCATCTTGGCTAAGGAACAATAAGTCCCCTCCAATCTCAATGATACTATCCGTAGCAAGACAACCTAAGTCATGAGTAACACCTGTCAATACAAAGTCTGAAGTGTTATTGCCTTTCAAAGACTTAATATTGTTTGTGCCGAATATGTATAGCACATCACGGAAAGGCTTAATTGCTACAATGTCAAAGCCTACATTGATTACACCAGCACCATTACCAGTAGCAAAGTCTGTCTCTGCTAGTGGAGCACTGAAGAATAGTTTAGTAGGATGTACAGGATCGCCTGCAAGGAACATATGGTTAGCATAATCCACAGCATACTTCGGATCCGTCGGAGCATTCGCGTGAGTAATAGGAGTATACGTAGTACCATCATAAGTAGCTGCAGGATTAACACCATCTGTAAGTATAGTCTTCTTGGCTGTATAGTTAAAGTTACTAAAGCGTACCTTGCCAACACCTGTCATAGTAGGTGAGCCAGATGTAGTAGCGGCTACCCATGCAGAAGTTGAAGTGTTCCAATAGTGAAGATAGTTAAATCCAGAACTTGGTGCTCTACAGGCTAGGATGCCATTGTTAATACCGTTGACTACATTAACACCTAGCGTAGCTCCTGTACCCGGAAGTGTACCGTATGAGTTGTCAAAGCCACTAATACGTCTGTAACCACCTGTTATGGATGGCTCATAGTTAACTAGTGCAATAGCACTTCCCGGAGATTGCTCCCCTTGTGCAAGAACGTCACGACTTGTATCTAAGCCGCCCCTGCAGAATACTTTGTTTACATGTAGTTGATCAGCCATGTGACTATGCTATCCCTGCAGAAGTAAGCTGACGAGTCCTAACAATGTAAGTTGATCTCATTTGGAACGTATCATCCATTAGGACATTACGCATAGCCTTAACACCATCTTCAAAAGCTTCT
>Ga0307985_10002076_pt1 | contig 11314 bp, 8 predicted proteins | sample EllFjometageno80_FD_203155 | JGI IMG/M metagenome (GOLD analysis project Ga0307985, IMG submission 203155) | Marine microbial communities from Ellis Fjord, Antarctic Ocean - #80 | ecosystem: Environmental > Aquatic > Marine > Unclassified | place: Southern Ocean | collected 2014-10-09 | reverse complement strand
CGTTCAACTGCCTGTCCGTCACCCTCCTCCCCGCCCCCGCGCCACTGCTCCACCAGCTGCCGGACGGCAAGGGCCTTGTCATGCTGCTCGCCACGCCCACCCTCGCCACCCCCAACACCCTCTTCACCCTCTCCCCCACCGCCCCCCAGGAAGTCGCCGACGCCTTGATCTCCAACGGCGAGTGGCTCAACGCCCTCTCTTACATCTGCCGCGACTACAAGACCGAGATCCTGCCCATCAAGACGTCCCAGCAGCGGTCCACCCTCAAACGCCAAGTCTCCGATATCCTCCAGTCGCACCAGTACTTCTCCGCTACAGCCGACCCCGACCTCGCGTACATGGCCGACTACATCACGAAATACGTGCAGCTCGGGCTCAACCACGTGCCGAAGCAGGAGGCGGAGAGCCATTACAGCATGGTGTTCACGGTCGCGACGCACTTTTGCTGCTACACGAACTTCTACGACCTCCTGTACACGACTCTGCACCCCAAAGGGGCCGGCCTGGATTCGTACCACCTGTCGATCATCACGGCGATTCTGTCCAACATGTTGCAATACGTGAACCCGAACGCGATGATCTCCCTCATCGACTACGCGGCGTCCAACCTCTCCCCCTCCAAGCTCTCGCGGATCATTCTCAACATTGACGTGCGCGTCATTCCGTACGACTACCTCATCCGCCTCACGAAGCAGAAGGACCTCACCGTGGCGATGGCTTACATTTTCACGGAGGGGCTGGGCGACTACAAGACGGCCGTGAAGGAGTCCCTCTCTAGGGACGTGGGGGTGGCTCTGTACGTGCGCGAGCGCCACACACACACCTGAACTCACTCTCGCCTTGTTCCTGCCCCAAGAACCCGATCGCTGGCTAAAGAGAGCACCCCCCCCACCGCTGCACCGCTTCGCTTCATTCACACCGCTATGCCTTGTTCACACCACCCCCCCCCCATGTTCACACATGTGTGTGGCCCTCGCGCTGACTAAAGAGAGACCCTCCCCACTGCTGCACCGCTTCGCTTCGCTCACGCCGCTACCCCTTGTTCACACTGCCCCCCCCCCCTGCTCACACTTGTGTGTGGCCCTCGCAGGTACGTCATCGAATGCTGCGTCAAGGGCGTGACGTTCCCGCACGCCAAGGAGATGGGCAAGCTGGCCGGCGTGGGGAAGAAGAAATCCGACTGCATCCAGGAGTGCGTCGAGGCAGTCATGGGCCCCGAGGAGATGGCCACTTGCTGCTCCGACATTGTCTGGTGGTGCGATTTGTTGGCCGAGATTCTCACGCTAGACAACGATGACGATGACGACGCCGCCTCCTCCGCCTCCTCGGACTCGCTGAACGACCCCTCCTCCGCCGACCCCCTTCCGTCCAAAACCGACTCCACCGCCATCATGAACCAGTTCTACGCGACCGTCTCTTCCCTCTCCCCCCAACACATGGTCCAATTCTCCCGTTTCTTGGTCGACCGCTTGATCGACAAGAGCGTCGCCCCTAACGGTCTAACCAGCGGCATGGTCACCGTCGCCCTGACTTCCCTCCTGAACACCAACTCTGAAGAATACTCGGACGACATCCTCCTCGTCCTTAACGGCATCGAGGAATCGCTGTACGATATGAACGCGGTGCACGACGCCGCTGAGAAGGGCGGATTCTGGCGGGTGTGCGGCGGCATGAACGGAAGCGTGGGCGACGTTCGCTCGGTCGTCTTGTACTACTTGAAGGACGAGGACGTCGCCTACAAGAAGAAGGCGTTCAAAGCGCTGCTCGACGACAAGAGCGGCGGAGTGGAGATCCTGTTGGAATTCTTGGTGGACTTGATTACTCTGGACGCGGCGGAGACGGTGGAGCTAGCGGGCGAAGTGTTTCTGCACGCAAGAGAGAAGATCATGGCGGCGCTAACAGGGGACGCCAAGTTTCTATTCATTCGGGAGGTCGTGAGGAGGAAGGAGAGCAGCAGCTTGTACGGCGACCTGGAGCGGGCGGATTTTGTTGAGTTCATCGTGGCGGCTAGAAACAGGGGCGGCGAGAACCTCATGGAGGTGAGTGAAAAGAGAGCAGTGCGGCGACTGGGACGAGGAGCAGAATCCGGTCTTTTTGCATGACACGCTCACAAGCAGGGCGTTCGAGCCGACCTCGGCCTGACACGCACACACACGCCGCTCTCTACGCCCACAAACGGCGTTGCCATTTGTTCACGCACCCGCCCCCTTTGTTCACACATGTGCCCCCTCCTTACACTCGCCTCGCTCGCGCTCACTTAGGTGTTGGAGGACAACTGGGACAAGTTCGCTGGCGAGGACGTTTACGCGATTGTGAGGGGGGTATACGACGCCGAGGCGTTGGTACTGATGCGACAGGGGCAGGGGGAGGCGAGCGTCGACACAGTCATGAAGGAGACGGAGCGGCGGTTCAATGTTATGAAGATGGCCGTGCGGCAGGCGGGGGAGGGGGAGGGGGAAAGCGGCATGTTTGGGGAGGGGGAGGGAGGGAGCGTGGTTGCTGCGCAGAGGAGCCCCGTGAGGCGGGACGAGGCCACGAGGAAGGCCGAGGAGGACGTGAGGGAGTCTCTGAGAGTCGGAATCAAGATGTGCGAGGAGCTCGGGGCGGAGGGGGAGGGCTGCTGGTTCTTGATTCTGGACAGGCTGCTGAACTTGAAGGGGATTATCATGATCACCAACGAGGCACCACAGAACGTCTGGATCATGAAGAGCGTGTACGGGGGTTTGATGAAGCTTTTGATGAGCCATGTGGTGGAGAACGTCGGGTCCGGGGTGCTCGTGGGCAAGCTGTGCGAGGCAGGGAACAGGCTGGGCGAGTTCAGGGACGTACTGAGGGGAATTCTGGAGGGCTACAAGGGCGACGTGGAGGTTTGCAGAGTCGTGGAGGGCGTGGTGGCGCTGGAAGAGAGGAAGATGGCAGAGTTGAAGCTGGGGGGCATGAAGCGAGGGGAGAGGGTGAGGGAGTGGGGGGGCGGGGGAGGAGGAGGGGGGAGAGGAGGGGGGGAGGGGAGGCCAGACTTGGGGAGGCGCAGGAAGGGCGTGAAGAATAGCTGGCTGAGGCCCAGGAATGGGGGATTCGACATGGAGGGCAGCAAGAGGAAGAAAGCGGGAGGAGTGGGGGGGGGCGCTGGGGGAGGGAAAGTGAGCAGCGAATTGAAAGCGGGGAGTCTGTTTGTAGGTAACATGTAGAAGTAGGAGTTGTCGAGTAACAAAGCGGAACGTCGTGCGTTTCATTCATGGAGAGCCGAAGTAACTATATTTCGGTGGGAGCCGCAAAGTAGTTGCCGTAGCCAGCGCCCTCCCCACGATAGAACTCAAAATTTTAGTAGAAGAATTCAATCAATCAATCCGAGTCACTGTCATCGAATCCGAGAGCGCCAAACCCGTTCACTAGCTCCTTCCCCTTCTTCTCCTTAACCCCCTGCTCCGTCTCCAGCTGCACCGCCTGCTTCTCCCTAATCTTCCGCAGCGTCTCCTCATCCGTCACTTTGACGCGCTCCTTGCTGGGCGCCGCCTTCTGCGAAGCCTTGGGCTTGTCCCTCCTCGCGCCGTCCCCCCTGCCGTCCTCCCGCTTCTTCTTCTGGCTCCGCTCCCTCTTCACAGGCGCCGGCGCCCCCCCCGCCGCCACCGCAACAGGCTCCGCGGGTGTCGCGCCGCCCAATTCCGGGTTCGTGCTCTCGACGGGCTGAGTCCTAGCCGCGAGCTGCAGCCGGGGGCGGTCGGCGGCCGGTCTAGGCGCCGCCTGGGAATCTCTCCTGTCGTTCCTGTCATTCCTGTCCACCGGCCTCCTGTCCTCCCCGCGCCTTCCATCCCTGTCCCCGTTCCTCTCAGCCTTGGGCTTGGGCTGCTGCGCGACGTCGACCTTGAACTTGAGTCCGTCGAACTGAATGATGCCCTTGTCCTGCCCCTCCCTCGCCGCGTTCACGACGGTCTTGAGGTCATCAAGGGACGTGAACTCAACGTACCCGAACGAGCGAGTGCTCTTGTTGGGGTTGGGAGTGTTATTGTTGGACGACTGCGCTGTTATGCGCGGACTGGCGGTGATATTGTGCGCAGAGAGCAAGTAGAGCAGGAGCTGCTCGCTGTTATCCGAGGTGAGGCCGCCCGCAAACATGGAGAATGGAGCCTGGGTGGGGAAGGGAGTGTAGCGGACGGGGGTCTCTGTCGATCGGGGCGTTCGGGGGCTTGTGCGGCCGGAGCGCTGGGAGCGCGAGTCGTTGCGCGAGTCGTTGCGCGAGTCGTTGCGCGGGTCGTTGTGACTCGTCACCACTCTGGGAGCCTCTCTGGTAGCATCTCTGGTCGGCTCTCTAGCCGCAGTCGCAGCTCCAGTCGCAGCTCCAGTCGCAGCTCCAGTCGCACCTCCAATCGCAGCCCTAGTCACCTGTGTTTGCTGGTTATTAGCTTGCCTGTCCATGGCAGTCATGGCCCGGGGGGGGGGCTTTAGTGTGGATGGCTTGGGGAGGGAACTGAGGGCGTCATCTTCAGAGTCTGAGTCTGCCTCGGCCCATGACGAGCGCTTGTTGAAGGCAGACATTTGGTGGCGTGGGAGGTTGGCGTAGGAGGTTGGCTTGGAGGGAGAGAGGAGGGTTAATAAAGAGGCGATGATGGACTTTGGTAATGAATGAGGGATGCGGGAAGACGACAGATTGGAACACGGCAAAGCGAATTTGGCTAGGATGGGGTGGCTGCGCTGCTCATGTCGCTCTCGCTTCTTCATAGATCCGTTATGGTCTGCAACTGCGCTGCGCAACACACCCTTCGCAAAAAAAGTGCAGGAGGACAAGAAAGCTCTTCCCTACTTTCTGGCGGGTCCTTTGGAGGTGCAGCCGGCCCGGTGCAGCCTGAGCTCACACACACAGCACACACATGTGTGATAAGAAGAGGGGCGGCGATGTGAACATTCACTACAAGGCGAGCGTACTTCTCAGTCCTTATACCTCTCTCGATTCACTCTCTCTCGATTCACTCTCTCTCGATTCACTCTCTCTCGATTCACTCTCTCTCGATTCACTCTCTCTCGATTACCCCCCCGCTTATGCACATTCGCGCAGTCTCTCCACAAACCCTCGCCTTACTACGGAAGCCATCGTTGTGCGACGCTAACATCTGGAAACGCTCGGAGTGAAGCCACGGGAACAACTTTGTAACGCCGGCTACCCGACCCACCTCGTTTTGAAACCCAAAACCCCTCTCGCGAAGAGGTTCAAGGGAGCAGTCTCGTTGAGGCGTTCAAGAACAACTGGGAGGTGACACCCGCCGAGGTTAAGCTCGGCACCGAGCTGGGAGAGGAGGCGTTCCAGGGCTGCGAGTATCTCACGACCATCACCCTGCCCGAGGGCCTCAAGGTGAGCTGGACAAGCTGCTGCGAGCGAGTCGCGAATATGAGCGGCTCGGAATGCGCAACGAGCGGCTCAAAACGCGCTACGTGCAGCTCGAAACGCGCTATTCGCTCGCAAATAGCGCGTGCTGGCGCTCGTCGCTCGCCAATGGCGCGCTCCGAGCCGCTCTTCGCTCGCTCCCGCGCGTTCTTCCCATCGTAGCTTGCAAATGGCCCTGAGCCGCTCCTCGCTCGCTCCGGCCGAACTTGACCAACTGACGAAAACAAGCAGCGATTCATAAGCTAAGACCCAAGCTCGAGAAGCGACCGAAGATGAGCCCCAAAAGGCGTTTTTTGTCACATTATGAGCTGCTCACTCAGGAAGCGCGCGCTCCACAACGCGCCTTTCGCGCTGAACTACCGGCTCGAAACAACTTGGGCCGCTCTGCGTTCAAACACGCCGATCAAAACACGCCGAACACGCTGCCGCTCCACACCGACTTTTATGGTCTGGGCCAAAGGTGTGGCTGTCGTTTTAGGCCGGCGCGCGTGAGTGTGGCCTGGCCGGTCGTTTGTACATCGCGCCTCCTTTGTTCATACTGTGTTTGGCTTTGTTCACACGGTGTGTGTGCCCCCTCGCCCCCTTGCTCACACATGCATACAAGGTCATTCCCAAGAGCACCCTGTACGGGTGCACGAAGCTTATCAGGCTGAGTCGATGTGCGGAAGAAGAAGGGGATGTTTGGGTTTTAGATTAGTGGTTATTAGATAGATGAGGATTTTAGATTTACTTCTTCTCTTGCTGGTTGTTGAACCTTGCTGGCGGCAGAAAGCCCCCCAGGAAAAGTTGCGCCGGGTGAATGAGCAGTAGCGGCGCGCAGTACAAGGGCAGCAGCGGGTCGTTGGCGAACACGGTCTTGATGAGTGGCAAGCCGAACGCGAGCGTCTTGTGGGAGGAGACGAAGGAGCCGGCGGTGGCGAGGGAGTGGGAGAAGGAGAGGGGGGTTGAGAGGAAGTAGTAGGTTGCGGCGAAGTAGAGGAGGTGGAGGAGGGAGGTGGTGGTGAGGAGGAGGAGGATGGTGGGGAGAGTGATTGGCAGGCCGGCTACGAAAGCGTTCGAGAACGAGTTCCACACAATCGAGAGCAGGATCGCCTCGGAGATGAACTTGGAGGCCTTCTTGGATTGCGGGGTCGCGGCGAGGGAGAGGATTGCGGGGTTGCGGCGGAGGGCCTGGCCGACGGCCATGGGGAGCAGCACTTTGCGCGAGAGCGCGAGGAAGGTGGCTGCGAGGGGCATGGGGGCGGAGAGGGCCGAGGTGGCTGCTGAGGTGGAGAAGAAGTACCTAAGAGCGATCCCACACACATGTGTGAACAAAGGAGGCGCGGTATGCCATACACGTGTGTGAACAAAGGGGGAGCGGCGTGCCATACACGTGTGTGAACAAAGATGTCCTCCTCCAAGCCACCCACCCACGCGGTGTGCCATACACGTGTGTGAACAAAGGAGGCGGCGGTTCAGAGCAGCTTGTTCAGGGCCCCTTGGTTTGAGCCGCTCGTAGCCCGTTTTGCGCCGCGAGACGCCGCTATTGGTTCGCGCGTCGCGCCGTTTCGTTCGTAAATGACCAGCTCGTGCTCGCGGAAATGCTTGGGTCGTCTCGACGGAATGCTTGGGTCGCTCTGGGTTGCAGTTAGTTCTCGCGCCCGCTCCGTCGACCACTCGCAGTGAGACGATTGCACGTACGCGAACCAGAGAGGGGTTACGATGACGCCGAGAAGGTTGCCGAGGACTGCGTTGGTGACGGCGGTGGGGGTGGACGCGTTGGCGTTGGTGGTGAGGGCGATGCACATGTTGACGGTTGTGGGGAGGGCTGCGAGGATGAGGAGGCCTTTGATGAGGGGGGGGGGGAAGAGGAGGGGGTAGAGGGTTTTGGAGAGGAGGATGTTTAGGAGCGGGATTATGAGGAGGGAGATGAGCTGGATGGGAATGTTGATGGGATTGAGCAGGGAGGAGAGGAGGGAGGCCGCAGGGAGGTTGAGGGAGGAGAGCAGGAAAATGGTGGGGACACCGAGTTTGGAGATGAAGAAGGAGGGGTTGAGGGGGGATGCATTGCAGAAAAGAGAGGGGGAGAAGTAGGAAATGAGCAGGGTGGCGAACATGCCGAGAACGAACGAGTTCTTGCGGCAAAAGGCGAGCCATGTTGCGCCTGATGTTGAGGTGAGGGCGCCACCATGGGGGAGTAGAAGTGAGGAAGGAGGAAGTGGGTAAGGAGGAAGTGGGTAAGGAGGAAGTGGGTAAGGAGGAAGTGGGTAAGTCGTCGTGAATGCAAATGCGCTTGCTTCTCGTGTGCCGCCGCGGGGCGGGAATCTCTTTATCAATCCTTGAACACTCTCGCCTCTTACCCCTGCGTTCTTGGTGTTTCCGGTGGGAGTGTTGTAGGGGGGAGTGGGAGGGGAGAGGAAGAGGGCGTGGGACGGGAGGAGGGGGGCGGTTGAGAAGAGGAAGAGGAGGAGGGAGATGGAGAAGGGAAGCATGATATGTGCCGGATCTATAATCTTGTTCTTTGTTATGGAGGAGCCTAACAGGAGGGGTTAGAGGGGCGACGTACACACAGCGTGTGGACAGGGGGGGGGCACGTGATCGCTTAGCATGCTCGTAGTTTAGTTTTGGCTATACCCCCCGCCGCCCACAGCCCCAAGAGGTGTCCGGAACAACAGATCTCCGGGGTGATTGGGAGCTGCGCGCTGGAGGCGACTAGGGTTGAATAACCGGTAGATCCGTTGATGCTTGAATGAAGCGAATGAGCGAATGAGGTAGCTCGTAGCGGCCGTCACCAGCTTATGATGATATGCTAAAATCGCCATCTCGACGACAACGCGACGCTCAACAAGCACCGCAAAGTAACGAGTGAGGCAGCTACGCGAGAGCTGCGGCAATCCCAGCCAACCACAGGCTAGTTGATCACCATCACACACTCCCCTAGCTAACCAACTTGGCAGGGGTGAGGCCAGATCGACAGGGAATTTTGACAGCGCGCGTTTTGAGCCGGTCGCTTTTGTACTCTTGTTGCAAGACGAGAGGTTACGCTTGAACGCTTGCCTCTGTTCTCTCCGCGTCGCCACGCTAACGCTACTCCCTTATAAATCCGTAGTAATCTTTGATTGGTAAACTAACGTTCTAGATATGCTTACGACACAAGAGTGGAGGCAGTGGCAGACTCGTACTTGAAGTTGGCGGCGAGCTTGCGGTCGGTCCTGTAGTAGCGCGCGAGGCGGTGGATGCGGGACTCGATGAGGATCAGGCGGAACTTGGCGTCCTTGTCCTGGCGGTTACGCTCGAGGTGCTTGCGGACGGAGACGGCCTTCTTGATGAGCTGGTAGAGGTCCTCAGGGAGCTCGGGGGCGAGGCCCTTGGCCTTGAGGATGCGGAGCACCTTCTGGCCGGTGACGGAGCGGATCTGGGGGATGCCACACTGGTCACGGAGCTGGACGCCGATCTGGGAAGGGGTCATGCCCTTCTTGGCGAGCTTGCAGACGTGCTCCTCGACATCAGTGGAGGAGATCTTCTGCCAGCTAGGGGGAGAGCGCTTGTAAGGGCGGGCACTCTTAGAGATACCCTTTCCGGGAGCATGCATGCGGCCCATATTGATGTATTAGTCTGGGGAGGGGGGTTAGAGAGAGAGAGAGAGAGAGAGAGAGAGAGAGAGAGAGGGACAGGAGAGAGATGAGTGGCGGAAGAGTGTGGATGGGGGGTGCGCAGAGGAAGTAACAATACGTGGTGCGTATGTACATCGACCCTTGGTATCGCCCGTTGGGGTAACGTTGGTACACCGGATGGTTGGGCGTCGTGGGGCCCCAATGTTCCCATGCCGTTAGGTTGATTTGGTGGTCTGGGGTCAGGGAGGGGATGGGGGGGAGGACGGTGGCGACAAAGCAGGCGTAGGAGAGGGCGATCGGTGGCATTATGTTGTGGGATGACTCGAGACTAAGTTTAGGGTCCGGCCGGGCGCGAGGCAGGAGGCATTGATCAGGCGGGGAAGGTAGAGGTAATCTCCGGCCGGACATTAGGAGAAGCGGTAGAGCGGCGGCGGTAGGGCAGTGGCGATGGTTCAGAGTGGAGGGGGGGGGGGGTAGTACACGAGCGGGGATAGAGCAGGGGGGCGGGCGACGGCGAGGAGCTCACGGTGGTAGTATGAGTTGGATGCAAGCAGGCAAGAGATGCGAGGGATGTGGAAACCAGACCAGTCCTAACCCCCCCTCTATAACCCCCCCTCTACTTTCTGAAAGAAATATGGGTTTTCGCGTCGCTCCATGACTTGATGCCCACGACGTGACTTGATGACCACAACAAACTTGTCCTTCACAACGCCCTTTGCCGTCTCCTCTTGGTGTTCGTAAATAATCGCTGCCTCACAAGTAACTTGATCAGGGCGGCTGCGGCGGCTTACGACGAGAGCGTTTAAGCAAGACAATTCAGAACGGCCGATAAACACCTTCCCACGAACCGCGTTAGCAGGCACTCAGCCCCTCGTCTTGAGCGTGTTAAAGGGGCGATCTGCCGGCAGGTGCCGAACATAGCGTTGCGCTGATTATTACGGCGATTCACATAGCGCACGGCAAGATGGCGGCAACAATAGCGCCCACCGACCCCCCAGGGTTAACCCTACCCCGGCGACCAATTTCCTGCTTTACTAACATCTGAAGCCATGGGGCCCAGCAGACTTGAGCAGTTAACATCGGTGCATAATAATAAATAATAATAATAAATTCATCTCTGCTGAGTTAGCAACCATAGCCTCGATTCCCATCGCACCGACTCCCATCTCCTTGGCCCTCGTCGTCGTCCCGCTCGCGCAACTGCTGCAAGCGACCGACTTCGATCTCATCCTTTCCTTCATCATGGAGCTCATTAAGGCTGGTAACAAAGCATCATCAACAAAGACACTCGCAGATGGATTTGGACCGCTTGAGAAATACACCAAGCCTCTGAATGAGCGCAATTTGAAGGAGCTGGCTCATTCTTTCTCGCTGTGCGTCATCCTAGCCCAGTCCGCCTCGGCAGCAGCGGACCAAATGATTGGGAACTCGGTCGCCTTGTAGGAGTGTGAGCAGAGATACAAACACTTCAGACCACTACCACTACTGCTGTCAGAGCAGGCCATGAGCAAGAGCAACCTGGGCTCGACGTTCAGGCTCTCCTTCGGCGCCGCGCTCAGCATGTTCGACTTCGTCACGGACGAGCTAATGAATCGTGACTACTTCAAGAGCGACCAGGTACAGCGGGCGTGGGCGATGTTGGGGATGCTGCTCGCGAACTTGGCCGTTAACCTGGCGATTTCCTACCTTCAGAACAGGAAGAGGGGGCGGAAGGCGGTGGGGAAGGACTGGTTGCTGGTGCTGTCCTACCTGAAGTCGGGCGTGGACGCGTGGAAAGTTGCGAGTGACTCAGCTCAGGACGAGGCATCGGTGGTCAATGCGAAGGTAGGGATGGTGTTCTGCAAGAGTGCCGAGTTAGTGACGGAATCCATCCCTGGAACAGTGCTTCAAATGAGCGCGTTCCTGTCGACGAGCAAGGCGCGGACGGGCTTCCAGGTACGAGGCGCTCTCCTCCATCGCGACTAACACTCTTGTCACGCTACTAACACCGTAACACACCTCCACACGCCAGGTCTTCAGCATCTGCACCTCCGTGTTGACGACCGCCTTCACATCAACGACCATCGCGTTCGACTTTGACACCAGCCCGAAGGCGCGCCCACAGACGCCCACATTCTACGGCTACGTTCCCCACGGCCACAAGGCGCGACAGAAGGTGTTCCTGCTCATGTTCCTGATTATGATTGCGCACGTCACGAGCACGAGCATGGGCATGGCGTTTCTGTTCGCGATCAGCCCAAGCAGTGCGAACGCGTACTTGGCCGGAAAATAAACTGCCCAAAATAAACTGCTGTCTTGCTCCCAAACACCTTCAGTCAGGATTACAACCTTCTCTCTCGATTCC
>Ga0307985_10002075_pt1 | contig 11315 bp, 7 predicted proteins | sample EllFjometageno80_FD_203155 | JGI IMG/M metagenome (GOLD analysis project Ga0307985, IMG submission 203155) | Marine microbial communities from Ellis Fjord, Antarctic Ocean - #80 | ecosystem: Environmental > Aquatic > Marine > Unclassified | place: Southern Ocean | collected 2014-10-09 | reverse complement strand
TCAAAACGCGAGGCTCAAAACTCGCCGCTCAAAACGCGCTATTTGCTTGCTCGTCTCGCCGCCCGCCTTGTTCACACCGCCCTCTGTTCACACTGCTAGGGTTATATCGGAAAGGAAGGGTGGGTACCCGGTAGTGGGGTTAGCTGTGTGTGACTGAAGTGAAGGCTAACCCCAACCCTAAAAGCTCCCTCCGCTTAGGACTCTCCGCTTACTGTAGGGCTCCAACACACACAAGCTAACAAGGTAACCCTAACAGACCCCTAACCCTAACAGGGCCCTGACCATAACAGGCACAATTGGCCTCTAAAACATAATAAAGCTCAGCCGGTTTTCTCAGAGCAAGCGGCGGCGGTGGCTTGACTCGCTTCGATGCGACTAACACAAAAGAGACTCAGAGGCGCTATGGAGGGTGTACGAGCATGTAATGATGGCAAGAGGGTAGCGGCGTGTGCGACTACTGTTAAGGGGGAGCGTACACTAGTATTTATGTTCGCGCCGGGAACCTATCTCTCACTCGTCTTTGCTCGCTCGTTGATCGATCATCACGATCACACTTCTCATTTCTCTCTTCGAAAACGCGCCCCCCTGCGACGACCGCTTTGAACGTTCGACTGAACGCGCTCTGATTCTCCAGTCCTTCCCGACTACCGCTTTTCACGCCATTTCACCTACGAACGGCAGTTCCTTATTTCCAGCTCTGGCATCCCTCTCTCTCTTGAACTCTCTGTTTAACCTCGTCATTGATGTGGAGCGCCCTCAACGCCATCGCCGATCAGGCCAACCAGGCCGCCACCAGCACCACGACCAACCTCAACTCACCCGGCTTTTTCAACCTCGATGCCCTGCAGAATGAATCTGCTGAACCTGAGACCCCAACCGCAGCCTCCTCTCCTCCTGCCCCACCCACAGCGAAAGACCTAGTGACTCCTGTGAAGCCTGCCCCTGCCGCCCACTCACCGACTCCACCAGCCCCGCAGAACGAAACTGCTGATCCTGAAACCCCGTCTGCCTCCTCTCCGACTGCCCCCACCCCCTCCCCCCCCGCCCCTGCCTCCCCCCCTCCTCCCTCCACCCCCTCCTCCCCCGCCCCCACCTCCTCCACTCTGTCCACGCTGAAGACCGACAACAAGCTCCTCCTGCGTCAGAACGAGTCCGCCTCCGAGCAGCTCCTGCTCCTCTCTACTGCCAACGAGACCCTCACCACTTCCCTGGCCAGCGCCCGAGCCGCCAACGAGACCCTCACCGCCGACCTCGCCTCTTTGAAAGCCCGGGCCAAGGCGCTCGTCGCAGCAAAGCTCGCCAAAGCCGAGGCCTCAGCCGCCGCAGACTCCTCCACGTCCGCTGCCGAGCTCGCCGAAACCAAGTCTGAGCTTTCCACCACCGCGGCCTCGCTCGCCTCGGCTAACTCCTCCCTGGCTGCTCTGAAGACTCGGGCGCGCGAGATAGCTACAGAGCTGAAGGAGAAGCGCGCCCAGACTGCGACTCTGACCGACTCCAACTCCTCGCTGTCCATCAATCTCCTTCAAGCCCAGAACACTGCCTCAACGCTCACCGCGAAGAACGCCGCTCTCCAGTTGTCCCTCGACTCCTCCCTCAACTCCAACAGTTCCTCCTCTGCCACCACCCTCACTCTGCAGACTACCTTCGAGGCGTACAAGAACAAAGCGCAGGCTGCTCTCCTCTCCGCCAACGAGCGTACCGCGGACGCCCGGCGAGAGACCGACGGCATGCGCAAGACCCTGACAATGATGGAGTCGACCCTCTCTACCTCCGAGCAAACAACGGCCGCCTCGCTCGCCAAGGCCCAAGAGGGCGAGCAGGCGCTTGCCCAGCTCGCCGCCCTTCAGTCCTCCCTCGACGCCTCCCGAGACTCCAGCGCAACCTTGACCGCCAATTTAACAGCCGCCCAAGCCACCCAGGCCGCAATCGATGCAGAGCGAGCCTCGCTCACCGCCGCCCACACCGCCCTCCTCGCGGACAGTGAGACCCTCGCCGCCTCCCACGCATCCTCGCTCGCCGCCAATGACTCTGCCCTCCGGGACCGCGACGAGGCGATTCTAGACCTCGAGAGGCAGGTTACGACCCTCCAGCAAGCCTCTCAAACGGCAACGGCCGCCATCCCGACCCGCCTCAAGCTCGAGGCGGCTCGCGAGAAGATTGCGAGCCTCGAGGAACAGCTCCAGGCTGCGCGCAAATCACAGCCCCAGTCACCCGCAGCCGCGAGCGAGCCCAGTGAAACCAGTGAGCCCCCCAGCACCGCCGCCGCAACCCCGCTCTTCTTCGCGCTCACGAAACAGAACGAACTGCAGGTGAGACCCATACTGAGATCGGCGCGACGCGCGACGAGCGAGCGAATTGCAAACGTGTGTGTGGGAAAACGTGCCATGAGCGGCTCGAAACGCGTTATTCGCTTGCATACAGCGCGCTCTGGGCCGGTCGTTCTGAGTCGGTCGTTCTGAGCGCCTCATTTGTTCACACACTGTGTGCGTGAGCGCGTCTGCAGCGCTGTCGGCAGCGACACCGCTTCCCCTCTGTTCACACATGATGCGCACACAAGCCCTTTGCTCACGTGTGTGTGTGGCCCCGCAGACCGCCCAGAACGAGATTTCGCGACTGGCCTCGAAGATCTCCGACGTGACGATGGAGCACGCCGATGCGGTCGACCGAATCAGCACGCTTCAAAGTGAGCTGGAGAAGGCTCAGTCCCAGGTGTCGCGGAGTCGGACGGGGGAGGAGAACGTCAACGTCGAGTACTTGAAGAACGTCCTGCTGCAGTACATCACCTCCCAGTCGAACCTCGAGCGATCCCGCCTCCTGCCCGTCATTGGCGCCGTTCTCTCATTCACCCCGACCGAGCTGACGCAATCCCAGTCCTCCGTGAACGAAGCGGTGGGGCTGCGAGGAGTGGGCGGTGCGCTCGTCGACGGCATATCCAGAGCCAAGGAGGGAGAGGGCGGACTCGTGGGCGGTCTAGGAGGACTCGTGGGAGGGCTGCTAGGCAGGTCCCCGCGACGATAAATAGGCGGACTATAGCCGGATATGTCTTGACGGCGTTTTCCTCCATTGCGTTCTTATCTTATTCTCTCATCACGATCCTCCGCGCCTCGCCAAACCTTCCTCCCATCTCTCCTCATCCCAATCTTCTGGTGCTGGGCCGAGCTAGCTTTTCAAGTCGGCCACAAGCTGCACGTGGACTACCACACTCGGGCTGGCAATATTCCGCTTAACCCGATGCCCTACACTGTCGATTACAGGGCCAACGCGCACGTCAATGTTCACCACGAGGCGGGGTACAAGCTCGTCGGCGACGCCTTCTTCGATCCGATATTCGACGGATTCTTGGACGCGTTCGCGAAGGGATACGAGGCGCTCGAGATTGAGTTCGGGAGCTGGGGACATTATGCGTTCGTCGCCTGCGCGGAGGCGGGCATTTGCGCGGCTGGCGTCGGGGCATTTGCAGGGAGGGAGAGTGCTGGTGGATGCTGTTTGCAGCCAACCAACGGTTTGCGGCGGGGGAGGCTGGGAAGGTCCGGGAACGTAAAATAAGTAAGCGAGGATTTGGCACCCAAGCAAGCAAGCACACCGCATCATTTGGCCAGCCAAACATGCAATCCAGCAAACCCCACGATCAAAACACGCTGCCCCCTGTTCACACCGATATATAAATTCTGGGCCGGAGGTGTGGCACACCGCCTCCCAAGTTCTGGGCCGGCGGTGTGTATGTGGCGATCTTTGTAAAATGTCTTCTCGTCTCATCTTAAGCTCCTCCTCTTCTTCCCCTTGCCCCTCTTGCCGACGTCGCCCCTCAAGCTGTAAGCGGCGCGCCCCATGAACCCGAGCAGAAAGACGATATTGACAACGGGCACGATGGGCCCCAGCACGATGACCTTGCTCAGTTTCAAGTACACGCCCATCAATACCACCAGCCCTAACCCCACGATCATGTTAACCCCCAGCCCCTGACCCTCGATCAGCTCCTCCACGCTCTCCTTCTCCATTTCCTTCTTCAGCAGCCACCTCTTCCTCACTTCGCCCCTCACTTCCACGCTTAAGCTCACTTCTCTTCCCGCCGCCAAGCCCGCATCCACGACTCCCTTCTCCACGTCGCTCACGCCCCCACCCACCCTCAGCTTCTGCCTCTCTTTTTCCACCAATAACCCCACCAGCTCCCCCATGACCTCCCCGCCGACTCTGCCCCCCAGCTCGTCCATCATCTCGCGCCAGCCCTCCAATTCCCCCACGCCGCCCAGCTTCCTGCTCAGCACGCTGAGCGCCTCGCTCTTCAGCCTCTCGGCGCCCACAACGACGGCGACGTCAAGCACGCTCACGCAGTTTCCAACATCCACCTTGATCATGCTCTCGCACATTTTCTTCATGTCCCACAGCTGGTACCTGCGAGCGAAGCGAGCGTGACGGATGTGTGAGTCAATGTGCGTAAACACGTGCCGGTGACAGGGGAGCTGCGAGCGAGGGTGATGGGAGGGAGCCCATGCTGAAGCTCGAAATGTGCTCGCTTCGCAAGCTGTCAGGGCTCCTCGCTGGTGATGAATAAGCTCGCTTCGCTCGGGTGATGGGAGGGAGCCCCTGCTGCTCGTCTCATGTGCTCGCTTCGCAAGCTGTCGGGGCTCCTCGTCCATCATGAATAAGCTCGCTTCGCTCGGGTGACGGGAGGCTCGCTTCACAAGCTGCCACCACCTCTCGCCCATCATGAATAAGCTCGCTTCGCTCGCCCCCGTGCGTACCTGTCTGCCGACAACAAATCCTCCAAAAGCGCGTCGGCGCTGCCCTCGCCGCACTGTCCGCAGTAGATGAACACTAACAACCTCAGCAGACTGACGTAGCTGTCGGGCACCTGGACCTCCACCACCCCCTTCCCCCTCCCCCCAGCTCCCCCCGCGCTCCTGAACATGGCGGCGAAATACGCGCTCCTTGCGCTCAGAATGCACTTGTGTGCGTAAATGCTCTTGCCGGCCTCTCCACACACGAATTTGACGTCTGCGAACTCTGCCTCGCCGAGACCTGCCCCCAAATCCATGCCCAGTCTCCCCTCCTCCACCACCTCCTCGCTCCCCTCCACCACGTCTCCCTCCTCCTCTCCGCCACCTCTGGCCGCTCTAGCGAACACCCTCGCCTTCCTGCACAGGCCCACGAGCCTCTTGAGGCCATACTTCTCTCCCGCCTGCTCCAGGTCTACCAGCACGCTGCCCCCCACGTCCAAGCCCGCCAGAACGACGTCGTCGCTGTACAAGTACTGCACCAGCCGCCTTGCCACCTCCCATCCTAGCTCGGGCAAAATGAGCTCCACAAAGCCCTCTTCGCCTCCCCTGAACTCCTCGTATATCATGTCTCTCAGAACTGAGCTTCTCTTGCTGAGCACGACCAAGTGGCAGTAGATCCTTCTCCCCGCGACCAATAACACGCAGTCCGCTGTGGCGCCCTGCTGCATCAAGCTAGTCTTGCTACTGAAAATACTGCTCCCAACGGCGCTGATGCCGTCGCTCTCTTCCTCGGGATTGTCTCCGAATTCCCCCTCGCTGTCGCTGTCGCTTTCCTCCTCAACGATCTTCTTCGTCAGCGCTCCCGCTTTGAGCAACCTCCGCCCCAGTCCAGCTCCGATCTTCTCCCCGATACTCAAGCAGGCAGTGTGCTGGCCTCCGCAGCACACGTCGCTGACGACCTTTCCGGACAGGGTGCCCAGCCAAGTCGTGCAAGGCTCGCGGGGGACGCACACCGGCTCGATAATGTCAGCCAAGCCATTGCTCCCCCTTTCAAGCTTCTCCGCCATGTCTTCGTTTCCTTCTTCCTTGACTTGCACCACGCCAACTCCGCCGCCCCAGCACAGCATGCTACCCCCGCTGCTCACCACCGCGCAGTGCGCCTCCCCGCAGCTCACCTTCTCAATCTTGTAACCCAGCAAGGCCTTGACGATTCTCGGGCTCCCCCACGCCTCTGTGGAGCTAGACACCCCCCCCCTTCTGCTTCCAGCGGCCGCTGCCGCGGCGGCAGCTCCCATCACCCCGCCTCCAGCTCCGCCTCCCTCTCCCCCGCTTCCTCCCATCTTAACGTTCATTCTCTGCGCCATTACCATCCTCGCTCCGCTCGGCGCGAGCGCCTCGTCGCTGCGGCAAGCACGGTGTGAACAAAGGGGGACCACAAACACGGTGTGAAAAAGGGGGGAGACGGCGTCGCGGTTTGAGCCGATTTTTAGCGCAAACCGCTCGCTCTGAACACACTTTCCGCTAATCGAGGTGCTTGCTCAATGCGGTTCCAGCGCACTACTCGATCGTAATTGTTCACAAATGTGTGCCATCGTTCACACATGTGTGCGGCGGCGCTTTCTCACCTGCACTCGCCGTGACCCAAGCAGGCCCCGTGCCCCCCGCCGCCCCACGTCCAGACTCTGTTTTCGCTGTCCACGACGGCACTGTGCAGTGTACCCGCGCTGGCGGTCGTAGCGAAGACTCGCCCCGCAATGAAAGGCACCACTCTTCTGGGAGTCAGAACGTCGTCCCAGACGCTCGGCGGCACGGGAGGCGCACTCCCCTTCACTCTCGCGTCGAACTGAGCCCTCTCGCCGCTCACCATGGCATCGCTGGTCAGTGGGACCACGCTGCACTGCCCGCCATCGTTCTGGCCCCACGCAAAGACCTCGCCCTTGCTCGTGATGCACAAACTGTGGCTGTGGCCGGCGCTGATCGACAGGACGTTGTGCCCGTCCAGGGAGGTAATCTTGCGGGGCCTGGCCAAGAACCTAGGGATCTTACGGCGCGTGTTTGCGTGCAGATACGTGCTGTCCACCTTGGTCGGCGTCTTTCCCAGCCCCAGACGGCCCTGGGCCCAGAGCCCCCAAGCGTAAACACCAACTCCGCCCTCCTCTCCCTTGGGCGAGTCTCCTTTGGCACTCGCCGCAATGCAGAGCGTGAAGCCACCACCGCAGCTCACCTTGATCACGGGGCGCTTCTTGAAGGCAGTGACGACCCGCGGAAAGAGCACTGGGCCTAGCGCCGTCTGCTGGGTGTCTCCTTCCCCGCCTTCCGCATAGTTAGTTCCCGTGTTGAACAGAGAAGACAGTGAACCAGTCGCCGCAGCGCTCAGGCTGCTGCTCCCAATGTGCCCACACGCGCTCCCCTTGCCCCACGTGTACAACTTCCCCTCCTCGTCCACGGCAGCAGTGTGGCTGCCGCTCGTGTGGCTCGCGGCGGACACGAGCTTGACCTGGGGCGGCGGAAACCTGCCGGCGAACCACTCGACGAGCTTGAACGACGTCGTCGACCGCATCACCCCGTGCCCGAGCTGCCCGTCGCTGCCGTCGCCGCACGTGTACACCGCGCCGAGAGTGGTCGAGATGATCGTGTGGAGGGCCGAGCACGAGATGCTAGCGATGGCGTTGCTGGGCGCGATGCTGCTCGTGGCGAGATGCACCTGGTGCGGCGTGAAGATGAGCTCGGGGGCGCGGCCGTTGGCGCCGCGGGGGAGGGCCAGGCAGTTGCAGTCGTTGTCGCCGAAGACGTAGAGGGAGGAGGCCAGGCCGGGGAGGGGTCGGTCCTGGTCAGGGTCGTATCCGATCCCCAGGCCGGCTGTCAGGGTCGAGAGGGGGATGCGAGGACCGAAGCTGGAGGAGGTGGAGGAGGTAACAGAGGCTGTGTCCGATACATCATCCTCGGGCAAGTGCGGGAGCGGCGCGTTCTCGTCCACTTGCTGAGGTTCGAAGTCGTCGTCAAGGTCGTCGTCGTTGGCGCCGTCGCCGAAGTATGGGACGAAGGATATCCTCACGTAGCCCTGGTCGATCGACGCCGTGACGGGCGGCGGGGGGGGAGACTGATCTAGGGGCGAGTCGGTATCGACGAACGACAGCTCGTCGGACACGTGGAGGGGGAGGATGGCGGGGTGGAACGGCAGCCCTTGGACGAACGTGCAGACGCACTCGCCGATCTTGTAAAAGTCGGGGTCGGTGGCCGGCGGGGGGGTGTTGGACTTGAGCGTGACGACAATCTTGGACTTGGTTTCCACGGCCATGCCCAGGCCGTAGAAGTTCGCAGCCCAGTTGCGCGGACCGACGTGCGCGACGACCGTGTGGCTCTTGCGCTTCGCGGGCTTGAGCGTGTAGTGGGAAGAGGCGAAGAGGGACTCGACGGCGAGGAGCGAAGCGCGCTCGGTCAGGCCCACGCCCCACGCAGCTGCGGCGTGCAGCGCGAACACGGCGTGCTGGTTGAGGGACTGCTGGGGGAGGCTTTGTGAGGACTGCGAGATGAGGGATTCCAGGCGAGAGATGGTGTAATTGTACCTAAGCAGTGCGAGCGAAGCGGCGAGCGAAGCGAGTGTTAGAGGAATTAACGTGTGTGTGCTTAGTGTGTGTGTGTGTACGTACTGGGCTCTGGAGGTGTCCTCAACGTTCTCCTCGTCTTCCTTATCCTCGTCCGATTGATCTCCAGCATCCGTGTACGTGCTGTAGGGAGCAGTGACGCCGGCGGTGCCGATTGGGAGGATGGCGAGGCGGCGTTTGGAGAGGGCGAGGTGGATTTGGGGGTGGGTGGGGAGGGTGGTGGAGAGGGGAGGGGAGGGGAGGGTGGAGAGGGGGATGTGGAATTGGGATTTTTGCTCCAGTGTCAATTGGGAGTGGGGCTGGTCAGACTGAACAGGGCCATCTAAAGTGGAATCATCCGGGGTGGTTTTGGAAAGCTTCATTGCTGAGAAGGAGTCGCGGATCAAGTCAATGGTGGGAACTCCTGGGACGGGCGTCTTGTTGTCGGCCAGCTCGATCGTGGTGGCTCTGATGTTGGGTATGTCGTTGGGCGTGAGTGTAATGGAGGGGGTCGAGTTGGGAAATAAAAGCTTGAATTGGGAGGGACACCAGTCGGTTGTTATGTCGTAGGGGGTGGAGGGATTTTTTGAAAGGACATGGGTCAGCGCGTGGGCCGCGGACGCGAAGGTATTTATGCTGGGGTTTTCTACGGCGGCGGCAGAGGCCATGATAACTATATTGGAAATGGCTTGGAAATGCCGCTCAAACAAGGGATATAAGTTCTGGCTTCAAACAGCGCGCTCCTTAGTTTGGTAGCTCTGCGCTAGATTATCGTCGGGGGACCTGCGTGTACACCCATGCACACGACGAGGCTGACCATGATCTGTCCTCCTGAGCCCGGGTTGAAGAACAGCATCCCGCCGATCATCAACAACCGACGAAGCGTCTCCACCACCTCGAACCAGTAGCACCTTGGCTCGTACGCGCTGTACAAGAAACTCAAACTGGCCAGCCCCGGGTCGTCCGTCACCAGCCGCTCCCTCCCTCTGATCGCCTTCTGTTTGCCCAACTCCTCGCCCCCAGCTCGCGCGTGAACCTCTCCTGCCCCGGATCCAGCACCGCCCGCTTCCTGTACAGCAGCACGAAGTACATGAACGGGACTCCGATCGGGTAGACGAGGATCATGAGCATGGCGTAACTGCGAGCGAAGCGAGCGTGAGTGTGAATAAAGGAGGGGGGTGAGGGTCGATGGGAGAGGAACAAGGCGAGAGTGAGTACAGGGTGAGTACAGGTTAAATTCGACAATGAGATACAAGATATGTGCTCGCTTCGCTCGCGCACTTACCCCGCGTACGCTTTGTGCCACCTGCGTGGCCGCCGTCGTCATTTTCACTAGAATTTTCAACAAATGAATGGTGGAGCCTTTGTGAACGATGAGGAATAGGCAGATCGTGCAAGCAAATCGTGAGGGTTAGCTATCGCGACGAACTCGCTTACCTTAACTAACTACGAGCGATAACACGCGCAGCGCCCTCACGCTCTTGTTCTCCCGTTTCTTAATAGCCGCAATGACAGCTTTCACATCCACTCCCACGCAGATCTCGTCGATTGCCAGTATTACGTCGCCTTCGTAGCACTGGGGGCGCTCGTGTGTGTGAGCAAGGGGTGAACTTTCACGGCGGCAAGTCAAGAGGGGCGAGTCCGTTGCTTGCGCTCCGCTCGTCCTTCGCTCGCCAGCTCTCACCTGGCCGTGTAGAGCCGAGCAATTGTCGATGCGAGATATGAGTAGCGCGCCGTCGCAGACGACCAACCCGGTCCTTTCGGCGCTCGTATCATTCGCATCACGGCGCAGGATGTGGTTGGTGAGGATTGGCAGCTCTGAGCGTGAGGAGCGTGAGGTGCGGCGAGGGTGAGCGTGAGGAGTGGAGCTGTTTGCTTGTCGCTCGTTTGAAGGTTTGCAGAATCTAAGAAAGGGGGCAAGGGGGTGGCCGTACCAGCTCCAGATGGTTAGCTAGGGGAGTGGGCGGTGGTGGTTGAGTAGGATGTGGTTGGCGAGGATTAGCAGTTCTCGCGTAGATGCCTCACTCGGTACTTTGCGGATTTGTTGAGCGTCGCGTTGTCGGCGAGATAGCGATTTTCGCCAATCATCAACACTGTGAGTCCCGCTACTCACTACCCGATTCGCTCATCCGTTTCAATTCAGACTTACCCGACCTACCTGTTATCCGACCCTAGTGGTCTACAACACGCAGTCCCTTCCATCCTCCTCAACGGCCAAACCACTATCGAGTCCCACTGATGTCAAGGACTGATATCAGGACCATTCTCCCATTCACTCTCTCATTGCCCATGCATTCCCTCATTGCATTCTCCAGTTCATTATTACTTCTCCCATTCATTCTCTCATTCACTTACACCTCCCACCAGGAATGCGAATAGGTTTGCTCCGCCCTCTCACCCGCTTCCTCTCGACCACATCAATTCGTTCCTCCATGTCCTCTTTCACCGCTCCCTCCTTTGCTGCCGCACCCGCTGCCATCTCTGGCAAGCCCACCTGGCAGCAGACCATGCTTCGCATCTCTGATCCCGCCTCCTCCCTGTCCTTCTACCGCGAAAAGATGTACATGACGCTATTGGATCAGATCGACTTCCCCGAATACTCCTTCAGCCTCTACTTCCTCGCGTCCCTCAACGGCGAGCCGTACGACCTCACGCCAGGGACCGACGAGGCGCACCGCTTCCTCTGGTCATTTCCTGGCGTCACGCTGGAGCTTACGCACAACCACGGCCCGCCGAGTACCTACCACGCTGGGAACGAAGAAGGCGACGGATTTGGTAAGCAGCAGCAAGCGCGTAGCGCGGCCAGGAATAAGCTACGAGCGGCTCGAAACGCGCCACGAACGGCTCAAAACGCGCCACAAGCGGCCCAAACGCGCGACAAGCAGCTCAAAACGCCCCGCCAGCGGCTCAAAACGCGCCACGAACGGCTCAAAACACACTGCCAGCGGCCCAAATTCACAACGAGCGGCTCAAAACTCACTGCCAGCGGCTCCAAACGCACAGTCAGCGGCTC
>Ga0307985_10002074_pt1 | contig 11317 bp, 8 predicted proteins | sample EllFjometageno80_FD_203155 | JGI IMG/M metagenome (GOLD analysis project Ga0307985, IMG submission 203155) | Marine microbial communities from Ellis Fjord, Antarctic Ocean - #80 | ecosystem: Environmental > Aquatic > Marine > Unclassified | place: Southern Ocean | collected 2014-10-09 | reverse complement strand
GCACCCCCTACCAAACCACCCTCACCCTCCGCGACTCCGCCAACTCTCCCCTCTCCCCCACTTACCCCCTCGAGGCCGAGCTGTACCGCTACCGCATCACCGCGACCGGCTTCTTCCCCGGGACCGAAATCGCTTCCACCATCGAGGGTACGATCTTCCTCTCCTCTAACACCCTAACCGCCTCCCTCACGATCCCGTACGCGGGCAACTTCACCGTCATCGTCACCGAGGGCCTCACTAACCCCCAAACCCTCCTCAACGGCGCCTTCCAAGTGACCGTCAACCCCGCCCTGACCGACCCTGCGTCTTGTGAGGCCGAGTTCGAGAACGTCCTTACCGCCGGCAACGCGTTCGCGCTCACCCTGTCCCCCATCGACTCCTTCTCTAACCCCACCTCCCACCCCGACGACAAGTTCAACTGCTACCTCGACTACAACGACGAGGGCAGCAACATAGGCCCGCTCACCCGAACCCCCCCCTCTACAGCTTTCTCAGTCTCGCGACTCGAGACCGCCGCCGGCACCCACTCCCTCCACGTGTTCCACCGCAACACGGCGACGGAAGTCAGCGGCTCGCCGTTCTTCTTCCAAGTCGCGCCAGGGCCTCCCCACAGGGAAACCTGCGAGCACTCTCTGGAGAGCGAGGAGAGCAGGTGAGGATAGCGAGCAAAATGGGGCGCCAAGACAAAGAAGACGAAGCAGAAGCGCGGCCTTTGTTCGCACCTGTGTGAAGGCCTCTGTTCGCACATGTCTGTGGGCGTTTGTTCAGGGGCTTTGTTCACACATGTGTGGCTAGTGTCGCTAACACTCGCTTCTCTCGTGCTTCGTCGTGCAGGTTCTTCGATTCCTCGAAAGGGGCGCCGCTCACCCTTCAAGTGTTCGCGTTCGACAAGTACAAGAACCTCGTTTCCGACTCTGACAGGGTCAAGGCCGTCATCAACGGCGATGTGGGCAACGCCGTCGCCCTTCTCCCGCCGACGTACACGTTCGACGTCGACTTCTTGTTGGACTACGTTGGCGAGATGAAGATCGGCTTCGCGCTCGAGGACAGCCAAGGAAAGCTCTGGCATCTGCCGAACTCGCCGTTCAGCATCCAGGTGTCTCCCCCAGCCGAGGCCGCCGGGACCGACTTTGGGCTGATCGTCGGCATCGTCGCAGGAGCTCTTGCGCTGGCGTCGCTCGCGTTTTCCTTCTTCTTCAACGGGCACAAGAAGAGGACCAACAGGAATGCGGAGATGCAGCGCTCTTCCTTCGAGGCGTCGACGAAGAGCTTGAACAAACAGAACCTGCACCTGAAAGCCGCCCTCCGCAAGACGAAGCACTCCGAGGAAGAGCTCGCCGTGATGAAGGAGGCCATGGGCGAGCTCGAGAAGCGACGAAAGGACGAGCTGGAAGAAGTGCTGATCAAGTCCAACGAGGTGAAGGTTGAGAGACTGCTGGGGAAGGGTGGCTTTGGTGTGGTCAACCTTGCGACGTATCGCGGCCAGAAGACGGCCATGAAGCAGTTATTGACGATCAACGACGAGTCCGTCAAGAGGTTCCGATTCGAGTGCTTCCTCATGAAGAACCTGCGCCACCCCAACATCGTGAAACTCGTGGGCGTCTGCTGGGACGACAGCTTGTTCGCGTGCTGTTTGGAGTTCGTGGAGAACGGGAGCTTGGAGGAGTGGTTGAGGAGGACGGCGGGCGGCAAGGCCTACGACCCAAGCAAGGAGAAGAAAAAGAAGAAGAAGGAGGAGGAGGAGGAGCCAGCGAATGTGATCATGCCGCTGGCTGAAGTGGTATTCCGCGGCTACGACCACGACGGCAACCAGTACGTCGAGGGAGAGCACACGGAGGAGGACAAGAAGCAGATTGCGAGCATGACGGCGACCATGGATCGTCTTTGCGCTGAATGTGTAGGAGCTGACATTTCACACTTGGCGAACATCTCAGATGACGAAAAGGTGGCGGAGGCCGCTAAGGTCGGCAAGTGGAGGCCAGTCGCGGCTTCGGACGGGGGCAAGTTGGAGCTTGGGGCGAAGTGCTGGTGGCAGTACAACGCAAGCGGACAGTTTTCCGAGGCTTTTGCGCGGATCCAAGTCAGCGCGTCGCCCGCGCAGATTTTTGGGTTGTACGTGGACGAGCGCTTCGGCGCGAGCAGCAAAGAGTTTGGGGAAAATAGCGAAATTATTGAGAGCACGGGCACCCGTGCTCTCAACTTGTTGATGTCGCCTAAGTTCATGATCGGCATGAGCGACAGAGAGTCTCTAACCCGGTTGGTGACAAAGAAGATCGATGGGGGCTTAATAGTCTGCCACTACCAGGTAGAGGATGAGAGGAAGCCGGTGGCCAAGGGAGCGAAGAGAATCTGGTCGGAGTATTGCATCATCGCTAGAGAGAAGGAAGGAAGCGGCGGGAAGGTGTCCGACCTGCTTTGTATGTTTCGCGTTGACCCCAAGCTAGGGGGGCTGGCCAAGTATGCTACGAAAGGGGCAGCGAAGGTTTTGGTGGGTGGCGCGGCCGATCCCGTGATTAAGCTGAAGCGGGAGACAGAGAGGTTGTTGGCGGAATACGAGCCGGTGCTGGAGGAGGACGCGAGCGGCACCCAGTCCCTTACGTGGAAGGGACAACTATTGAACATCGCAACTCAGTGCGCTCTGGGTATGCAGTACCTACACCACGAGCAGTACTGGGCGGAGGAGGATGTGAATGAGGACGGGGAGGTGGTGGCGGCGGGATACAGGGAGTGCATTATTCACCGCGATCTGAAGCCCGACAACATGCTGTTGACGAAGGATTGGAAGCTGAAGCTGACGGACTTCGGCGAGGCGAGGGCGGTGAACTTGAACAAGGTGAGGAGAGCAAGCAAGCACCGAAAGAACGACCGTTACGCGACCGCAGAGCGACCTCTACGCGCTGCCCCCCCTTATTCTCACATGTGTATGGCTGCTCACACACTCGCAGACGATGTCGAGCGTCGGCACGCCGATATACGTGGCGCCAGAGGTGATGGCGGGGAATCTCTACGACGCGACTGCGGACAGCTACAGCTTCGGCATCTGCTTGGTGGCCATGATCAGAGGAGAGAAGGATGTGATGGAGTTCTACTTCCAAGCGTTGAGGAAGACGATGAAGCGGAAGACGAAGAAAGGCGTGGGGATCACGATTCTCAATAACAGGATGTACAGCAAGGGTTGGAGGCCGCTTTTGCCGTTAGAGTTCGAGCGAAGTTACCCGAAGTTGTGTAAACTGCTGAAGAGGTGTTGGACGCAGAAGAAGGAGGACCGGCCGGGGTTTGACGAGATCTTGCGTTTGATGCAAGGCGAAGTCTCCGACGAGGTCAGGAGAAGAGAGGAGCCGGAGATCGTGGTTTACAGCAATGAGGATGATGCGTTTTACCACGAACGGTTGGGGAAGGACGAGTTCTTCGAGGAGGAGGTCGAAGAGGAGGAGATCGGAGCTTTGAGAGAGATGATCAGCAAGAAGAAGCACGAGGAAGTGGTGAAGAAGCACGAGGAGGTGTTGAAGGTGCTGAAGGAAAAGGTGTGGCACCTGGAGGAGAGGGAACGGGCACTGGAGCCGACGAAGAAAGAGTTGACGTAGAATGCAGAGAATCGCTCTAGAACGTAAAACATTGGCGAGATTCGCGCTTCGGAATAAACTGTACTGCTCAGTGGCCACGCCGCCCCTCGGCAATATTAAGTTGTAGGTCGATCTTGTTAAGTAATACCGATGCAGCGAGTAAACCTGAGCGTAAATCGATCGCTAACCTTTAAACGAAGACTCTCAACCATGCTCGATGTGTGCCCCCTACACGTTCAGTTCCGACATTGGAGCCAACTCGTCCACCACGTGCACCCCTTGTCCGGACTCCCTGGCCTCTCTATCCGGCTCATCTGAATGCGTAGAACCGGGCATTACCAGCGTGTCTACGACGCAAAACTTAGCTACCGCCCTTCAAACAATCACGGCACTTGACGCCCTAGTAATTGCCGTGAACCCCACCCCGTACCGGTAGATGAAGGCAGCTGATTCGAGCGATCGAACGCGACGAACATACTTTTGGGGTGCGCAACCCGCACTCTAACCACGAGCAAACACTCCACATAGTCTATGTTCGGCAAGGCGCCCACGCACCAAGTCCACGGCGTTTGTTCTGCGCGCGTGCGAGGAGGTGCGACGGACGCCTGCAGGGCGATGCTGAGTGGGAGATGTGGGAGTGGGAGGAGATGATGCCGATTGTTGCTCAATGAGCGGCGTAGTTAATTAGTTTTGTACTTACGACAGACAGATACTGTAGAAAATAGAGTAATTTTAGAGAAAATAGCCGAACAAAATAGATAAATAGAGAAGTAGAGCCTCTAAATGCGCTGATCAGGGGCCATCATCGTGCTCACTGACAGCGAGACCGTCGATTCCTCCGACGTCGCCGACATTCAGGCCGCCGTCGGCGCGCTCTCAACTGCCTCTTGAGTCGTGGACCCCGACGCGGCGGACACCTCGGGGCAGCATTTCTTCGTGGTCCACGTGGTGGCGGAGGAAACCTCCGAGGACCCCGTCCTCATTGCACTGAAGTGCGTCAGTACGTCTCGGTGTAGGCCTGGCCCTCGCCAAACTCCGTCGACAACGCGCTGTTCACCATCTTCGACTTCTTCGCAAACGCGCACATCGGCTCAGGAGGTCAAGTGGTCGCAGCCGTACGACGACGCGAGTGGCTCCGGCCTCATGGTCACGGCGACTCTCAACTGTTACGTCGAAGGCGTGTTTGTAGGGGTGCTCGGCGCTGACGTAACCTTGGGCATGTTCTCGTCCTTCGTCAGCTCGATGACGAGCGGCGACAGCTACGGATCCTAACTGAACGTCAAGGGCGAGACTCAGATTCACCCGCCTCGAGCTCCATCGGAACGGGCGAGATTTTCAGTCTCGACCTCAGCGACTACGAGCCGTACGCCGAGTTCAACACGAACATCCGACCCAAGCTGCACCGCACTACGCATGGCCAGCGCGGCCCAGAACGTCCCAGCAGGGGACCTTGAGAAGGAGGGGAGCCGCGCCGTCGAGGCCGAGCTCACTTACGCGTGGCGTCACATCGCCGGGTCGCCGTTCATCTTGAAGTTCGTCGTGAACGAGGAGGACAAGGAGAAGCACCACTTCGCATTGGGAGAAGTGACGCCGACGTCGCTCATTTACGAAAAGCTCCCGCTGTACCCGGCGGACCTGAGCACGGATATGGGATCACGACGAGAGAGAACGGCATCGTCACCGCGAGCCAGCGCGGCACGTTCAAGTTCCCGCCAGCGGCTTACGTCGAGGAGGGCGGCTATTTGGCGAGGATCGACGCGTACGAGCACGTCGAGATGCATTACAGCTTCGCGCACGGAGGCGAGGAAGGAAGGGAGATATTCCACAAGCCGGACGTGCTCGTGGGCGAGGTCCAGGCCGCGTCGCAGATCATTGACACGTGGCTCGCAGCTACGCCGATCCCCGCGTACATCTACGCAATGTACGTTGGATCCGTGAACGGCGTCCTTAACCTACTCCCTGGGCAGCACATTAACTGGGCTCCTTATGACCCGAGAAAGCGCCCATGGTACTCGCGGGCGCTCGCCAATCTGGAGGTGGTGTCGGTGTCAACACCGTACGAGACAGCCGCGGTGGGCGGAGGCCTCGTGATCACTGTGAGCAAGCCCCTTGTTGCGACTGACACTTAGAGCTCGTGGGCGTAGCCAGCGCATCCACCCCCCCCTCCTTCTTCCCCTGCAACTCTCGAAGCAGAAATGCATCCAAAGAGGTCCATCTGGCTAATGCTCCACCTTCACCTTCTTCAGGGGTGGCTCAGAGCTGTACATGCTGCTCACGATACACTCGAATAAATAACCCTGCTATTAAGCCACGCGGGAAGTCTCAAACTCTGCAGCAATAACTCCTGCATCGTTCGTCATATTTACTTCAAACGAGCTCATGAACTGTCTAGTAAATCTCCCGACTATTCACACAACCTGTCTCGATGACGACGTTTCTCGCTCCCTCCCCCTCCCTTGTCCCCCCTTTCCCCCTTTCCTGTCATCTGCTAGAGGAGAAGCACGCGACGCGCCGCGTTGATGTTTGAATAATAATATTGTCTTCTGTTAGGTTAGAGCCCTCTGTAAGGGTTAGCTCACTCGAGCTCGTAACCCCCCCCACTGTCAGCACGTAGTGAAATATCCCCTCATTTGAGGCTGTATCTTCTCCCCTCTACTGCCCAAGGATGCTACGCGCTATCCTCGCTCCTACCCACAGCTCCCTGCGCCTCGCTACTAATGCCCGCCGCTCCATCTCCTCCCTAGCTGCCTACCCCCACCACCTTTCAATCCAAACCCGGTGGACGGACAATGATGTTTATGGACATATGAACAACACAAAGTACTTTGAACTATTTGACACGGCCATCAACGAATACCTGATCAATGCAGGTGTCCTGGACATCCACTCCAAGGTTGACCCAATAGGCTTCTGCATCGAGTCCAAGTGCACCTACAACAAACCAGTTGCCTACCCTTCTGTCCTCAAAGTTGGAGTTCGATGTGGTCACATTGGGAACTCTAGCGTAAGGTGGGAGTGTGCTGTGTATGATGAGGGGGTTGTAGCTGCGGAAGGGTACTTCGTGCACGTGTTTGTCAAGGACGGCGTCAAGGTGCCAATCGGTGGGCCTTTGAGAGCGTCTATTGCAGACCTGATGATTGACGAGGAGTACAATGCGCGGATTGACATGTTTGGGGTGGCGAGTAAAGGGGACGTGAGGAAATTCGCTTCTCAAGGGTGCGTGTGGCTTGACGTGCGATCCTCCATGGAGGTTATGGAGGATCCTATCGCTTGCGAGTACGTGCATTGCCACGTTACGATGGACGACCTCTCCAAGCTCGAGAAAGACTTCGCAAGTCTGCTGCCCGACAAGGATAAGCCGGTGCTAGCATTCTGTGGGGTTGGTGGGCGGGTCGTGAAGGCGAAAGAGTTCTTGGAGGCTCAGGGCTACACTGTTCTCAACGGTGGAGGATTGAAGGACGTGCGTGAGTTGGCACGATAGCTCCGCGACTGTGCGACGTATCCTCTAAGTAATCACCTCTCAAAGCACGAAGCATCACTCTAAGCAAGCACTCATTGGCATGATGGCAGCCGCGGTAGCTGCCGCGAGTGTGCGACTCGTTAGGTTGCCAGACGAACTCTAAAATCATCACTCGAAGCATGAAGCATCACTGTAAGCAAGCACTCATTGGCACGATAGCAGCCTCAGTAGCTGCCGCGACTGTGCGACTCGTTTGGTTGCCAGACGAAATATATTCAAGCACCACTCGAAGCATGAAGCATCACTCTAAGCAAGCACTCGTTGGCACGATAGCAGCCGCAGTACCTGCCGCAAGTGTGCGACTCGTTAGGTTGTCAGACGAAATCTAATTAAGCATCACTCGAAGCACGAAGCATCACTCTAAGCAGGCACTCGATCATCACTTGCCGTACCGGCGATCTCTATTCTCGAACGAGTCCGTGGCCTGCACAAAGTCCTCCTTGGTGACCTCCGGCCACGCCTTCTCGAAGAACAGCAGCTCTGCGTACGCCAAATTGAAGAGCGCAAAGTTGGACAGCCGTGCCTCGCCGCTCGTCCGAATGAGCAGGTCTATCTGGCTCTTGATTTGAAGATGCGGGAGGATGCACTCGGGCGTGAGAGAGTGCGACTTCAAGCCGCCCCCCCCGTTCGCAGTCTGCGATAGCGACTCTGCCGCGCGGCACACGTCCTCGCTGCCAGAGTACCCCACGCACACGTTCACGTTGAGGCCTGTGCACGACGCAGTCTCTGACTCGATCGACTTTAGTGCCTTGACCACGTTGGGCGGGAATCTCGCGAAGCCGCAGGTGTTGAGTATGCGCGCGCGCACGTTCAGGTCGCGGCACTGCTTCGATAATGTAGGGGACTGCGAAATGAAAATCGTCCACAGGCCGTCCAGCTCGGTCTGCGGGCGGGAGAAGTTCTCCGACGAAAAAGCGTACACCGTGAGCTCAGTCAGAAGCGGACTGGTGCTGGCCCTCAGATCGCAGCACCATCCGATGGCCTCCTCCAGCTTCTTGCCTCCGTCAAAGTGTCCTCGCAGATACCCTGCGGGGCCGTACGTGGTCTTTCCGTAGCGCCTGTTGCCGTCCATTATTATGCCAATGTGCTTCAGGTTGGAGGTGGGAGGGTCCTGGGGGTTCATTGATTGCGGCGATTGAGCTGGTGTGGTCGCGGTAGCGCTTTTCTTCCTCCGGCGCTTTTTTTTGTTTGGTGTGGATGAGGAGGCGAGCTGGCGGCTTTTGAGTAAATAGAGAGTCGGGAGCGATAAAAGGAGGCAAAGGAGAACGGCTGAGGTTGGTGTAGCGAGAGCAGAGAGCAGCATGCTATTAGGGATGGGCGAGGAAGTGGACAAGGAAGGCGTGTGTTTGTTGCTGCGGCAACGTGAAGGTCGGCTGGGAGTTTGTCGGCTGATGACCTTTGCTGATGACAAACAAATGTGAAAGATGATGGTCGACGGCAAAATCAACACTGCGCAATCGTCAGGCAAGTACTTGCACGTGTACTGGGCCAAACCACTTACATGTGCGCTGCCCTAGTCGCGCTATCATGATTTGGTCGTTAGGAGCACGGAAGGCCCCGGAAATAGTCACTGAAAATATCGCGATTTGCTGGGCTCGAGGACGGTCCCGCCCTCGCCGCTTCGGGCTCAAGCGATCGGGTTGTTGTGACTTCGCCACTTCAGCAGGCTCGGCAACGTGCGCCACTTCACGCTCTCTCTTTCTCTCTTTCAACCCCTTCACGAGGCTCGTGAGGCGGCGAGGAGAGGAGGATGCGAGGCACTCTTTAAGACCATGTTCGCAAGAGCAGCTTCGAGATCGATCGCCCAAGGGCTTTCCAAGTAAGCACTGAGCCCCCCTCTTCGTCGCCCCCCCTTTTTCTGACTACCACGGCCCCTGCCCCGCACACAAATGGCCTCGGCTCCATCTCTATCTCCCTTGCTCACTGCCCCCCCCCCTTGGTGAACTGGTATCGTTGTTCACGTCGGCCAGGGCTACAGAACTGGCCGGTCTTTCCCCGATCCTCGAAACCACTTTCCTCGGTCACGGAACCCCCTGCCCCACAACAACATTGGCCGGCTCTCCAAATCTGTTATCTGTTCGATATCTCCCCCACTGATCTCCCCCACTGACACACACTCACACCCCAGGCGCAACATGGGCGGCCAGATGGGCGTGCACAAGAACAAGAGTGTGGAGGAGTGGAACGGCAGGAGGGAGATCACTGAGAAGGTGTTCCACCTCGGCTCTCACAACGTGCCCATCCTCATGGCTACCATTGTTGCCTTCCCCTGCTTCGTGGCCTACTGGACCACGATGGAGACCACAAAGCAGAACAAGAAGGGCATTCAGGTGAGTCGACTGATGGGTCTGTGCAAAGGGGGTTAAGGATGATGCATGCAGTACGCCCAGCGCGAGCGCCCAATCAACATCTCTCCAGCTTTGCCCCATCGGCGCCGGCCGCGCGATTCCCGCCTCGCCTGCCTGGCAGTCGTGCCCAGCGCTCGGCCCCGCAACGCTCCCGACAAGAGAAACTGCTGCTGCTGCACTGGCAGGATGCACACACTATGTGTGTAGCGGCGACCGCGCTACGAGTAAAGAAACATGGGTCGTCTGCTACTGTTCCTCTCGAGCTTGTGCATTCGCCTCAGCTTCAAACTTTCCCCTCAACTGTCCCATTATGTTGCTAACACCCCACCCTTGCAGCCCAACGCGCAGGGCCCGTTCTGCTAAGTCACTTAAATGCAGTAATCGCACGTTTTACGAACCTTGTATCTCCCGTAATCCCTCCTGTGCAGGCGCCCCATTTCCATTGCGAACCTTGTAGCTACAATTTACCTTCATCTTCCTTCCTTAGAGCCAGTCGTCCGTCTCGATCTCCCCCTCGAAAACCTTCTGCGCCGGGCCCGTCATCCAGACCTTCCCTCCCTCCCCCTCCCACCTGATGTTCAAGTCCCCTCCCGGCAGCGTCACAGTCACGCCCTCCGTCGCGCTCTTAATTTTGCCCGCCCTCACCGCCGCGATCGTGAGCGCGCACGCCCCAGTCCCGCACGCCATTGTCGGTCCCGCCCCCCTCTCGAAGACCTTCATTGTCAAATGGTTCTCGCTCGTGACGTGCACGAACTCAATGTTGGCGTTGGCCGGGAACGCGGGATGGCACTCGAGGGCTTCCGCGTCCAGGTCGAACGCGATATTGAGGTCGGCCATGGTGTCGAAGAATACCACGACGTGCGGGTTGCCCATGGACACGAGACTCGTCTTGTACGTGCGTCCGTTGACTTCGATGTCCTGATCAACAACGCCACCGTCGGCGAAGTTGGGCGCGAGAGTGGAGGGGATCGCGGCGGCCTCAAAGATGGGGAAGCCCATATCAACAATAATGGCTCTGTCTTGTGTGACGGTCGGTATGATGGTACCAGCTCCCGTTTTGATAGTCATCTCTCTCGGCAACGCTTCAGTAACGGTTGAAGTGTCGAGGATGTATTGCGCCAACGTCCGGATGCCGTTGCCGCACATTTCAGGAATGGTTCCGTCTGCGTTGTGAATCTCCATTGTGAACTCGTGGGACGCGTCGCCGTCCAGCTTGAAAATCACGCCGTCCGCGCCGATGCCGAAGTTTCTGTCGCATAGTTTGGCAGATTGGGAAGTGGAGAGGGGAGGGGTTTTGGTGCCGGAGGCGAGAATGAAGTCGTTGCCCAGGCCATGGTACTTGGAGATTTTCAGTTTGGCATCGAGAGAAGAAGATTTGACGGATCGAGCAAAGGTGGGGTGCAGGTAGAATGAGGCGAGGGGCGAGAGGGTGGCGAGGAACAAAGTGAGAGCGAGCTGCATCGTGCTGTGGGAGCCGGTGAGAATAGAAGGTGCAAGTACAATGGTGTTGTGCAGTGAAGAGGGCAAGGGACAAGTATTATCGCAGGAGCTGCTTGACTGGCTGACATAGGAAGGGGGGGAGAGAGAGATGACTACACAATAAAGCCTGAGGCAGTCCGTGCGACAATGTTACCGAGGAGCCGGATGGGGTAAAGTGGGATTGTCACCGCCCATCTTTCTCAGACTCTCTTTCTCAACACGGCATCGCACGACCGGCACAAACCCCCACAAACCCACCTCCTCGTTTTTTTATGAAGCTCTCATCTTCTGATCTCATCTGTTCATCATCCCCATCATCAACGCCAGCTCTTCGTCTTGGGCGGTCTTCACCAAGTCCGCCTTCCGCTCTGTCGCCGTCTCCACCTCTGCAACCACTGCCTTCGTAA
>Ga0307985_10002073_pt1 | contig 11323 bp, 9 predicted proteins | sample EllFjometageno80_FD_203155 | JGI IMG/M metagenome (GOLD analysis project Ga0307985, IMG submission 203155) | Marine microbial communities from Ellis Fjord, Antarctic Ocean - #80 | ecosystem: Environmental > Aquatic > Marine > Unclassified | place: Southern Ocean | collected 2014-10-09 | reverse complement strand
GGCGCGGGGTGGTGCGAACTGGGGCAGGTGCAGGCTCCTGTTCAACGCTCTTGGCAGGCTCAGCTGGGGTGTCGGTCTTGCGTAAGATAACGTTTACCATTTGGCCCGTATTGAGGCGCAAACGTTGAGTAATCAGGTCTAAGTAATTATCGTGGATCCAGATCGCCGCAAAGTCGTTGGGCACCCCCAGCGTCATGCTTTCCTCGGTGGATTCGAGGCACAACATGGGCTCGAACCACATTTGGAAGACATCCTCAGGAAACAGCTCTTTGAAATCGCATTTTACGGTTTCCCAGAGGCTGGGTGATAGGGAGAGGGAAGGCATTATCAGGGCAAAGGTAGGTGTTTATTCACATTGGTCAGGAACTGCTCCCAAAACACGTCGATAACCCGTAAACCATGCCTTCTGTAAGCGAAAATTTTATGTGAGGCGTGCATCCAATTTAGGGGTAAGGGAATGTGACATGTAAGTCATTGTCGTCCAGGGGGTAATGTATGGTGCTACCAGAAAGAGGTAGGAGTGTAGTAATCAACGTGGGAAAGAACAGTCAGCAGAGGAAAATCAAACTGGCAGAACATCAGTAACTGTGAACCTAAAAATCATTTCAAGATCAACTTCCTGACAAGTTGTTCACAATCGTTTTGAGGATAACTTTTTCCATTTTTTTGTTGCGTGAGATTAGTTGGTTTTCTTCAGGGAGTCTCAGGGCAGGGTGTAGTTTTTTTACGATTACGCGACAATCCTAGGGTGTTTCATAGGTTAGGATAGGGTCACCGAACCGTAACAGCATTAGATTTTGAATACGCTTTTCGTCACGTTTTAGACCCTCACAGGATCGATCCATTTGCCGTGTTCCTTGATCAAATCGATCAGCCGATTGTCTGCTTCGATCTGAGGAATATTATATTGGACGCATTCTTTGCCGACATAGAGGTTGATCTTGCCCGGAGCACCGCCCACATAACCGAAATCCGCGTCGGCCATTTCTCCGGGGCCGTTGACGATACAGCCCATGATGGCGAGCTTCACTCCTTTGAGGTGGCCGGTTTTTTCGCGAATACGCTGCGTGGTGGTTTGGAGATCGAAGAGGGTGCGACCGCAGCTCGGGCAGGCAACGAACTCCGTCTTCGAAGTGCGCGCCCCTGCACCTTGCAGGACATTGTAGGCGAGTTTCACCGAGCGCACGGCGTCGACCTCGGTTTCGATGCTGATCAGATCACCAATCCCATCGCAGAGGAGGCTGCCGGAAAGAAAGGAGGCTTCGAGTAAGCGCGAGAGGAAGCTCGCTTCGGGCTGCACGGCGGTCTGCGCGGTGTTGCGAATCCAGATGGGTGCGCGCGAGCCAATCAGATGGAGCTGCTCGGCGAGATTACGATATGCCCCGACGGCGTGACGAGCGGGCAGATCGCCATCGGCGACGGTGAAAACAAAACTGGCGTCACCGAGTTTGCCAAGTGTGTCGCCAAGTGAGGCGAAATCAGCTGCGGTGATTTGCGCCGTGATCAAGTAGTGGTGCTCGCGTGCCCACTGCGTGAAAGCGGTGAGTTGGTCGCTCGCGTTGGCCGCGAATGAGCGACTCAACACCGTGCCAGCGGGAAGTTCGGCCGCGTGTTCACGAAGCGTTTCGAGGGAAACTCCGTCGGCGAGTTCGAGAACAAGAAACGTGTTTGCCTCGGATGTGAGTAGGGCGAGGTCAGCCGCACTGTTGATCGGCACCGCGATGCCTTCGGCGGGAGTATCGATCAATTTAGCCGCGGCGATTTGTGCACGCACAGTAGCGACATCGGCTGCCGATGGCGCGCGCACGATGACAGTGGGCGGTTGTTCAGGGCCCACGGTGATTTTCTCACTCAGGTGGATGAGGTTGGTTTCGCGTCGATTGAAATGATACGGATCAATCGAATCCTGATGGGGGTAGGGAGCGACCGCTGGGCGCGCCGGGTCTGACGAATGGCCCAGCTGTCCATCCCTACCTGTCCAGAGCGACATCGCTTTGTCGGCGATCGTGCGCGCGACGGGCACTTCATAAACGGAGTCTTCGGTGAGGGAGACGCGGATCGTGTCGCCGAGTCCATCAAGGAGGAGCGAGCCGATGCCGATAGCGCTTTTGATGCGCCCGTCTTCACCATCTCCCGCTTCAGTTACGCCGAGATGCAAGGGGTAGTGCATATCTTCCATGGCCATCCTTTGCACGAGCAAGCGATAGGCCTGAATCATGACCTTCGGATTGGAGGCCTTCATCGAGAGGATGGTTTGTTTGAAACCGTGTGATTCGGCGATGCGGAGAAACTCGAGAGCGCTTTCGACCATGCCGAGCGGCGTGTCGCCGTAGCGGTTCATGATCCGATCACTAAGTGAACCGTGATTAGTGCCGATTCGTAAGGCGCGACCTAATTCTTTTGACCGCAGGACAAGCGGTGAAAATGAGTCGTGGAGGCGCTGCAGCTCGCGCCCGTATTCCGCGTCGGTATATTCTTGGACGGCGAATTTCTTTTTGTCGGCGTAGTTGCCGGGGTTCACACGGACTTTCTCGACGTGTTCGATCGCTTCCATCGCAGCGGAGGGGAGAAAGTGAATATCCGCAACGAGGGGGATATGCTCAAAGCCAGCTGCTGTAAACTGTTCGCGAATGGGGCCGAGGCATTTGGCGGCGGTGACATTGGGCGCAGTCACGCGGACGATCTCGCAGCCTACTTCAGCCAACGCGATGCATTGCTTGACGGTCGCGGCGACATCCTGCGTATCGCTGGTCGTCATCGATTGGATGCGCAGGGGATTTTGACCGCCGACACCGACTCCTCCGAACACGACTTCGTGAGTGGGACGGCGAACGGTTTGAAAACGTGAAGCGCAATAGGACATGACTTCCTTATTGGTCATTTCTTATCGCCGAATGAGCAACGCCATTTCCGAAATGGCGGGAAAATCTTTGCTGCGGTTGAGCAGAATTTTATTCAGCGGCCTCTTCCTGCGGAGCGGGATCGTTGGGAAGATTGTCGCGGACGATGCGGCGCACATCGAAGAAACTCACGTAAATGATCATCGAGAAAAGGAGGATCACAAACGTGCTCTGGGTCGCCATGATGAAATTGATCGGCAGAGTGCGGCCACGAATTTTGGCGATAGTGGCGAAGAGCATCTGCCCACCGTCGAGCACGGGGATGGGGAGCAGGTTGAAGATCGCGAGGTTCACATTTATCAAGATCGTAAACATCAGGATAGTGATGAAACCGGCTTCAGCGGCGTTGTGAAAGATACGGAAAATACCCACCGGTCCGGAAAGCTTGGAAAGACCGATGTCCGAGCTCGGGTGGATCAGACTGCCCAGTGTGCGGACGGTCATCACCGCGTGATTGGCGATTTGCTTAAAGGGCGAAGGATACGTGCGGGAGAAACCCGTGGTCAGGCCGATACCAAGCGGAGCTTCGATCGCATCGCCGGTGCGCTCGGGAATCGTGAATTGGGTTGATTTCCCGTCGCGCAGGACCACGGCTGTAATCGGCGCGCCCTTGGAGTCGGCGATGATGTTTTGATAAACACCGGCATTGATCACGAGTTGGCCGTTGAGAGTGCGAATCTCGTCCTTGGCCTGAAAACCGGCTTTTTCGGCAGTGCTGCCTTCAGTCACACCAGTGACGATTAATTCGTAACCGGCGTCGATGCCGACTCGGCGAAATTTTTCATCGCCAGAGAGGCGTGGGTAAACGGCGATGGTCAGGATTTCTCCGAACCGATCGATGGTAAATATGGTCTTGGGATTCCCGGCTGCGGTGCGATCAGAGCCGGTGACGATTGTTTGCACGATATCCATCCACTCGTTGATCTGATATCCGTCGATCGCGACGATGGTGTCACCGATTTGGAGTCCGGCTTCGGCGGCGGGAGAAACGACTTTGCTGTTATCAGGCATCGTCAGAGTGGGGCTCACATAACCGATTCGTGTGCTCGCACTCATGCTGCTGGCAGGTTGCCCAGCGAACCAAATCACGGTAGCGAGGGCGAGGGCGAAGAGAATGTTGAAGGCGGCGCCAGCCACGAAGACCAACATTTTGGTGCCGTAGGTGATGGGCGGTAGTTTATCGACATCTACATCACTGTCTCCCTCGATACCGCGCAGATCGGCGAGTTGAGGGAGCGTTACGTAGCCACCGAGTGGTAGCCAAGAAATGCGGTATTCCACGCCATCCTTGCCTTTCCAGGAAAATATTTTCGGACCGAATCCAATGGAGAATCGCTCGACGTGCACCCCGCGGCGACGCGCGGCGAGAAAGTGGCCGAGCTCGTGGACAAAAATTGATCCGCCAAAAAATAGGACGACCAGAAAGATCGACCAGACGTTGGAGAGGAGAGTGGGAAGAATGTCAGGGGACACGGTCAGTTGGAAAGGTTGGGAGTGGCTGTGGTGGCGATGCGCCGAGCTTCGGAATCAATGGCCAAGACATCAGCCAAGTCGGTCGGTTCACGAAAAGTGATACTTTGTAATGTGGTATCGACTAAGCTTGGAATCGCAAGAAAGGGAATGCGTTCTTCGAGGAACGCAGCAACAGCGATTTCGTTGGCCGCATTGAAAACTGCGGGTGCGCATCCGCCCCTAGCCATCGTTTCTTTCGCGAGACGCAACATCGGGAAACGAGCTTCATCGACTGGGCGAAATTCCAGTGAAAGGAGCTGAGTGAAATCGAGAGCAGGTTCCACACCCTCGACCCGATCAGGATAGAGCAGGGCGTGCTGAATCGGAAATGTCATCGAAGGTGGGCAGAGCTGTGCGAGAGTCGTGCCGTCCAGATATTCGACGAGGCAGTGCACGATACTCTGCGGGTGGAGGACAGCATCGCATTGTTCGGGGCGAAGATCGAAAAGGCACTGCGCTTCGATCAGCTCCAAGCCCTTGTTGGCGAGGGTGGCTGAATCGACCGTGATTTTCGGTCCCATGTCCCAATTGGGATGCTTGAGCGCATCGGCCACCGTGACGTGCTTGAGTTTCTCAGCCGGCCAATCGCGAAACGCGCCGCCGCTCGCTGTGAGCATAATGCGACGCACGTCTGCTTGCGAATGGCCTTCGAGGCACTGAAACACTGAGTTGTGTTCGCTATCCACGGGCAGGAGTTGCACCCCGTGCTGCTTGGCCGCGGCCATGACGAACTTGCCGGCCAGCACGAGGATCTCCTTCGAAGCGAGCGCGATGGTTTTTTTCGCCCGGATCGCGGCGAGAGTCGGTTCAAGCGCAGTGGTGCCGACCACAGCGACAAGCACGATGTCGGCTTCGGAGAGTTGCGCGAGTTCGACCAAACCAGACATCCCCGCGTGAAACTCGGTTCCGGGGGTGAAGCGACCGGATTTTTGCGCGGTCGTGCAGGCGGTTTCGTCGAACAGGCCCACGTGCCTCACGTGGTGAATTTTCTCGATCTCGGCCAGTTTCTCCCAACCGGTGCGAGCGGCGATCCCGACGAGTTCGAGCTTGTCGGGATGCGCGTTGATCACGCGCAGGGCGTTGTCACCGATCGAGCCGGTGGCACCGAGGAGGACGACGCGTTTGCGGGATTGTGTAGAGGATGCGGCCACGAAGATGAGGAGCTTGCCGGAGCGAGCCTGTGCTCGGCAAGCGTTTGTCTCTGCCGTGATCAGCTAACCAGCCGATTTTGTCAGGTTTAGCTGCGACGAAGTCGCTTTTGACGGAGGAGAGGCGGGTTTTTTGCAGGGCTCTGCGATTCGGTCTATCAACAATTAGTCTATGTAATAGGTAGGCGGCGAGCTTGCACGCGCATTGATCGACCTCAGCGCGAGCAAGCTCGCCGCCTACGCAGGAGTTCCCCTGTTCTTTAGAGCTGCCTCAGCTAACGTGGAACGGCTGAGTCCAGGCGGCTTGCAGACCGCGACCGAGGCATTCGAAGCGCACGTATTTGGACTTCTCCGAGACTTCGATCTCAAGTGAGGTGCCATCGACGTGAGTGATTTCGCGACCTACATGGTGGAAGGCGATGATACGATCCGCATTGGCTGCTTCGACTTTGATGCTGTTTCCGGTCACGGTGATGTTGTCGATTGTGACACCGGTGGAACCGTAGAAACAGCCGCGTTGAAATGCATCCATGATGCCGGCGACGCTGCGGTCGGCGGTGCACACCATGTTCCAGCCGATATTCACATCTTCGCTGATCAAGTGGCTGTCATCATTGGCGAATCCCCAGACGCGACGGCCGGAAGAGAGGAGACGATCCCATTTATCGGTTGCGAATTGGCTGCCGTCGAGACGACCAATGGTCGCATTAAAAATTTCCAGGCCGAGATAGTTCTGCCACTTGGCGAGATTCTCGAAGCTGCAGTGATTGAAGTCCTGCATCCAGTTGGGGTGGTTGATGACCGCGAAGCCGCCGACCTTGTTGATGGTGTCGATGATCTCTTGGCGATCTTCGACGGGCTCGACGAATGTTTCTGAGCCGACATGCAGCAGATGGGGGCCATTGCGCGACACTTCGTTGCCGGGAAGCAGGATTAGACCGCGATTGTCGATTTTCGCGTAATCCTCACCTTTGGTGACGATGTCATGATCGCTGATCATGAGAAAATCATGGCCGGCCTCGGCGTATTTATTGATGACGTCTTGGATGGGAGATTTGCCATCACTAGCCGTTGTATGAGAGTGGAGATTACCGCGCAGTGAAGAGCCAACAGGTGCACCGGCGTAGGGGTTTTCAATTTTCATCGGCATCAGTGTTGAGGCGATATTTGAGTCGAGGCGAGCCTTGCTGTGCGACAATCCGGTGAACTAGAGAAAATCGAATCGCATTGATGGCTGGTAGATTGAGCTGGAGATGCTCTAAGTTGCAGCCAGTCATGAAACGTCCTCTCCACGTCGAAAAGAAACCGTCCTGCAAAGGCAAGCGTCGCTACCGCACTCAAGGCGATGCTCTCGACGGTGCGATGCTGGCGGGGGTGGAACGGCAGCGGAAAGCTTACGAGTGCCCATGGTGTGGGCTCTGGCACCTGACGACCATTTACGAAGCCTAGCTCAGGTGAGATAGAGGCTGCCGGGCTGAATCGTTTCGGCGAAGTCCCAAGCACCGTCGTTTAAATAGATTTCAGGTGCCACTTGGGTGAAGATTGGGTCTGGGTGTGCGATGCAGAAATATTCCACCTGACTCCGGCGGTCGATTGGGTTAAGCTGTCATCTTATGATGATCGAAGATGTAGCCCCGATAGACCAACTCGAATTCTGCATTGAATCAAAGGATGCGGTGGGGGCGGCGGCATTGTTGGAGTCTTTCTCGGCGACAGATCGTTCGCGGCTAATCGATCGTCTTGATGATGATACGCAGGAGGAATTGATGGTTCTGATCACGCCGGAACAGGCGGCTGAACTACTCGATAAAATGGCTCCGGCTCAGGCCGTCGATATTCTCGACGGCATCGAACCAGGTCTTGCTGCGGATATCGTTGAGCAGATGGATAGTGATGCGGCGGCGGACATGTTGGGCGAGCTGGAGGACGATGAAGCGGCGGCGATTCTAGGGAAAATGGAACCGGAAGAAGCCCAGGAAGCGCGGGAACTCTTGGCCTATGATGAGGATACGGCGGGTGGTCTCATGCGTTCGGAGTTTCTGGCTTACTCCGCCAACGCGACGGTTGGGGATGTGACCGAGGACATGCGCGCGAATGCCGAGATTTACACGGACTATGATGTGCAATATGCCTACATCGTGGATGGTGATGAGCATCCGTTGGGCGTCTTACGGTTGCGCGATTTACTTCTGTCCACCCCGGAGACGCCCGTTACGAAGATCATGCTGCGCGAGCCCCAAGTGGTGAACTATGCGATGGAGCAGGATGAACTGGCGCGGTTGTTTGCGGATAAGGGATTTGTCGGCCTACCGGTGGTGGACGATACTCAACGTTTGATCGGCGTGGTCATGCGCAAATCGGTGCGCGAGGCTGCGGCTGAAGATGTGACGGAGGACTTTCTGAAAGTCAGCGGTTTGGGCGGCAAGGAAGAGCTACGCTCGATGCCAATCGCGGTGAGGTCGCGTCGGCGTTTGTCGTGGTTGAGTATCAATATTGGGCTCAACGTGATCGCGGCGAGCGTGATTGCGGCTTACCAAGATACGCTCGCGCAAGTGATCGCATTGGCCGTGTTTTTGCCGATCATATCCGACATGAGTGGCTGTAGCGGCAGTCAGGCCGTGGCGGTAAGTATCCGTGAATTGGCTTTGGGTTTGGTGCGACCTGTTGAGATGTTTCGGGTGCTTGGAAAGGAGATGGTGGTAGGTTGTATCAATGGATTCGCGCTGGGCGTGTTGTTGGGTACAGTCACGTATCTCTGGCAGGGCAATGTATGGCTGGGCGCGGTAGTGGGTGGCGCGCTGATGATTAACACGATCGTGGCCGTCAGTTTGGGTGGGATGATCCCGCTCGTGTTGAAGCGGATGGATCTTGATCCCGCGTTGGCATCGGGGCCGATTCTGACAACCGTGACCGATATGTGTGGTTTCTTCTTTGTGCTCAGCTTGGCGACGGCGGTGCTCCCGCACTTGGTGTGAGCGGTTAACTGATTAGCAACAGGCGGGGCGATGATCCGGGAAGAGTTTCGGGAGCGCGATGGATGCAAGGCGGCACCGGGCAGCCAGGATGTTGTAGCGCGATGCGCCACAGATTTCCCAATCCGAATGAGAAAGGCTGCGATTGCGAAAGGGGCGCGTAATGGAGATCGTAGCACTGCTCGCTCAGGTAGTTGCGAAACTCGTCGTTATCTTCACCGCCGAATTGATTGAGTAGGTCGGTGCGGGTTTCGGGGAGATCGATTTTACGGATCGCTGCATCGTTATCGATCCCTTCCGAGGCTGCGCCGGCGTAAGTGCAAAGATAGGTGTCGGCGGCGATTTGCGCACTGTCGACGTGGAAGGAATAGACATCGGTGGGAACGATTTTGTCTTCTTCGTCACGCGGATATTCACGAATGCAATCGAGAGTGGGAGAAAGACCGTGATCGTGAAGTAATCGCAGGTCTTCGATGAGAGTGTCTCGCGCGAACTTACCAGCTTCGCCCAATGAAAGCGTGTTGAGGCTCGATTTATCGAGCGTCGTGATCTCTTCAGTAGAGTTGAGCAGATCCACGACTTCATTGAAATCGCCGAGCAGGTTGCGTTGCCAGCACAGGGCATTGATGCCGTTTGCGAACGGAGTCGATACCAGCTCGTCGAAATCATTCACCACCTTGATGCTCATCAGTCTAAGGAGCCGAGAGGCTATATTGTCTCCAACGGAATCAAGTCGTCGGCAAAGGCTACGCGAAACTCGCTCACGATTCTCATGAGGCTGGCATGAGGTTCTTCTCGGTAGCGTGTGGCCATATCTTTGAGCGCTTTGGTTCTGTCTTCGACGGAGGCGTAGTCTGCGATGAAATGATAGTCGGGGATGTCCTGCGCACTGGCCTTGTCCTTCATGTGCAGCAGACGGTATCCGCTCATCAGATTGTCCTGCATTTCATTGGCCACAAAGCGGCACATCACCGCCTCAAGTTCGGCGCGCGTGACGCTTTCCTTCAGACTGAAATAGACGTGATAAGAATGCATAGGTTGCTTAATCACATTTCCGGTAGTTTCCAACGCACCGTGGCCGTGGAGATGCCGCCCTTGTTGGCGCATTGCGCGTAGAGAAAGAGTGCGGAGAAATTCCGCCGTAAGTGAAACTCCATGAGTTTTGGATCTTCGCGCACGAAATCCTTATAGCGCCCCGCGTAGGTTCTCTGCATGGAAGCGTAGTGATCGTAGGTCGCTTCATCCATGTAGCCTTTATTATTGGCCAATTCGAGGATCTCGGGGGCGATCACCGGATAGGAAAAGGGGGTAAGAAAGCTGCCGTCGCGCGTCGTGATGGTGTTGCCGAAACACCCGGCGTTGCGCATCGCGTCAGGCGTGCAGTCGTCGATCACCACGACATCCTTGCTCAGGTCGAAATCCATGGTGCCATCGGCTTTTTCTTCGACGATCACAGCCTGCACTCCGACTTTGGGATGAATCGAGCCGGTGCCTTCCGGAGGCACTTCACGCACCGTGAAAGTAAACAGCATGCGGCTTTCATCGAGCAGTTGAATCGAGGGATACATCAGTGAGGGGAAGCCCACCGCGCGAATGGGATCCCACGACATGCCTTCGTCTTTGGATTCAAACAGCACTTCGCCATCTAAATTATCCGATTCAGTTTCTTTCCCGTAGGCAGGATGAAAAGCCAGAGGGGCATCAAAAGTGGCGAAACTGTAGTCCACACGACTCAACATCATGAGCCGCCCCGTAGGGGAACGAAACGGCACTGATTCTGAAAAGAATGCGCGATTGCTTTTAGGGTAGTGACAACCCCGCAGCGCCACATCGTGCATTTCCCATGTCTTTCCGTCATCCTCCGAGATCGCCGCCCGGTGGGTCTTGCCCACGCCAATCGCCATGTAGAGTCGCCCGTCCTTGAGTTGGATAATCTCACGTGCGCAATCAATCACATCGCCTTTCTTTGCTCCGGTGAATTCGGCATCGATGATGAAACGATCAAAGGTTTCGCCTCCATTTTCCGATCGGGCGAGAACGGCATAGATATGATCTCGTTCGGCGTAAGGGTCTGGAAACCAGCCTCCGCCGTGGCTCTGCACTTTCACGAAGAGGGTATTGCCGAAAACGCTGACCGAGGGTTCGTGGCCACTGAGTAGCTCCCGAATATGTCGGCCAACGGACCACGTTTTGCCGTCATCCGAGGATCGATACAATACGACGTGCGATGAAAGCGCACGATCCGCCTCTACTGCGTTATCAGAAGTGATCTTCTCTTCAGCGTGGGAATGAGCGACAAACATTACGATCTCGCCATTGGCCAGCACCCCAACGTGCGGCTTGAAGTTAAACGTTCCCTCCAGGCGGGTAATAGAGCCTTCCAACGCACTGGGCAGTTGGTCAGGATTGGCGACTTTGAGGGAGTAGGGGGCTGGGTTCATATGCGAAATTTATTAATTACTTAAGAGCGTTGTTTTTTGTGACTTCGAGGAGGGTGAGCTCAATCAAGAAACGCATAGCTTCCGAATTTTCAGCAAATGCCTCCCAACGATCTGACTATTTTAGTTCACGGTTATTATCGGGATAAATCCAATACAGGCGTTTCTGCTTTTAGAGATCGGGAAGATCGGTGGTGGAGTCGGAAATGCCTCCATTGTTCTCAATGACCTTTCTTGATGCGACTTTGACAGTATCGCAACTCACCCAAGCTTGTTCGATTCCTGATTTCCGGCAGAGTGGTATAGCCTGCCTGAGCATTTGATTCATCGGGTTATATCCGGGGTGGGGATTT